>ENA-OREM01000946-OREM01000946.1-marine-metagenome-genome-assembly--contig:-NODE-946-length-16123-cov-18.665150_pt1 | contig 16123 bp, 17 predicted proteins | sample MGYA00248623_ERZ508561 | MGnify/ENA primary metagenome ERZ508561 (study PRJEB26227, sample SAMN06264494) | marine metagenome | isolation source: Columbia River Estuary | place: USA:Columbia River...
ACGGCGGCAGACTATGCCAAATACTCGCAGCGTTTGGTGGCCCGCATGCTCCAAATCGAAACGGGGAAGCAGCAGGCTCACATGTACTATTTGGCGCAGGATTTTCCGCTGTTTTACATCTATTTATTTCCGCAGATTACACGCCTGAAGAGCTTTTATTGGGGACGCAGCATCTTGGCTTTGCCGGAATTTCAGCATGTGACCTATGGGCAGTTTACCATTCCCAAAGAGCGCTTTGAGGCCGGCCTAGAGGTTATTCGTAGCTATGCGCACTTGAACGCTTCGGAAATTTGGACCGGCCGCAGCTTCCTGGCCACCCTGAAGCAGATTCAATACTGTTGGGAAACAGGGCTGATTACCGAACTCAGCGATGCGCTGGCCATCCTCGAGGAAATGGATGAACTGATTGAGGTCATTCGCGTCCAATCCACTGCCGGCCAAAAGATCAACCCTTTGACCCGTCAGCCCACAGGCGCGCCCTTCCATTTCTACATCACAGATTTAAGTGTGGGAAATAACGCTGTCTTCTTAGACCGAGGCGACACCAAGCACACCTTCCTCAGTTTCAACACGTTTAACTTCATTGAGACCACCAACCGAGCCTTCAACCGCCAAACGGAAAAATGGATTCAGGAACTCATTCGGAAGTCGACTAAAATTGAGCCGGGCGCGACTAGTGTGCGCGACCAGTACCTCGCGAAGCTCAAGCGTCAAGTGGATACTATTCGGCAGGCGATTTGCAACCAAGAAGACACCTTGCTGTGATCAAATAGGCGTGCTGTAGCGGCCCGCCAAGCGATGGAAAGCCTCCGTCAACTGCTGCGTGACGGCAGAACCGCGGCGGTTTTGGAGCACGCGGCCATCCACTTCGACGACAGGGGTCAATTCGCCCATGGAACCGGTTCCAAAGGCTTCGTCGGCGGCGTAGAGTTCGGTCAGGCTCAGGTTGCGCTCCACACAGCGAATGCCCAGCTCGGCGGCCAGTTCGATCACGAGCGCGCGGGTAATTCCATGCAGGCAGGCATCGGCATGCGGCGTGAGCAAAACGCCGTCCTTCACCATAAAAATGTTGGTGCCGTTCATCTCCGCGATAAAGCCCAAGTTGTCGAGCATCAAGGCGTCGTCCACGCCGGCATGGTTGGCCTGAATCTTAGCCAAGATATTGTTGATCAGATTGTTGTGGTGGATTTTTGAATCCACGTGCATGGGGCTGTTTCGGCGGATGGCCGAGGTCACGATGCGAACCCCTTTCGCGTTGTCGTAGACGGGCGGCTTCCATTCGGCCAGCACAATCAGGGTGCAGCCTTTCTGGTTCAGGCGAGGATCCATGCCCGAAGTGATTTTTTCGCCGCGCGTCAGCGTGAGCCGAATGTGCGTATCGTGCGTCATCCCATTCGCCTTCAAGGTCGCCTTAATCGCATCCGTGATGAATTCGCGGCTAGGGATGTGGGCAAAGGCCATCGCTTGGGCCGAATCCATCAAGCGGTCCAAATGGCGGTCCAAGCAAAAGACGCCCTCTTGGTAGACGCGCATTCCTTCCCAAACGGCATCGCCACCCTGAACGGCGCTATCAAAAACGGACACTTTCGCTTGGTCGCGCGGCACGAGGCCATCGCCTACCCAAACTTGGATTTCGGCATTTCGGGGATCGTAGGATTGTAGCATATCAAAGGGCTAAACGGTGTGAGTATAAGGTTTCATAGTAGGGCAGCGCTTCGGCTTCCACCTCGGCATAGCGGCCCGTTAAAGGTTCTCCCAGGTCATTTGCCGGACCAAATCCCGTACTCGCATGCACCTGGCTGTACCAATGCGGCCACCAAGGGCCATCGTAGGGCTTGGGCCCCGCAGGCCATTGGAGCATTTCCGCATGGAAAGGTATGCCTAGAGCCGCACAAATCTTTGGGAAGGTCTCCGCTGGATTCGCCAGCATTTCATCGCTGTCCACCAGGATTTTGGGGGCCGTGAATCCTTGAATCTGGGCCCATTGGGCTACCTGCTCTTGGATACCAATATCGTCCAGGTTAACCTGTGGCCACACTTTGGCAAAGGACCGAATCACCTTCCGCGGATGACGAATCCAAAAAATATGCGCCGCCTCCGACGCCCAGTCCCAGGGCATATCCACCATATGGTGGGCCATGTTCTTGAGGTAGATTTCTTCATGCCCCTGAGCAAACAGTGTTTCCAATGCCTTGACGGCATCGGCTGGACTGTTGGGAACGGCTTCTAGGATTTCTTTGCGCCCTGGATGGTCCAGCCCGGTACGTTGTAAGAAGGGGCCATAAAAAGGTTCATCCACCCCCACACAGCCCGAACGCTGGGAAAACGCGTACAGCAAGGCGGTGCTAATGTTGCGCGGACCAGAAATGGCGTGAATGATGCGGGGCATAGCGCAATGTTACGAATGGAATCAAGGATTAAATCGCTTAAGGGACAAGTCATGACCTTGATTGCATCTACATTTAATGTATGGTAACAACATCGAGGGTTTGCGTGATCATGGGGGATGATCGTGCGGTCATTACTGGGGAACATGCAAAAAAAAGCTATTCTAGTTTGGCTTACGAAATAAATCGACGGTTTTGTGAAAAAAAAGGGTGGGATTTTCGGTATGAGAAATATGCTCTGCCTCAAAGGCCCTGGGGGGTATGGCAAGGCTATTCTCGCGAGGCAAGCGAGCATCGGGCCCCTACGTGGATTAAACTGCTGGCCGTCCATTCAGCTCTTCAAAGAAACCACGATTATGTTATTTGGATTGACAGCGATTGCATTTTCTATAATCACGACCGGTCCTGGGATGCCATACTCGGTGAATTTTCCAACCCCATGTTGCACTTAATTGGTTGGCTGGACAACCCCTTTCATTCAGATAAATTTTGTGCAGGTTTTTTCATTGTTCGAAACTCCATGGAGGTCCGAAATATGCTGAAAACCATTTGGCTTACCTCTTCAAAATTTTCCTGGGCATTCCCTTATGAACAGCACGCATTGAATGCATTCTTGGCCAAATCTTCAAGCGCATTCTCATTATTTCTAGATGAACCCATGTTCGAGCTCAAAAGCCCAAATCAATATATACTTCATGTCGCCGGCTTTGAGCACCAAAGACGTGTTCCCAGTTTCTTAGAATGGTTTGAGGATCATGGATTTTCCCCATTGCCTTTAAAAACAGAAGAATTTGTTTTTGAAGACCTTGACGTAGACGCGTACGATGAGATGCTCAGTAATTCGCCCTTACGTCTATCTCAAATTTTCCAAAGAGAGTGTTGGGGGCTCTTCCAACGTGGCAGGCAAAAATTAAAGAAGGTTTACAGCCAATTCAAGTAAAAATCATGTTCTTACGAACAGGACACATTGACCTGATCTATCTACCAGACTAAATCCACATTCTATGATTTTTTCCTCCAATCGAGCCTGTCCATCTATGCCGTATATATGTGGGTGGAATTCCATGATGACGCTCTGAAGATTGTCCGGGAAATCAGGAGGAATTGCATCGAATATACTTTCTCCTCCTTCTATGTCCACAATTAATATTTCGGGATCAAAGTTAAATTCTTTCCGAATGGACCGTAAATCCCATGTATTGCCCGGCATGCCATCCCTCAACTCCCAAATTCCGCGCCCATCTAATTCACTTCCTTCTGTTTGGAATTCTCCCACAAAAATATTTTCACCATTGTTGACAGGGAATACAAATCCTTTGACCCTCTGAAGTTGCGGCATTGGAGGCCACATTTCCGTTGAAATTTCCACGAGCCTTTCTGACGCTTCGAAACTAAGTACTCGACCTTTTGGCCCGACTTTCTCGCCAATAATCTGAGCTAAAACACCAATGGAACCTCCCATTTCTAAAACCTTCAACCCAGGTCTAAGCACCTTTGTGATGAGATGTCTCTCATCTTGCTCATACTCCCCCTTCTTCAACCAATATTTAGTTCCAAAATTCAATGGCATCCCACGAACTGGCACTTGAACCCCATCTAGATCAACTTTAATAGGCCAATAGATTTCTGGCACGAAGGCCTTCAGAAGTATTCGACGAATTTTTGGGAAAAGGTTTTGCACGACACAATGTTACGAATGGAATGGTCGTAGGGTCCTACACAACTCCTTCTTTTTTATGGCCGTATTTATCCATGCGAGTGCTGCATACTTGACATGTCCCCCATCGTACATCGCCTCCTTGTGGTCTTTGGGTGCCCGAACGCGTGATTGCTTCTTACCACAGGTTGGACATTACACTGACCGGAGATTAAAACCGTATTTCTTCACAAATCGGCTCGAGGGTTTCATCGTGAACATCCAAACCAACATAAGGACAGGGAGAGCCCAAATAATGATTTGAAAAAATGAGCCCAAGTCAATCTTTAATGAGCCCAAGTCAATCTTTAAAGGTAGGCAGCGCCATAAAAAAACCCGGCGCCTTTCAGCGCCGGGTTCTTTGGTGGGCAATACAGGATTGGCTGCGCCCTTCCGCTTTTCAGGGTGAACAACACAACGCACCCGCCATCGCGGGGCGATACCGGTTTTTCATGCCGCTTTCTTAAAACCCAGCTTCACAAAGCGCCATAAAAAAACCCGGCGCTTTTCAGCGCCGGGTGCGTTGTGGGCAATACAGGATTCGAACCTGTGACCCCCGCCCTGTCAAGGCGATGCTCTAAACCAACTGAGCTAATTGCCCGGGGACGGCAAATGTACGAGCAATCTCAGAAATGCGCCATAACCCAAAACCAATCTTGCGAATCTTTGTTAGATTAGAAGTTATGATGGAAAAACTGCTTGATTCTGAAGCGATTCGTTGGAGAGACCCCTCTTTCTTTGGAGAGGAACGTCTCGTCCAATCGGCCTTGCCGTATCTCAAGCGACTTGTGGTAGAGTTAATGGAAATGAGCACGTTACCTCTTCAGTTGCACGAAAAGCGGGCCATAGTTTCCCTCCATCAATTAAGTCAAATGCCCGGTTGGATCATGCCCCAGTGGGAAAATGGCTACACCGCCCTTCGAACGCTTCACCTGTATTGGGAACGGAATTCGGCCCATCAAGCCTTTGACGAAAATCAAGATGCCTGGACATCATGGCTCTTCGCCTTCACCTTTTTTGAACTGGTCGAAAGCAAGCGTCAGGATGTCAATGAGGCCTTCCAAACGGAGTTGATGCACCTCTGGAATTAATCCAATTCGGACCCGATGTAAGGCTCGGAGGTCCACTCACTGGATAGTTCCGCGTTTTGCACACGCTGGTAGAGGTTTTCCCGAATATTGAACCAAAACATGTTGTAATCCGCGCGGTGGTAATCTTCCCAGCGGAAGAACCAGCCCAAGGGTGCACGCAAGCGCTCCACGCGCAGCGTTCCTTGGTCGATTCGGACACTCACGCCGTGGCGCAAGAGAACCTTCCCATTGGAATATAGTGCCCCCTTATGCTGGTAGCGTCGGCTCCGGGCAGGCGAATCCGTCCATGTAATAGGGTTTACTACAGGATAGTTGGGACCATATTTTTTGGGGTAAAAGTCTTTTCCATAGCTGCGCCAGCCCATCCAACAATCCACCTGTAGAGGGTCGGAACAGAGGGGAAAATCCCCCATATCCTCCTGCGTAACCGTGTTTCCAACGAGGTACGCCGCAAGCAGTCTTTGGCGCAATTCCTTGTTAGGTAAAATGACTTCCATCATCAGACGTTTGGCATGGCCCGTGCCCTGGCTGTGTCCGGCCAAAATGTACCGGCCTTCCGGGTTCAACGTAATGAAAGCCTCAAACGCATGTTTCACATCCGCATAGGCCGTGTCGTAGGCCACCAACGCATCGCGGTATTCTTGATCGGACTCGGGGTAATAGCCGCGGTACATCATTTGGCGGTAATGCGGGGCGTAAACTGGCCCAACTCCTGTGAAGACAGACGCTTGATTGGCCATGGGCCAGTCGTTGATTTCTTGACGGTACCAGGCGTCAAAGCAGTCCGCATTCCAAACATCCCCCTCAAAATAGAGGGTGGGATAGATGAAAAACGTTGGAACAGCGATAGCAACCTCCCCATACTTTTTTTCCAAACGGCGGTCCAAACGCTCTGTCGCACGCGAACGCTTCCCGCTGCCCCACTCGATGGCTGGATGCGCCGCCCAGGAAGAAATTTCGGTGTAATCGGGCCGCTGAGGATACGGTATCAATGAAGGGGACGCTGAAGCCCCCTCCTGTGCAAAAAGACTACCTGCACCCAGGCAAAGTAAAAGGGTTAGCAGGTGTTTCATGCTAGGCGTTTTTAGCCATTTTACCGGCGAGTGCACCTAAAACGGCCCATGGAATAATGCCGTCCATCAAGTGCGCCACGATGCCCGGCGTTTTGTACCAAATAAAGTCAGAATAGGGCTCCAAGAAATAGGAAATCATGCCCACGGCTACACCAACCAAGAGGCCTTTTTTAACGTCTACAGCCTTCAGGTTGGAAACCAACCAGAAGAACAATGCGGCAACTATGAACGCAATGAGGTAGCCTCGAATCAAGGGCATGATCATATCGCTGTGATCCACCGTTTGATAGTTCAATAAGCCCCAAGGTTTGCCCTCCAAGGCGTCCATGGCAGATTCCCATTCCTCCATTGTTTCCGTAGGTCCAGGTTGGCCTAACATGTATTGACCAGGTTCTAGGCCGGCCGCCGCAATGGCATCGAGAATTTCGGATTGTACCGGTGTGTACTGCTGCGCGTCCGCATGGAGATTCAGCGCGGCATGGGACAAAAATTGCCAAAAGAACAAAATCGTTCCGCCAATCAGGGTGTAAAGGAGGTGTTTTTTCATGGTGTACAGGGGCTTAACAAAGGGTAGAGAAAAGAGTTTATGGCATCCAGGTCGATTGGACATGGGCCAAATGGTGCCGGCTATGCCAGGCATAGAACTGCAAGGCTTCCGCCAGGGTGACGTCGCGTTGATTTTCGGGGTGGTAGTAGTCTCGCTTCCAATCCTCTCCCTCCAAACTCAACCAAAATTGGTTCCATCGGTAGTGCAAGCCGTGCAAAATGTCCAAACTGGCCCCCACGTTGAGGTCCGTCGCATCCGGCGTAAGGGCCCAAGCCCGCTCGTCATAGGGCTTGACCGTTGGATCCTGTTCGGTCAAAGCCAACTTACACCGAACAAAGCAATTCATATGGCTATCGGCCAAGTGATGTATGACTTGCGTTCGGGTCCAGCCCTCCGGACGGTAAGGGGCTTGCAGCTGCTCATCAGACATGGAATCCACCGCTTGCTGCAACTGTTGAGGAAGGTCCGATAAGATGGCCATCCAAGAGTCCAAATCGTGTTCAGTAAAGTCGGTCTGCAGCTTGAAGGGGCCTACAGGGTATTTTAAGGTTTCCAGATCCATACAAAGGGTTTGAACTTCAAATATAGGCGGGGATACGTACCTTTTGAAGGTGCAAAATGTCTGCCTGATTCTGCTGTCTTTTAGCTTCGTAGGCTTGGTAATATCCTGCCAACCCCAAGATAATGCTCAGTATGTGGCGCGGGCAACGGTCACTTCAGATAGCGGGCATGCGGAAGGGGGCCTAGATCTCTTCCCTTTTCTCACGCACCAAGAAGCCTTGAAGTACCGCGGCTGGGAGGGCTGGCCGGATTCAGCCTGGTCGGTCACGCTCTCAGAAGGACTAGATCTGCACTTTCAAAAACCCTATGCCTTTCGCATGAATAGGGATACACTTGTGGTCGAAGAATTTGTGGGAGAGTACATACAGGGTCAAGACTTTTGGCTGGAGGTTGACCCCTACCGGTACGATTCTACCTGGATCACCTTCATGGTGGAAGAAACGGTCCATGAGAATTTTGATTTCCACCAAGTACCAAAAAGCGAGGAATCTCATGACACCAAGACGTTGCGTGAGCGCTATGCAGCCTTTGAGCTGAGCGCCTTTCGGTGGAGAGGCTGGTCTCATCCCGTGCTACTCGCTGATTCAGCCCACCATTACCGAATCGATACCCAGAATGCATGGGGAGGCTATTGGGAACAAAAGCGGAAAGCCCTCATGGGCTGGCGAGATACCACCGTGGATTTTTCGGGGGAAGCGGACAACTTTGCGACCATCAATGTCGATGGCAAACCTTGCACGCATTGGATGCACCGAGGTATCTTGGCCGTTCATGCTTTGGAGCCTTTGAACAGCACACGTCCGCAGCAAATCTTTTACGTTCAGGTTATCTTCAGTTACGGATGCTAGTCTAAAAGGTCTGAATTTCCGAGTGTTTCGGACTTTTAGCGCTCAGCAAGGGATCCAAAGCCAGTCGCCAACCTATATGGCCGGAGATCATTGGAAACGGCTCATCGTACCCACCGTAATTCATGTTCCCGGTGTTGGGATCATAGGTGGTGTTATTCACATAGCATGAAACGCTCCAAATAGTTAAACCCGCATACAGATGGTGTATGCCAAAAGCCTTCCACAATACTTCTGTGGACCAATTGGAGGCCGAACCAAATGCATCCAAGCCAAGGCTAGTCTCCAGTGCCCATTTTTCGCTTAACTGCGCCCCTATTCCGAGGTCAGCCATGAGCATGGGCACGGAATAAGAGCTAGTATTGTTGGTCTCCATGGTGTGCACATAGCGCCCATAAAGTCCAAGTTTGGTCAAGGCATAGAAGCGATCATTCATAGGGACGCTACATCCAACATGTAGGCTCGGAGCATGGACGAGCCGCGTGGTTTCAAAAACATTTTCCTCTGAGACCCCTGGGAAATTATACTTCCAATAGCTGTATTCATTCACCGCTTTGGAGAGCGTGGCAGGAGCCCCCGCTTGAATAAATACGGATTGCGCCCACAGGGTCGTCCCCAAGATGCAGGCAATCACCACTAAAACAGGCTTCATAAATTGACTTTGTAGACGTCCACCAGAACTTCTTGGCGGCGGGTAAAACCTTGGCGAATGTTCTGAATACGCATGTTCGACAGGGTGATGTCCTCCCCGTACTTTTCTTTGGCTACCTTCAATAGGTCACTGTAGAGCACATTGGGTTTTCCAGAAATTCCCAAGGTTCCAACGAACACAAATTCAGACACCGAACGGGAGGCCACATCTATTTGTTTGCCATTCACCGGATGCAAGGATGCATCGGTGTACCGAGCGCAGCTGGTTGCAAACAGTAGGCCTAAACCAACAAAAAGGGAGAGCGCTTTTTTTATACTGACAAGGTAGGAAGAGAAGACGGGGATTTGGAAGGGCTTGAAGATTGGACTCATATTGTCTTTTTTCCGTGTTTGGCTGAGAAAAGTAAGTTATCTTTAATACATTACTTTGTTCCATTTAGGTTGCTTGGCAAACTTTCTAGCTGGTTATGGTAAAACCAATCGTACCTAACCATGCTAGAAATCTCGGCTTCCCTTGTAAAAATATGTTCTGTTGCGCTGCTTTTGCTTGCCCTTTTTTCTTTTGCTTCGCTGCGACTTTCCGAAGCGAAATCTAAAAGGTTTTATTTACTAAGTTTCTTTTTTGCTCTAGGCGCTAGTGGCATATTTAGTAATGCGCTTAGCATCAGGAATTTTAGCACACTTCGAGTGCTCTTTCCTCAATTCTCCATGGCTATGTTTCTCTTGGGACCTAGCCTTTATTTATTCTCTCGACCCAAGAGAGTATCCAGAATCAGTATTTTCTTTCACTACACGCCTTACGTCCTATTTCTAACATCCGTTTCATTCTACAATTTTTTCAATCCTATTCCACCCTCTGTTTGGGTGGATCTTGAAAAGACCATAATGCCTCTAGGCTCCATAGAACGCATAACACCTTTGACCGAATTTCCAATTCATCCAATACTTGGACTTTTTTCCATAATAACCTATGGTAGTCTTTCTCTAAAATTTAATTCAAACATTGAATTAAATGTTTTGACCATCGGGATTATTTTATCCCTGGTCAACCTCAATCTTCATTACTACGGAATAGTGCCAAATTCCCTGTGGTTTATGAATTTGATGCAAATTGGGGCCAACTTGCTCATTCTCATACCCGGCTTCAAATTCCTCGTTTTTTATAACCCAATTGAGAATGAATTGCGGCGCATCACGGCTGGTGAGCTCCTTTTCGAAAGTCAGCCTATTCATCCGGACCTTTCAAAATTCCTTGAAGACAAGGAAATGTGCCGCAAGTTTTTTACCGGTACTCAAATCACCATCGAAAAGTTAATTGAATTCTCACATATAGATTCGACCAAATGGACAAATTACTTCATGTCCACGAATACTTCCCTAGTAGGGCTCAAGCAGAAGATTCGGGTTGCCTGTGCGAAAGAATTGGTTGAGCACGGTTTCTTACATGCGCACTCCATTGATGCCTTGGCCATGGAAATTGGATACCGCAGTCGTACAAGTTTTTATACTGCATTTCTCAATCAGGAAGGAATAAGTTTTACCCTGTTTAAAAAAGGATTGTCATCCGATTCAACGTCCAAATGACTTTTTGAACTGATATTGAACAAGAATTTTAATTAATTATCTGATTTTGAATGTATTATAGGCTGTCCAAAAAGTGATTTGGACAACTTAATGGACAGAGGTTTAGACATTTTTGCTCCGTTGGAGACCCAGACTGGCACCCAACTTAATGTTAATCCTTTGAATCATGAAAAAACTTTTTAAGCATTTTACAGTCGGAATCTTTTTGGCTGCGGGCATCTCCTTAGGTGCTCAAACCACCCAAGCTGTTGATTTTGGGATTACCGCCCATTCATTAATTGCCATCGACAATCCCACCCTCTCCTTTGCATTTACCAGTCCCACTGCGGGCGGCGACGGCCTAGGCAGCTCAGCTGCAGCCACAACCCAATTGAAGTACTCCTATATGCCTCAAAACGCACAGGGACCCAACAATACTAAGATCAAAGTTCAATTTCAAAACATCCCAAGTGGGTTGAGCGTATCTCTTTCCGTGGATCCTAGCACTTTAGGATCCACCACTTCAAATACGAATGGAACTCTTGGAATCGTTGCTTCAGCATTCACTTCGGCCTCAACACTAACTAGTGCAAATACGACCATTATTGAAGCCATCGGAGCCAGCTTTACCGGTGCAGGGTACTATACGCTTTCGTATTCAGCGACCATTTCAGATTATGCTGCACTCAGCGCCAATCCAACGGGCCAAAGTCCCACTATCTCCTATACGATTTCTCAATAATTCATGGGGAGCATGAGATATTTAGGAATTTGAGGCCATACCTCACACCAAGTAACCATTAAAAGCCGTTCAATCACCCTTTAAAAGGGTGGTTGAACGCTTATTTATTTATGAAGAATAAAATTTTTAGGCTGTTTATTTTGTTTTCGCTTTCACTTCAAGCTCAAGTCACCGTAGAAAGTGGCCTGAACCAAATGATTGTGGCCAAAGCAGGCGAAACTGCTATCGTCCCCATAAATCTCTCCAATCAAAGCAATGCCCTTCAACGCGTAAAATTCGACCTCGTGGATTACACTAATGATTGCGAGGAGGGGTACATATATTTTAATGAAAATGAGGTATTAGATTTTTCCCTTAGGCCATGGATTCAGCTCGAAAATGAAGAATTGTATTTACTACCTAATGAAAAGCGCAGCTTTTTAGTGAAGGTGGCCGTTCCCGAGGAAAGTGCCCTATCCACCGCTCACACTTCATTGTTCGTCCGTAATGCTCCAGTTTTGGATTCAAGCGCTGTTACTGGAGTAGTCAAGTTTGCCGTTCAAATTCAGTATGCCGTTAATCTCATTTATTCCAATCCAGATTATGCCGAAAATGTACATCTTGAGGCCACCGAACTTCAAAAAGACACTTCTGATTTAGGATCCCTCTCCATAACTATCAAGAACACAAGCAAACAATCAACAAACTACTCGGCTGATCTTGAAATCCTATCCGCCGAAGGAATTACCCTCTTCAAAGGGTCTAGATCCATGGCACCTATTCAGGGAGAACAATGCCGAACCCTGAATTTCGAGAAGCTAGCATTGCCTCATGGGAGCCATGGATTATTCCTGATTCTGCAGACTGAATCGGGCCAAATATTTAGTATTTCCGATCAGATTATTTGGCCATAATTGTGAGAGGTGTTGGATATATGCTGATCAGCATGGCAATATTCGCACCCTACAATCTATTGGGCCAGGTTGCTAACTATTTACAAGCGACGAAAGCCCTCTTAAATATCCCTCCATTTGAAGCGGTGGTTATTCGAGGGGTCGAAAACGCGAAACCCAATCAATTGATCTCCTTGGTTGTTGCAGGTGCCAACCATAGCCTCGACTCAACCCTCCTTGGGACAAGTCTTGTTTTGCCTGCTTTCTGGGAAGGAAATTCCGATACAGTTTTTTTAAAACTTGCTCCCCAATCGAAACGTATCTCTTCACTTTCATTTCGCCCTCCTATTCATACCCCGCCTGGCATATACCAGATTGGGGTCGCTGCATATGTTCATGGGACTTCGTACTCTCATCTGAATTTCTACAACATCAAAATTGACACTGTAACGAACCTAGATATTCAAAAGCTCCAACTTCGTGAAAGCGCTTCGCGAAATTCCAATGATTCAGCAGCATTTATGGTTAAGAACCAGGGCAACACAACTCAAAGTTTGAGTATTACGGTAATTGGATCTCGATCCCCCCAAGTTTTTGAGTTGGTGCTCGCCCCCAAGGAGAAAAGGGATATTCGCTTTGAATTCGAAATTCCAGCTCGCTTCATGGAGGACCTATTTCCCGTCGGAATTCTTGCCAATTCGGTCGGTCAAAATCGTCAATGGGCCAAGGTGGTACCCATTAAAATATTCGATTCAACTGAGCCCAAACCTTCAGCCGATGTACTCACAGTGATTGGGCTCACCGAATCATTGACAATTAGTTCCAGTGGGAGTTCTCCACTCATTGTGGCGAACACACGCTTTACCATCGCCAATCCCGATCGTTCCAGACAGCCGTGGAATGCATATTTGAATACGATTCAATTCCGCAACAGTCAGTCTGTCAGAAATTTCTACAACTTCGGATTCAATCAGCGAAACTCCACTACCTGGGGAAGTCGATACGGAAGCCTAGGAACCATAGCACCTGTCAGTACATTTTATGCTCTGTTACCCCAAAACTTTTATGGCACAAAGTGGGGCGTTGAGAGCAAACGTTTTCAAACCTCCGCGGGTATTTATGGAGTCAATCGCATTAGCACCGCAGACACCATCAATGCAGTGGGTCAACTCTCCACACGTATCGGAGGGCCAAATTGTATGCTTGAAAGCATGCAAAGCGCTACAGTCCAGGAAGGGGTTTTACGGGGGGATTATCGAACATACTTGGCTTTAAAACAATCGAATATCTCCCTTCGATTAGGCGTCATTGCTTCCCAAGCTTTTCAGCGAGACCGACTTGGGTATGACGGTCAAATCAAGGGCCGCTTTGGCCAGACTTCTTTTTCGGCAGCGGCCTTTCAGTCAACCAAAAACTTCATTCAAGGGAGCCAAAACCTTCAACAAGTAGATGGCAGTCTGAGCCAGACATACCAGGCCCATATGTTCACGGTTTCCGGATCTTACTTTAATCAGGAAATGGAAAACAGTAGCATTCCCATGATGCGCTGGTCGGCCAATACCTCCAATTCGTTAAAAATTTCTTCCTCAATTCGAACCAATCTTACGGCCTCGAGATTTTACATGCAGACTCCTGTTGCCGGCGCCTCCAATAACAGCACGAATGATTACGTGTCAATGGAAACTTCTTACAGGGGGCGGGACGGAGCGGCGTGGGGCCTGCGTTCCACTTTTTTATCCTCGGCATTTAATGCCAAGAATGTACTCCAGCGCAAAGAAATTGCTGCAACGGGGTCCTATCAATCGAATGGGGTTCGGGGTCAATCTGAAATCAATTATTCCTTTGGAAATGCCCAATCTAGATACGTCGCAAATCAGAATTTTGAGTTGGTGTTGAGTAAGACCCTTTCCATGACCCAGTCCATCACATTCCTTTATCAACCCTCCAATGCGAATTCATCTATGTTCAATACAGGTAGTATGCTACGGTGGGCTCAAAATGATCTAAGTGTTATGTTGAAGTTGAACGCCTCAGTCAACGGGACCGGAAGGTTCACGTACATTATGAATACCACGGTTAAAGTTCCTTTAAACCGCTTTGAAAAACCGGCTTCACCGTATAAAACGGTTACGGTAAGTATTCAAGATCCTTTCGGGCAGCCCCTCCAAAATGTCATGATTCAGACGAATGGATCATGGTATATTACCAATAAGCAAGGACAAATTGAATTAAGTAACATCCAAACAGACAGCCTACAGATTTTAATAAACAAAATTAGTTTGCCATTTGGCCAGGAGATTTTGGGTGGGATTCGGCAAACCTATTTTGTCTATGAATCGAATACCAAATGGGCGCTACAGACTTTCAAAACTTGTTCCATCAAAGGGAACGTTTCTTTTCACACAAATGAAATGAAACCCCTGATTTTGCCAGACTTCAGCAAATTTTTAATTCGTATTTGTTCCGAAGAAAGGACGGACGTGAGGCAAATCAACGAGAGAGGTGAATTTTCCTTTTACGGGATGCAAAGTGGCGTTTGGGAGGTGGAATTATATAGTATCGATCCGTCCTACAAGACGTATCGAATCAAAGATGGCAAGCAAATCCTCGAAATTGAATCAGGGGGAGATGCCTCTGTGGTATTTGAAATCTATCCAAATAATCAAGGTATTCGAATCCAAAAAGGCATAGGTAAATGAGAAAATTGATCTACATAATTTGTTCAGCCCTGCCGCTGGCTTCCTTTTCACAGCCAGTTCAAAGCCAAGCCAGCACGGTGATAAATATTCCCTATTTAAAAACGGGTTTAATTGAACCGAGTGCAGCAATAGTGGAAATCCCTGTCTTCCAAAATCCAAGTGTAGAAAATGGTTTTGGTGCCTACACCATGGAATTTGGGATAAGCTCGGACCACTATTTCTTTTGGACCTTTTTTGGTTCCTATTCCCATCAGACCAACATCCAGGTATCATTAGGGTCCTCAACTTTTTCGAACTATTTTCTCCTTGAATTAGTCAGCGATCCATACCTCGCCCAAAATGGAGAACTCCTGGGGCAAGTCCAAAGTCCCATCACACTCAGTTCGATGCCTCAGGTTTGGATTTCAGGTCTTGAAGCGTCAAAAAGTGGCCGATCTATGTCAGACGGAATGGTCTATCGCTACAGACTATTAAAGAATCCTGTTGGGAGTTATGGAAGTCTGCATGGAGGGCCCCAAGGTGCCGTAATTCAATTCACATTTTCAGAATGAAACATTTAATGAGAACCTGTCTCACCTTCTTTTGGGCACTTGGGGCACTACATGCGCAACAACTTCAGAGCCGGTATGCCGTTTTAACTTCGAACCCTATTGGCCCGATGGACCTAGTTCTCCCTTACACCGCAGGGAGTGATTTCCCCTCATGGTTAGACTTAGATTTACACGAAGAGCTGAGCATCCGGAATATGAATAATGCGCAGTCATGGTGCATTTGTGCCCGCCTCACACCCACCCAAACGGGGGGCAATCCCATTAAGGTGATTCTTGGCGACTTTTTGCCAAATGGCGCAATTGACCTGGCTCAAAGTGTCCCGGAACTGATTCTAAGTACAACTAATCAACCCTTTATTTCAGGGAATGGGAATCTTAACATGGCTCGAATTCGCTTCTCTATTTCTCATACAACACTGCCAAATAGTAGTCTAGAAACCATCCAAGTGCTTTACACTGTGATCTCTGGGCCTTGCCCCGTAAACAATTTATGATATTCGAAAGCTTAAAAGAGTCTTACCCAACCTTTAAAATGACGGGTTTGAGCCCTAGACCATGCACCTACCAAATGAGCTAGGGAGCTCTAACCCGAACAACGGTGGTCGCTACCGCCACGATGATAGGGCCCATTTTGTGCGAACCCATTGGGGCCAAAATAAAAATCCCCAGCCCTCTCCGAGGGCCGGGGATTAGTGCGCCCAGCAGATTAGCTGCGCTGTTCCTGGTGGGGGCTATCGATAAAAAATACCCGCCACCCTTGCGGGTAACGGGTTTAGTGCGCCCAGCAGGATTTGAACCTGCGACCAAGGGATTATGAGTCCCCTGCTCTAACCGCTGAGCTATGG
>ENA-OREM01000948-OREM01000948.1-marine-metagenome-genome-assembly--contig:-NODE-948-length-16113-cov-6.911200_pt1 | contig 16113 bp, 19 predicted proteins | sample MGYA00248623_ERZ508561 | MGnify/ENA primary metagenome ERZ508561 (study PRJEB26227, sample SAMN06264494) | marine metagenome | isolation source: Columbia River Estuary | place: USA:Columbia River Estuary...
ACAAATACCAATCGCAAGTGGATGGACTATCATAAGCATTTTAAAAATTATAATGTTAGTTTTAGTTTAGATGGTGCAGGCAAAACTTATGAATACATTAGAACACCTGCTAAATGGAACACAGTTAGAAAATGCTTACTAAATTTTGTAGCAATGAGAGAAGAAATACCTAATAGACGTATTAGACAACAATGTCATTATTCTGCAAACATAGTTTACAGTTTGTGGAACTGTTTTACAATTACTGATTGGCATAATGAACTAATTAATTTGCTAGATGATAATAATATTGGATATAATCTTGCAATTAGTTTTAGAAATAACCAAGCAGTCCATTTACTTCCGCAAAAGTATAAAGACATTATTTTAGAAAGTGCTGATAAGTTACCTGATAGTAAATTTAAAACATCAGTATTTCAACTAACAAATAAGCCTACACCAGATGACTGGCAAGATCAATTAAGAAAGTTCTTTACTTTTTCACTAAAGTATGATACAATAAGAAGTACAAGTATTTTTAACCTAAGTCCTATATATGAGGACTTGTATAACTATGTAAGGAAAGATCAATGATACATACAATACAACAAATGATGGACAAAGTAAGTGCTATGCACGGACTAGCAGTTCTTTGCCACAGAGAAAAATATGGCAGAGCAGATGGTGTATATGACTTTGACAAAGTAAATGACCTAGTCGAACAAATACAAGCAATGGCAGGTGACATCTATAATGATAAAACAAAGCACCCAAAAGTAATTAACAAATTAAGTAGTCGTGAAACTCTTTCTGCATAAATACTATACATAGTAATCAATTAGTTGGGAAAATTGAAAAATGAAATCGCCACTCGACTGATTAATCATCCTGAAGTGAAAACATTCAAAAATGAATATCATCCAAAATATGGGTTTGGAGCGACTGAAATTATATTTTGAGAAGAATCAGGAATTCACTAATTTAGTTGACTTTCCTCCAAGATACTTTTAAATAAAAATGATCAACTTGAAAAAACAAGTTGATCATTTTTATTTTGTCCAATTTGGGTATTAATCATTTCACTTCTGGGAGGTCAGGCATTTTACATTCCTCATCCGCTTTTTTTCCACAAACTGTACAATCGCCAATTTGATTTTTCAACATAGGATTATTCGTTGCACAAGTACCTCTAAATTCATTTCCAGTTACAATATGACGGATATTTATTAGGGCAAAACAAATTCCAAATGTTACGAACACAATGGTTAAAATATATAGGAATTCCATTTTTGAATATTTTAAAAGTGATAATTTAAATTTGTTACAAAGGTAATAGTTTTTAGGCAAAACAATGATTTTATTCTTTTGTTCAGCTAACTTTGCAGTCCAATTTTAAATATATAATTATCATGGATAAAAAATTAGAAGCATTCGCCCGTCTCCTCAAAATTATGGATGAACTTCGAGAAAAATGCCCTTGGGATCAAAAACAAACGTTCCAATCTTTACGGAATTTGACTATCGAAGAAACATATGAATTAGCGGACGCAATCCTCATAGAAGACCTTGACGAAATCAAAGAAGAAATAGGTGACATTATGTTGCATATGGTTTTTTATGCAAAAATTGCTGAAGAAAAAAAAGCATTTAATATTGCGGATGCGATCAATAGTTGCTGTGATAAGTTAATTCATCGCCATCCTCATATTTATGGTGATGTAAAAGTAAATGGGGAGGAAGATGTGATAAAAAATTGGGAACAACTCAAATTGGCAGAAGGAAAAAAATCTGTTTTGCAAGGTGTTCCAAAATCTTTACCCGCCATGATTAAAGCTTATCGCATGCAAGAAAAAACTGCACAAGTTGGTTTTGAATGGGAGAATTCTGCTCAGGTTTGGGAAAAAGTGGAGGAAGAAATGGTCGAAATGAAAGAGACTTTGGACAAAGATTTATCGCAAGAGAGAAAGGAAGAAGAATTTGGGGATGTGATTTTTTCAATGATCAATTATGCTCGATTTAAAGGGATAGATCCGGAGACTGCATTAGAAAGAATTAATTTAAAATTTAAAAGATCTTTTCCCAAAAGTTCATTGTTTTCCAGTCTTGATTTAATTTTTTCTAAATTATTTTTATTAGTACCAACTTCAATAATACCAACCATGGCCATCATTGCATGAGGAGTGCATTGATAAGCATATATTCCCTCAAGATCAAAGGTAACAGTGATATCTTTACTTAACTGACCACTCCAACTCTTAGCACCCTCAGGAATCATTCCAACAATAGATGCAGAATTATGTGCAGCATCAGTTGCTACAAATGTTACTGAATCACCTGGTAAAATTTTTAAAACGGCTGGCTCAAAAACCATATACCCCTCAGTTCCTTGATTGAGCATTTTAACTTCATAAGTTTCAGACTGGACAAACATATTGGTAGCCATACATATACTAAGTAATATTTTTTTCATAAAACAATTCCCGTAAAAATTATAAAAGTTGTTACTATTGCTAGAAATACAAACCCCAAACATGCAGATAGCATCAGAATTTTAAGTGGAGAGGGGTTAGATAATTGTTCTTCAGATCCAACACCAATTAAAAGCTTAAAAATTTTAGTCAAAAAAGATTCCAGTAATTAGCATAGATGTAAGCATAAATGCTAATACAACAATCTGAATAACAGCTGGTATTACAACAAACATTACCAATGGATCAAATTTCATACCAATAAAATAATCATTTTGATTCCATTCAATAGCTTCTTCTTGTGTAGCTTCTCTTACTTGTAAGTTCAATTTATGCTCCCGGATGTTGTATTATCAGCATCATTATATATATTTATAATGTTATATCAATATAATTTATAAATGATTTCAACTTTTTCTTAATACTTGATAGAAATGTATATATAATCAAAAAAACATAATTTACAGGGGAGTTTTATGATCAATAAAAAAATATTATTTTTATTGCCAATATTAACAATTTCATTTTTTGTTCAAGCTGATAGTAGATACTTTCCTGAAGGTGATTGGCATTCAACCACACCTGAGAGCCAAGGTGTTAAATCCGCCAAAGTAAATAAATTAATCGATCTATCATTCAATGACAATGCAACACTTGGTGTTGTAATTATAAAAAATGGAAAGATTATTGGTGAAAAATATGCTGCTGACTATGATTTAAATTCGCATGGAACCTCTTGGTCAATGGCAAAAAGTTATTATGCTGCACTAATAGGAATATCAATTGAAAAAGGTGAAATTAATAGTTTAGATGATCCTGTTGGAAACTATTTAGAATATTATAATGATGAAAGATCATCCATTACCATTCGAGACCTTCTGGATATGTCTAGCGGGCTTGAGTTTCCAGAGCATGAGCATGAAAGAATGTTCTTCCAATCGGATCATTTAAATTATTCAAAAAACGTTGGAGTTGAAAAAGAAGCTGGAATTAAATTTGAATATAACAATGCAAATTCAATGATTATTGGAGATATTCTTTTTTCTGCAACTGGCATTAAAGCTGACAAACTTTTGTCAGAAAGAATATTAGATCCAATTGGCGCCACAGATTATAAATTATGGAAGGATGAGGCTGAAAACGTACTAACATATTGCTGTATTGACATGTCTGCAAGAAATTATTCAAGGTTTGGCCTACTTTTTGCAAGAAATGGAAATTGGAAGGGTAAACAAATAATTCCGGAATCATTTGTAAATGAGACATTTCAAGTTGTTTGGGATATAACTCCTCAATGGTGGACTGAGGCTAAAAGAGGCTATTCACTTCATTGGTGGGTTTCAAAATATGATGATGAGAGTAAAATCTTTAATACAAGTGGTAAATTTGGACAATTCACATTTGTTGATAGAGAAAATGATTTAATTTTTACTAGAATTACAAAATATAATAGAAAAGATCATGGTGATATTCAAAAATGGGGACCTTTAAAATATTTTAGATGGATGGGTGTTAGTCATGCAGTTAAAACTGCAAGAGCATTGTTAGATTTAGGGGTAGTTTCAGAGGGTACAGATGTTGCAACTCCTGTAACAGACGAAGAGGGTGAATCTAAAGAATTTTATGAGCAATATGCTGAAATCATAGACGCCATGGCAGACTTAAATAGAAATTAGTCTTTTAATAAACTCTTTTTTTTAACATAAGATTTCATATCTTTTTTCCATTCTTCAAGATAGTAACCGTCATTACCATGTTTGTTGATGTAGCGTAAAAAGACTCTACCATCTTCATCTTGAAATCCTGGTTCATAGGGTTTGCCATTAGCTTTATTTGGTCTCTTAAACTGATCTTCCATAATAATTAAGTCCAGACAAATAAAATCATAGGTATGGAGATTATTATGATTAACATATCTAGCGGTAAACCTAATCTCCAATAATCTGTAAATTTGTAGTTTCCAGGACCCATAACAACTGTATTGCACTGATGGCCTATTGGAGTTAAAAAAGCACAACTTGCTCCAACAGCAACAACCATTAGAAATGGTTCAATAGCATACCCTAGTTCAAGGCCTATTCCAGCTGAAATTGGTGCCATTATGACTGCTGTGGCTGCATTATTAATAATATCAGTTGTAGCCATGGTTATAATAAGTATTAAAAATAGTAGCCAGAATAGGCTCATATCTGCTGCTAATAAAGAGATATTTGATGAAATAAAATCGCTTAAACCAGTCGTTTGAAGAGCAGTTCCAATTGGTATCATAGCAGCCAACATAATTATAATTGGCCAATCTATATCTCGATAAAAGTTGCTATCAATAATCTTAATTCTTGCAAAACCTAGGACGCATAATAAAAAGGCTGCAGCAGTAGGAAGTATATTTAGCGCAACAAGAATAATGGAGACCATAAAAAATATAAGCCCTTTTAGAAGTCTACTTCTCGATGGAATTGTTTGCAGTTCTCTTTGCATTAAAGGCATTAATCCTAAGTGCTTTATTTTATTTGTAACATCTTCTTCATCTAAATCTCTAACTCCTAATAACAAGACATCGCCAGCTTTAAAGGTTTCCCTTGTAAGTCTTGTTCGATATTTTGCTCCCTTTCTCCATAACCCGAGTAAATTAAGTTCTTCGTATGCCAGTTTTAAGAAAAATTCATATTTTCTTCCTATCAATCTTGATCCTGGAGTTATCATTGCTTCAATTTCTTCTAAATCGTCATCGCCAAAAGAGTGGAGCTCCTTTGGAATTGAGAAATCAAAAACATCAAGAATAGAGGATATGTCGTCTGGGGGTGTTTTAATTACCAAGATTTGGCCTGCCTTTATTCTTAAATTATTTTTTACTTTTTTCACTCCTCCAGTTTCATTAACTATTCCAAGAACTTCTGTATCTTCGCCTGCCTCTTTTTTAAAAGCAGATAAAGTCATACCGATTGCAGAGCTTGACTCATTTACCTCAACTTCAAACAAGTAACCTTTTAAATCTATTAGCGAAGATCCTGAACCGCCATCATCTCTTAATTGGATAAATTTATTACCAATAATTGATATAAAAAAAATGCTTAAAACTGTTATAGCAAGACCTACATATGAAAAGTCAAAAAAATTAAATCCCGAATCTGAAATTGTAGACTTGTATTCTGAAATAATAATATTTGGAGGTGTTCCAATGGTTGTATTCATGCCCCCTAAAATACATGCAAAAGCTAATGGCATTAAGAACTTTGAGGGATGCCAATTCATTTTTTGGCAAATGTTAAGTGTAATTGGAAGAAGTATAGCAAGAGCGCCAATATTATTTATAAATGACGAAAGAATTGCTGCTATGAACAATAGGCTAATTAAAAACTGAAACTTAGTAAAAGACCTGCCACCTATTACTTTTCCAACAAGCCCTGTTAGGCCGGAATTTTTTAATCCTTGGCTAATAATAAGAACTAATGCTACTGTTATTACTGCGGGGTGAGCAAAACCATCAAAAGCCTGGTTAGCAGGAATCACTCCTAGAATAATTAAAATAACTAAGGCTCCTGCAGCAAGAGCATCATATCTAAATTTACTCCAGATAAAGAAACCCAACAAAGAAACAATCGTTATTGATAGCAAATGTTGGTCAGTCATTATCTTTAACTAAGAAGATTGTGGTGTACTTTCAACGTATAAAGATGTGGATGGAAAAGCAAACTCTGAATTATTATCTTTAACGATACCCATAATATTAAAGATTAAATTTTCTTTAATTAGGTTAAAATCCGCAAAACCAACAGGCTCAGAGTAGGCCACTATAAGAACGTCAATTGAGCTTGAACCAAGTTCAATAACTCTTACACATGGGTCTAAGTCAGGATCAGAAGAAAAATCATTACTATCCAATATGTATTGTTTAATATCTGAACGAATCTTTTCAAGCTGTTCTACTGTTGTGGAATAGATTAAATTAATTTTCCAATTAATTCTTCTATTTATCATTTCTCCATGATTTATAACTTTTACATCCGAAAGATCTTTATTAGGAATAGTCATTGGGGCAGTATCAAATGTTCTTATTACAGTTGATCTAAAACCAATAGATTCGACAATACCATGAAGCTGACCTACCACCTCAATTCGATCCCCAGGCTGAAACCTATGCTCACCAATAATTAAGATACCAGCAATCAAGTTTTTAAAGAAATCTTGCGCACCAAGTGCAACAGCTACTGAAAAAAGTCCCAATCCTGCTACCAAAGGTCCAATTTGAATACCAAAGATATCTAGAATAATTGCTATACCAACTACCCATACCAGGAATCTTGAAGCTCTTTCTAGCCACATTTGCATTGATGTTGTTAACCATGAGCTTGTTGATAGAGCTTCAAAAATCGGCTTAACACTGTTAGCTAAAGCGCTAAAAATTGTATATACAACAAAGGCTTTAACGATGTTAGTTGCAATATCTCCAGCAACACCTGAAATAGGCAGTATTAATGTGCAAATATATAATGCTATAGTTACAGGTACTAAACCAATCGGTTTCTTTAGAGCATTTAGAATCTCATCATCTATTTTTGATTCTGTCTTCGCTGCTAGACGACTCAAGGAGCCTAGGATTATTGAGATAATGAAGCCTCTAAATAAAAAAGCTAAAAGAATTACTCCCAAAGAGGAGATAATTGCCCCGAGATTAATTCCAAGAAAACCTCTTGACCAAACATCACTAACTAATAATATAAAATTTTCCATTTTTTCTTATGGTTATGTTTCTAATAGACCTATTTTATAAGTATTTAAAGCAATTAAGCAAAGTAAGTTACTTCTTTAACTTATCCTTAACAAAATAAGGTATATAAATTACATAGAAGATTAAAATTGCCAACGGAGTTGTAATCAAAAGATGAAAGGGTGGCTCAGGAAATGCATCCATTAGACTTGCACCAGCAGGTTTTTGCATTAAGTACCAATAATTTGCTGGCTCGCCTAATAAATAGTTTATAAGATAGACTATAGGAAGAAGAATAAATGCAGTTATTAATGATACTGTAATGATATCTTTGATGTAAGGCCTATTATTAAGCACAACAGTTGCATAGATAATTCCAAGAATTATCATTCCATGTCCAATCATAAAAAAAGCATAATCTAAATCTAAAAAAGCTATATCAGGTGTTATTATTGCCATCGTTGCTCCACCCAAGCCCCAGAAAAATGCACATTTATATAATATGCTTGGCCCACCCAGAAGAAAGCATATTAGAAAGATTTCAGATAAATCACACATATGTAAAGGTAAAACCTCTCTCCAGTTATATGGATTAGCTAACATGTATAAATCTTTATACGGAGAAATGATGACATGACAAAAAATAATAAATGCTATAGCTTTTGTCATTAATGATTTTTGGACTTCAGTTTTAGTTCTATAAATCCGAGGAAGCATTATTGAAATAAAGGCAATTACAATAATTGTAATAATGTGAGTTGTGCCGAATAATATAAATGGATTTGCATTCATGAGATATTTCCCAATAGTCAATTAGAATTCTATTATAAGTACTTTTTGTTAATTTTAAAAAAACCTTAATGAAATAATTTTTTAGTACCTATCTAAAATATCTAAAACCATATTTTCTGTTAATATCGCAGGGAGTATTTCAGGCTCATTCATACCTTGCTTCCAAAAAATATAAAGCGGAACACCGCTTCTTTCATATTTATTAAGAACTTTTAAAATGTTTTCATCTCTGTTAGTCCAGTCAGCAACAATATATTCAATATTATTATCTTTTAAATATTCTTTAACGCTTGGTCTTGATAATGCAACCTTATCGTTAGCCTGACAGGTAATACACCAAGCAGCTGTAAAATTAATTAAATAAGATTGACCGCGAGACCTAAGTTCATTTTCTATATTGAGATTCCATGATGATTTAATCTCATCGACATTTCTAGTTCTGTCATCAAGATTTAAAAATTGATTTATTTGACTTGCAAGAATTAATATTAAACATATAGACAGCAAAATTTTAAGATAATTTTTTATAATTTTTGTATGAAACCACACTATGAAACTAATTAATAAAATTGAGATTAATAAATTTACTAAGGCGTCTACAGATGTTTGTAGACTAAATACCCACAAAAGCCACAATGCTGTAGCAAACATCGGAAATGCAAAAAATTCCTTTAATGTTTCCATCCACTTACCAGGTTTTGGTAGAGATGATAATAAATTAGGTTTAAATGAAATGAGAAGATAGGGAAATGCAAATCCTAAACCCAGTGATAAAAATATTGGTAATGTTATTAATGAAGGTTGTATTAGAGCATAACCAATAGCCGCGCCCATGAAAGGGGCAGTGCATGGAGATGCTACTATTACAGCCAAAACTCCAGTAGCAAATGAGCTTGAGTAGTTATTGCCGTTAGATCCAATAGAGCCTAGTCTTGTTAGTGATGAACCTAAGTTAATATCCATCAAGAGAACCAGCCCTATTAAAAACATTAAAATACTCAATGTTCCCACTATCATTGGTGATTGAAGTTGAAATCCCCAGCCAACAATCGAACCACTTTCCTTGAGACCTATTAGTAGTAATGCAATTATTAGAAAAGAGGCAATAACTCCTAGAGAAAATATCATTGAATGTGCTCTTATTTTAAATGTAGAATCTCCACTAATAGAGATGAAGCTAAGAACTTTTAAAGAAATTATTGGAAACACACAGGGCATTAAATTTAAAATCAGGCCTCCAATAAATGCAAAAATTAATGCTTGAATTACTGTAATTGATTTATTTGAAATATTTTCAATTGTTATTTCAGAATCAACTAAATAACTTTCATCATTTATAACGATGACTCCATTAAGCTTTTCGTTATGTTTTGGATTATCTTCTGTGGAGATATTTAGAAGCCAGTTATTTTCTTCTTTTAAAAAACTTTGCTTGTCTGCATGTAAAACAATATCTTTTTGATCTGCAAAAAAATACACGTTTTCAATCTTATTATTAGAAGAAAATCTTAACTCAAGATTATTATCCGTTTGCTTAGCTAAAACAGGAAGAGTTACATTAGGAACCTTATTTATCCATTCAAGGAGTTCATTATCAAAAGTGATCGACTTAAAATTTGTATTAATAAAGGCTTTTTCTGGCACACATATGTCGTCACAAATTAAAAAATTTATATCTGCACTAATTTCATCTAATTCATCAAAGTTTTCATAACTAATTTTAAATGGGAAGATAACAAAATCTTTATAGCCATATGTCATTAAAGGTGCATATGGTATTAATTTTGGTGTCGGCCAATAAATATCACTAATTGTCATACCATCTGGCAGAGTCCATGATACTTCGATAGGTCCTCCAGAATCACCAGGATTTTTCCAATAGGTATGCCAATTTTTTTGCATATCCATTTTAATACCAACAAACATCTCATTGGTTTGAGATCCATTGTTCGAGAATTTAATTAACGAGACGTCGGCATGTCCAGTATTAACCGAATATGCAAGACTGCTTATAGAAAATAGTAATAGGGAAGCAATTAGCTTATATGATTTCATAATGACATATTACCCTAACTAAGAAGACAAGGGGCGCAATGCACCCCTTTGTATATTTTTTTAAGTTGAGATTCTTTTTGGTGTTTTAATCTCAATTGTTTTTGGTTTCTTTTCTTCAGGCACTATCTTTTCTAAATTAATAGTTAATAAACCATTAATAAGATCTGCACCCTGAACTATGACATCTGTTGCTATAGTAAATTGTTGCTTAAATGCTCTTTGAGCAATTCCTTGATAAACAACTTCATTTTTTTCATTCACAACTTCAGTGTTTGGCCCATCATATTTAACTGACAAGACGCCGTCCGCAAGCTCAATATTTATATCATTTTTTGTCAAACCAGCTACAGCAATCTCAATAGCAAAATAATTGCCATCTTTTCTTATATTGTATGGCGGGTAACTTGACGATCTCTCAGATGACTCTGAAAGTCTCTGCAATCTATCAAATAATGGCTCAAACCCTAACACACGAGTAGTGAAAAATGGATCTGTAAAGTTAAGTATCATAATAGTCCTCCTTTTAGCGACTAAAATTATGCATCCCGAAGGCATGCTTATTAATATACGGAGACCCTTATGGCATCTCCTAACTATTAATTAGGGTTGTTTTTAAAATTTTCAAGATGAGTTAACATATATTTTATGAATGATAAGAACTATTTCAATACAATTTTGTCAAAATCAATATGAGTAAGTATTTTTTAAGTTTTTTATTTTTATTTTCATTAGAGATAATTTCTGAAGATGTTACCTCTGTAAATATTGGCGAAGAATGGTTTCTTAACTCAAGGAGTAATAATTTATCACCAACAAATAGCAAGGTTTTATACTTTATGCCTAATGACGCATATCACACATATAGAGCAAGGCAATTTGGAGACTGGGATGTCTTTTCAATTGTTGATGACAGAAATTTAGAAAGATTAAATAAAGGCGATGTTATACAAATACTTGAACCATCTTTTAATGAAAAAATTTATAAAGTTAAATTGATGAATGGCTCTAGTAAAAACAAAGATTTTTTTATTATCACAGAGGATCTTATTAAATATTACATGCCTCTAAAGGAGCAAAACAATGAGTAAAAATTTATTCGCAGTATTTTTTCTACTAACTACTGTAGGTTGTGTCAATTATCAATATACCCCGGATGTTGTCAGTAGATCTGATGCTCAAAAACAACAGTATGTTGTTCTTGGAACAATTAGAGATATTACCTCTGTAACTATAGAAGGAGACAGAGAGGCTGGTGCTGCTGCAGGGGCATTGATAGGAGGTGTTGTTGGAAAGAATGTTACGGACTCTGAGACTGAATCAGATATTGCTTCTCTTGTTGGCGGACTTGTTGGCTCTTCAATAGGATCAGAGGTTGGGTCTAATCTTACAAAAAAAGATGGAATCGAATTATTGATAGAGACAGATGCTGGAAAGTTAATTTCTATCATTCAAGAGGTAAGCTCATATAATTATTTTAAAGATCAAAAAGTAAGAATTATTAAAAGAAATGGTAAATCTCGAGTAGTACCATTTGATTAAATGAATGACGAATTTTTTGCAAGCGTTTATAACAAAGCTCTAGATATTATCTCAAGAAGAGAGCATTCAAAACATGAGCTAAAAAACAAGCTATTAAAAAAATTTGATATCCCAGATCTTGTTGATGAGGTAATTATAAAACTCATTGAAAATAATCTCATTAATGACTCCCGTTATGCACAGATGTACGTGCTTGTTAGAAAAAGAAAGGGCTTTGGACCTAAGAAGATTGAATTTGAATTAATGTCTAGAGGGATAAATAGTTCAATTTCATCTTTTGCAATTGAAGAAGAGGGTGCATGGAAAGAAGCTGCCCAAAAGGCATTTAATAAAAAGTTTAAAAACGGTGCATCCCAAGACTTTAGAGAAAGAAATAAGCAAAAAAGTTTTTTACAAAATAGAGGCTTTACTTTTGAAGAAATTGACTCAGTTTTTAGTTAGCTCATGTTATGATTTATCGCTATGTCCTACGAGGTTTTAGCAAGAAAATATAGACCAACTAATTTCGATGAAGTTGTCGGGCAAGATCATATAATTCAAGCATTATCAAATAGCATTTTGCAGGATAGAATGCATCAAGCATTTATCTTTTCTGGCACTAGAGGTGTTGGCAAAACTACATTAGGAAGAATTTTAGCTAAATGTTTAAACTGCTTATCAGCTGATTCCCCTGTTTCAACTCCATGTAATAGTTGTTCAAATTGTGAGGAGATAAAACTTGGAAGATCTTTAGATTTTTATGAACAAGATGCAGCTTCTCAAAGAGGCATAGATGCAATGAAAGGTCTTCTGCAAACTGTTCCTCAATCTCCATCAAATGGACGTTTTAAAGTTTATCTTTTAGATGAAGCTCATATGTTAACTACCGAAAGCTTTAATGCTTTGCTTAAAAATCTTGAAGAACCACCAAAGCATGTGGTTTTTATTCTTGCTACCACCAATCCTGAAAAACTACCAAAAACTGTTCAATCAAGATGTCTACAACTAAATTTAAAAACTGTTGGAGGGGTCGTTCTTTCCAGTCATTTAAAAATGATCCTAGAGTCTGAAAAAATTAATTTTGATGATGAAAGTATTGAACTTATATCCGATGCTGCTTCTGGTTCCGTTAGAGATGCATTAACTCTTTTAGATCAAGCTATTGCTCATGGTAGTGGGGTATTAGAAGCTAAAAGTGTAAAAAAGTTATTAGGAACCATAGATAATTCTCATTTAATATCAATGCTTCATTCCGTCATAGATGGTTCAGGGCAATCGGCGTTTGATGATCTTGCAAAGATCGAAGAGTTATCTCCTGAATATGAAATTATTTTAAAAAGTATAATTTCTATTTTACATAAAACTTCTCTAGAAAAGGTTTTACAGAATACAACTGATGAGAATATCAAAGGTCTGGCAATAAAAATTGATGATGAGTTTTGTCAACTTTTATATGAGATTGCTGTTAATTCATATTCAAAGTTTAATGTTCATCCTAATCCCAAGGAAGCACTAGAAATATGTATATTAAGAATGTTAGCTTTTAACCCACTTCATAAGCTTGATGCGCAACCAAATAAACAAAACACAGAAAAAAAAAATTTAAAAACTGATCAGTCACTTAAAATTACCCAAGAAAATTTTTCTAAAAAAATTAATACTAACGAAGCATCTGACGATAAAAAACAGGAGACAAAAACAACAGAAACTATTATTAATACCGATCCTTCAAAAAGTGTAGCTATCACAAGCAATGATCAATGGATTCAAATTTTTAACTCTTTGTCATTAAGCCCATTTGCTAGAAATTATTTTGGCTATTTAGAGTTTGAATCTTTTAATAATCTGGCTTTAGTTTTAATTGGTTCAGATGAAGATAATAAAATACCAGAAAATGTTCATATGGAATTTAAGTCTGCTTGTGAAGAGTATTTTAAAAAAACTATCTCAATTAAAGTTAAGAATGGCACCTCTTCGAAATCTCCTATTCATGTTAAAGAGAAGCAAGAATCTGATAGACAATCAAAAGCTGAAAAAGATGTATTATCAGATCCATCTATTCAAAAGTTCTTGGATAAATTTGATGGTAATATTAAAGACGGATCAATTAAACCTATAAATTAAAATGCATCAAGACCTCCTAAATGATCTAATTAATGCCTTAACAATTCTCCCAGGGATTGGAAAAAAATCAGCTCAACGAATGGCATTATATTTACTTGATAGAAACAAGGATGGAGCAAGTGTTCTTGCAAATACCATGTTAGATGCTCTAGAAAATATTAGCAGGTGTTCAAGATGTAGAATGCTTACCTCTAATATTTTATGTAAAGTTTGTTCAGATACTTCAAGGGATAGTACAAGTATTTGTGTTGTTGAAAGCCCGTCTGATATTTTAGCTATTGAGTCTACTGGAGGTTATAGAGGTAAATATTTTGTTCTTCTTGGGAGGCTCTCACCCATAGAAGGGGTAAGTCCCGAAGACCTTGGTATTAATGATTTTTTAAAACTCATTAAGAGTGAAAATATTGAAGAAGTTATTTTGGCAACTAGCTCTACTGTAGAGGGTGATGCTACTGCAATTTATATTAAAGATCATATAAAAGGGATCAAAGTATCTAGAATTTCATATGGAATTCCTATTGGTGGAGAGTTAGAGTATGTTGATGGAAATACTATCGCAAGAGCAATTCAAGGGAGAACAGAAATAAATGTCGATTAAATCAGATAAATGGATATCAGAGATGTCCAAAAATAAAAAAATGATAGAGCCTTTTTCAGAGAATCAGGTCCGAATAGATGAAAAGGGGGACAAGCTTATTTCTTATGGTGTTTCAAGTTATGGTTATGATGTTAGATGTTCAAATGAATTCAAGGTATTTACTAATATTCATTCAGCAATAGTTGATCCTAAATCTTTTGATGAAAAAAGTTTTGTGGATATAGAATCTGATATATGCATTATTCCTCCTAACTCATTCGCTCTTGCAAGAACCATTGAGTATTTCAGAATTCCAAGAAATGTTTTAACAATATGCCTTGGTAAATCTACTTATGCTAGATGCGGAATAATAGTCAATGTCACTCCTCTTGAGCCTGAATGGGAAGGTCATGTGACACTAGAATTTTCAAATACAACTAATCTTCCAGCTAAAATATATGCCGGTGAAGGTGTTGCTCAAATGCTCTTCTTTGAATCTGATGAAGAATGTGAAACAAGTTATAAAGATAGAGGTGGGAAGTATCAAGGACAAACAGGAGTAACTTTACCCAAGACTTAATATCTCTAGCAGCTCAAGTTTTTGACTTCTTTCAGGTCCTGCGTCTATTATCTTAAGAAACATATAATCGAGATCTGGAATTAGATAATATAAGGTTTCTCTATTCTCTTTCTCTCTAAACCTCTTTAAGACAATACATTCGTAGTTGTTCCCGCTTAAAACACAAGATTCGTTCCCTATAATTTTATAAAAATTGTTCTGCATCTCACCAGTCTTTACTTCTAACAACTTTAATGAAAATTCATTCATTCCTTGAAGTAGATTTAATCTGATTTGAATTTGAGCACTCAAAGGATCAACAGATTCAATATCTGCATTCAGAGGCACACTCCATGAGTCTCTTCCAATTGAGCTAAGAGTCTGATTTTCATAATTGTAGATAATTTCTTGATCTCTATTTACAAATCTAGGCTTAACTTTAATGATGTAGTCTTTGGAGATAATTTTAGAGTTTTTTATAAAGAACCTAGATTCAAAGCTCATAGATGCAAGAAGATTTTTAGCTTTAAAGCCTAAGCTATAGCCATTGTCATTTTTAGAAAACGCTCTTATACCTTCAATATTAATTTCATCTGATTCAAAAGAATATCTTGCTTCATAGTCAGATATTTCAATTGCATTGATTCCAAAACTTACAGCAAAAATTAAAAGTAATTCATATTTCATATTTATTGTAAATAATGGAATCTTTGGTTTTTATATTTTTAAATTTTACTTCATTTAAAATTAGTGAAATTTTATCTTCGCATATATATTTAATAATCTTAGGATACATCAAATGTTCTATTTTATGAATTCTTTCTACTAGAGAGTGAATATCATCTGATGTTTTTGTTTTAATTTCTCCTTGTGCAATAAGTGGACCGCAATCTAGCTCTGAAGAAACATAATGAATTGAAACACCATGAATAATATCTCTATTTTTTATAACCTCATGATGAGTGTTTAACCCTGGATATTTTGGCAATAGAGAAGGATGAATATTAATAATTTTTCCAACAAATTTATTGGTTAATTTTTTTGTAAGGATCCTCATAAAGCCTGCAAGAACTATTAAATCAGGATTTAAGTCATCTAAAATCCTTATTAACTCATTATCAAATGCATCTCTCGATAAATAGTCTTTGTGATTAATTGAAATATTATCAATATTTGCAGAAGTTGCTCTCTGTAGAGCATAGGCGTCTGGATTATTACTTATAACGCATTTAATCTCAGCATTAATATATTTAATGTTGCAATTATCAATTATGGCTTGAAGATTACTACCACTACCTGAAACTAAAACAACAATACTTTTCATTAAATTATT
>ENA-OREM01000951-OREM01000951.1-marine-metagenome-genome-assembly--contig:-NODE-951-length-16082-cov-11.076414_pt1 | contig 16082 bp, 17 predicted proteins | sample MGYA00248623_ERZ508561 | MGnify/ENA primary metagenome ERZ508561 (study PRJEB26227, sample SAMN06264494) | marine metagenome | isolation source: Columbia River Estuary | place: USA:Columbia River...
ACACTGGTCGTTATGTTTATGATGACACACCCAGTGAATATTATTATGGAGATAAATATGATATGAGAGGTAAATTATCTCTTAGAAAAAGAGATAGTAGTGGAAATGAATTAAGCAATAATTGGCAGTCAGAGGGACAACTGTATCTAATAACTAGATGTGGTGATAAGGTGATAGAACACGAATTTGATATCTATTGAAAATTTATATGTTTTCTTCTAGATAACGCTATGACCAATTCTCATTGGAGCATGAGTGGAGCAAAAAAAGTTAGTTCCAATCACTAACAGCTTTAACTTATCAAAATTATTAAAAGCTTTCAAATAAAACCCAAAATAAACATAATATGACTTTGATTACATTAAATATAAGTATATTTTTTAAAATTATGACTCAAACACTATTTGAAAAATATGGCGGAAAAAAAACAGTTGGTCAAATTGTTATTAATTTTTATCAAAAGCTTATGGCTGATGAAAATTTAAAAAAATTTTTTACAAATTCTGATATGAAAGTTTTGATTTCACACCAAACTAATTTCATTTCCCAAGCTTTAGGTGGGCCAAAAGAATATACTGGTCTTGATATGAAAACTGCTCATCAAGGAATGAAAATATCTCAAGAAGACTTTAATGGAGTTGCTGGACATCTAAAACAAACCTTGGAAGAACTAAATGTTGAAAGCCAAGATGTTGACACCATCATTGGTGTTGTCGCTCCACTTTCAGAACATATTGTATCAAAATAACAGAATTCATAATTAATAAATTTTGGTAATATTTATTTAATGATAAAAATAAATAATTGGGAAGACTTAATAGCATTAGCAAAAGAACAAGGGCTCACACCTAAGGAAGCATGGGAAAGAATTGAAAAAACAAATCTAAAATTTTTAAATAGAAAAAGTTCAGCAGAAAAAGAACTTAAAAAAGGAACAAGAGTACAAAGACTCATGTTTCCAAAGAATAATGAGGAAAATATTCTTTTAGCAAAAAATGTACCTTCTTTGGATGTTTCTGGTGATTTTTATAATTTCAAAAATTTAGAAGATAAAATCTTTTTTACTCTTGGCGATGTTTCTGGCAAAGGAGTGGATGCAGGACTCATTATGGCAAGAGTTACCTCATTGTTTGAAATCCTTGTTGAGGAAAAAAAGAGTCTTATTGAAATTGTGTCATTAATAAATGATAATTTATATAATTTACGTTCAGGAAAATTTTTAACAGGAATATTTGCTGTATACGATAAAAAATCTAAAAATCTTGAATTTATTAATGCTGGCCATTCAGAAAGTATAATTTCAGAGAATAAAAAAATTACTGAACATGTTTCTAGCAAAATTCCGCCGCTTGGAGTTCAGCCTATTAATCTTGATTTAAATAGTGTTTTAAATAAAATTTCATTGAAGGATAAAATTTTTTATATATACAGCGATGGCTTAAGCGAAAGTAAAGATTTTGAAGGAAATGAAATTGAAGCTGAGGGTATAATAGATTTGTTAAATAAGAATAAAGATCACGATATTGCAACACAATTGGAAAATATTTTTATAGAAATTTCCGCGTTTGGTGCATTGCAAAATATGTCAAATGAAGAACAAAGTATAATTAAGGATGATCTTACAATTTTAGCTATTAATGGGAAAAATATTTAATCAATGAAAAAAATTAAAAATGGTTTTACCTTAATTGAATTATTAGTGGTAGTTGCCATCATTGGTATTCTTGCAAGTGTAGGTATTGTTAGTTTTCAAGGTTACACTAAAATGGCAAAGAACAGGGTGCTTGTTGCAAATTGGAAAACAATTTCAAAAGTAATTGAGTTAGAATTAGCTGCTGCAAACAATGGTCTTGATAGTTTTATTGCAGAATATGATGAAGATGGAAATATGGTTAGTGAAAAAATGGATGGAAATACAACTTGTAATAATTTTGCATTTTCAGTCCAACAACATTTTAGTCATTTTAAAAACCCATACAATCTAGAATGGGAGTCTGTAACAGTTGATACATTAGCGCAATCACAACATAGGAAAGGACAAATTCAATTAGTGTGCTATTCACATTTTGGAAGTTTCGGTGACGGTGGAGGATGTCCTATTTCATCTGATGCATGTAGATTGTTGTTGATTGCTTATAAAGAAGATAGAGGACGATGGAATACACCTGATGGAAAGTGTGATAATACAATTGTTTCAACCACTGGTGATGGCTGGCAACGTAATAAGAGAGAATTTGTAAATGATTGTTATAATCAAATACTTGTAGGTGGAGACCAAAGAGAAAGTCAAGCTCAAGCACAATCTGATTGTGGTTGGGATTCAAGTATCCATGGCTCTTGGGCAGTAAATCAAAATAGTATCAGAGATGAAGCAGGTGGAAAATGTTCAGGTTCAAGTGGAACACCTTGTTCTTAAATTTTTAATTAATCTGTTATCTAACACGTGCTTCTCACTTGTTATTTCTTCTTCTAGATAACGCAATGACCAATTCTCATTGGAGCATGAGTGGAGCAATTAATATTTGAAAATGTTCAACCTTAAATAAGGCTTGTTAATTGGTAGCGGGAAGTGGAATCGAACCACTGACCTCAGGCTTATGAGTCCTGCGCTCTAACCGACTGAGCTACCCCGCCACTTAATTCTTGATGATTTATAATAGGTTTTTAATTTAGATCAATCAACTTTTGATCAATATGATTATTTTATAACTACTATAAAAGTTGAAAAAAGAGTTAATGCTAAAATTACTGAACTATAAAAAACGATTTGTCTTTTAGTTTCGTTTTTCTTATCTATTTTTACTCGGTTCAATAATTTATTGATGTCTACAATTCTCTTTTGATCAATATACTGTACTGGAATAGTTTTTTTATGAACTTTTTTTTCACTGGTATGTTTTCTGTCATGAAAATAAGTTTTTTGCATGAGATTATTTAACCATCAATTATTAAACTCGGCAACTAAAATTATAACAATCTAGCACGTTTATCTTTTAGGGGAGCGATCTCTACTAGTGCTGGGAATTTCTGTTTAGCAACTTCAATATATAGGTTCATTTTTGAAAGTTCTTCATTTGAATGTATTGAGCTTACATATCCAAAAGACAAGTTTTTTTTATAATTAAAGGAATAATTGCCGGATGTTGTTCTCCCAATAATCTTATCTTCTAGATAAATTGGCTCTTCATGTAGTAATAGAGGTGTGCCTGGCTTACTATCCTTTAGTGATAACATAATAAATCTTCTACTCTTTTTTTGATCTTTTATTTTTAATAAGCTTTCTTTGCCAATAAAGTCGATTTCTTTTTTATAGCTTATTGCAAAATTTAATCCTGCCTCGTATTGGTTTTCTTCAGGTGAAATATCGTGACCCCAATGTAAAAAACCACTTTCCATTCTCATAGTATCCATTGCATGAGAACCACAATGAGATAAATTATGATTTTTTCCCTCTTCAATAATTAATTGATAAATTTCTTTAGCATCATTATTTTCAATATAAAGTTCAAATCCTAATTCACCCACATAAGATAATCTTTGGGCCCAAATTTTTTTTGAGTTAATTGTTACAAATTTACCATACCCAAATTTAAAATTTTCTTTACTAAAATCATCATTTGAGATTTTTGAAATTAAATTTCTACTTTTGGGTCCAAAAATTCCTAAACAAACTAGATCATCCGTAATATCTTTAAATTCTAAATTAGGTGATAAATGTTTTAAAATATGTGCTTTGTCGTGAGTTCTTGTTGCAGCTGAGCTTATTATTCTAAAATGATTTTTATCAATACAAATAACTGTTAAGTCTGTTTCAATTCCTCCACCCTCATTTAACATTTGGGTGTAAGTTGATCTTCCTATTTCATTTTTAATATTTGCTGTACATATTCTTTGTAATTCACTGTGTGCGTTTTCTCCTTTTATTTCATATTTAGAAAAAGGAGAGAGTTCAAAAAGACCAACATTGGTGATTGTATTTTTTGTTTCAAATTCAACTGAAGGGTACCAATTTTGATAATCAAAACTATATTTGTATTCTGCTTTTTCATTACTTTTTGCATACCACATCGGTCTTTCATATTCACCTGATACGCCAAAGCATGCTCCCTCTTTTTTTAACTCTTCATGATAAGGTAAAAGTCTTTGATTTCTTGATGTGTTATGTTGTTTATAGGGCCAGTGCATTCCATATAAATCACCAAGAGTTTCCGTTACCCTTTCCATGATAAATTTTTTAGATGAGTGGAATTTTTGAAATCTTTTAATATCAAGTGAAAATAAATCTTCATTCATATATCCATTAATCATCCATTCAGCAGTAACTCTGCCCGCACCCCCTGAACTTGCGATCCCAATGCTATTAAATCCACAACACGTAAAAAGATTACTCACCTCTGGAGTTTCTCCTAAAAGGTATTGTGTATCAGGTGTAAATGATTCAGGTCCTGAAAAAAATTTCCTAATACCAGCAGTTTCTAAAATGGGTAATCTTTGAAATGATTTTTCTAAATAAGGTTCAAAGTGATCAAAATCATCTGGAAACTCACCAAAAGAAAAGTCCTGTGGCACCACCCCTTTGTCTTTAAACGCAGGTTTTGCATTAGGCTCAAATATTCCAACTAACATTTTCCCTGCATCTTCTTTTAAATAAAGACAGGAATTATAGTCTCTTAAAACGGGCAAGTTTTTAGGTAACTTATCTAATGGTTCTGTGATTATGTAAAAGTGTTCATTTGGATATAATGGAATACTGACCCCAATATCCTCTCCAATTTGTCTCGACCACATCCCAGTTGCAATTACAACGTATTCACAATCAATTTTGCCAAATTTCGTTTGAACACCAACAATTTTTTTGTCTTTAATTAATATTTTTTCAACAGGAGTTTTCTCAAATATCTGAGCTCCTTCCATTTTTGCAGCTTTGGCTAATACATTAGTAACCCCTATCGGATCTGCCTGACCATCTTCTGGCATATACACCCCACCTAAAATATCAGTATCATTTATAACGGGATAGAGTTCTTTTATTCTTTGTCTACTAACACTTTCAACATTGACATCAAATAATTGTGCAGCTGTTGCTTGTCTTAACAATTCTTGTAATCGTTCAGGTGTACTTGCAACTGTGATAGCTCCATTTTGTTTTAATCCAGTTGATAATCCTGTTTTTTTTTCTAATTCTTTATAAAGGTTTAAAGAGTATTTTCTAAGACGTGTAATGGTGGCTGATGCTCCTAATTGACCCACAAGTCCTGCTGCATGCCAAGTAGTTCCTGATGTAAGCTGATCCCTTTCCAATAATATCGTATCTTTCCAACCATATTTTGCAAGGTGATAAGCAACTGAACAACCTGCAACACCCCCTCCAATAACGACTACTTTAGCTGATTTTGGTATGATCTTTGACATTTATATTTTAATAATATTAAAATTCTTTAACACAAACTACTAAATTCTTTAAATTGAAAAACAATTAAAACAATATAGATAATCAATATGTTTCCAAAAAAATATTATTCAATTATTTTTGTATTCTTTATTAGTCTAGGAATGTCTGTGTTTATGTCTTGTGTGATCACTATTGTTAACACTGGTCTTGAAGGAAATTTTCTTCATCGTTGGGGTACTGCTTGGCTTTTTGCTTTTCCACTTGCTTTCTTAGCTGGTAATTTTTTTTCACCTATTTCAAGAAAAATAACTGACAGACTAACTAAGTCTTAACTTTTTAATCTTAGATTTTTAGGATCAAATGCTGGTTCTTCAATAATTTTTGATTTTATTTTTTGTCCCTGAATATCTATTAAAAATTCAGTTCCAACTTTTACTAAATTAGAATTCACATATGCAAATGCTAAACTTTTATTTACTCTAAACCCATAAGCACCAGAAGTAGTTAAGCCAACTCTTTCATTGTTATGGTACACTGGCTCGTTACCTAAAACGTCAGCTGTATTTGCATCTACCTCTAAATAAACTAGTTTTATTTTAATTCCTTCTTTTAATTTTTTATCAATTACTTTTGATCCAATAAATTCACTTTTTTTATCTAAGTTAAAAAACCGATCTAAACCTGCTTCAACTATACTAATTTCAGGAGTTAATTCAGTTCCCCAACCACGATATCCTTTTTCCATTCTCATTGAATTCATGGCATGAGATCCAAAATTTGTAATTTTTAAATTTTGACCTGCATCCATCAATAAATCATAAAGTTCTTCTATTTTGTTCATTGAAACATGAAGCTCCCAACCTAATTCACCCATGTAATTCACTCTTAAAGCTAAAACTTTTATATTATTAATTTCAATTTCTTTTGCTTTTAACCAAGGAAAATTTTCATTTTCAATATTTTCCTTTGTGGTTTTTGCTAACACTTCTCTTGATTTTGGACCAATTAATCCAAGAACACCATATTCATTGGTAATATTTTTAATATCAACTTTTTCATTTTTTAATTTATTTTGATTAAACCAATCTAAATCTCTTATTTCAGATAATGCTGCAGATAAGCCATAGTAATGATTTTCTTTTACTTTAGTGATAGTTAGCTCACTTTGAATTCTGCCAATTTTATTATGTATATGTGTTAAGGCTATACTGCCATTTTTTTTTGGAATGCTATTTGAGCAAAGTCTATCTAAGAAAGCGAAGCTATCCTTCCCTGTTATTTCATACTTAGAAAAAGTGCTTAAATCTATAATTCCAACATGTTCTGAAACATGTTCACATTCTTTTTGAATTATAGAATGTATGTTGTTTCTACTATAGCTTAACTCTTCTGTTATATTTTCTTTATTAAACCAAGCAGGTTTTTCCCAGCCATATAAATCGTAATATTCGGCTCCTTGATCTTTTAATTTTTTATAAATACCTGATGTTTTCATTGGTCTTCCAGCTTCAACTGTCTCGTGAGGCATAGGTGTTACATACATTCTTCTGTATTGCTCTTTTGATTTCTCAATTGAATAATTTTTATCAACCCAACTCATGTATCTACGGGGTTCAAATTCAAGCATATTAATTTCAGAGTCTCCATGAACAATTTGTTGCGCCATATATTTTCCAGCTCCCCCACCATGAGCTATTCCGATACTAGCTGCACAAAACATCCAAAAATTTTTAAGACCCGGTGCAGGTCCTGCTAAAAAATTGTCATCTGGTGTGTGTGTGATTGGTCCACAAATTATCTTTTTAATACCCACATCTTTAAATTCAGGAATTCTATCCATCCCCTTTTCGAGATGCTTTTCAATTCTATCTAGATCAGGCTCAAGTAACTCCATGTCAAATTTCCAATCCATTCCATCTAAAGCCCAAGCTTCTACATCTTGTTCGTAAGGACCAATTAATAATCCTTTTCCTTCTTGTCTTAAATAAGATGAGGAATCTGGATCTCTTACAACAGGAAGTTCTTTTTCTAATTTTTCAATTGCTGGATGAGACTCAGTTACTAAATATTGGTGAACCATATTAATACTTGGAATGTTTTTTAGTCCAGCCATTTCACCCACTTCAGGACAAAAACTTCCCGCAGCATTTACAACGTGCTCACAAGTAATTTCACCCTTTTCAGTAATTAACTTCCATTCCTTTGATGGTAATTGTTTAATGTTTGTTACTCTATTGTTACGATAAATTTTAGCACCAGCATCTCTTGCACCTTTTGCCATTGCGTTCGTTGTGCTTGTGGGGTCTGTATATCCATCTTCTGGTGTGTAAAATGCACCAACGATTCCATCTAATTTAATAAATGGATGATATTTTTTAATTTCATTTGTGGTAATAATTTCACAAGGAGAGCCTACTACGTCTAATATACCTTTAGTGTGATGGAACCATTCAAGGTCTTCTTTCTTATAAGCAAGCCTTAAACTTCCCGTTTCATGAAAACCTGTTGCTTGACCAGTTTCTTTTTCTAAAGATTTATATAAGTTTGTTGAATGTAAATGGATTTTAGCAAGGCTTAAACTGCTTAACATATGAGGACATTGCCCAGCTGCATGCCAAGTTGATCCTGACGTAAGTTCACTCTTCTCAATTAAAACAATGTCTGTCCAACCTTCATTAGTTAAATGATATAAGAGACTAACACCCATTATACCACCACCTATAATGGCTAATTTTGCATGAGACTGAATTTTATCCATGATTAATAAAAGATATCATTCAAGAAATGGATTTACTATTTAAATTTTATTTAGTGCTCAGCTCTAAATTTCGAGTGACAAGATTTACAACTACTCCACATATATTTTCCAAGAGTTGCTTTAACATCATCTGCTCCATCAATAACTGACGTTAACTCAATCATATTACTTGAAGCTTTTGTCATTAATAAATTAAATTCATCTTTATTTTCCCAAATAGAGGGTAGTGCTTCTGTTTCAAATCCAGTTTTTGAATTTTCAGGGAAGAGATCTAATAATCTTTTATAATTATCACTCATTTCAATCATTAATATTTTTGCTTCATCTAAACTTCCATTAGATGAAAGACTATTAATTCTTTTTGCCGTTTTGTAATTTTTACTAAAAATAGATTGTCTTTCTTTGATGATCTCTTCTACTGTTTGCTCAGAATAAGCACTGAAAGTATAAAATAATATAAAGATAAAAAATAAAGTGTTTTTAATTAATGTCATAATATGTTTAATTTAAACATGTCTATATTTAATAACATATCAAAATATGGATTACTTGCCAAATTAATCCATTGGCTAACTGCCGCAGGATTACTAATTCAAATACCGCTAGGCTTTTACTTGGTAGATTTAGACTTTGATCAAACTAGGGTTGATATAGAAAATTATCATATATTATTTGGATTAATCCTATTTTACACAACTCTAATAAGGCTAACTTTTAAACTATTATCTCCTACACCAAATTTCAATGACAATGCTTTTCCTGGTCAAAAAGTTTTAGCAAAGTTAAACCACTTTTTTTTATATTTAGCTTTATTAACAATAACTATATCGGGTATTTTTAAGAAATTATTTAATGGTGAAAGTTTAGTTATTTTTTTCAAAAAAGTTAATCTAACTTATAATTTTGAACTCTCAGAACAGTTTTATTCAATTCATATATTAGCAAACTACATTCTAATTGGTTTAATAAGTCTTCATATTCTAGCGGTACTGTTTCATAAATTTTTATTAAAAGAGAATATTTTAAAGAGAATTTTATAATTTTTAATTATCAAATGCACATCTAAAACCAACATAGATTGCATAAAAGTTCGAGGGTTTATATTGAGCTCCATTAATACTGGTCTTTGAACCTCCATACCACCAGGAGGCCCCCGCTGTTAAAGAATTATTTTTTTCTTGATCATCCACCCACTCCCAAACATTACCACCCATAGCAACTAATCCATTTACGCCTTCTGGCAATATTGTGACATCTACATGCTTGTCATAATTTAATAAACCTTGGGAGTTCATTTCTTTAGCTATATCTCCACTAGGGTATCTATAAGTTTTATCTTTAATAAATTTATCAGAGTCAAATATTTGAGTGTAGGCAGCATAAGACCATTCCTCAAATGTAGGTAATCGGCCATTCATAAATTTACAATAATTCTCAACTTCAAATCTACTTAGATGAACAGCGGGCTCTAATTCACTATCAGGTTTTTTTCCATAAGGTGTTTTAAAATTCCAATTATCACGTTTAACCCAACCAGCACCCCATTCGTAACCTCCACCATTTTTTTCAGCTTCTGTAATGACTTCGTTTTTAATTGTATAATTATTAAACTCCATAATTGTTACTTCATATTTATTTAGTGAAAATTTTCCAAAGTTAATTTTCTCATTTTCAAAACTAAATACTTTAATTGGTAAGATTAATATAAATATCGAGAAATACTTTATACTTTTGTAAATATTATGCATTTAAGCTTATCGTTGAATAAAATATTTTTTTTATATTTTAGGTTAATTTCATTAATACCATTTAAAATTTGAAGTGAACTAAACTTTAATAAAGTTGATATATAACGTTGTCTTATCATCTTTAAGTAAATATTTTTTTTGATATTAACTTTAAAATTAAATTTGATGATAGTTTTTTTAATATTAAGTTGAAGTAGTTTTTTCCAAATAAGATTGTCTCTTTTAAATGATTGAGTAAGTTTTTGTTTCATCAAAGAAAATGTGGGTATTTCATTATCTTTTGTATCTAAGGTTAAGATTAAAATAATTCCTCCAATGTTCAAACTAGAATATGAGTAGGCTAAAATCTTCTTAATATCCTTTAAATTAAACAAATGAATAGTTTGCTTGATCAGTATTAAATCAAATTTTTTTTTATTATTTTTGAGATATTTGATTGCATTTGTTTTTTTAAAAATGATTCTTTTGTCAAAATCTTTGTGATTTTCAATATCAAGTCCAACAGGCTTATTAATTAATTTGAGTTTAGAGGATAACGAACCCATTATCTTACCTCGGCCACAACCAATATCTAGAATTTTTGAGTGTTTAGTTAGTTTTTTTTGTTTTAATAAAAAATTATTGAATGATTGGATATATTTAGCTGATGAAATCCAAGTTTTGTTATCCCAATTTTTTATACTTAACATTACCTAATTTAAAACATTTTAACTTATATTTAAATAAAGTATTAGTAACTCATGTTTAAAAAGTTGCATATATTTCTTGGCGCAACTGTTGCAGATGCAGCAGCCCGACCTTTGCATTGGGTCTATGATGAAAAAAAACTAAAATCTTATATTAAAGGAAAAAAAAATATTGCATTCTTTAAACAAAATAGATCTCCGTTCTACTCTATAAAAACAGGAGAAGTTTCTGGTTACAATGATGTGGGTCAAGTAATGTTTAAAACATTAACTAAGACCACTAATCATAAAGAGGTTATTAAACTTTTTAAAAAGAATATTGTCAAAAATTTTGGACCAGGGTCAAAATATTGGAAAAATTTATCTTTAAGAAAAAAATACAAAAAAATTAAGTGGAAAACAGCCATGAAAGGTCCATGGATCCATCAAAATATTTTAGAAACTATCAAAAATATTAAATTAAAAAAAACTATCACAGGTGGGACTAAAGTTAACGAGTCTGATGGGTATTGTGCAAGCCTACCCTTTTATTTTTCAAATAATTCAGAGCAGAAAACAAAACAAGTTATAAAAACGGTTGCTAATGGTAAAATTAGCGAACAATTTGCATTGGCAAAACTTAAGATTATTGATTTAGCTGATAAGGGGGACAAGGATCCAGTTAATAGCTTTTTAAGAAAAAATATAAAAAATAAATACTTTAAAAATGTCATTGAAAACATCAAAAAAGTTAAAAAGGTAAAATCAAAACCCCACAATTTTGTTGTAAAGAAATTTGGTAAAGCATGTAGTTATCCAGGTACTTTTAATGGAGGAATACATGCAATCATAACCTCTAAAAGTTTTAAAACTGCGGTTATTAAAACAATTAAAGCTGGTGGATGCAATTGTTCTCGTGCTAATTTTGTCGGTGCTTATTTTGCAGCTTATAAAGGTTTAAAAGGTATTCCTCAGGATTGGATAAAAAAAACAAATCCTGCAAAATCTATACTGAAATTTATTGCTTAAATGCAAAACCCATCCATTAAATACATTTTAAAATTATCTATTCCAATTTTCTTTGCAAATTTGGCTATTCCATTAGTTGGTATTATTGATACTGGTTTAATGGGTAATCTTGGTAACTTATCATACTTATCAGCAACTTCTGTTGCTGCTAATTTATTTTCTATGATTTTTTGGAGTTTTGGTTTTTTAAGGATGGGAACTGTGGGTCTGGTTTCACAAGCTTTTGGTAAAGAAGATTACACAGAAATATTTAATATTGTTATTCGAAATTTAGTTTTTGTTTTGCTAATTTCATTGATCTTAATTTTATTACAAAGTTTTATATTTAATCTAAGTGTGGGTATTTTTAATTTATCAGACACTACTAGGGAATTTTACCAGGATTACTTTCAAATAAGAATTTATTCAGCGCCTGGTGAGTTAACCCTTTACATTATAACTGGTTTATTTGTTGGATTACAGAAAACTAAAATTTCAAGTTTAGCTGTTGGTCTTTTTTCGATTCTAAATATAATTTTAAGTATTATTTTTGTTTCAAAATTTGATTTAAATATCAAAGGGGTTGCTTATGGAACTTTAATCTCAGCACTTATAATTTCAACCACTTTTTTAATTTATACATTTTGGTATCTAAATAAAATGTCTAAAATCAATATCAATATTAATGAATTAATAGATCTAAATAAACTTAAAAACATTTTTAATATTAATCTAAATATATTTATTAGAACCATTTTATTAACTTTTTCATTTTTTTGGTTTACTTACCTTGGCAGTCAAATAGGTGAAGATTACATTGCAGCAAATGCAATTCTTATTAACCTGGTCTTTTTGTCTGCTTTCATTCTTGATGCTTATGCATTTTCAACCGAAGGTATGGTTGGTTATTCCTTAGGTAAAAAAGATATAAGCTTGTTTAAAAAAATTGTTAAAAACTCTTTTATTTTAAGCACCCTTACTGGATTAATTATTTCGATAATTTATTTTTTTATTAACAAACACGTCATTACACTAATGTCTGATATTGAAACTATTAGAAATCTAAGTTCTTCTTATGCAGTATGGCTAATACTAATGCCTTTAATTTCATCATTTTGTTATCAATTTGATGGAATATTTATTGGTGCATCACAAACAAAAGAGCTTAGAAATGCCATGATTTTTTCTGTATTTTCTTATCTATTAATGTCTTTATATTTAACAAAATTAATGGGTAATACAGGTATCTGGATATCTTTATGCTTGTTTATGGTGCTAAGGGCTTTATCTTTATTTTATTACTTAGACAGAATTTATTTAAGATTTCGTAAAGTTAAATAAATTTAACTAGCACCAATATGATGATATTATAAATAAATGTTATTTCGACAACTCTTTGATAAAGCTTCAAGCACATTTACATACCTAATAGCTTCTGCAAAAGGCAGAGAGGCACTTATTATTGATCCTGTGTTAGAAAATGTTGCACAATATATTAAGCTTCTTAAAGAACTAGATTTAAAGTTAGTAAAAGTTATTGATACTCATATCCATGCTGACCATATCTCAGGTATTGCCGAACTAAGAGATAAAACGAATTGCGTTACAGTAATGGGTGACAAAACCCCTGCTGATGTGGTTGCAATGCAAGTTGCCGATGAAGAGACAATTAAAATTGATGGCTTAGAATTACAGGCAATTTATACCCCAGGTCACACCATAGAAAGTTTTAGCTTCTTAATGAATGATAGGGTTTTCACTGGAGATGCATTATTAATTAGAGGAACCGGTAGAACAGATTTTCAAAATGGAAATGCAAGAGATTCGTATAATTCTATTTTTAATAAACTTTTAAAACTTCCAGATGAAACATTAGTTTACCCTGCTCATGATTATAAAGGAGAGATGGTCAGTACCATAATAGAAGAAAAAAAATTCAACCCAAGACTGCAGGTAAGTTCTGCAGATCAATATATCGAAATTATGAATAATTTAAATTTGCCTAATCCAAGTATGATGGATGTTGCAGTTCCTAGTAATTTACAATTAGGAATAGATTTTAATAGACAAAAAGTAAATAACGGTGTCGAACCAGAAAAATTTAATGAAATTAAAAATGATGCTCAGTCAATTTTAATTGATCTTAGAGAGCAAAATGAAATAGATAAAGATGGTATGATTAAAAATAGTACAGTGGTTCGTTTTCCAGAAATTAACGAGTATCTACAACAAAACAAAAATACTTTAAAAGATAAAAGAATTTTATTTTACTGCGCACATGGTCATAGATCAACACTCGCAGTTCAATTATCTAAATCTTATCAATTTACCAATTGCGTCCATTTAATTGGTGGCCTTAAAAACTGGAAAAAAGAAGGTTTAGAATTATAAAAAATTAGTTTGTTAATTGTTCAACAATAATAAAAAAACCTATAACTAAAGTCATATAGCCAAATATTTTTTTAGTAGTTTTTTCTGCTACCTTTTTTGAAAGTATTTTTCCTACAAAAACACCAACAAGCGTAAATAAACAAACATATAATACAAAAGTCCAGTCTGTAACAAAGCCATCTGTTATATCGCTTAAAAAACCAATAATAGATTTAACAGCAATAATAAATAAAGAAGTGCCTACAGCAATATTCATGCTCAAACCTGTTAACAAAACTAAAGCTGGTATAATTAAAAAACCGCCACCTGCGCCAACAAATCCTGTAATTTGGCCAACAATAAGCCCTTCTAGAACAATGATTAAATTTTTTTTTAATGCACTTTTTTGCGAACTCTTATTCTCAATAGGTTTTTTACCTCTAATCATTAATATAGAAGCCAAAAGCATTAATACTGAAAATAAAATCATTATTAAAAAACCTTTTTCAAAAGTGTAATTTAGAAAATTAAATTGATCAGGCATGATAGGTAAAATTACTTTTCTTGCTAACACAACACCAATTATTGAAGGTATTCCAAAAATAATTCCTGTTTTAAAATCAATAAGTTTGTCTTTGAAACTTACAATGCAACCAAAGAAAGCTGTTAAACCCACTAATAATAAAGAGTATGTTGTGGCATCTACAATATTAACGTTAAACAAATATACTAAAATTGGCAAAGTTAATATGGATCCACCTGCTCCTAAAAAAGAAAGCACAGCACCCATAAAAAAAGAAGCTAGTAATCCTGTGATAAACATAATTTGTAATAACTTTTAATTTTTAAATTATAAAACAGGTAGCCCAGATGTTTTCCAACAGTTTGGCTCAACATCATCTGAACAAATAAATCCATTTATTATATTAAAAGTTTTAAAACCTTTCTTATCTATTAATTCAGCGGCCTTGAAAGATCTAAATCCACTTTTACACATAACAAAAACAGCTTTAGATTTATCTAGTTTTAACTCTTCAAATTTTTTTTCAAATTCAGAGTTAATAATTCTACCCTCTGCAACATCAATCATGAATGAAATAAAATATGTGTTTAACCCAATTTCTTTTCCATTAGGTTTCCCGTCTTGATCCCATTCGGCTTGAGTTCGAACATCAATTAAAGAAGCACCTTCATTAGTTTTGACGAGCTCTACAAGTTCTTTACAATTAATAGCTGTCAGCATAAATAAATTAATAACTTAACTTTAAATTTAATCTTTTAAACTTATTTTTAAAACTAAAAAATAATTTATTATGGTTTCCTGTATCTTTTTTAATCGTTTGTTGGTACAAATGAACCATCTCATGAGATAAAGTATTTAAAAACTCCATTTTATTTTTATACTTAGGCATCATCTCAAGTACAAATTTATTTGTACCCTTTCTATAAGAGATATATTCAACGCATTGCCCTGATCCTCTTACTATTCTTTTAATCATTACATCATTAAAAGGATTGAGTTTATTATTAAATAAAGATTTATTAAAAATCTTAAAGTAATTTCTAATATCTTTAAAATTAGTAGTATATTTTTTTTCTGTTTCTATTGTGTCTCTAAGTATTCTTTTTTTTGTTCTTACAATGTAGCTATCTTTAACAATTTTCTTTTTTTTCATTTTTATAGAGTGTGTAAATAAGTGTTATTAAATGGGTATAATTTCTGATTATCTACTACTAAAACTGTAATATACAAGATAATAAAATCTTTAAAATACGATTATTTTTAACTTTATTATGATGATGTTGTTTAAAAATTAAAGAGATTTTATAGCAGAATAAATTTTGTCTTTATTCATTTGACCAATGCTTCTATAGACCTCTTTGTTATTTTGGTAAATTACAATTGTTGTCCAATAGTCAATTCCTAATTGTTTTGCAATAGTCTTATCCTTTTCTTGCTCAAAGCTTAAAAAGAGGATGTCCTCAAAGTCTTTTTCGGCTTGATTTAGGATCTTAATTTGAGCCTTACAGGTTGTGCATGTTTCATTCCAAGAGTTTATGACAACTATTTTTCCATCAAGTTGCGCTTTTTCAAAAATTTCATTATTAAAAGTAGTACTTTTATCTACAGCAAATGAGTT
>ENA-OREM01000963-OREM01000963.1-marine-metagenome-genome-assembly--contig:-NODE-963-length-15963-cov-2.892799_pt1 | contig 15963 bp, 10 predicted proteins | sample MGYA00248623_ERZ508561 | MGnify/ENA primary metagenome ERZ508561 (study PRJEB26227, sample SAMN06264494) | marine metagenome | isolation source: Columbia River Estuary | place: USA:Columbia River Estuary...
CATGATCGTCTTCGGCGGCGTCGACTACGGCATGGGCTCGTCCCGTGACTGGGCCGCCAAGGGTACCGCCCTCCTCGGCATCCGTGCCGTGGTCGCGCAGTCCTTCGAGCGCATCCACCGCTCCAACCTCCTCGGCATGGGCGTCCTGCCCCTCGAGTTCGCCGACGGCAAGAACGCCGCGTCTTATAACCTCGACGGCACGGAGACCTTCGACCTCGAAGGCCTCTCCAGCCCGATCAAGCCGAAGACCCCGGTCACGCTCGTCATCCGCCGCGCCAACGGCACGGTCGACAAGGCCGCGCTCATCGCCCGCATCGATACCGCGATCGAAGGCGAGTACTACCGCCACGGCGGCATCCTGCCCTACGTCCTCCGCCAGATCCTGAAGTAAGGTCCGGCCTCAGGCGAAACCAAGGGCGGCTCCGCGAGGGGCCGCCCTTTTTCGTGCCCGATATCCAAGACGCCCCGACGCCCTCGAATGGCCGGACTCGACATGTCCTCACGAGTTAGGGTCGCCGTCTCGTCGCCGGGTAGGGTCGCAATGTCGTTTGCGACCTAGTGAATCCTCCCCACCCACCCCTGAGACATCCTAGGAATCGCGTCGCCACCCGGCCCGATGAGCATCGGGGCATGGATTTCCAGATCAGGAAGCGCTTGCCACATGATCGTCCTGGATGGGTCGATGAAAGGGATGCCATCTTTCTGACCTTCTGCGGACAACCACGCAGGCTGAACCAATTCGCCACGGATCACGCATGGGGAAACATCGTCGAAGAGGCGCTTCATCAAGAACGACAAGGGCGTTGGTCACCCCTGCTCATCCTGTCCATGCCGGACCATCTCCACCTGATCGCCGTCATCCCGTCACATGCGGGCATCCGCGCGACGTGCAGGCACTTCAAGCGAGGGCTTACCACGCGATTAAACTGCTCCTGGCAAAAGAACTTCTTCGACCACCGCATCCGGAACCCCGCCTCGTTTCGCGAGAAGTGGGCATATATCCTGATGAACCCCGGGCGAGCCGGCCTGCTTCCTGCAGGCGCCGTCTGGCCCTATGTGTGGACCAAGGATTGGAATCAAGGCTAGGTCGCAAACGACATTGCGACCCTACCCATCCATCGCATCTTCCCCTCTTGCCCCCCGCCGCCCGGACGCTTACTACCCTAACCATGGAAATCGGCGTCATCAACGGCCCCAACCTCGACCGACTCGGCAAGCGCGAGCCGGAGGTCTATGGCACCCAGACGCTCGGCGACCTCGAGAAGCTCATCGAGAAGCATGCCAAGGCCGCCGGCGCGAAGACCCGTTTCTTCCAGTCCAATCACGAAGGCGAGATCATCGACACGATCGCGAAGTGGGCCGACAAAGGCGTGAAGTTCCTGGTGATCAATCCGGGAGGTCATACCCACGTCTCGGTCGCCCTCCGCGATTCCATCGCCGGCAGCGGCATGCGCGCCGTCGAGGTGCACATCTCGAACATCTACAAGCGCGAGGAATTCCGCCATAAGTCCGTCACGGCCTCCGCCTGCGAAGGCGTGATCACCGGACTGGGCTTCGAAGGCTACCTGCTCGCGGTCGACTTCCTGGTCGCCAAGGCCGCGGCGAAGCCGGCCAAGGCCGCCAAGGCGAAGAAGAAGTAAACGGCGGAGTTGAGGACTGGGTGGAGGACTGCGTTGAGGCCTGCATGGAGGGCTGAGTGGGTGATGCGAGCATGCATGACTGCAGACAGCAGAAACCCAGTAATCCGACCCCACCCGAGGCAACCTTAGCCGGCGGAGGCGAAACGGGAGAGATTACACTCAGGACGGAGAGACGTACCCTCACAGAGGTAGGCGGCCATTTCTTCCGCCATGAGCGGTGCCCAGACCGTGCCGCGCGGCCCGAGACCGCCGAAGAGGTGCGTGCGAGCCTGCTGCGGATGCGTGCCCATGAAGGGATGGTTGTCCGAGGTACAAGGCCGGACGCCGGCGACATGCGCGGTGACCTCGACCGAGACCTCCTGACCGAAATAGCTCCGGAAGCGCCGGATAAGTTTCTCCTTCTGGGGCTCGGTGGGCGTCTCATCGAGCTGATCCCACTGCCAATTGGTGCCCGTACGCCAGACGCCCTGCCCTTGCGGCAAAGCCCAGCCTTCTCGGTTCAGGATGTAAGGCTTGTCGGCTACGGAGGCGCGCAAGGTCAGGGCTTCGCCCTTGGCCGGCTGCCACGGGAGATACTTGAACGGCCCGCGTTGAGCCGACTTATACCCGTCGCAATAGACGATGGCTCCGGCGCGGATCTGGCGCCAGTTGATGCCTTCGACGTGGGCCACGGCCTCGGCCGGATCGAACGCGGCTACGGTGAGGCTGCCGTCGGCCAGAAGTTCAGAACGGACATCGGCCAAAAGTTTCGGGAGGTCGACCCAGGCGCCGTTCATGAGCGCGCCGCCGAACGCGTCGGTCAGGCCGGCGTCGAGTTCGCCCTGAGCGGAAGTCACGCGCTCGATGAACGGCTGACAGCTCCGGCACTCGGTCCGCTTGAGCCCCTTGGCGCGCTGCTCGTCATCGACGAACATCCGGTAGACCGACGTCGGACGGAAGACGCCGCGGGCCGAGAGCCGCTCCTGGGCGGCGGCGAAGAGTTCGGGGTAATCCTTGGTCAGGGTGAAGCGACGTCCGGTCAGCGGAGTCATCAGCCCGGCGGCGACCTGCGAGGAGGCGGACTTCCAGCCGTCGTCCACGACGTGGACGGTGCGGCCGCGCCGACGCAGTTCCTGGGCGAGCAACGAGCCCGCCAGGCCTTGGCCGACGATCAAAAAATCAACCTGCATCACCGGAAGGAGACGCAGGTCGAGGGAAGGTCAACTTTCGGCGGTCTTTTCTCAGAAACCGACCGCGTTCTTGGTGCCCTGCTTGGTCACGATCTTCTCGTCGGTCCAGACGGCGACGCCGCGCTTTTCTTCGACCAGGGTGAGCTGGAAGACGAAGGAGCTCTGGCGGGTGCTGCCGGCGTTGCTGCGATCCTCGAGGATCTTGCCCTTGAGCACGTATTCGGCCTTGGGACGCGCGGAGGCGTCGGCAGCCGGCTCGTTGTCCAGCAAGGTCACGCGGCCGGCATTGACCAGCGGCACGGTGATCTTGGAGAGCAGCAAGGAGGTGTCGAAGTTGTCGGCGGTGTCGTTGGTGATCGTGCCCAAGCGGAGGACCGGGGCGCCCTTGGAGAAGGACGGCGACGAGATCATGGACTGGAGCATCTGGGAGCCCGCGGTGGCGAAGTCCTGGATGTTCACCTTGTCGAGGCTGACGACGAGCTCGCGGCCCTGCGGGTCCTTGTAGGTGGCGGGCGTGCCGCAACCGACGATGAAGACGGCGCAGGCGAGGAGGGAGAACTTGTTCATGGGAGGGTTCAGCGGGTGATGAGGCGGAGGCGGCACTCGGCGGACGTGGCCTTGAGGGCGGTCGCGGTGACGGTGGTGAGGGCGCCGGGCTCGAGCGGGGTGACGATCCAGTTGGGCTGGGACTCGGTCACGGTGCCGTCGGCGGCGAGCCACTCGAAGCTGACGTTGATGGTCTGGCGCAGGTAAGAGCCGTTACGCAGGTCGAACTGGACGCGGGTGTAACCGCCGTCGGTCTTGGATTTACGGGCGGCGAGAAGCTCGATCTTGTTGCCGATGCGCGGATCGTTGAGCTGCGTGGTGAAGCCGCCCTCGGGGCGCGTGGTCGCGTAATTCACGGCGTCGGGCGGAGTCAGGCCGCGCTCGATTCGGTCACCCGTCTCGAGGACGGTGGAGCAGCCGGCCAGCAGGCCGAGCGCGAGAAGAGGCAGGAGTTTTTTCATGGGACGAGAGGGGTGCAGCGCAGAACGATAGGGAGATTTTCCTGCGTGGACTTAAGGCTTACAAGCAGAACCTTGCCCGCCGGAAGGGTCACGGAGGCCTCCGGATGGCCGGGCACGGTCAGTTTCTGCCCTGGGCGGGCTTCGAAGCGAGCCACGGAGAACCGGGCAGGCAGGCTCGACCAATTACGAATGTCGGCCTTGGTGGTCCCGACGGTGTAGACGGCGGTACCCACCTTGGTCGCGATCGACCAAAGCATCGCGCCAGAGCCGCCGTTACCGCGTCGGACGGCCTCATCCGAGGACTCGTTGATGAGGTAACTGGCGGTGGCTTTGACGGCGGCAGAGGTGAACGCCTGGGTTTTGATGCCTGGCAAGGCGGCTTCAAAGTGCTTCGCGATGAGGGCGTCCGGGCGGCTGGCCAAGGACAACGCGACGTCCTGCGAATCCAATTTGAGCTTCAGATTGTAATTCAGGCCCGAGGGTCGGATGGCCGGTAAAGCGACGCTGACGTAAGGTACCCGACGTGCCACGATGAAGAGCGGGATGTCGATGCGCTGCTGATACCATTCCGGGCACATGCCGGTCTCGGCGACGACATAGACGATCATCCCCTGCCCGGCGCTGGCCGGAGCCTCGGCGTCCTGCAGGTCGCGACGGAACACCTCGTTGACGCCGTTGAGCTGCGTCGCGGCGAGCAACTCCTTGCGCGCCTTCTCGCGGTCGGACGGATCCTGACCGAGACGCAGGAAGAACATCCCCTGCAGCCAATGACTGAAGGCGTCGTCATACGAGCCCTCGGCGGTGAGCCCGGCGAGGTTCTCCTCGATCATGCCCAAGCCATCTTTAGTACGCTCATCCTGCGTGGCCTTGGCGACGTCATACTTGTCGTCGGCCTTCGGCTTCACGTAAAGCGCTCCGGTGCCGAAAGCCTGTTGGACGAAGCGGAGACGGGCCATCGCGACGCGGGCGCCATTGACATCGCCCAGTTCAAGTCGGTTCAAGGCTTGGTAAGTGGAGGCGTAGATGCGGTCGGCGGGCTTGGGCCGGTAGGCCTCGGCGTAAGCGCTGGTGAAAGCGCCCAAGGTCGCGTCGGTGACCGAGAAGCCGGGACGTTCTTCCTCGGCCCGGAAAGCGGCTTCGATCTGCTCGAAAAGCCGGCTGCTATCCTTGAGCTTCCCCTCGGCGCGGAGCGCCGCCGCGGCGTCCAGATTCCAAGCCAAGGCGTCCTTCGGTTCGTCGGCCGCGAAGTTCTGCGCTACAGTCGCCGCCGTGGCATAGTCCCCCTCTTCGACCGCCGTGCGCACACGAGGGCCGCGGTCGACATAAGTCGCGCAGCCGGTCAGGCAGAGCAGCAAGGTAGCGAGAAGCGGACGCACGGGAACAGACAGCCCAGACTACCCCGCCCCGCCCACAAGTAAAGGACGCTCAGGATAACCCCAGCCAGCGGGCGCCTAAGTAAAGCCACAGCGGCGTGACCAGCGGGCAACAGAGCATCGTGATGACCGAGCAGCGCAGGGAGACCATGACCTCGCCCTTGAACATCTCCACGATCAGGAAGGTGAAGATCCCGCAGGGCATCGCGGCCTGGACGAGCATGACCTTGCGCAAGGAGTCGTCGGTGACGAGGAAACCGGCCGCGGCCAGCACCAGCAAAGGCATCGCCAGCCAGCGGACCGCCATCACCCCGAAGGAGACCGGCGCATCAGCGGCGAGCCGGAAGTCCTTGATGATCTCGTGGAGGTAGATGCCCGTGAGCAGCGTCCCGATCGGGATGGCGCATTCGCCGATGGTGTGGCAGAGGTCGCTCGCGAAGACGATCGGGGCGCTCTTGCCGAAGCCCGCGAAGTTGATCGCGAGCGCCACGAACAACGCGATGGTCATCGGCTGGAACAGCTTCTTGAGCCCCTTGCGCAAGGATTCGCCCGAGAGCATCGCGATACCGACCGTCCAGACCGCGGCCTCGACCCCGACGTTGTGCACGAGGAGCACCCCGATGACGTCGTGGTCGAACAGGGCCGCCGTGACCGGGATGCCGAGGTAGCCGAAGTTATTGACGCCGGCGGAGAACGCGAAAGTCCGGCGGGCCGTACCGGCGGGCACCTTGCTGAGCGCGCCGATGGCCGTCGCGACGGCGTAGCCGGTCACGATCATCAGGAAGCCCGCGCCAAGATAGAGCAGCGCCTGGGAGCCGGAGGCGATCAGCGGATTGCCGCTCACGCGGGAAAAGATCATGGCCGGGAAGAAGACCCAGATGATCATGCGCATCAGCGGCTGACGGGCGTGTGGCCCCACCCACCCTTGGCGGGCCATGAACCAGCCGAGCAGGATCAGCAGCCCCAGACGGGTGATGGCCAGCGCGACGTCGGCGGAGAAGACATTCATGGACGAAGCCGACTATCCCACGACCTACGGACGGGGAAAGAGAAAAACTCCGCAAGGTGTAAGCGGTTAGCGGTTGGCGGTTAGCGGATAGGAAAAGACCTCACACCGCCAAATCCAAGTCCTGAACAATCCCAAAGCCCCACCATACCCAACCTCTCCCCGCCTTTGACCTATCCCTATCGTTTATCCCCCATCCTCCATCCAACTCTCCCCGCTGTCATCTCATCTAACCGCCAACCGCTAACCGCCAACCGCTTCCACCCATGAGGCCGCCTACCTTGACATTCCCGGCCGAATGAGGATAATGTATGCCGTTCCTTCTCAGTCGGATCCCGCAAATGACCGACGTCTCATTTCGGGGGTGTTCCGGATTCGATTCCCGCCAAGATATCGCGACGGCATGCAGAGGGTAGTTCGTAACCTCTTAAATCCAACGGACAGCACTATAACTGCTAAAAACACCATCACGTTCGAGAACGACAACGTTCTCGCGCTCGCTGCCTAAGTACAGCGACGAGCCCCAGGGCGCGCCTGCAGTCCTGGATCAGCTCGGTTAACGTGGGCGATCCCCTCCTTTAGCTGTTATCTCCGGGGTAAGTGAGAATACAGATAGGTCGCACGGGTGCTCATCCCCAAACGCGATCGAGATCAATGATGAAGCTACGCATGTAGAAGTTACGACGTAAGGGTAGGAAGACGTGGGTTCGACTCCCACCACCTCCACCATTTGAGAAGGACCAGCCTGCGACCACCCGGTCGTGGGCTGCTTGCGTTGGATGATTTCGCCATCAGGCCGCCCAGTCGTGTCGGATTGCCCGCAAAACGCCCTTTCGTCGGCTTGTGGCAAACCTCACATCCGACACCCTTCAGATATGCGCACCCTGCTCGCCCTGCTGCTCCTGTCCGTCTTAGGCGCCCCGCTGCCTGCCCGGGATAAGCCGAACGTCGTCATCCTGCTGGTCGATGACCTGGGCAGCGGCGACGTGAGCTGCCTCTTCCGCGACGTGGTGAAAACGCCGAACATCGACCGCCTCGCCAAGGAGGGCGTCAAGTTCACCTCGGGCTACGTCACCGCCCCGCTCTGCGGACCGTCCCGGGCCGGCTTCCTCAGCGGTCGTTACCAACAGCGCTTCGGCTTCAACGGCAACCGCGACGGCATCCCGACGGATATTCCGCTCCTCCCGGGCCTGCTTAAGTCTGCCGGCTACCGCACGGGGATCATCGGGAAATGGCACAGCGCCGGCCCGATGCCTCATGAACGTGGCTGCTTCGACGAATCGTTGGTGTCGGCCACCTCCAGCCCGTTCATCGACTTCTTCCGGCCCAAGCTGATGCGCGATGGCAAGGTCGAGCAGTTCACGGAATACAGTACCGATCTCTTCGCGCGTGAGGCGGAGAGCTTCATCCGACGTCATGCCGGTCGGCCTTTCGCCCTGACGGTGACCTTCAACGCCCCGCACATCCTCCGCACCACGAAGGACGCAATGGTTCATCTGAAGGACTTGGAAGCAGGCCAGGCCGCCGGCAAGGTGGTCGACATTCCGAAAGTCTTCACGGCCCGGCCGGGTGAAGCGGCCCGCTATGCCGCGCAATTCCCCGGCGACACCGCCCGGGCCGACACGGTCGCCACCATCGTGGCGCTGGACGAAGCCGTCGGACGCATCCTCGACAGCCTGAAGGCGGCCGGACTGGAACAAGACACGCTGGTCTTCTTCTTCGCCGACAACGGCGGCCACCCGGAAGTCCGCAGCGAGAACACTCCCCTGAGGGACTATAAGTGGAACCTCTTCGAAGGTGGCATCCGCGTGCCCTTCCTCGCCCGCTATCCGGCCAAGTGGCCCGCCGGCCGCGCCTTCGCCCACCCGGTCAGCTCACTCGATATCCTGCCGACCTGCCTCGCCGCCGCCGCGATCCCGGCGCCCGCCGGCCTCGATGGCATCGACCTGACGCCGTTCCTCGGCGCGCCGACTCCGGCGGCCCCTCACGAGAACCTCTTCTTCGCCATCGCCAAGCAGGCCGCCGTGCGCTCCGGCAAATGGAAATACGTCCGCGACCAGCAAGGCGCTCAGCATCTCTTCGACCTCGAGGCCGACGTCGGCGAGTCGAAGGACCTCGCGCCGAGCGAACCGGCCAAGCTCAAGGAACTCGCCGGGCGCTGGGAAGCGTGGAACACGAAGGTCCGCGCCGAGGCCAAATAAAGCTCCTCAGCGCCTCGGCCGCACGAGCACGAGCTGAGCGACTCGGTCCTCCGCGATCCAGCGGATGCTGCCGGGAATACGCGGCGTGAAGAAGTTATCGATGACACCGACGTAATGGGCGCCGCCGACCTCGGCGCGACCGACCCCGACGACCTGATGGCCCCAGCTGAGCTCTGGCTTACGCGGCAGGAGCACCACACAGGAGACCAGCACGGGTCGGCCGGCGGAAATTTCGGCGCCAAGGAGCTGGCGGTCATAGCCTGAAAGCGCGACGTCGACGTCGACGCCCCGCTCATCCGCATCCGCCTGCAGGGCTTCGGCGAGCTCGTCCGGAAAGGCGCCCGCGAGGGACATCTTGCCGTCCGTATAACCTTCGAGGTCCGGGATGACCCCCATCCGCATCCGCGCGCGCAGGCGACGGACCAAGTCCTGCTCCCCTGCCCCGCCCCAGGCCGCGGCGCCGGGTCGTGCCGACCAGAAAGCGATGAGACTGGCGCCCGCTGTCGGCACGCATCCCGAGGCCACAGGCGTGCCGTCCGTCGCTTTCAGCGGAAACTGCTGGATAGGCGGCACGCCCGCCAAGGCGAACGCCTGCGGCGAGATCACTTCCCTCAGCCCGTCTAAACTGAAGTCGATGAGCCGTCCCTCATCCGTCCAGGCCAGATGCCCCGCAGCGCCGTCGTCACAACGCAGCTCGGCCCACCAGAACGGACGGCCTGACCGCACCCAACGCGTGGGCAGCGGCTGGATCCGACGGACCGCCGCGACCTCGATATCGCCCAAGGCCTTAGGCACGAGCCCAGCGCTACGGAGCGCGGCCAGATGCGTCTCCGCCTGGAGGACTTCCGGCTTAGGTTCGGCGCAACCGAGGAGAAACGCGACGAGGACGAACAAGCTGGCGCGCAGGGTCGTCCTCATGGCGGCTCAGCGCTTACGGTAGACTTCGAGACGGCAATCGTAGCCGCCGAGGTCGACGGTGCGGCTGGATTCCAGACGCAGGGTCGGGTCGACGGACGAGAGGCGTAGCGGGTTCACGAAGACGAGACGTCCGTTCGGACGCAGGACTTCGGACGCGATCTTGAAGAGGTCGGTGAAGAGGCCGTGCATGTTCGGCACGCGCACGCGGCGGCCGAGCGGCGGATTCGAGATCACCAGCGAGACCTTGCCGCGATCGAGTTCCGGGATCCGGATGATGTCACGGAAATCGCACGCGTGGAACGCGGCCTTGGTGCCGGGCAGCTTCGCCGCCTTGAAATTGGCTTCGGCGATCGCGATCGCGGCCGGGTCGATGTCCGTGCCGACCACCTGCCCCACCCCGCCGGCCAAGGCCGACTCGATGAGTTCCAATCCGGAACCGCAGAACGGATCCCAGACGATCTCCTTATCCTGCCGTCCGGCCACGCGCACCAAGCAGGCCGCCAGCGGCGGGTGCGAGGCGGCGTTGACGGCGTCGGTACGGTAATAGAGACGCGGGTTGGGTGAGATGCGTGGACGCATTTCGACCAGCGCACTGCGCTCGTCGAAATGCACGTCGACCGACCACGGGGATTCGCGGGCGTCATTGAGCACGCGCGGATTCAGTTCGAAAGCCTTCTTGGCGACCTTGGCGACGGCGTCGTCGTGATTGCCTTCGGATACCATGCTTAGGCGGTAGCGGGCCGCGCCCTGCGTAAGCGCGAGCATCAGCTTCTCGGTGAGCGGCGAGGCGATGGCCTTCGCGAGCACCTCGAGCGCTTCGGCCGAACCCGGCTGACGGATGAACGCCAGGAAGAAGGCCGCCGTATCGAAGCAGCGCAGCTGATAGAGTTCGGCGAGCGTGAAGGCGTCCTTCGGCTCGACCACCACGAAGCAGCCGCGGACCTCGACCACGCGGAACTTGCCGCCGCGGCTTTCGTCTTCGCGCACTTCGTCGGCCACGATGGATTCAAGGCCCTTGCGGCAGCGGAGGTGCAGGCGCAGGCCGGGGTGCTTCGGCACGACGGCGTCCTGGCGGACGTTACTCGGGCCGCCCTGGCGGGCCACGCTCGCGCGGACCTTCTGTTCGTCGATCAGCTTCTCGCCGGAACCGGAGACCGCCTTGAGGGTCGCCGCGCCGCCGATCTTCTCGAGGGCCGAGGCGACCTTCTTCTTCTCCCGGTCGACGTCGGTGGTCTTAAGGATGTCGATCAGCTTACGCTCGGACTCCTCGTCACCCCCGAGCTTCGGGATGGCGGCGGTGGCGTAGCGGCGGATCTTCTCGGAGGGATCCTGCAGGAGGCCGATCATCCAGGCCTTCACGGCGGCCTTCATCTCCGGATTGCGGGAGGTCGAGAAGACCACGCCCACGGCCCGGACCAGGGCGACCTGCTGGTTGCGCTCCTTCGGCCCGAGCTGGTCGAACTTCGGGACCTCGACGGTCCAGAGCTGGGCGGCCGGCAACTCGCGCAACTGTCGGTAAAGGTCGTTGTCGGCTTTCATGGCTTGGGTAGTCGGGCGGGCGGGCGGCAAAGTCAAGGGAGACGCAGGCGGGCGAACCCTGGCGGTCGGCGTCAGATGCGGTCGGCGCCGTGTCGCACTTTGGGCTTTTTCCTAACAAAAATAACCAAAAGCCGCCGAGCGTTTGTCAGCCCGGGAACTTGGCACGAAAACCCGGCTCCGCCCCCCTCGGACCAATCCACAAGTTGCCTTTGACAGAGGGGGATTATTGCCCACTAGATTTAGGCGTCTTGCGGTCACCGCCAAGGCACCCGGCGGCTCAGCCGCCAGCCCATCCGACCACTTTTGCCCACACCAGAAATGAAGAATCCCGGACTTCCCGAAAAACAGGGTCTTTACGACCCCCAGTTTGAGCATGACGCCTGCGGCGTCGGCTTCGTTTGCCAGATGAAGGGCAAGCGTTCGCACGATATCATCCAGCAGGCCCTCACCATCCTGGTGAACCTCGACCACCGAGGCGCCTGCGGCTGTGAGACCAACACCGGTGACGGCGCGGGCATCCTGCTCCAGCTCCCCCACGGGTTCTTCGCCAAGCACGGCCCGGCCAACCTCCCCAAGCCGGGTCACTACGGCGTGGGCATGCTCTACGTCTCCCCGGACGCCAAGATCCGCGCGGCGACCGAGGCCACCTTCACCGACCTCGCCAAGTCCCTCGGTCTCTCCGTCCTCGGCTGGCGCACCGTCCCCGTCGACAACTCCTCTCTCGGCAAGACCGCCGTCAGCAGCGAGCCGGTCGTGCGCCAGGCCTTCCTCGGCCGCCCGAGCGATTGCGCCACCGACCAGGACTTCGAGCGCAAGCTCTTCATCCTGAGCAAGCAGGCCCACCACCAGATCCGCGGCGCCGGCAAGGACGAGTTCTACTACGCGAGCTCCCTCTCCTGCCGCACCATCATCTACAAGGGCATGCTCATGCCCGAACAGGTCGGCAAGTACTTCACCGACCTCGCCGACAAGTCGATGGACACCGCCCTCGCGCTCGTCCACTCGCGCTTCTCGACCAACACCTTCCCGAGCTGGGAGCGTGCGCACCCGTACCACTACATCGCGCACAACGGCGAAATCAACACCCTCAACGGCAACGTCAACTGGATGAAGGCCCGCGAGCCCCTGCTGGCCAGCCCGCTGTTCGGCAAGGAACTCCCGAAGATCCTCCCGATCGTGAACCCCAACGGTTCCGACTCCGCCAAGTTCGACAACGTCCTCGAGCTGGTCGTCATGGGCGGCCGCTCGCTGCCCGAGGCCATGATGATGATGATTCCCGAGCCGTGGAACGGCCACGAATCCATGAGCGCCGAGAAGAAGGCCTTCTACGAATACAACTCCTGCCTCATGGAGCCGTGGGACGGCCCCGCCTCCGTCGTCTTCACGGACGGCACGATGATCGGCGCCACCTTGGACCGCAACGGCCTCCGCCCTTCCCGCTACTACGTGACCAAGGATGACTACGTCATCATGGGCTCCGAAGCCGGCGTCCTCCCCGTCGACCCCGCCAACGTGGCCTCCAAGGGCCGCCTCCAGCCGGGCCGCATGTTCCTCGTGAACATGGAAGAAGGACGCATCGTCGCCGACGAGGAGATCAAGCAGCAGATCGCTTCCCAGAAGCCTTACCGCGAGTGGCTCGACAAGAACCTCATCAAGCTCGCCGACATCGCCGACGGCCCCGCCGAGCCCGCCCCGACCCACAGCAACACCGTCCAGCGCCAGCTCGCCTTCGGTTACACCTTCGAAGACCAGCGCAAGCTGCTCGTCCCGATGGCCAAGGACGGCGTCGAAGCCATGGGCTCGATGGGCACCGACATCCCGCTCGCGGTGATGTCCAACAAGTCGAAGCTCCTCTACGATTACTTCAAGCAGCTCTTCGCGCAGGTCACCAACCCGCCGATCGACTGCATCCGCGAAGAGATCGTCACCTCCTCCGTCACCACGATCGGACCGGAGCGCAACCTGCTCGACCCGAACCCCGGCAGCTGCCACCTGATCGAGCTCCAGTCGCCGATCCTCACCAACGAAGAACTCGCCAAGCTCCGCCACGTCGCCCACGGCCAGTTCAAGTCCGTCACCATCCCGACCCTCTTCGACGCCAAGTCCGGCGCCAAGGGCCTCGAGCTGGCCATGGACGAAGTCTGCCGCCAGGCCGGCCTCCACATCGACGCGGGCATCAACCTCATCATCCTGAGCGACCGCGGCGTCGACCGTAACAACGCCGCCATCCCGCCCCTGCTCGCCGTCTCCGGCCTGCACCACTACCTGATCCGTGAAGGCAAGCGCACCAAGGTCGGCCTCATCCTCGAGTCCGGCGAACCGCGCGAAGTGCACCACTTCTGCACGCTCATCGGCTACGGTTGCGCGGGCATCAACCCCTACCTGGCGTTCGAGACCCTCGACGACATGATCAAACAGGGCCTGCTGGTCGGCGTCGACCACTACACCGCCTGCAAGAACTACGTGAAGGCCGCCACCAAGGGCATCGTCAAGGTCGCCTCCAAGATCGGCATCTCGACCATCCAGAGCTACCTCGGCGCCCAGATCTTCGAGTGCGTCGGCCTCCAGCAGAAGGTCGTCGACAAGTACTTCACCGGCACGGCCACCCGCATCGAAGGCGCCGACGTCGCCGCGATCGCCGAGGAGACCCTCACCCGCCATCGCAACGCCTTCCCCGAGCGCGTCGACACCCCCGCCACCCTCGAGGTCGGCGGCGACTACCAGTGGCGCAACGAAGGCGAAGGCCACCTCTTCAGCCCGCAGGTGATCCACTCGCTGCAGAAGGCCGTCCGCACGAACAACTACGACACCTTCAAGGTCTACACCAACCTGGTGAACGACCAGATGAAGCAGATCTTCACGCTGCGCGGCCTGCTCCAGTTCAAGGCCCGCACGCCGGTCGACATCAACGAGGTCGAGTCCATCGAGAACATCCTGAAGCGCTTCAAGACGGGCGCGATGAGCTACGGCTCCATCTCCTCCGAAGCCCACGAAGCCCTCGCGATCGCGATGAACCGCATCGGCGGCAAGTCCAACACCGGCGAAGGCGGCGAAGACCCGGCGCGCTTCACCTGGACCAACGAGCAGGGCGATTCCAAGAACTCCGCCATCAAGCAGGTCGCTTCCGGCCGCTTCGGCGTCACGAGCCGCTACCTGACCAACGCCAAGGAGATTCAGATCAAGATGGCCCAGGGCGCCAAGCCTGGCGAAGGCGGTCAGCTCCCCGGCGGCAAGGTCTACCCTCCGATCGCCAAGGTCCGTCACTCGACCCCCGGCGTCGGCCTCATCTCCCCTCCCCCGCACCACGACATCTACTCGATCGAGGACCTTTCGGAACTCATCCATGACCTGAAGAACGCCAACCGCGCCGCGCGCGTCAGCGTGAAGCTCGTCTCGGAAGTCGGCGTCGGCACCATCGCCACGGGCGTGGCGAAGGCGCACGCGGACGTCGTCCTCATCTCCGGCTTCGACGGCGGCACGGGCGCTTCGCCCCAGACCTCCATCAAGCACGCCGGCCTGCCCTGGGAACTCGGCCTCGCCGAGACCCACCAGACCCTCGTCCTCAACAACCTCCGCTCCCGCATCGTCGTCGAGACCGACGGCCAGCTGAAGACCGGCCGTGACGTCGTCATCGCCGCCCTCCTCGGCGCCGAAGAGTTCGGCTTCGCCACCGGCCCGCTGGTGACCCTCGGCTGCATCATGATGCGCGTCTGTCACCTCAATACCTGCCCGGTCGGCGTCGCCACCCAGGACCCGGAGCTCCGTAAGAACTTCACCGGCCGTCCGGAGGACACCGTGAACTTCATGCGCTTCATCGCCCAGGAAGTCCGCGAGATCATGGCCCAGCTCGGCTTCCGCACGCTCAACGAGATGGTCGGCCGCACCGACGCCCTCGAAGCGCGTCACGCCGTCGACCACTGGAAGGCCAAGGGCATCGACCTCTCCAAGCTCCTCTACTCGCCGAAGGCCGGACCAGAAGTGGGTCGCTTCTGCACCGAGAAGCAGGACCACGGTCTCGAGAAGGGCCTCGACCTCTCCGTCCTCCTGGCGAAGTGCCAGCCGGCCATCGAGAAGGGCGAGCCCGTCCGCTACGAAGGCGAGATCAAGAACACCCACCGCGTCGTCGGCACGATCCTCGGCAACGAGATCACCAAGCGCCATCCTGACGGCCTGCCGGACGGCACCATCCACCTGAAGTTCAAGGGCAGCGCGGGCCAGTCCCTCGGCGCCTTCGTCCCCCCGGGCGTGACCATCGAACTCGAAGGCGACGCCAACGACTACGTCGGCAAGGGCCTCAGCGGCGGACGCGTCATCGTCTACCCTGACGCCAAGGCGACCTTCCCCGCCGAAGACAACATCATCCTCGGTAACGTCGCCCTCTACGGCGCGACCTCCGGCGAAGCGTTCTTCCGCGGCATGGCCGGCGAACGTTTCTGCGTCCGCAACTCCGGCGTCACCACCGTCGTCGAAGGCGTGGGTGACCACGGCTGCGAATACATGACCGGCGGGCGTGTCGTCATCCTCGGCGCCACGGGCCGCAACTTCGCCGCCGGCATGAGCGGCGGCGTGGCCTACGTGCTCGACGAAAAGGGCAACTTCGCCGTCCGCTGCAACAAGCAGATGGTCGGCCTCGAGAAGCCTGACGCCAACGATGCGGCCGAACTCCGCGGCCTCGTCGAGCGCCACGCCGAGCTCACGGGCAGCCAGAAGGCGAAGAAGCTCCTCGCCAACTGGGACGCCTCCCTCGCCAAGTTCGTCAAGGTGATGCCGAAGGACTACAAGCGCGTCCTCCAGGCCATCGCGACGGCCCAGGCCAAGGGTCTCAGCGGCGACGCCGCCCTCAACGAAGCCTTCGAGATCAACTCTCGCGACCTCGCCCGCGTCGGCGGCGGCTGGTGGGCGGATCCCGGCGCCCTTGCCCCACTCCTCGAGTCACAACTCGGGGACCCCGTCGGTTGGGATTCGGTGATCGTCCTGTACCCTGCAGACGGCACGCCCGAGCTCTCGCCGGCCTGGGGCTACACCTGGGGCGAGGTCGGCCAGCTCGGCGGGACTGGCGTCTCGTCGATCGTGAGTGGCGACTGGCCCCGCTGGCCATCGATGACCGACC
>ENA-OREM01000968-OREM01000968.1-marine-metagenome-genome-assembly--contig:-NODE-968-length-15941-cov-5.076967_pt1 | contig 15941 bp, 11 predicted proteins | sample MGYA00248623_ERZ508561 | MGnify/ENA primary metagenome ERZ508561 (study PRJEB26227, sample SAMN06264494) | marine metagenome | isolation source: Columbia River Estuary | place: USA:Columbia River Estuary...
AAATATTTACCTGATTTTGGTTCAACGAATTTTCCTCCTATAAAATTTCCATATTTTTCTTTAAATGGAAATTTGACATTTAAGTGAGACGTATCTAGTAACGGAGATCGTCCACCTTTTACTGTTTCTGTGCTCATTTTTATCCTCTCTCTTTTATTATTATTCTTAAGCTTATTTTTTTTGATTGGTTTGTGTAACTTCTTTTTAGTCACACTCTTTTTAACTTTTTTAATAATTTTAGATTTTTTTTTAACTTTAGGTTTTGACTTTTTGGCTGTTTTCTTTTTTTTACCAGCCATCTTTTTTTTAATAGCCATAAAATATTTAAACAAAAAAAGATGATAATATCTATATTTTAAACATTAATTTTTCTACTTAAGATTGAATGCAACCTACATCTTGTGCTTAATTGAAATGTGTCTAATATTTTAATTATGAGAGAAGATAAAAAACAAGAATTACAGTCTGCTACATTTGAAAGATTGCTCAAACATCTAGATGAACGAAAAGATGTTCAAAATATAGATATTATGAACCTTGCTGGCTTTTGCAGAAACTGTTTATCAAAATGGTATCGAGAAGAAGCAGAGAAAAAAGGTATTGAAATTTCAGACTTAGATGCACGTGAGCATGTTTATGGTATGCCTTATTCTGAGTGGAAAGAAAAATATCAAAAATAATTATTTTTCTTTAAGCCTTGGAAAAAGTTCTACAAAATTACAAGGTTTATGATTTATATCTAACTGATGTTTTAAAATTCCATCCCAGGCATCCGTTACTCCCCCTGAAGAACCTGGCAAAGCAAATACATATTTGCCATTAGCTAGTACTGCACAAGCTCTAGATTGAATGGCCGATGTACCAACTGTTTTTAAACTTATTGTTCTAAACACCTCTCCAAAACCTGGAATATGTTTGTCAGCTATCTCGTTTACTGCCTCTGGTGTAATATCTCGACCTGTAAGCCCAGTGCCCCCTGTTGTAATTACAACATCTATTTCAGATTGATTAATCCAATCTTTAAGGATTTTAATAATGTCATCTTTGTTATCTTTACAAATTTTTCTATCTATTAATTTATGTTTAGCCTCTTCTATTTTTTTTACTAAGATCGCACCGGACTTATCGTTCTCAAAAGTTCTGGTGTCCGTAACAGTTAAAAGTGCTATATTTACAATCATAAATTTAAAATAATTATTATGATTATATTATCATTTTTATTTCTTCTAACAGCAACTTTATATTCAAGTGTTGGCTTTGGTGGTGGCTCTACCTATCTAGCCCTTCTATTAATTTGGGATATTCCTTACTTGATCTTTCCTGTAATTGCTCTCTTTTGTAATATTATTGTCGTATCAGGAAATTGTATAAATTATATTAAAGCTGGAAATATCAATTTTAAGATCCTTACCCCATATTTGATATCATCTGTGCCACTTGCATTCATAGGAGGATCTTTATCAGTAGATAAAGAAATTTTTGAAATTTTACTTTTTTTAGTCTTAGCACTAGCAGGAGTTCTACTTCTCATGAAATTTCAATCTTTTGATCAAAAAATTGAAGTTTATAACAAGATACCAAAAATATTATCGCTATTAATTGGTGCATCTATTGGATTTGTGTCTGGTGTAGTTGGAATTGGTGGTGGAATTTTCTTAAGCCCTATATTGTTATTAATTAGAGTAGATAAAGCAAAAAACATTGCAACAGCAGCATCATTATTCATACTGATTAATTCTTTATCAGGACTTGCTGGCCAATTTACAAAGGCATCAACAATAAATGGAATTTATGATTATTGGCCATTATTTCTGTTTGTTTTAATAGGCGGCCAGCTTGGAAACTATTTAAATCTTAAAATTTTTCCTGCAAGAATATTAGCTCTAGTGACATCGGGACTTGTCATATTTGTCGCTATTCGAATGGGACTGAAGTTGTTTGCATAACAGAAGTATTAAATTATTATAGAAAGATTATGAAAACATTTAGAGCATTTGGACCCACTATAGGAAAAACAAAGTTATCCAAAAAAATTATTACTATATTAAATAATCACGTTGATAAATCTCAATTATCTAAAAAAAATGATTATAGCTCTAAACTTGCAAGTCAAATTAAGAATGAAATCAAGATACCCAAAACAATAATTGATAAGAGTTTGTCTAAAGAGCTGATAAAAAATATCAAAATTTATCTTGATAAGTCAGATGTTAAAAAGATTAAAGAAATTAAGATAATTAATCTATGGGTAGTTAGGCAATTAAAAAATGAATATAATCCAATTCATTATCATGAAGGACAATTGTCAGGAGTTGGCTATCTTAAAATTCCAAAAGATATGAATCAAAACAAACTTGTTAAAAATAAAAAGTTTAAAACTAATGGAACTATTGATTTCATTAATGGTCAAACAAACTTTTTGAGTAAAAGCATCTATAACTTAAACCCTAAATTAGGGGATCTATTGATTTTTCCAAATTATTTGATGCATACTGCTTACCCTTTCAATGTTAATGGTGAGAGAAGATCTTTCTCTTTTAATGTTAAAATATTATTCGCTGTAGCAGTTAACTCCCAACTCCATGATCTTTCTATCATAACCGATAACCCACCATTTGAGTTTGTCATTAATTGAAAATCTCTTTTAGCGATGATACCTGCTAAATTATTGAAAGCAGTAGGATAAATCCAAGCTTCAACTGTAAAATCTGTAAAACTTAAAGACGAACTAGTTGGAGCTGTCATTAAACCACCATTTGTAAAATTAAATGCTCTATCATATGGATATGGTGAAGCACTTACTGTTACATCAATGCTTTCTCTTGCGCTTTCACAACCAGAAGTATCATTCTTTTGAGAAACATAGAAGGTGGTTGTTCCTGCTATTGCCGTTGATGGTGTAGGCGCTGTTGTGCTCGCAGTACCTCCCGTTGCTGCTGTATACCATTGAAGGGTATGACCTGTTAAAGCTGTTGCAGTTAAAGCTGTTGCTGTGTCTCCCTGACAATATGTAATATCACTAGCAATAGGGGTTGCTGGAATATCATAAACAGTTACAATAATTGGTGTTCTCTCACTTTCACAAGGGTTCGAATTTATTGTGCTTTCTAATTTAAATGCAAAATCTTGAGTCACAACATTATTATTTACATAACCTGTACCATTAGCATATGCTCCTGAATATTTAGGATACATATTGGTAGTAGAAGTAACTTCAAAATAATACGTTTGCCCTGAAGCTAAAGATAAGTTTTGATTGGCAAATGAAAATAAAATATTACTCTGCCAACCACTTGAATTGGAATAAGGAGTTGCAGTAGCAAGTAATGTTCCTCCAAAACCGTCATATATTTTTAATTGTGTACTCGCGCTAGAGTTAAAATAAACTTCTTTAAGCGTTATTGAGTTTAAGGTTACGTTGTTATCAACCGTAAAGGTTTGACCAAAGTTTGGAATGTTATTAGCGAAACTACTTGTACTATTATTATCAATAACAAAAGACCCCGCTTCTGCTTTTTGACTTACATAAAATGTAGTCGATCCAACAGTTGTTGTAGAAGGAGTTGGTGCGGTTGTAGTAGCAGTTCCTCCAGTAGCAACAGTGTACCATTGAAGAATATTTCCACTAGATGCTGTAGCAGTTAATGTAGATGCTGTTTCATTGATACAATAACTAATATCACTTGCAGTTGGAGCTGTAGGTAAAGTATTTACTGTAACCGTTATTGATACTCTATTACTTTCAAAGCCATTAGCATCTTTTTGGCTCACATAATACGAGGTAACAGCAGCTGAAGCGGTGTCTGGAGTTGGCGCGGTTGTACTCGCCGTGCCACCTGTTGCTACTGTATACCATTGTAATGTATAACCAGCTTGAGCTGTTGCTGATAAAGAAGAGGCTGTTTCGCCTACACAGTAAGCAATCTCTGAAGTAACCGCGGGAGCCTGAGGATTAACCATTACTATAATTTCTTTTCTTGGACTTTCACATGGGTTTACGTTTGAAGAACCAGAAATAGTATAATTTAAATCTAAATTAGAATACTCTATTCCGTTCTTATAAGCACTTCCGGAAACAATATTTGACTTTGGATCCATTACATAGGTAATTCCTGAACCTGTAAGTTCAAAGTAATATAATTGAGATGGGTTTAAAATAATATCTTGAAACGCAAATACCGGACTATACGAATAACTAGACCATGTAAGTGAATTGGAAGATGTACCTAATAGTGTACCTCCAAGAGAGTCATATACAGAAACAGAAATAGTATTAGAACCTGAAGAGAATAATTGACCTAGAGTTATGCTATTCAAACTTAAACTTGTTTGCACTTCAAAAGTTTGACCAAATGTGTTGGCCTGACCAATTGCTGTGTAGCTTTGAGAAGTCCCATTACTTGATGTTGAAGTTACACTTTGAGGTGTCACTTTCTGACTTACAAAATAACTTGTATTACCAATTGATGCGGTAGAAGGTGTTGGGGCAGTTGTAGACGCTGTTCCTGCTGATGCTACTGTATACCATTGAAGAGTATGACCCGTTGTAGCAGTTGCCGTTAAGGCTGTAGCTGTCTCACCCTTAATATAAGTGACATCAGAGGCTGTTGGCTCAACAGGTATATCGTAAACCGTAACAGTTATTGCTACTCTATCACTTTCACAACCTGTAGTGTTATTAATTTGAGACACATAATAATTTGTTGTTCCAATAGTAGACGAACCAGGTATTGGCGCCGTTGTACTTGCAGTACCGCCTGTGGCAGCTGTATACCATTGTAGGGTATGACCAGTTAGAGCAGTTGAAGAGAGAGCGGACGCTGTTTCATTTAGACAATATGAAATACTAGTATTTGTTTGGGGGAGATTGGTTTCGTTAACGGTTCCGCTTACGGCAATAGTTTGGGTGGTTGCACCGGTTGTACTTAGGGAAATATTTCCTGCAGGAGTTCCAGTTGCTGTGGTTGTTAATCGAACATAAACCGGAACATTAGTTAATGTACCTGTACCAAATGGAATAGATAGTGTACTTGAAAACGTAGTGTCGTCTAATGAGAATTCATACCCAGTGATAGCTGCAATGTTCACATTTGCAGTTAGATTAGCCCCAGAAACATTGAATGATTGAGAGGTTGATGGTGTTCCGTAACAACTATTAAAACTCGTTAAGTTGGTTGACGAAAGTGTGATTTCAGGAACAACTTCATAAACAAAATATTTAAGATAATTTCCATCAGAACCAATAATATCCATTTTGTTGTCTCCATTTAAATCTAAAGCCATTATGGTTGTCAATCCATTCATATTTGTTCCTAAGCTAATTTCGTTATCAAAAGATAGCGTTTGATTAGCTGTGGAATTTAAAAATAAAGTCATTTTAGAATTACCACTTGACAAAATATCAACTTTATTGTCGTTATTAAAATCAACTAAAGTCAAACCAAAAGTATTTGATGTATTTGAAGTCTGAATGATCAATTCGGATGCAACCGAAATGTTTCCAGATGTTGAAGTATTCATTAATACTCCTATTTTATTTGACCCTGTATATACAATATCAGATAATCCGTCTCCATTCATATCTGCAATTCGGATATCGAAAGGGGTAAAAGAGGTTGTTAAAGTAATTGCAGATGAAGAAAAAGTACCATTTTGGTTATTTCTTCTGACAACAATTGAATTTGTTTGAACTGATAATATATCTTCATATTCATCATTATCCATATCAAAACTTCTAATCATAGAGGTTGCATTACTTGCTGGACTTGTAGAATAACTAAAGGTGAAACTTCCTACCGATGATGTGGTATTTCTGTGAGTATAAAAACCACTACTTGTTGAAATTGTATATCCAGAGATTATGTCAATTTTTCCATCATGATCAATATCAATCACATTAGGTGAGCCCGTGTATGAAGAACCACTATAATTTACAGCAGTAATTTGTGGTGTTGTAGTTGTGGTATTGTTAAAAAATCTAGAACCAGAATACCCTCCAACTGTTCCAAACACGTCTAAATCACCATCTGCATCTATATCTAATAACAAAGCATGTCCCCCTCTTCCAGATGTTGAAATAGAAGATAAACTTGTTGGACTCATTTGAGAGGAGGTAAAGCTAGCATTAGTAGTTGTTGAACTATTCTTAAAATAACGTAAAGTTGCTGCAGAATTTGTGTATGTTACAATATCTGGTTTTCCATCGTTTTCAAAATCTGCAATACTGAACCTATCGGAGTTTCCAGAAAAAAGAGGTGTTCCTATGGCAATACTGGTTTGAGTGTTGGCATAATTTGAAGAGGTAGGCAAACTATTACCCCAGTCATATTTAGCAGTAATATAATCTCCTGATGCGGTTGAATTATTTGTTCCTATGTTAGTATACAATATCTTACCATGGCTTGCCGCACTTGGCACGGTTACTACTAAAGTAGTTTCTGTAGCTGAAGTTACGGAACTTTTTATTCCGCCAATGTAAACAATATTATCACTCGTTGTGCTACTAAAGCCTAATCCATTTATCGTAACGGGCTCTCCAGGCTGAACAACTCGAGGTGAGAAACTAGTAATTAATGATGCTTGTGGTAATATCGTTATCGACTTTGCATAAGGAGTACTAATACAACCTGTTGTACTATTTTTTACCGTAATATTGAAATCATACGAGCCAGGAGCAGTACCAGCTGGTATTACCACTGCTAAATTACCTGAACTACCCGTAAATGATGCATCAACTATTGAAGTAAAACCTGATAAAGCATTTGTGCCAGCTGAAACTGAATATATGCTTGGGGAATTTGCTACTGCCGTATATGGTATGTTAAAACTTGAAGCACCTGTAAATAAATTTGCAACAGTACCTAAAGTTATCGAAGGACTTGCATTAACAAGTCTTGTTACAGTATAAGTTTCAGCAGTTGCTGATGAGCTAGCCGTACCATCATCAATTGTTATTGTTTTTGATGCAGAACTTACTGGTGCTGTATTGGCTTTTACTCTAACATAAACTGTAGCTTGTGCTACGGCACCATTTATATGATTTAAAGTTAAAGAATTTGAAAACATTATATCATCTAAAGAGAACTCAAAGTAAGCTGTATCATTAGAAGTTATTGTGATGTTTTGAGATAAGTAATTAGCCTCAACAGTAAAAGATTGAGAATCTGAAGGCGAACTAGAGCACGCTTCAAAAACATTTAATGTTCCTGTAGTTAAAATTACTGGAGGCGGAATCATTTGATTTTGAGTAATTGTTAAGCTAGATTGATTCCTATAAGAAGAAACAACATCAACTTTATCATCTCCATCAATGTCTACACCTATACCTGTCCCACATGAACCACAGTAAAGGTTTTGCCTAGGATACCACTTTCCTGAAAATGTAGATCCTGATACTGTATTTGCCCCAGAATTTGTATAAACCCACATTTTATCCCAAGATGAACCCGCTATAATTTCTGGATATCCATCACCATTAAAATCTGCTACTGAAAAACCTAAGTTATCATCATTACTTACATTATTATTAAAATCTGTAAAATCTGAAGCTTGCAAAGTACCTGATTGATAGTTATTACTTAATAATTTACTTCTAAGAAATAGATCATTATCGCCATCACTATCTAAATCAATTACAACAACTTTGCTATTTCCAACAGAAACAACAATTGGAGACATAAATGCACTCGAACCATTTGAGCTATTATTTAAATATATTTGTGTCTCACCTGATTTAGTAATAACAACATCATATTTTCCGTCTCCATTAAGATCTCCTACATCTAATCCTTCAAAAGAACTTACCGCTGTATTTATAGCCAAAGAATAAGAAATAGCCCCACTAGTAGTCGTGTTTTCATAAATATTTATACCTGAACTATTAAGAGTAATTAAATCTAAAGTTCCATCTAGATTTATATCGGCCAATCTTACTCCCGAAAAGTTACCTGAAATATTAATACTAGTTGCAAAGGAAAGTGTAGTTGATGTAGAAGTATTAATTAAAGTACTAATTCCACTTGAACTACTAGTAACAATATCAAGTTTTCCGTCTGCATTTAAATCACCAACTACAAGAGAGTTAGCAGCTCCTAAAATCGAAAAGTCAGTTCCAGAATCCAAAGAAGAAGTTGAAATTGCACCAGGTGTAGACATCTGGTTTAAATGTACTTTAACTAAAGAACTTCCTCCTTTAACTATATCAGTTAATCCATCATCATTAAAGTCTCCTGCTGCTATAATAACGTCATTGTTAGAAGAGCTACCTGCTGATGCAAATAATATATTATTTCCAAACTGTGAACCATTAATTGAGTTTGCAGCAATAGGATTATTAACAACTCTAAATGCCGATTTAGTCAAAGCTTGTTTACTATTAATAACAACCGAAATTGATGACTGAGTAGAATGAGATGGCACTGTAACCGTCAACTGAATGGCTGTGGCAGCTGTAACCGTTGCTTTTACTCCACCAAAATAAACAATATTATTAGAAGGTGTTGTGCTAAAATTTGTTCCTGTTATTGTAACAGTGTCTCCCACAGCTGCACTTGTTGGACTGAATGACGTAATTGTTGGTGGCATAACAGGTAATGTTAAAGAACCTGAGCTAGTAGCTGTTCCTCCAGCTGTTGTAACAGATATTGTACCAGAACTGGCCCCAGATGGCACTGTTGCTGTTATAGTAGTTGCGCTAACAACTGTAAAGGTTGTTGCAACAGCACCGTTAAAACTTACTGCAGTTGCGCCTGTAAAATTTGTTCCAGTTAATGTCACTGTTGCTCCTGTAGTAGCAGTTGTTGGTGTAAAAGAAGTAATCGTTGGTGCAGCTATTACTGTAAAACTCGTAGCACTTGTAACCGAACCACCCGGGGTAGTTACAGCAATTGTACCTGATGTTGCGCCTGCAGGAACGGTTGCAGTAATGGTTGTTGCGTTATCAACAGTAAAAGTGGAAGCTGAGACTCCATTAAAACTAACAGCAGTAGTCCCTGTGAAATTTGTTCCTATAAGCGTAACAGTAGCTCCTTCTGCCGCGCTCGTAGGCGAAAATGAAGTGATTGTTGGGGCTGGAGCTGTTACCGTAAAAGAACTAGTTGTTGTTGTTCCAAAACTATTGGTTACGGTAATTGTACCTGTGGTAGCGCCAGAGGGAACTGACGTATTAATAATATCTAAGGTTGGAGAATTTGTGTTATCAGTTGTAAAAGTTGCTGAAACTCCATTAAACGATACATCAGTGGCATTTAACAAATTAACTCCATTAATAGTTACAGCAGTACCTTCACCTCCAGATGTAGGTGAAATAGGTGTAAAATTTCTAAATACCGGAGTTTTATCCGCTATATAAACCTGAGGCTCAGAACTTGAACTTATAGCCACATACAACGGATTATTGTTTCCATCAATAAACAATCTCACCCCAGCGTCTAAATAAAAACCCTGGTAATTGGTAGTTTGGGTCAAATCCCAATTGGTATTTGATGCGTTATACTTCTTTAAATGAGCTCTACTGTTGTTATCTGTATTCTGATAAATAACATAGGGAGTATTTGTGTTATCAAAAGCTATGTCGAATGAAAAACTATTGTAATTCTTGTTTGTACTATCAAAAATTAAAGTCCCGGAACTGGTTAAGTCAACCCAAGATGCACCATCCCATTTACGAACATGAATTTTACAAAAGGTTGAACTTCTTAGTTCACTGTAGGCTACATACAAATCACCATTAGGTGCAAAAGTTACTCTCTGAAGGCTAGTCTATGAACCCCCGGGCATATTCGCACCCATTTGTGTCCAAGCACCGCCAGAATACTTCATCACCATAACTCCATCATTACCAACATACGGTGAACTTACAGCTACATAGATAGAACCATCCGCGCCAACTGTAGGATAATAATTATTATTTTGTTCAGCACCTCTACTACCCTGTTGGTATAAAATATCAAGTGGAGTTGTTGCAGGAGTAGCCCCCGGAGGATTAGCTGTTCGATTATTCCATGATGTTCCGTCGAATTGATAAACGTAAAATCCAGAAGGAGAATTATTACCCCAAGGAGTAACAATTACAGGATTTCCATTATTGTCAATTGTTATACCTGGACTACCGCTCGCACCGGTTGTCAAAAATTCTGGAGGACCAACATCTACCCAAGAAGTACCATCAAATTTATTGCAAGACAGCTTATATACTCCTGAAACTGATTCGATGTACGTTACATATATATCACCATTTGCCTGATTTACTGCAATGCTAGGTTCATACACCATGTAAGTTGAGAATCCTGCGGTTCCAACAATACTCCATGTTGCTCCGTTTTTCTTTTGAACGGTTGCTTTATATCCATTACTTGCATCTTGCAATACAACATAAACATCACCTGTTGTATTATATCTTACTGCGTTTCGATATCCAGCAGAACCACCAGATGTTTCCACTTTCCATTGGGCATTAAAGTTGTAGATACCAGAAAGTAAAAGAAATAACGGTAAAATTTTGAATTTGTTTGCTAAATATCTTAAAATTATCATTTTATATTTTTTTTATATCGCCGCAAAAATAACACTCAAAGATTAAAATCAGAGCTAGTACAATAAAAATTTGTCCAAAAAAAATTTTTTTTGGACAAATTTTTTAAACAATTTTAGTATTTTTGAAAAAATATATATTTTTAGTTTGTTATTATATATCTCTGCTTTTACAATCCTATTATCCTTTTTGTTGATTTACAACAATTGGAAAATTAATAAAACTGCCGTCTATTTATCCTTATTTCTACTTTGCGTATCTATTTATGGCATAGCGCATTATTTTGTGCTATATGGAAAATCTCCTTTCTGGTTGGCTATTTTTTACAATCATTTTACACCATTAATGCTAATGCTAGGACCCTTACTTTTTTTCTATGTAAGAGGCACTTTATATAACAGTTCAAAATTACACAGGTGGGATTTCATCCATTGTATTCCTGCGCTGATTCATCTTATTGGAATCATCCCATACTTTATTCAGCCTTTTGATAAAAAACTTCAAATTGCAGAGGCTATTATTAGCGATGTTGATTTAATTCTATCGGTAGATAGTAATTTCCTATTCAGTACCGCATTTAATTTCTCCATCAGGGCAATACTTCTTTTACTATATATAATATATTGTTCTTTTTTGGTTTGGAAACGTTTTAATGATAAAAAATTAGCCAAAAACATGCAAGCAAAATCACTAGTCATTTCTTTGAGGTGGTTAGTAGTGTTGTTAAGTAGTTTATTTTTAATTGTGACCGAATTCTTAATCATAACCTATAATTCAGTCACTATAAAACCTAGCGTAGGATTAAGAAACTCTTACCCCTTATACATACTTTCTGGTATAGCCTATTTTACGATAGCCTTTTCGCTCCTTTTATTCCCTAAAATATTGTATGGAATTACAAAAAAAAATTCTAGAGAACAAGGAGGTGAAAAAATGAAATTTGATAAAAAAAATGAAAACCCAGTAAACTCCATTTCAATTGAAGAAGGTTATTATTTTGAGCTCACTGAAGACATAAAAGAATACTTAAATAAAGAAAAAATATTTCTAAATCGCGATTTCTCCATCGTTGATATTGCATTGGGTTTAAAAATTTCTGAAAATGAAGTAATTTATTGCATTACCAATGTCTTACAAACAAAATTCACAACATTAAGATCAGATCTTAGAATTGATAATGCAATAAAGTTATTATCCAATCTCTCAGACAATAACTTAACTATTGAGGGGATTGCACAACAATCTGGTTTTAAAACCAGAGCTAGTTTTTACAAAGCTTTTAAGGATAAAACAGGCATGAATCCAACTGAATTCATGGTGTCCAAGAAAATTAGGAAAACTCGAATAGGAGCCTAAAAACTTTATAGATATCACTTCATGAATTGAAACTCACTGAAACAAAATCTTTCTAACAAAAAAATCCTGCCGAATTTCGACAGGATTGTGGGTGATGTGGGCAATGAGGGATTCGAACCCCCGACCCTCTCGGTGTAAACGAGATGCTCTGAACCAACTGAGCTAATTGCCCTTTAGCGGATGCAAATATACTATAGATTTTAAATTTACCAAAAGAAAATGTAAATTTATTTTATACTACTTCTGCAACTACAAAGGTACTGCCGCCCACATAAATGATATCGTGCTGATTTGCAGATTTTAAGGCAGCATTCAAGGCTTTCTTTACGGAAGAAAAAGTTTTTCCTTGTAAGCCAAAAGTAGCCGCTTGTTGTTGTAAAACATTTTCTGAAAGTCCTCTTGGAATGTTGGGTTTGCAAAAATAGTACTGTGCATTCTTGGGGAAAAACGGAAATACATCCGCAAGTTTTTTATCAGCAACTACACCTAACACCAAATGCAGTTTTTGATATTTCTGACTAATTAGTTGATTCATAGTTAATTGTAACCCATCTTTGTTATGCGCTGTATCGCAAATCACGGTTGGATGGTGCTGTAAAATTTGCCATCGTCCACTGAGTTGCGTGTTTTTTACTACATGTTGCAAACCATCTTTGATATGTGTACTAGTAATGTGAAAATCAGGCAGTTTTTTTAGCGCAGCTACAGCTGTTTTCGCGTTTGATTTTTGATAATCCCCTAACAGATCCGTTTGGTAAGTGGTACGATCATCTGAAGCAAAATGGATGCTCGCTTTCATTGCCGAAGCTTTTGATCGAAAAACGTTGGTTGTTTCTTCTTGGTATTCTCCAATAATTACTGGAATACCTTCTTTCATAATACCTGCTTTTTCCCCTGCAATTTCGGGCAAGGTTTCGCCTAAAAACTGCATGTGATCGTATCCAATATTTGTGATTACGGATACTAAAGGTGTAATGATATTCGTGGAATCCAAACGCCCACCCAAACCTACTTCAATAACAGCAATATCTACTTTTTCATTCGCAAAATAATCAAATGCCATCCCTACAGTCATCTCAAAAAAAGAAAGCTGTTGGTTTTCTAAAAAGGCTTTGTTTTTATTAATGAATGCAGTAACATTTTTTTTTGGAATTTCTTTGCCATTGATTCGAATGCGTTCTGTGAAATTCTTCAAATGTGGAGAGGTATACAAACCCACTTTATAACCTGCTTCTTGAAGAATAGATGCCAACATATGACTGGTAGAGCCTTTGCCATTGGTACCACCAACGTGAATCGACTTGAATTTTTTCTCTGGACAACCCAGTTCTTTTGAAAACGCTAAGGTATTGGTGAGGTCTTTTTTAAAAGCACGCTCTCCCACTCTTTGAAACATGGGCAACTGCGCAAACATCCACTGTAAGGTTTCCTGATAGTTCATAAAATTAATTGCAAATTTTGGAATTTAGAGTAAAGATAAAAGATTATTTAGACAAGGAAAACACGTAAATAATCGTACCTACTTGTTTGATAGGCGCATTGCTGTCAGCATTCCACAGCGTTTTTAAAGCGGCTTCTTTGGCTGCTTTCAGCAGACATGGAGCTGTGTTTGTGGTGCCTTTAAAACCTGGTTCTGCGTTAAAAACCTTGCCATTTCTATCTACTTCAATTTTAACTACTACAGTTCCTTCTTCTTGACAATCGGGTTTTTCTTTGGGTGTTGACAAGGCTTTTCTACCCGATAAATTATAATTCCCTCCATCAGCATTCGTATTTCCATAGTATTTTCTGGAATTAGGGTCGCCTTTGTCAGTTCCTTTGACACCCTCTTTGGTATCATCTCCCTCACCTTTTTGCTTGCCATTAGTGGTATTGTTATTCAACAAACTATTGAGGGCATCTTGGGCATCTTTTGATGGCTTCTTGGGTTCTTCTTTTTGAACCTCCTTTTTAACAACCTCTTTTACAGGGGCTGTTTTGGTATCTTTTTTTTCAACTACCATCACTTCGTTAGAAGTTTCATCTGAAATGATATTTTCCTTCATGTCCTCTTTGGCGGCCTCTAGAATCTCTTCTTGTACCTTATCTAAAGTTTCATTTTCTGAAGGGCTTTGTGTAACATCCTCTATCGCTTCTCCAAAACCAACATCGCTATCGCCAAAATTGATTGCCAACCCATATTCTTGTGGTGGATCTAGATAGCGCATCCCAAAATTAAAAACCACAAAAAGCAACGCTAACACCAAAATTGAAGTGATTGCAGCTGATTTTCGTTTATAATTTGTGTCCAGAAATGCCATTATTGTGCTTTTACTGCTAAAATCATTTTTAGCTTGTTTCTGTTTGCGATGTCGATTACTTTCATCACATTTTCATAAGCAACATCTTTGTCTCCACGAATAATGATGGTTTTCTTTTTGTCTGTCCCTACACTTTTTAGAATTTCGTTTTCTAACTCCGTTTCTAAAATATTCGTTTTATCAATATAAAACAGGGCATCACTAGATATAGAAACAGCCACAGCCGCATTGTTTTCAGTTTTTCCGCCTGCTTTTGGGAGCAACACATCAATCGCACTTACTGTAACCAAGGTTGATGTTAGCATGAAAAAGATCAACAATAAAAAAACAATATCTGTCATGGAAGACATGCTGAAAGAAGGATCTATTTTGTTTCTACCTCTTAGATTCATTTTTTTATTGTTTAAGGATTTCTGTTGTTTCTTTTCTTTTTCTTGTTAAACTAATTATTTGTTTAACTGGTTATTCAAAATTTTTGATAAATTATTAAATATTCATTAATAATTCATCAATCAAACGGGTTCATTTAACAAATCTAAAAATTCTACTGATTTTGCCTCCATTTGATACACCACTTTGTTAGTTCTTACTACCAGGTGATTGTAGGTTACATACGCAATAATACCCACTATCAATCCTGCCACTGTAGTGGTCATGGCTGTATACAATCCGTCAGAAAGCATTTTGATGTCTATTTGTCCACCTGCATTGGCAATTTCATGAATGGCAAGAATCATACCAATAACAGTCCCTAAAAAACCAATCATTGGGGCTGCTCCAGAAATGGTAGCAAGTACACTAACATTTTTTTCTAGTTGGTAAATCTCTAATTTGCCAGCTGTTTCAATAGCCGTATTGATATCATCTAGGGGTTTTCCAATTCTAGAGATCCCTTTGTCAATCAAACGAGCAGTAGGCGTATTTTTGCTTTTGCACAAATCTCTTGCTACGTCTAATTTCCCTTTTAAAATGGCTTCTTTGATTTGATTCATGAAGTTTTTATCTTCTTTGGATGCTGCTTTGATCGCAAAAAAACGTTCGAAATAAATGTATAATGCGACTACTAATAAAACAAAAAGAATACCAATAATTATTTGTCCACCCAAACCGCCACTTACAATAAGTTCGTAAATAGAAAGTGTTTTTTCTGTTGAAATTGGTTCTGTAATTTCTTGTAAGTTATCTTGAAAAAATGAGTTCATGAATTTTTAAATTTATGTATTTTACTAACGATGTGTTGTTTTTTAAATTGTGTTGTAAAAAGTTTTTAGTTTTAACTTTCGTTTTTAGTGTATAAAATATGTGCTAAAATAACATGAGTCCGATTTACTTTTTACTATGTTTTAATGATGATTCTCACTTTATAGTATATTGAATGAATTATATAATTCTTTTTAGATTTTGTGTTAAAGCTATTATACAAATTTCACAAACCTGCCTGCCGTAGGCAGGGAAGACACAAAAAACACAAAGTTGTTCATCTTAGAAATGTATTTTAATGTAATTTAATAACTTATAAATCGAACTCATAATAAATTATACTAACAACGTTGCCACGCTACTACTTTGAAACTTAAAACATTGTTCTCGTAATCATAAATGCAGCAGAACCTACTACAAACCCGATAAGTGCCAGCCAAGCAATATTTTTCAAATACCAGAAAAAGTCTATTTTTTCCATCCCCATAGCAACGACTCCTGCAGCCGAACCAATGATTAACATACTGCCACCTGTACCCGCAGCAAAGGCAATA
>ENA-OREM01000974-OREM01000974.1-marine-metagenome-genome-assembly--contig:-NODE-974-length-15894-cov-3.034330_pt1 | contig 15894 bp, 12 predicted proteins | sample MGYA00248623_ERZ508561 | MGnify/ENA primary metagenome ERZ508561 (study PRJEB26227, sample SAMN06264494) | marine metagenome | isolation source: Columbia River Estuary | place: USA:Columbia River Estuary...
GTCCTTCGGTGTCACCACCCTCACAGGTGCGCTCACTGCGACCTCGGTCGGGGACATCACCCAGACGGGTGCGATCAGCACCGGGGCTCCGTCCTCGATCACTTCGACCACCGGTGACATCACCCTGAACAACGCCGGTAACTCGTTCTTCGGGGCGACCTCGTTCTCGGGCCAGGGTGTCTCCGTTGCAGCCGCCGGTAACCTGGAAGCCTTGATCGCCGCCACGGGTAATGCCTCGGTCACGTCCGCGGGTAACCTCATCGTCGGCGGCACCGCCGTCAACTTGGCCACCAGCTCCGGCGGCACGACGTCCTTCGGCGCCACGACCCTTACGGGCGGTCTGACCACGACCTCCGTCGGTGACATCACGCAGACCGGGGCGATCGTGACCGGGGCTCCGTCCTCGATCACTTCGACCACCGGCGACATCACCCTGACGAACCCGGGTAACTCCTTCTTCGGCGCCACCTCGTTCGCAGGTGTCGACGTCACCGTCGCCGCCGCTGGCAACCTCACCGCCCTCATCGCCGCCACGGGCGACGCCTCGGTCACGTCCGCGGGTAACCTCACGGTTGGCGGGTCTGCCATCAACCTGAGCACCACCTCGGCTGGAACGACGTCCTTCGGTGTCACCACCCTCACAGGTGCGCTCACTGCGACCTCGGTCGGGGACATCACCCAGACGGGTGCGATCACCACCGGCGCTCCGTCCACGATCACCTCGTCGACCGGCGACATCACACTGAACAATGCAGGTAACTCGTTCTTCGGCGCGACGAGTCTCGTGGCATCTCTGGGTGACCTCAGCTTCGCTGGCTCCGTCACCGGCAACCTGAGCACCACCTCGGCTGGAACGACCTCCTTCGGCACGACGACCCTCACGGGCGCGCTGACCGCGAACTCGGTCGGTGACATCACCCAGACGGGTGCGATCACCACGGGCGCTCCGTCCTCGATCACCTCGACGACCGGTGACATCACCCTGAACAATGCCGGTAACTCGTTCTTCGGAGCGACCTCGTTCTCGGGCCAGGACGTCTCCGTCGCGGCTTCCGGTGCGCTCACCGCGACCGTCGCGGCCACGGGCAATGCGGCCTTCTCAGCCACGGGGGACCTGACTGTTTCCGGTCTGGCCACGAACCTCACGACGAACTCCGGCGGGGCGACCAGCTTCGGCACGACCACGCTCACGGGTAATCTCAGCGCCACCTCCGTGGGTGACATCACCCAGACCGGCGTCTTGACCGTCGGCGGCACGAGCAATCTCAGCTCTTCGCTCGGCGATATCGTGCTGACCAATCCGAACAACACGTTCGGTGGTTTGGTCACCGCCGCCGCCAATGAGATCGGACTGACCGCCAGCGGTAATCTCAGCACGCAGCTGACGGCCACCAGTGATGCTGTCGTGACGGCCTCCGGTAATCTTAACGTCGCCGGTACCGCGGTGAACCTCACCACCAGCTCCGGTGGGGCGACCTCCTTCGGCGCGACCACCCTCACGGGCGGCCTCACCTCGAACTCGGTCGGCGACATCACCCAGACCGGTCCTGTCATCACCGGCGCGGCCTCCTCGCTCACCTCGTCGACGGGTGATATCATCCTGACCCACCCCGGTAACTCGTTCTCCGGCGCGACCAGCCTGACCGCCACGATCGGCGATATCCGCTTCGGCGGTACCGTGAACGGCAACCTGAACACCAACGCCGGCGGCGCCACGACGTTCGCGGCCACGACCGTGAATGGTAATCTCGGCGTCCTCTCCGGCGGCGACATCACCCAGACTGGTCCGCTGATCGTCACCGGCACCAGCTCCCTGGTCTCGACGACCGGCGACATCGTGCTGACGAATCCCGCCAATCAGTTCGGCGGCCAGGTGACGGCCACGGGCGATGACATCTCGTTGTCCGCCACCGGTGACCTCAATGTCGACTTCACCGCCACCGGCGTGACCACGCTGAACAATACGGGCAACCTGACCGTCACCGGTACCGGCGTGGACCTCAATGTCACGACCTTGGGCAACGCGGCCGTCGGCAACCTCACGCTCACCGGTAATCTGAACATGAACGTCGAGGGCTTCGCCTCGATCGTCACCGGCGCCACGGCGAACGTCGCGGGCACGGCCACGCTCGTCAGCCCGAACTCGGTCCTCGAGAAGAACGGCAACAGCCTTGGTTTCGCGGACAAGCCTCGCGTTCCCAGCTCCGGCGGCAGTGTCGGCACCTTCGTGCTCAATGCGGCCCGTTTCAACCTGCCGGCCCCGGGCACTGGCACTAGCGCGTTGGTCGAAGGCGCTCTCGCCGTCGGTGAGCTTGCCGCCCCTCGCGGTCACGTCACCCCCGGCTTCGAAGGCTCCGTCCCGAAAGCCTTCGTCATCCGTCGTCCTGAGGCGCCTGCGCCGACCGGCCTCGGTAACGGTTACTTCACGAGCGTCGATCGTGGTTTGGGCGAAGGCGGCTTCCGGGTCATCTACCCGAAGGTCAATCTCGGCCAGGCCTATTATGTCGGCGCCCAAGCCGCCGAAGCCGGAGTGGAAGAAACCGCTGCCAAGTGATCGTGAGGTAGGGACAGCACCACGTGCTGTCCTAGGTGATTCATAAATACAAAGGGAGACCGGAAACCGGGATTCATTCTCGGGTCACAGGTCTCGGCTGCAGGACGGGTACGGGGACAGGTTCGGGTATCAGGCCCGGGACCAGTACCCGAACCTGAGCACCTGAACCAGAAACCCGATGGCCGAGACCTGGGACCTGAAAGCATTTCAATCCCCCAGCTAATTATCCGGTCTCCGGTTTCCCTTTGAGTGGGGTGTCTCTGTCCTTATCTGGCCGCCGAATGGTGGCCAAGGGTAGGGGCACGACTACGTCGTGCCCTAGGGCGTGGCGTAGCCCCGCCCCTACCTGGCGTTCACCATGCGGCGAACGCGGAGATACAACTAGGACAGCACGTGGTGCTGTCCCTACCTCGATTCAGGCGGACGCGTACGCCGACGCGTCCCTACCTCAAGCAATCCTACTCCAAAGCACCTTGAGGTACCGTCCCTCGGGGTGGTTGGAGGCGTTCGGGTGGTCGCCGCCGGGGCCGGTGCGATCGAAGATCTGTAGGCGCTTCTGGTAGCGGTGCGCGGCCTTGCTGACGAGGTCCTCGAAGGATTCGGGGGAGACGAGGCCGGAGCAGGAGCAGGTCACGAAGAGGCCTCCCGGCGCGACGAGCTGCATGGCGAGGACGTTGAGGTCGTTATACTTCTTGAGGCCTTCGGCTTCGAATTCCTCGTCGCGGCTGTCGACGAACTTGGGCGGGTCGCAGAGGACGAGGTCCCAGGTCTTGCCGTTCTTCTGCATCTGGCGGATCCACGTGAAGGCGTCGGAGTGGACGAAGTCGATGCGGACGTTGTTCAGGTTCATGTTCCGCTTGGCCATCTCGATGGCCTTCTCGTCGAGGTCGACGCCGGTGACTTCCGTGGCGCCGGCGAGCTTGGCCGCGATGGAGAAACCGCCGGAGTAGCAGCAGAGGTCGAGGACCTTGAGGCCCTTGGCGAGGGCGCCGAAGCGGCGACGGTTGTCGCGCTGGTCGCAGAAGAAGCCGGTCTTGTGGCCTTCGGCGAAGTCGACCTCCTGGATCATGCCGAACTCCTTGATCTTCACGAAACGAACGGACGACTTCGGGACGTCGGTCGGCATGATGCCCTCGATGCGGGCCACGTGCGGGTCGACCTGGACGATCTCGCGCTTGGTGCCGACGGCGTCGTGCAGGATGGGGATCCAGCGGGGGAGGCGGCGCATGACCGCATAGGAGGAGACCTCGATGGAGAGCACGTCGCCGAGGCGGTCGACGATCAGGCCGGACAGGAAATCGGCGTCGGCGTTGACCACGCGGTAGGCGTCGGTGTTTTCGTCGAGCTTGAGGATGTCTTTGCGGAGGGCGACGGCTCGGCGGAGGGCCTGTTCGAACCAGACATCGTCGGGCTTGCCCGGGGTGGCCTTGAGGATGCGGAGGGCGATGGGGGCGCCGGCGTTCCAGAAGCCGTAGCCGATGAAGGAGCCCTGCTTATCGTAGGCCGTGACCACGTCGCCCTGGCGGGCGTCGGGGGACACCTCGCCGACCATCGAGCGGAAGATCGCGGGCTTGGACGTGAAGGTCTTCAGCTGCACCCATGGCTTCTCGCGCGCAATGGGCGCGGGGATGTTGGGCAGCATGCTGGTCGGCTCGGACATGCCCACAGGTTCGGGGAGGCTACGCCCTTGGCAAGCCCCGGCCGCTCCGACGGGTCAGATTACCCGATGAAGCTGCAGATATACTGGCAGATGCCGGACTGCACCGTGATCGTGAAGCCGGACTTCGGGGCCACGTAGAAGTGGGTGCCCGCGCCGTAGGTCTTCTCTTCCTTGGAACCGTCCTGGACCACGACGCAGGAGCCGTCGGTGATCTCCATGATCTCGGCCTTGTCGGTGCCGAAGTGGTAGGTGCCGGCGTAGATCAGGCCGACGGTCTTCTTGGCGCCATCGGCGGTGAGGATCGTGTGGGAGACGACCTTGCCATCGAAGTAGACGTTGGCTTTGGCGACGGCGGTGACGTTTTTGAATTCCATGGTAGTGTTTGGTAAAGGGAGGGGGAGGGAGGGTAAAGGGAGAAAAGCTAACTAGAGAAAGGGACAGGGGCAGGGACACGGACAGGTCTGAAACTTCGGGACAGTTATAGGTATAGTCGCAGGAGGCACTGCCCCGGCCACAGTCCCTCTCGCTGGGAATTGAAACCTGTCCGTGCCCCTGCCCCTGTCCCTTTTTTAAATCAACTTCAGCGTCGGGACCGCTTCGCCCTGCTGGCGCTTGCGGATGGACTCGAGATACTCGTCCTTGAACTTCGGGACGGCGGACTGCACGGGCCACGCGACGGCTTCGCCGTGGGCGCAGATCGTGCGGCCGGCCACCTGGTTCGCGATGTCGAGCAGCAGCGGGACGTCGGTCTCGAGGCCGCCGCCGGTCGTGATGCGCTTCGAGACGCGGGAGAGCCAGAGGGAGCCTTCGCGGCAGGGCGTGCACTGGCCGCAGGTCTCGTGGGCGTAGAAGGCGTTGAGGTTGGAGAGCGCCTGGATCATCTCGACGGAGTCGTCGATGACGATGGTGCCGCCGGTGCCGAGGCCCGTGCCGCACGCGGCGATGCTGTTGGAGTCGAGGGGGATGTCCTCGAGCGCCCAGTCGAACTCGGTGCCGTTGGCGAGCTTGCCCTTGAAGCGTTCGCCGACCTTGAGGATCTTGGTGGAGGAGCCGCCGGGGATGATCGCCTTGATCTTACGTCCGTCGAGCGGGCCGCCGCAGAGGTCGTAGAGCAGTTCGCCGAAGGTGGCCTTGCCGGCTTCGATCTCGTAGAGACCCGGGCGCTTCACCAGGCCGCTGACGCCCCAGATGTGCGTGCCGCTGTCGCCGGGGATGCCGATCTTGGCGAACTCCGCGCCGCCGAAGGCGAGCACGTGCTTCACCTGCGCCATCGTCTCCGCGTTGTTGACGATGGTCGGGCAGTTGTAGAGGCCGAGGACGGCCGGGAAATACGGGGGCTTGATGCGCGGGTAGCCGCGCTTGCCTTCGAGGGATTCGATCAGGCCGGTCTCTTCGCCGCAGACGTAGCAACCTCCGCCGCGGTGGATGACGACTTCGCAGGAGTAGCCCGAGCCGAGGATGTTCTGGCCGAGGAAACCCTTGGCCTTCGCTTCGGCGATCGCGCGCTCGAGGATCTTGGCGCCGTGGATGAATTCGCCGCGGATGTAGATGAAGGCCTGCTTGGCCTGGATGGCCCACGCGGTGATCGCGATGCCTTCCAGCATCTGGTGCGGGTCCTTGTAGATGAGCTGGCGGTCCTTGTAGGTGCCGGGCTCGGACTCGTCGGCGTTGACGACGAGGTAAGCGGGCTTGCCCGACTTACGGTCGAGGAACTTCCACTTCATGCCGGTGGGGAAGCCGGCGCCGCCGCGGCCGCGCAGGCCGGAGACTTCGACTTCCTTGCAGACTTCCTCGGGCTTGAGGGCGACGGCTTTCTTGAGGGCTTCGTAACCGCCGTTGCGCAGGTAGCAGTCGATATCGACCGTATACCCCGGCTTGCGGAGGTTGGCGTAGATGAGAGGGCGTTCGACGGCGGGCATGTCGCTTAGAGTTTAGAGATTAACCGTTCCACTCGGGCGTGCCGGGGACGGGAGGGTTCAGGCCGTAGGACGGATCCTTGAGCGTGGCCTTGAGCTGGGCGGCGAACTTGCCGGCGTCTTCGGGCTTCACGTTCTCGTGCATGGAAGCGTCGACGTGGACGACCGGGCCGCAGCCGCAGTCGGCGATGCATTCGACGAACTCCAGGGTGAAGTCGCCGTCGGGCGAGGTCTCGCCGCGCTTGCAGTTGAGGGACTTCTCGAGGTTCTCCATCAGCGCGTAGGAACCGCGGAGGGCGCAGGACAGCGTGCGGCAGACGCGCACGTGGCGGCGGCCGATCGGCGACTGGCGGTACATCGGGTAGAACGTCACCACTTCGAGGACCTGCATCGGGGTCACGCCGACGAGCTCGGCGACCCAGGCCATGTCTTCTTTCGTGATGTGGCCGCGGTCTTCCTGCACGAGGTGCAGGAGGGGCATCGTGGCGCTCCGCTTCTGCGGATACTGCGCGATGATGGCGGGAGCCTGCGCGAGCGTCTCAGGCTTGAGCGCGCGGGCGGGGGCGGAGGAAGAAGGAGATTCGTGCATGGGGTTTAGCGGTCGCATTCGCCCATGACGAAGTCGAGCGAACCGAGGATGGAGGCGACGTCGGTGAGGAAGTTGCCGGGGACGATGGCGGGAAGGATGGAGAGCGAGACGAAGCTCGGGCCACGGATGCGGAGGCGGTACGGGACGCCGCCGCCGTTGGAGACGACGTAGAAGCCGAGGGCGCCCTTCGGGTTCTCGGCTTCGAAGTAGACTTCGCCGGCCGGGATCTGCGGGCCTTCGGTCACCAGCATGAAGTTCTGGATGAGCTCTTCCATCTTCGTCATCACCTTGGCCTTGGGCGGGAGGAAGATCTTCTTCGCGTCCTCGGCATACCAGGCGCCGCCGGGCATGGACTTCACGACCTGGCGGATGATGCGCACGGACTGGCGGAGCTCTTCCATGCGGACGAGGTAGCGGTCGAAGCAGTCGCCCTTCACGCCCACGGGGACGTCGAAGTCATACTGCTCATAGCCCGAGTAGGGCTTGTCCTTGCGGAGGTCGAACGGGACGCCGGAAGCGCGGAGGTTCGGGCCGGTGAGGCCGTAGGCGAGGGCCATCTCCTTCGAGATGGTGGCGATGCCTTCGGTGCGTTCGAGGAAGATGCCGTTGCGGGTGAGGAGCTTGTCGACCTCGTCGATGGTGCGCTCGACGCCGTCGCAGAACGCGGAGACCTTGGCGAGCCAGCCGTCCGGGATGTCGCGCGTCACGCCGCCGATGCGGGTGTAGCTCGTGGTGAAGCGGGCGCCGGTGAGCTCTTCGAAGAGCGTGTAGAGCTTCTCGCGCTCGTTGAAGGTGTACATGAACACCGTCCAGGCGCCGGTATCCATCGCGTAGACGCCGATGCCGAGGAGGTGGGACGAGATGCGGGCCATCTCGCAGGTGAGCACGCGGATCGCTTCGCAGCGGGCGGGCAGCTTGAGGCCGGCGAGCTTCTCGACGGCGATGGCGTAGGCGACGTTGTTGGCGAGGGGGGCGAGGTAGTCCAGGCGGTCCGTGTACGGGACGAACTGGTTGTACGTCATGTTCTCGGCGATCTTCTCGTCGCCGCGGTGCAGGTAGCCGATGACCGGGTCGCACTTCACGACCTTGTCGCCGTCGAGCTCGAGGCTCAGGCGGAGCACGCCGTGCGTGGCCGGGTGGGACGGACCCATGTTGAGGGTCATGTTCTCTCCGCGCAGTTCTTCCGAACGGGCGGCGACGTCGCCGATGGAGATTTCCTTGGTGATCTTCACGTTAAATCAGGCTTTGGGTTTTTCCTCGGTCCAGGACTGGTCGAGCGCGGAGGGTTCGCCTTCGGAGAGCTTGCCGCCGTGCGAGACGAACGGTCCGCCCATCATCGGCGCGGGCTCGACTTTCTGGCCGGTGACTTCCGCGACGTCGGCGGCGGGGAAGGGGACTTCGATGCCGGCGAGAGGGAAGTCCTTGCGGAGCGGGTGATAGGGATACGAATCCCACATCAGGATGCGGCGCGGGTCCGGGTGGCCTTCGAAGACGATGCCGAACATGTCGAACGCTTCGCGCTCGTGCCAGTTGGCGCCGGGGTGGAGCGAGGAGACGCTCGGGACGCGGTCGCCGACGGCGTCCACGTGCAGGCGCACGTATTCCTTATGCGTCGTGCTGAGGAGATGGATGACGACGCCGAAGCGGACCGGGCGGCCTTGCAGCTCGAGGCCGCAGAGGTCGGCGAGCAGGTCGAAGCCGTGCTCGTCGCGCAGGAAACGCACGGCGGCGAGCAGGTCGCCACCGGCGACGCGGAAGGTCGGCATGTCCTTGCCGGCGAGGTCCTGCGTGGCAGGGAAGCGGGAGGTGAGCGCGGCGGCGTCCATGTCCGTGCTCAGCTGACGATCTTGGTTTCGACGGTGCGGCCGCGGAAGGTGCGGCGCAGCGAGCCGCCTTCCTGGCGAATCTTCTCCTGGAGGAGCATCATGCCGTCGAGGAGGGCCTCGGGGCGGGGCGGGCAGCCGGAGATGTAGATATCAACGGGGACGATGTTATCCACGCCCTGCAGGGTGGCGTAGGAGCGGTACATTCCTCCGGTCGAAGCGCAGGCGCCCATGGCGACGACCCACTTCGGCTCGGCCATCTGGTCGTAGATGCGGCGGACGACTTCGGCCATCTTGTAGGTGACGGTGCCGGCGACGATCATGCAGTCGGCCTGGCGGGGAGAGAAGCGCATGACCTCCATGCCGAAGCGGGAGATGTCGAAGCGGGAGCCGCCGGCGGCCATGAGCTCGATGGCGCAGCAGGCGAGACCCATGGGCATCGGCCACACGGAGTTGCTGCGCACCCAGTTGACGACGGCGTCGGCGCGGGTCACGATGACCTCGCCCTCCACCTTGCTGTTGTAGCCGAAATCGGATTTGACCATGGTCGTTGGCCGCAAGTTAGGGTGACCCCTAGGGGGAGCAAGCGGGAAGGGGCAAAAATGCCGTTTTTATCGCTTCTAATCGGGGTCGGTAGGGTGACGACTCCCCTGCTGGTCCCGCCGGTTGGGTTTCCTTGCAACTTCCCGCAAGGGGTAATGTTCTAGGGAGATACCCCATGAAGACGCTTTTCGTCCTGCTGGCCGCCTTGCTTGCGACCACCGCCACCGCTCGCCCGCCCAACGTGGTGGTGATCTTCATCGATGATATGGGGTATGGGGACATCGGGCCTTTCGGGGCGACCAAGCAGCGCACCCCCCATCTCGACCGGATGGCCAAGGAGGGCATGAAACTGACCAGCTTCTACGCCACCCCGGTCTGCTCGGTCTCCCGGGCCCAGATGATGACCGGCTGCTATGGCGCCCGGATTTCCGTCCCCGGGGTCTATTTCCCGGGTCAATCCGTGGGGCTAAATCCGTCTGAAGTAACTGTAGCCGAACGACTTAAAGAAAAAGGCTATGCCACCCAGATGGTCGGGAAGTGGCACCTGGGCGACCAGCCCGAGTTCCTGCCCACCCGGCAGGGTTTTGACCACTATTACGGTATCCCCTATTCGAACGATATGCTCAAGAAGAGCGCCGAGACCAAGGTCCCGGTCGTGCCGGTCCTCCGGGACGAAAAGGTCGCGGAACTGATGGACGGGGAGGGGCAGCGCCGCTTGGTCGAGCTCTATACCAAGGAGGCCGTCGACTTCATCACCCGCAGTAAGGATCGGCCCTTCTACCTCTACTTCGCCCATAACGCCGTCCATACCCCGATCTGGCCGGGCGCGGCGTTCGCCGGCAAATCCCAGAACGGTCGCTTCGGCGATTGGGTCGAAGAAGTCGATTGGAGCGTCGGCCAGGTGCTCGATACTCTGCGTGCGCAGGGGCTCGATAAGGATACGCTGGTGGTCTTCACTTCGGACAACGGCCCGTGGCTCATCAAGGGTGCCGATGGCGGCAGCGCCGGTCCGCTCCGCGGCGGCAAGGGTTCGACCTGGGAAGGCGGCGTGCGCGTGCCGACCCTCGCCTGGTGGCCGGGCCACGTGCCCGCTGGTTCCGTCAACGACGCCGTCGCCGCGACGATCGACCTCCTGCCGACGTTCGTCTCGCTCGCCGGCGGCACCGTGCCCGCCACGCCGGTCATCGACGGACGTGACATCACGCCGATCCTGTTCGGTCAATCAAAGGAGTCTGCCCGCGAAGCGCATTACTATTTCGCCAGCTACGACCTGCAGGCCGTCCGCCAAGGTCGCTGGAAACTCGCGCTCTCTCCGCAGTCGGATGGCTTGGGTAAGAACGCCGCGAAGACTTCGCCCGGCCTGCGTCTTTACGACCTCGACGCCGAGATCGGCGAGCTGACCGACGTCGCCGCGCAGCATCCGGAAGTCGTCGCGAAACTGAAGGTGCTGGCCGACAAGATGGCGGCCGAGATCGGCGGCAAGACGCCGACCGCGCGCCGTCCCGCCGGCGAAGTGAAGGGCGCGAAGACGCTTTATCCGACGGCCGATTACGTGCCGAAAGACGTGAAGAAAGACGACGCCAAGAAACCGGCGGCAAAGAAGGGGGCCGCGAAGACGCCGGCCGCCAAGCCCGTCGCGCTCGCGCAAGCGAAGCCCGGCGACACGATCGTCTCGGCCGCCGCGCCGCAGGTCGGTCAGAAAGCCTTCACCGTCGCCGTCACCGTCGACACCGCGCAGCGCGACGCCGTCATCGTCGCGCAGGGCGGCCTCATCGGACACGCGCTCTATCTCAAAGGCGGCCGCGTCGCGTTAGCCGTCCGCCTTGGTGCCGACGAAGTCGTCGAGATCGTCTCGCCCGCTGAGGTGAAAGGCTCCTTCGCGGTCACCGCGAGCCTCGCCGCCGATGGTGCGATGAAGCTCGTCGTCGCCGGTCAGGACGTCGTCACCGGCAAGGCCAAGGGCACGCTGCCGCGCCAGCCGGCCGAGGATTTCTGCGTCGGCCACGACAACGGCAAGCCCGTCGGACTCTATGGTGAGCTCAAGCCCCTGCAGGGCGCCGTCTCCGGCCTCGCGGTCACCACTCCATGATCTCCAGAATTGTCTGCCTGCTTTGCGCGGTCGCTCTCGGCGCCGCCGAGCCGGCCCAGATCTTCCATGGCGCCCGTCCCGGTGCTTTGGAGAAAGCGAAGGCCCTGGCGGCCGCGGGTCATGAGTCCGCCGGGAAGGCGCTGAAGAAACTGATCGCCGACGCCGACAAGGCCTTGGCCGTGACGCCCCCGTCCGTCGTGCAGAAGACGAAGGTGCCGCCGAGCGGCGACAAGCACGACTACATGAGCATCGCCCCTTATTTCTGGCCTGACCCGGCCACGAAGGACGGGCTGCCGTATCTCCGTAAGGATGGTAAGGTGAACCCCGAATCCCGCGACGAAGCCGCGAACGACACCCTGCGCGCGCGTCTGGTCGGCTCCTCCGTCGAGACCCTGGCCCTCGCCTATCATTTCACCGGCGAGGAGAAATACGCCGAGCACGCGGCCAAGATCCTGCGCACCTGGTTCCTCGATCCGGCGACCAAGATGACGCCCCACTTTCGTTTCGCCCAGGCGGTCCCCGGCGTGAACGACGGTCGCGGCACGGGCATCCTCGAAGCCCGCGGTCTGGCGGATGCCGCCGATGCCGCGACTTTGCTCCATGGCTCCAAGCATTGGTCCGCGGCCGACCAGCAGGCGCTGCTCGCCTGGGCGGCGACCTATTTCGAATGGCTGACCACCAGCAAGAACGGCCTGGACGAGCGGGCCGCCAAGAACAACCACGGCACGTGGTATGACGTGCAGGCGGCCAAGTGGGCGCTGGTGCTCGGCCGGAAGGACCAGGCCAAGGAAATCTGCGCCGAAGCGGCCTCGCGCCGCATCGGCGTGCAGATCCAGCCCGACGGCAAGCAGCCGCTGGAACTGGTCCGCACGGCCTCGTTCAGCTACTCCTGCTTCAATCTCCGCGCGCTCGCCGCCCTCGCCGGCCTCGGCGAGCATGCCGGCGTCGATCTCTGGAAGCATCGCGCCGCGGACGGCCGTTCCCTGGTGGTCGCGTTGGATTTCCTCGTGCCTTACCTCGGGAAGAACCCCAAGACTTGGACGATGACGCAGATCCATGAGAGCAACGATGATGACGTGCTTCCGGTCCTGCGCGCGGCGGCCCTCGCCACCGGCGACGCCCGTTACGAGTCGTTGCTGAAAGAGTACTCCGATCACCGGAGCAAACGCCTGCAGCTGCTGGCACCGCGATGAGAAGCCTCCTCCGTCTGTTCGGGCTGATTCTGGCCGCCGCGCTCGCCGCCGAGACGCGTCGTCCCAACGTGCTCGTCATCCTGGCCGACGACCTCGGCTACTCGGACCTCGGCTGCTACGGCGGCGAGATCCCGACCCCGAACCTCGACCGTCTCGCCCGGGCCGGCGCGCGTTTCGAGAAGGTCTACACGTCCGCGCGTTGCTGTCCGACGCGCGCCTCGCTCATCACCGGCCTGCATCCGCACGAAGCGGGCATCGGTGATTTCGTCTCCGCCAAGCCCGCGCCGAAGCGTGGTCCCGCCTACACCGGACACCTGCTGGACGACAACATCACCATCCCTGAGCTCCTGAAGCGATCCGGCTACAGCACCTGGATGGTCGGCAAGTGGCACATGGGTTCGCCCGGGCCGATCCAGCGCGGCTTCGACGCCTATTACGGCTACAAGAACCTGCAGGCCCATTCCAACGACCAGTGGAATCCGGACGAGTACGTGCGCCTGCCCGCCGGTACGCCGGCCGAACTCGCCTATGAGGCCGGCAAGTTCTACGTCACCGACGTCTTCACCGACTACGCCCTCGAGTTCCTGCGTCAGGCGCGGACGCAGAAGGACAAGCCGTGGTTCCTCTACCTCGCGCATTCCTCGCCGCACTTCCCCGTGCAGGCGCCGAAGGCTTCGATCGATCGTCACATGGCGACTTATCGTCGGGGTTGGGACGTCCTGCGCGCCGAACGCTTCGCGCGCATGAAGGCGCTGGGGCTCGTCGCCGCCGATGCGGTACTGCCGCCGCTCTCGCTCGTGCCCGTCGAGAAGGACGACGTCATCGCCAACGGATTCTCCGGTAAGCCGAACCCCGCGTGGGACAGCCTCCCCGCGGACCGTCGCGAGGATCTCGCGCGTCGCATGGCCACCTTCGCCGCGATGGTCGAGCACGTCGACCAAGGCGTCGGCCGACTGCTCGCCGACCTCGAGCGGAACGGCGAACTCGCGAACACCCTCGTCGTGTTCACGTCCGACAACGGCGCCTGCTACGAGTGGGGCCCGTTCGGTTTCGACGGTCGTTCCCGCGCCGGCCGCACCGACCTGCATGTCGGCTCCGCGCTCGACGGCATGGGTCAGGCCGGCACGCATTCTTCCTACGGCTCCGCCTGGGCGAACCTCGGCAACACGCCGCTCAACCTCTACAAGCACTTCTGCCACGAAGGCGGCGTCAGCGCGCCGCTGCTCGTCGCGTGGCCGGTCGGCTTGAAGCCTTCGGCCGCCTGGATCCGTTCGCCCGCGCACGTCATGGATCTCCTGCCGACCATCGCCGCGGCGACCGGCTCCACGTATCCGCGGGAACGGGCCGGGAAGCCTATCCGCCCGGTCTCCGGACGTTCCTTGTTGCCTGACCTGCGGGGCGAACCGACGCCCGAGCGCGGCATCCCGACCGCCCATGAAGGCGCGCGCGGCTATCGTCTCGGCCAGTGGAAGATCGTCTGGGGCAAGCGCCAGAGCGCGCCCGTCACGTGGCAGCTCTTCGACCTCTCCAAGGATCCGTCCGAGCAGCATGACCTCGCCGCCACGCACCCCGCCAAGCTCAAGGAACTGGCCGATGCGTGGATGGCGTGGGCCAAACAGGCCGGCGTCGACCTCAGTTCCCGCTAAGGCCCTGGCCTTGGCCTTGCTTTACTTCGCCCAGCCGACCAACACGCAGCCTCGGAAGAACAGATAGCCTAGCGTCAGCGTGATCGGGATGGTCAGGACCCAGGCCCAGACGATACGTCCGACCAGTCCCCATCTCACCGCGTCGAAACGCTTCGACGCGCCGACGCCGAGGATGGAGGTCGAGATGACGTGCGTCGTGGAAAGCGGAATCCCTAGTTCGGAGGCTCCGGTGATCGTGATCGCGGCGGCGGTCTCGGCCGCGAAGCCGTGGACCGGCTGTAGCTTCACCATCTTGTGGCCCATCGTGCGGATGATGCGCCAGCCACCGGCGGCGGTGCCCGCGGCCATCGTCACCGCGCAGAGGACGATGATCCAGAACGGCACCTGGTCTACGCCGTTCTTGGCGTTCAAGGTCGGCTTGAACCACTGGGCCCAGGACGGGGCGTGTGCCGGGTCGAAGGCGCCGGCGCCGACGCCGACGATGAGGGCGAACGTGATGATGCCGACCGTCTTCTGGGAGTCGTTGGAGCCGTGCGAAAAGCCCATCAGGCCGGCGGAGACCAGCTGCAGCTTGCCGAAGACCTTGCTGACGATGCTGGGCCGGACCGAAAGACGGACGATGAGCATCGTCAGGAGCATCATGAAGATCACACCGAGCGTGAAGCCGACGAAAGGAGAGATGACCATCGGCTTGATGAGCTTCGGCCAGAGGCCGACCGTCTTGCCGGCGGAGTCCGTCGCGGACCAGATGAGGCTGTTCCAGTTCAGGTGGGTCAGGCCGAGGACCCCGCCGCAAAGACCACCGATGAGCGCGTGGGAGGAACTGGAGGGGATGCCGAACCACCAGGTGATGAGATTCCAGACGATGCCGCCCATCAGGCCGCAGGCGATGGCGAGCTGCATGCCTTCGATGGCGATATGCCCTCCCGCCATGTCGATGTAGCCGGAGTAGATCGTCTTCGCCACCGCGGTGCCCCAGAAGGCGCCGATGAGGTTCGTGACGGCCGCGAGCATGATCGCCTGGCGGGGCGTCAGGACGCGCGTCGAGACGACGGTCGCGATGGCGTTGGCCGCGTCATGGAAGCCGTTGATGTATTCGAACACCACGGCCACCACGATGACCAGCACCATCAGCAGGAAGGGATCCATAGCCGGAGACGGGGCGCGGGCTTAGGCGTACTTGAGGGCGATCTGGAACACGACCTTGCCGGCGTCGCGGCAGTGGTCGATCGCGCGCTCGAGGAGTTCGTAGATGTCCTTGAGGACGACGACTTCCTTGGCGTCGACGTTACCCTGATAGAGGTCGCGGAGGAGGCCCACCATCAGGCGGTCGGCGTCGCCTTCGATCGTCTGCAGGGTCTCGTAGTCGTCCTGGATCTCCTCGACGTTCGAGAGCTTGCGCAGCTTGCGGACGAGGGAGGCGGTGACTTCGGTGGCCTGCTCGAGCATGCGCACCTGCTTGTCGACGATGTCGGTCGAGAACTGGGAGGGGCAGATGGCGAGGCGTTCGCCGATCTTCTCGCAGGTCTTCGGGATCTTATAGAGGGCGTTGGCGAGGGCTTCGATGTCCTCGCGCTCGAGCGGGGTCACGAACGTCTGGCAGAGTTCCTGGGTGATCGAGAGGCCGATGCGCTTGTCGACGCGGCGGGCGACGACGAGCTCGGTGAAGCACTGCTCGAAGTCCGGCTTGCCGACCTGGGCGTAGAGCTTCGAGAGCGACTTCGCGCTCTTGGCGGCTTCGTCGGCGCTGGCTTCGAGCAGTTCGTAGAACTTTTCATCCTTACCGAGGACCTTCTTGAGGAAGTCTTTCATGGGTGTTTGGGTGTGCCCGTTTCAAGGTGGGGTCGGGGGAGGGGGGCAAGCCCCGTTCGACACCATTCC
>ENA-OREM01000986-OREM01000986.1-marine-metagenome-genome-assembly--contig:-NODE-986-length-15809-cov-2.575006_pt1 | contig 15809 bp, 12 predicted proteins | sample MGYA00248623_ERZ508561 | MGnify/ENA primary metagenome ERZ508561 (study PRJEB26227, sample SAMN06264494) | marine metagenome | isolation source: Columbia River Estuary | place: USA:Columbia River Estuary...
AAAAACGGAATTGAAGATGATCTTCAATCTTTACTGTTAATGAGCGTTTGTGTTCCGAAGAACTGTCAGTACTTGACTAACTTCAAACGCCCACACTTATCGGCTGTAGTTTGTTAATGAACCAACTACTTCAGACACCTCAACCACTACCTCTCGGTAGCTATCAAACTGTCTTCTGTTTTATCGTCTCCGCCGCGATCAGCGAAGCCTTCAATTATGACACACTTTTTTGAATCCACAGAAAATATTTTTAAATATTTTTTGTTTCACCTTGCTGCGCTAGTCGGGGCTTTGACACTCAGACCGGCGCCGCGTTGCGTTGCCACTTCTTTTCACTGCTTGTGAGCAGCGAAGCCTTGCAGTTTACACCAGATTTTTAGGGGCCGTCAATTTTTTTGAAAAAAGATATAGGGTGATTTGGCCGGCAACAAAATCGCAACACCCGCGGGATTCGTGAACCCGCAACCCCGCCCTTGAAGATGAGGGACACTACAGGGTTGGACAACACCACTGTTCGGCATTTGGCTTCAACCGCCGCTCGGACCAGTAACGCATCTCTTTATATATGGCACTCATTTCCCTCAACCAAGCTTACCTCGCATACGGTCATGTCGCACTGCTCGACCACTGCGATTTTTCACTGGAGGCACAGGAGCGCATCGGTTTGATTGGACGCAATGGGACGGGCAAATCCTCCATGCTCAAGATACTCGCCAACATGGAGCGGCCTGATGATGGGGATGTACAGCGTCAATTGGGGGTCCGTGTGGCGTACGTTGCGCAAGAGCCGTTGCTAGACACGACGCACACGATTTTTGAGTCCGCCAGCGTCGGCCTGACAGAAGTCAAGGCGGCACGGGATAAGTACCTCAGTGGCGACGCTGACAGCGATTTGGATCGCCTGCAGACAATCATTGAGTCGCTGGATGGCTGGAATTGGGAGCAACGCGTTTCCGAAACCTTACAGCGTTTGCGATTAGACCCCGACCGCTCGGTCTCTGAGCTTTCAGGGGGTATGCGCAAGCGTGTCGCGCTGGCCCAAGCACTGGTTAGCCGACCCGATATTTTGCTGCTCGACGAGCCGACTAACCATCTGGATATGGACGCGATCGTCTGGCTGGAGGAGTTACTTATCGGCTTCAAAGGCAGCGTGGTGACCATCAGCCACGACCGCGCTTTTTTAAACCGAGTCGTGACCCGTATCGTTGAGCTTGACCGAGGGAAACTGCTGAGCTACCCCGGCAACTTCGAGGCTTACGGCCTACAAAAGGAAGCACAGTTGGCGCAAGAAGCCGTCATCAACGCGAAGGCGGAGAAGCTGTTGGCGCAAGAGGAGGTCTGGGTTCGAAAGGGCGTGGAAGCGCGACGAACCCGCAGCCAGAGCCGCATCGGTCGCCTGCAGGCGTTGCGCTCGGCACGCTCTGCGCGGCGCGACGTCGTCGGACGGGTGCGTTTAGACATTTCGAGTGCGCAGAGCAGCGGCAAGATCGTGGCCGAGCTCGAGGGCGTTTACAAGCGCTTTGGCGAGGGCGAAGCGCAACGCACCGTGGTCGATAACTTCCACACCACCATCCTACGGGGCGATAAAGTGGGCATCATCGGTCCCAACGGGGCGGGCAAGACTACGTTGCTGAAGATCATCCTGGGGCAGCTAGCTGCGGACGCCGGCAAAGTGCGGTTGGGGACGCAACTGGAGGTAGCCTACTTTGATCAAATGCGAGAACAAATTGACCTCGATGCCACGCTGGAAGACACCATCAGCCCTGGCAGCGAATGGGTTGAGGTGAACGGTCGAAAAACACACGTTAAGAGTTATTTGAGCGACTTTTTATTCTCACCCGCCCGCGCCAGTGCCCCTGTACGCACCCTATCGGGCGGCGAACGCAATCGACTCCTGCTTGCCCGCCTGTTCGCCAAACCCGCCAACGTCTTAGTCCTTGACGAACCCACCAACGATTTAGACATCGATACCCTGGATTTACTCGAAGACGTGTTGGCTCAGTTCAAAGGCACCGTTTTTCTGGTTAGCCACGACCGCGCGTTTTTGGATAATGTCGTCACCAGCACCATCGTGAACGAGGGCCCAGGTATCTGGCGTGAATACGAAGGCAGCGTTGAAGACTGGATCACGCAATCCGAGCGCGCCGCTCAATGGGCAGAAACACGCCAAAGCGCGGTCGCGCCCGGCAGCATGGCGGCTGAAAAGTCGTCACCATCAACCGCGGCCACCACCGCAGTGTCCGCAGAAAAAACCACTGCGACACCCGCCAAGCGCAAGCTCTCGTACAAAGAGCAGCGTGAACTCGAGGCGCTACCAAACACCATCACAGCGTTGGAGCAAGAGCACACGACCATCACCGCGCAACTCGACAATGGTGCGCTATTTGGAACCGATGTCGCGCTGGCCACGCAACTGACCCAGCGCTTGACCGCCATCGACGATGCCCTACTCGAGGCATTGGAACGCATGGAGGCCCTTGGGGGCTAACGCCACATGACGCTCGCCGAATACACCGCACTGTTGTTGTTAGGAATAGCGGTCTCCTTCACGCCCGGGCCCAACACAGCCCTTTCCGCCACCATGGGTGCACAAGGGGGGCTCAAAAGTGCCTTGCCATTTGTCATCGGCGTACCCTTTGGTTGGGGCTTGCTGCTAACCAGCAGCGTCCTGGGTATCAGCGCAGTTTTGGCCAACGTGGCAAGCGCGCGACTAGGCGTCGCCATTTTGGGTACAGGCTATCTGCTTTGGTTAGCCAAGCGCTTGGCGACCGCGCCCGCTTTGCCAGCTGACACACCAGCGGAAGCGCAAGCGCCCACGGTCGGATTCAAGGGCGCGGTCGCGTTGCAGTTTGTGAATATCAAGGCGTGGATGTTGTCATTCAGCATCGTGGCGGGCTGGCTTTCTGGACCAGCGGCGACGCTTGAGCGGTTTGTGGTGGTCTTGCCCACCTTGATGGCGTTCGCTTTTTTCAGCAATCTGCTTTACGCCTGGATCGGCGCCGCACTCCGGCAATGGTTGCGACAAGGCAAACGCCTGAAACGCTTCAACCAAACCATGGCTGGCGTGCTTTGCGTCACCGCGTTTTGGATGCTGAAACCCTACCTGTAAAGTGTAATGTCCCCCAATCAAACCAGCGCCCAACACCGCCAGAATGAGCTGAAAGGTTACTTCCTGGGCTTCCTGGGGGTCGCCATTTTTTCGGCAACACTGCCCGTAACCAAGCTGGCTGTGGGCACCGATGCCAGCCCCCTCATGAGCGGACAATTCGTCGCATTCGCGCGGGCCGTAATTGCAGGCACGCTGAGCCTGTTGTGGTTGCTTTGGGTAAGACCTGCCATCCCCAAAGGGCGTGACTGGTGGCTGCTCGCCGTGACCGCTTGCGGGGTGGTCTTTGGCTTTCCATTACTCACCAGCCACGCCATGCGTTACGTCGACGGCACACACGCCAGCGTTGTGTTGGGCCTGATGCCGCTGGCCACAGCCCTATGCGGCGCGCTGGTGTACCGCCGCCGTCCACCAAGTGCCTTCTGGCTGGCCAGCTTAGCGGGTTGTGGTTTGGTCATGGCGTTCACCATCTGGCGTGGCCAGGGAGAGCTGGGAGCGAACGCCATAGGCTTGTCATTTGCCGACGTCATGTTGTTCGGTGCAGTCGTTTTAGGCGCCATCGGATACGCCAGTGGTGCGGTATTGGCAACACGACATCGCTCCGAAACTGTGATCAGTTGGGCGCTCGTGATCAGCCTGCCGCTTACAACCATCGGCGCGTGGCACAGTGCACCAACGGCGCCGATGCCGCCTGTCGCCTGGGTCGCGCTGGGCTATGTGGCTTTGTTTTCCATGTGGATTGGCTTTTTTGCCTGGTACCGTGGCTTGGCTTTGGGCGGCGTCATGGGAGTGAGTCAGGTCCAATCGTTGCAGCCATTCTTGGGCATCCTAGTCTCAATTCCCCTGCTAGATGAGGCGTGGTCGTGGGTCACGATTGCATTCGCCTCGGCGGTGGTTGTCACGGTTTACATTGCCAAGAAATGTCTTACGACCTGAGAATCACGATATGGGAACCTTGACACTCGTACGCCATGGCCAAGCCTCTTTTGGAGCCGCCAATTACGATCAACTGAGCACCGTGGGTGAACTGCAAAGCGCGCGTCTAGGCGCCTATTTGGCGCAACAATCGCTGCGGTTTGACGCCGTCTACCACGGCAGCTTGCAGCGACATCACCAAACGTGGGCCGGTATCGCTACGCATCTGCCCATCGAAGGAAACACTGTTCATTGCCGACCCGGCTTGAATGAGTTTGACGGCGGCGCACTCATCCGTGCGCAACGCCTATCGATGGGAGAGCCCGACCTCGTCCCGACCGATTACAAAGCCCACTTCAGGGCACTTCGCAACGGTTTGAAGGCATGGATGGCCGCGGAGCTGACGGTGCCAGAGATGCCCACCTACGCGAGCTTCCGCCAAGGCGTATTGGCTGTGATCGAAGAAATTAAAAACACGCACCCAGATAAACGCGTTTTGGTGGTGAGCAGTGGTGGGCCAATCTCAACGGTTGTCGGTGCGATTTTGGAAACACCCACCCACAAAACAATCGATATCAACTACCAAATTTACAACACCGCGCTGACGACATTTAACGTCTCCGGATCGGGGCTGCGGTTGTCGTCATTCAACGCCACGCCACACCTCGACGCGGCGGCAGATGCGCCGCTGTTTACCTACGCCTAGCGCCGCAAGGTTGTGGCAGGCAGTCCATCGATGTCTGTAAACAAATCAACCAGGCTTCTGGCGACCGCATCAATCACTTGTTGACCTTTTTCAGCCGTGGCGCGTTGGGCATTTCCAACCGCACCGCTGGGATTGAGGTCTTGCATCTGCCAAGCGAATTTCGCGCTCTTCCCATTACCCAAGACGAGCGTCGTCTGTGCACGATCCTCTGAGGTAGAGGGGAAGTTTTCGGCCAACGCCATGTTCACGCGCTCGGGTGAGATCGCCAACATCATTGACGTTTCAATGTCTCCCGCGTGGATGCCGAAACGGTACTCATGGGCATCAAACAACGCCTCCACGCTAGCCCCTAGTGGCAAATTGAACCAATTGACACTCACCACCAACATACCCAATCGGTTGCGCAAATCCCGCGCGACCAGATCCATCGCGCCCACTTGTCCGCCGTGGGCATTGAACAAAACCAGTTTCCGCACGCCACTCGCGTGAACCGACTCGCCGATCTCAGTCCACAAACGAATCAGCGTCTCACTGGACAAAGACAAAGTGCCTGCAAACCGCGCGTGCTCGGGGCTAAAGCCCACCGGCAACAGCGGGAGCGCTAAGACCGATGGCCGAATCACCTCCGCCGCAGCCAATCCCAACGCCCGATTCAATACCGCCGTCGCCAAATCACTGTCAACGGATAGCGGTAGGTGCGGGCCGTGTTGCTCAGTCGCACCAACGGGCAACACCGCGATCAAACGCTCGCGATCAAGCGCCGCCAAAGCGGGGGATGAGAGGTCCGCCCACTGCCCGTGTCGGATAGGATGGTGTGAAGCTTCTGACATAGATGCCAAGTGTAGCCAGCTCCGGCGGCCGATAATAGCCTCCCCGGAACTAAGCCAGTCTTACATACTCCGATTTCACACTGTTTTTAACGAATCACACCATGTTGCGCCAAAGCCTCTTACTCACGATACGCCGCCGCGTGCTGGCTGCGACGCTGATTTTGGCTTGTGCCGTATGGCTAATACCGTCAGCCTTCGCGCAGAGCACCAACTTCAACGCCCTCAATGCGCTCGGGATCAACACGGGGGCGGATACGGCACAGCAAGCAGACGCCTTCACATCGGCCGCCGTATCCAGCGCGCAAACCAGCGCCCGTCTGATCGCCTGGGCGCCCAAAGGCATCACAGCCGGCGAGACCGTCTGGTTGGGACTCGAGATTACGCATCAACCGCACTGGCACACCTACTGGAAAAACAGCGGCGACTCTGGGCTACCCACCGAACTCGCGTGGACCTTACCCACCGGTTGGAATGCAGGCGAATTGGCATGGCCGACGCCCAAGAAGTTTCAGCTAGGCCCCTTGGCCAACTACGGTTTCGATGGCACCGTGCTGCTACCAACCCCGTTTCAAATCAGCGAACCGCAAGCGGCGGGCACCGACTTCACCGTCAAACTGACCGCCAATTGGTTGGTGTGCAAAACCGAATGCATCCCAGAGGAAGCCCGCTTCGAACTCACCATTCCTTCGCAAAGCACGCCCACCGCGCGTGCGCGTCACGCCGCCGCCTTCGAAGCCGCATTGGCACGTGCACCAGCAAGCGACCCCGCACTGACGATGACCGCGCGCATCAAGGTCGAGGACCCCACCCAGCTTCAATGGGCCGTTACGGGCTTACCGGTTGATTGGCGGGGCAAAGCACTCGAACTGTTCCCCGAAACAACTGGACTGATTGCCCCCGGTAGCCCCTGGTCTGCCTCGTGGGATGCCGCGACCCAAGGGCACTGGACGGCAACCACACCGCTGAACCCCTTTCGCAGCGAGTCACCGCACAGCTTTGATGTGGTTGTGGCGCTGACCGGCATGACCGATGGTGAGCCTGCGCCGCGTGGTCTCAAAACGCGGGTTAATTTTGAAGGTGAGTGGCCGCCGGTTGCCAAACCCGTCGAGGTCAGCCCTGAATTGGCCGCGGCACTGGCGGCATCTGCCAACGGTACGGACGTCGACACGAGTTTGACGGCTTGGCTTTTGGCGTTGATCGGCGCTTTCATCGGCGGCATATTGCTCAACCTCATGCCCTGCGTATTCCCGGTATTGGCGCTCAAGGTGTTGACCTTCGCCGAATCCTCTGCCGCTGATACCCGAAGCCACCGCCTCAATGGCCTGGGTTACACCGCCGGCGTGGTGCTCTCCTTCGCGCTGTTGGGCGCCGCGCTACTGGCACTCCGCAACGCGGGTGACTTGCTGGGGTGGGGTTTTCAACTGCAAAATCCGTGGCTGGTCGGTACGCTGTCTGTGCTCTTCACGCTCATCGCGTTGAATTTGTTGGGTGTCTTCGAGGTTGGTAACTGGCTGCCGCAAGGCCTGGCCAATGCGCGCGCCAAAAACCCAACCACTGATGCGTTTTTGTCTGGCGTTTTGGCCACGGCAGTGGCCTCGCCATGCACGGCGCCATTCATGGGTGCTTCCCTCGGGCTCGCCATCGCATTGCCAACTGCTCAGGGCTTGGGGGTGTTTATAGCGGTCGGTTTGGGGATGGCCAGCCCCTACTTGCTGGCGAGTTGGGTCCCCGCAGTCGCCCGTTGGCTGCCGCGTCCGGGCGCTTGGATGGTTGCATTCAAGCAGCTGATGGCGTTTCCTATGATGGCCACCGTAGTGTGGTTGTTGTGGGTCTTCGGGCAGCAAACCAGTCTGAATAGCGCAGCGGCATTGCTGCTGTGGTTGTTGGGTATTGCTTGGTTGTTGTGGTCTTGGGCGCAACCGGGTAGTCCCACAGCGCGCCTGATTTGGCGCGGTATTGGCATCACGGTGTTTGCGGCATTCACTTGGCTACTCAGCAACCCGTTGGTACACAGCGATAACGAAACCGGCACAAGCGCCACCGCGGCAGCGATAGGCGGTACCGAACTACTGGGGGCAGCCGCGTTGCCGGGTACTTGGTTGCCTTGGTCAGCCGCTCAGGTCACGCAGTCATTAGCTGCGGGGCAGCCTGTATTCGTCGACTTCACCGCCGCGTGGTGCGTGACTTGTCAGGTCAACAAAGCGACTACGCTCACCACGCAAGCGGTGCGAGAGGCCTTCAACGCCAAGGGCGTGATCACCTTGCAGGCTGATTGGACCCGCCGTAACCCCGACATCACAGCCGCGTTGAACGCACTGGGTCGCAACGGCGTTCCCACCTACGCGCTGTATGCACCCGGCGCGGCGCCTGTGGTCCTGAGCGAGCTCATCACCCCCGACGAGGTCAATCGCGTGCTGACCGCCTTGCCGGATACCAAGGCTCGCCAAAACCCCTAACCCCACCCAACAAGCACCGCCGCGTTATGCGGAAACTGCGACAATCAAGCCCATGTTTGCACCATTACAAAACGATACCTTTTTGCGCGCTTGTTTGCGTGAGTCCACACCCCACACACCGGTTTGGCTGATGCGCCAAGCAGGTCGCTACCTGTCTGAGTACCGCGAAACGCGTGCCAAAGCGGGTAGCTTCATGGGGTTGGCAACCAACACCGACTTTGCAACCGAAGTCACGCTACAGCCCCTGGAGCGATTCCCGCTCGACGCTGCAATTTTGTTCTCTGACATCCTCACCGTGCCGGACGCCATGGGCTTGGGGTTAAGTTTTGCCATCGGCGAGGGGCCCAAATTTGCCACCGTCGTTCGCGACGAGGCCGCCGTGAATGCACTGGAAGTGCCTGACATGGCCAAGCTCCAATACGTATTTGATGCGGTCACCTCGATTCGCAAAGCCCTGAACGGTCGGGTGCCGCTGATCGGCTTCTCTGGCAGTCCTTGGACACTGGCTTGCTACATGGTCGAAGGTGCGGGCTCCAGCGACTACCGTTTGGTCAAGACGCTGATGTACCAGCGCCCTGACCTCATGCACCGCATCCTGACGATTAACGCCGATGCCGTGGCCGCCTACCTCAATGCACAAATCGAAGCGGGCGCCCAGGCCGTGATGATCTTTGACAGCTGGGGCGGTGTGCTGGCTGATGCCGAGTTCAAGTCGTTCAGCTTGGCTTACACCCAGCGGGTGCTGTCCAAGGTCCACAAAACATTTGACGGTGACACCATACCCCGTATCGTCTTCACCAAAGGGGGCGGTTTGTGGATGAATGAAATGCAAACACTGGACTGCGATGTTCTGGGTATGGATTGGTCGGTCAATTTGGGTAAAGCGCGTGCACAGCTCGGCGCGACCCATGCCATTCAAGGCAATCTCGACCCCAATGTGCTTTTCGCTTCGCCCGAGCAGGTGGCCGAGCAGGCCAAGGCCGTGTTGGACAGTTTTGGTCAACCGCACATGGGACCAGGCAAGGGGCCAACCCACATTTTCAACCTGGGGCACGGTATCAGCCAATTCACCCCGCCTGAGAGTGTGACGGTACTGGTGGATACCGTACACACCCATTCCAAGGCCATGCGGGCGAAATAAATCAAATTTAACTTGACAAATTTAGGGTTCACCCTAGGGTACTTGTGCACATAAGTACCAAACAACCTCAAAACGCGGTATACACGGGGAAACCCCACTCAATTCAAGAAGATTAATAATAGATCATTGTTTTTAAAGGATTTTTTAGATGCTTAAATTTTAAGCATTCTAAGTAAACGCTTGTTTTTAGTCCCTGATCGACGTGTTTGGACAAGCTATCAACAAAGTTATCCACAGAAATTTTGGACATCTTTGGAGCCCTTTCCAAATCAAGCACTTAGCAGAATTTTCAAATTTAAAGATTAAAAAAGAACGCTAAGAGATGTCATATTGGCCCGCGGTCATCGTTGCAACGCCTGCCCACAGCAACGTGGCGCATGCCCTCACCTACCACTGCGAGACGGCTCTACCGGTGGGCTGTTTGGTGCGGGTTCCGCTGGGTAGACGCGACACCCTGGGCATTGTTGCGGCCTGCGACACCCAATGCCCCGAAGGAGTCGATCCGGCATCCGTCAAACCCATCTCGGAGAGTCTGACGGAGCTCCCCCCACTGGGGCCAGACTGGCTGGCACTCGTCGGTTTTGCGGCCAAATACTACCAACGGGGCTTGGGTGAAGTCGCGCTGGCGGCGCTGCCACCCGAGCTCAAAAAACTCGACCCGACGCAACTGACCCGACGTCTCACCCGAAACACCAAAATTCGATCGGTCGCTGTCACCGACAACGGCACGCCCAGCCAAGAGACCCCCGAAGCCAGCCCCGAACAACGCGCGGCACTTGCAGGCATAGCGGGTGCCGACAAACCGGTTCTGCTGTTCGGTGCAACCGGCAGCGGCAAAACCGAGGTTTACTTGCAAGTCGCCGCCGATTGCCTGGCGCAAGACCCCACCGCGCAGATCTTGGTTTTGGTGCCCGAGATCAATCTGACACCGCAACTAGAAGCACGGTTTTTTGACCGTTTCGGCGCCAACCATGTGGTCGCCATGCACAGCGGGCTCACCCCTGCGCAGCGACTACAGAGCTGGTTGAGTGCCCACTTAGGGCATGCACGGGTGGTGTTGGGCACCCGCATGGCGGTTTTCGCCAGCCTGCCGCGGCTGCAATTGATTGTGGTCGATGAAGAGCACGACCCCAGCTACAAAAGCCAGGAGGGTGCCCGTTACTCGGCACGTGATTTAGCCATTTACCGCGCCCACGCGCAGCGGGGCTGCCGGGTGATATTGGGCTCGGCAACCCCGTCACTCGAAACCTGGCATGCCGCCGGGCAAGGGCGTTACCTGCGATTCGACATGCCCAGTCGCATGGGCGGTGCTGCCCTGCCCACCCTGCGACTGGTCGATATGCAGCGCCAACCCAAACAAACCGTTCTGGCACAACCGCTGATCGAGGCCATTGTTGAACGGGCACAGAACGGCGAGCAAAGCTTACTGTTGCTCAACCGGCGGGGTTATGCACCCGTTCTGAGTTGCGGCGCCTGCGCCTGGAAGAGCGACTGCCCGCATTGCAGTGCCTTTCGGGTGTTTCATAAATCAGACCGTAGCCTGCGGTGTCACCATTGCGGCCTCGCTGAGCGGGTGCCCCATGCCTGTCCGCAGTGCGGCAACGTGGACATTCAAACCGTTGGCCGTGGCACCGAGCAGCTCGAAGAACTCGTCGCCGGCTTGCTGGCACACGCCACGAAGGCCGATGGCACGCCATTAAAAGTGGGCCGTTTGGACGCCGATACCGCAAAGGGTAAGGGCCAGCTCGATGCGCATCTCGCTGCGATGCATGCCGGTGCTTGGGATGTCCTGGTCGGCACGCAAATGGTGGCCAAGGGGCATGACTTTCGGCGGATCACCTTGGTCGCCGCCATTAACCCCGATGGCGGTTTATACGCCAGCGACTTCCGTGCGCCCGAGCGCTTGTTCGCCTTACTGATGCAAGCCGCAGGCCGGGCAGGCCGTGACGCGGGGTTTGGCTCACGAGCGGAGATGTGGGTTCAAACGTGGCACCCTGATCACCCGTTATTCGCCGCGTTGCGCCACCACGACTATGCCGGCTTTGCCGCGCGAGAATTGGCCGAGCGTGAGGCCGCGACCTTACCGCCCTACGCGGCGCAAGCCCTGCTGCGCGCGGATGCCAAAACGCAGGCTGCTGCGCAAGATTTTTTGAATGCAGCCAAAGCGCAGGGGCAGGCGTTGGCGGATGCCGTCGGCGTCGATCTCTACCCTGCTGTGCCCCTAACCATTGCGCGCATCGCCAATGTCGAACGCGCGCAATTGTTGGTGGAATGCGCCAACCGCGCGGTGTTGCAGCGTTTTTTGAGCCAGTGGCAGCAGGATCTTCATGCCCTGCGGGCCACAGCCCAGGGACGCGGCATCATCCGCTGGGCGATTGACGTCGACCCGCTGGCTATTTGAGCGCTTCGAGCTCCATGCGCAATTGGTAGGCACGGGTGGTGGTGTCCATGGCGACGTCAGCCCAGGTCACGACCTGGCCTTGCGGGACAGGGCGGATCACCTTCACATCGTGCGCAAGACCCAAGGGTACGCCACCCAATTGAACCGACTTGCTACTGGGTAACAGTTTGCCCCACACGGTGTAGCCACCTTCGCCGTCCAAGGCATCCCCTGGCTTCAAGTCGCGTTTGGCTGCAGCCACCACGTCGGCGTTCCAGCCAATGGCAACGCCCGTTGGCTCACCGCGCAAGGCGACGCTGGCTACCGACATACCCACCTCCAGGCCAATCAGGTGCCACCGCTTGTACAGCGTGAAGTACCGGCCACTGGGATCGGTGTGGGCGTTGTACTCTTCAAAACAGTTCTTGATGTAGTCCGTTTCTGCCTCAACCGTGACCCACACACCCATGCGGATGTCATAGGGAATCTTGCGGCCATCAGCCTCTAGGCTGGAGATCACCTCCACCATGCCCTTTTGCTCAAGCACGCCGCCCTCACTGATCGGGCGGGTGACGTAAGGAATATCTTCCACGCTTGCTGGTGGGTACAACAAACCATTACTCGGTACCTGCAAGCCGGTTGCGTTGGAGACCGCAGTGCTCTCGATGGCGGGCTTAGAGCCATCTAAGAAGCTGTTGAACATTTTCGGATTCAAGCCACCCCGCGTAGCTTGCTCGGGCGTGAGGCCGTAGTAGCCCCACACGGTCTCTGGTGTGCTGTTACAAAAGTGCGGCAGCCACTTGTGCCCGCGACCCGCCGCCACAACCGGGAAACCGCAGGTCCGCGCCCAGTCCACCAAATCGCAGATCATGGCCGGTTGATCGCCGTAGGCCAGCGAGTAAACGACACCGGCTTGCGCCGCGCGGCGCGCCAACAACGGCCCACAAAACGCATCCGCCTCGACGGTCACGTTCACCACGTGTTTGCCATGGGCGAAGGCCTCTAAACAGTGGTCAACGGCGGCAATCGGATGACCTGTGCACTCGACCACCACATCGATCGCGGGATGGCTCACCAGCGCTTTCCAATCCTCGGTGATGTGGGTGTCACCATTTTTAACCGCGGCATCGAGCGAGACGGCCTCTGTGCGCGCCACATCCCACCCCACGCGCGCCAAATTCGTCCGCGCGGCGGCTGGTGACAAGTCGGCAATACCCACCAAATGCACGCCCGGTGTGCGGGGGATTTGCGACAGGTACATCGAGCCGAATTTGCCGGCGCCAATCAGGCCCACACGAATCGGTTTGCCATCGGCTTGGCGCGTCAACAGCTGCTGGTGCAAGCTCATGCTGCGTGCTCCTCGGTGGCGCCAATCACATCCATCGATGTCTCGAGGGCGCTGGCAGGCAGACCATTTTTCCAAGGGGTGTCGACAGGATAGTCTTTCACCAAGCAATCGTCAGGCAAGCACTCGATCGGCGTGAAGTCACGATGGGCGATGTACTCCGGGCGCTTGAAGCGCCGGATGTGATTACTCACTGCACACAAGCTCAGGTAGACCGCCACGCGGTTCCAAGGCGACATGTTCGAACCAGAGGCATGCACCAAGCAGCTGTGGAACAAAATCATCGAACCAGCAGGTCCCTTGGGGCTCACAATGCCGGCAGACTGGTAGCGACCGTCAGCGTCATAGCCGCCTTTGCCACCCGCGCGCTCAACCAACTGGCTGATCAGGTTGTTATCAACCGTCCACAGCGGGTAGCTGGTGGTGGTGAGGTCGTGCTTGGCATCAATGACGCCCTTTTTGTGACTACCGGGAATGAACATCAAAGGTCCGTTGAAATCATTCACATCGTCCAAAAAGATCGCCACGTTCATGGCGCGCTCGGTGGGCATCATGTCGTCATTCAGCCAGGTGCCGTAGTCTTGGTGCCACTGCCACACGTCGCCTTCAAAACCCATCTTGCCGTTGATTTTGAATTGGTGCATGTACAGCTTTTCGCCAAACAACGACTCAACCGGCTCAATCATGCGAGGGTGGCGCGCGAGGCGGGCAAACGGCTCGCTGATCAGGTGGGCGGCAAAGTTGGTGCGAACCGCGTTGCTGCCTTTTTCGCGCACGTTGTAAGCCTCTTGGCGGCTGTACAACTCGGGGACCGCTTCGGTTAATTTGCGGGTCTCTTCAGGGGTGAATTGACCGGGGAAAAACAAGTACCCATCGCGGTCAAACTGGGCCAGTTGCTCAGGGGTTAATGTCATGTGTTGTCTCCTGGTGGGGTTAGTCAGTGAACGTTAAAACCAGCGCTCAGGCAGCGCCGGCGAGTGTGAGTTTTTCAACCATGAGGGTGCCCGCGCGCTCGCCATGGCCGGCGACCAGGGCCTCGGCTTTGGCAACATCGCCCGCAGCGATGGCTTTGGCTATCGCAGCGTGTTCGTCCCACACCGTGTCGCGCTGGCCAGACTCCTGCAAAACGGCTCCCATCACACGGCGCACATGCTGCCAATGGTGGCCAGCGGTCTGCGCAATCAGGGGGTTTTGTGAAGCCTCGTAAATGGCATGGTGGAAAGCCATATCGGCGTCGATCATGGCCTGTACGTCTTTGCCCAGTGCCGCCTTGCGACCCTGCGCGATGAGCTTTTCGGGGATCACCGCGCGGTGCTGCGCCGCCAACTTAGCAGCCAACGCGTCCAGCGCACCACGCACCTGGTACATCTTGCGCATCCACTCGGGGTCGAGCGGCGTGACCAACACACCACGGCCCTTGGCGTCGGTCACAAAGCCATCCTTTTTAAGCTCTCTTAGGGCCTGCAAAACGGGTTGGCGAGACACCCCCAATTTGATGGCAATGTCCTCTTGCGTGAGCCGAGAACCGGGCGCCATGGTCCCGGTACTGATGGCATCCAGCAGCGTACGGTAGACCTGATCGACCAGGTCAGGGGCGGTTTTGAGGGGTGATAAAGGAGACATGAGGCGTTAAATTTCTGCATACAGTATACAGAAATTTAACCCCAAGATAGACCTTTATTCAGCTAGGTCAACAGCGCCACCGCGCCTGAGAAGGTGAAGAAAGCCGCCACAGTGGTGACAAGAATGATGCGGGCGATACGGCCGTTATCGGCACCAAACCGTTCGGCTAGCAACGACACATTACTGGCGCTGGGCAACGCGGCAACCAAGACGATGCAGGTGAGCGTGAAGTCGTCAATCGACCACCCGGCCATCTGGACGCCTTTGCCCAGTAACCACAGCAGCACGGGGTGAACAAACAGCTTGAGCAGGGTGCCCGGCAGGTAATGCGCTTTGGCCATGGGGTGCGCGCTGGTCATCTGTGAACGCGCCAGAACCGCGCCAATAGTGAACAGCGCCACCGGCGATGCCGCGTTGGCGAGTAAGGCAACGGTATCGTCCAAAGGACCCCACAGGCGAATGCTGAATCCGCTCGCCGCCGTACCCAACAAAATCGCCCAAGGCATGGGGTTGCTGGCCGCGCGACGCAACGCTTGCTTGGCAGCGCGCCCCGCGCCATCGATGCCTGCGCCGTCGAGTCGTGACAGCGCCACACACAGCGAGCTGGTGACGACGATATCAACCAAAATCGTCGCGATTGCTGGCCCCGCAGCGGCAGCGCCCAGCAGCGCCGTGAGCAGTGGCACGCCCATGAACCCCGTGTTGGGAAACGCTGCCACCAAGGCCCCCAGCGACGCGTCATTCCAACCAATCACCCCGCGTTTGGTAATCAAAACGGTCGCCGTCACCATGGTGAGCGCGCAAAACAAATAGATGCCGAATACCGCTGGGTTCAATAACTCGGCAACGGGTGTGTTTGCCCCAAATCGAAACAACATGCACGGCACCGCAAAGTACAGCACGAAGCTGTTTAGCCCCGGCACCGCAGACAGTGCCAACCAGCCGACACGCGTGGCAATAAACCCCGCTGCAACGAGCGCGAAAAACGGAAACGTGACGGAGAGTATGTTCAGCATGGCCGGCATTATCGACGCTGAACGGGTGCCCGCGTTGCACATTTGTTACGGAACGGAGGCGGTATGATCAAGTGCTTGCCTGCTATCGGGCTGAATAAAGAAAACCCATGTCCGCAGGTCTGAACGCCGCCCAACTTGAAGCTGTTAACCATGTCCACGGCCCCAGCCTGGTACTGGCGGGAGCGGGTTCGGGCAAGACGCGCGTGATCACGCACAAAATCGCTCATCTCATGGACGGGGGTATGAGTCCCGGCCGCATCGCCGCGATCACCTTTACCAACAAGGCTGCGG
>ENA-OREM01000989-OREM01000989.1-marine-metagenome-genome-assembly--contig:-NODE-989-length-15754-cov-3.075461_pt1 | contig 15754 bp, 15 predicted proteins | sample MGYA00248623_ERZ508561 | MGnify/ENA primary metagenome ERZ508561 (study PRJEB26227, sample SAMN06264494) | marine metagenome | isolation source: Columbia River Estuary | place: USA:Columbia River Estuary...
TATTGAGGATTTATTTGCACCTGATCGTGTTTTAATTGGAGGAGACACTACGCCTGAAGGCCAAAAAGCCATTCAATCACTTGTCGATGTTTATGGCAATTGGGTGCCAAAAGATAGAATTTTAACCACTAATGTTTGGTCTTCCGAATTATCGAAACTAACAGCTAATGCTTTTTTGGCACAACGCGTTTCTTCTATCAACGCTATGAGTGAATTATGTGAAAAAACAGGTGCTGATGTAAATGAAGTGGCTAGAGCTATTGGTATGGATAGTCGTATTGGACCAAAATTCTTAAAAGCATCAGTAGGTTTTGGCGGTTCATGTTTTCAAAAAGACATTTTAAATTTAGTTTATATTGCAAAAACATACGGATTAAACGAAGTGGCTGATTATTGGGAACAAGTTATTATTATGAATGACCATCAAAAGCATCGTTTTGCTACCAATATTATCAAGACTTTGTATAATACGGTTTCGGGTAAAAATATCACTTTTTTGGGTTGGGCCTTTAAAAAAGACACTAATGATACTAGAGAATCAGCGGCTATTTATGTGGCAGATGATTTGTTGAGTGAACAAGCTATTATTAGGGTTTACGATCCTAAAGTTAGTGAGGTACAAATTCAATATGATTTGAATTATTTAGCCACTCGAACTTCTGTTCAGAATGCGCAAGGGGTTCAGGTTTTTCAGGATCCGTATGCGGCTTGTAAAGATGTTCATGCTATGCTATTTTAACAGAGTGGGATGAATTTAAGACATATGATTGGCAAAGAATTTATGATGGCATGTTAAAGCCTGCTTTTGTTTTTGATGGTCGCAATTTACTTGATAGAGCTGCTTTGGAAAAAATAGGGTTTGCTTATTATTCTATTGGGTCATAAAAGATTATTTTTCATAAATGGTTTTAATTTTTTAAAAAAAGTTAAATTTGTAGAAATAAATAATTAATTATGAAAAAAATAGTTGTAGCCATGTTTTGTTTGTTTGCTTTAAGTGTTTCGGCTCAAGATATAAAGAAATGGGTAATTGGAGTTGGAGTTAATTTTATTGACAATAACAATTCTGAAGATAACAATTATATGGACGTTTCTAATTGGAATTCTACGTTAAGTATTTCAAAATTAGGTGTTCAATATTATTATGATGATGCTTTTTCCCTTGCTACTGAATTTTCTTTAAACAGATTAGATCGCGGTATCAGACAAAATAGCGGAAATATAGACGCAACAAAATTTATTTTGCACTAGATTTGAACGCGAGATATGACGTAGCAAGTTTATTGAAATTTCCATCAAAATTTAGTGTAGAGTCATTGGTAGGATTCGTTACTAATTGGACTGATGGTGCACTTAATCAAGCATTTAATACAGGTATGACGATTGGGTACCAAATTGATGCTACTTATGGCGTAAGATTACAAACTGTTGGTAAATTTGCTACAGAAAATAATACGCTTGGCAATAATATGATTCAGCATTCGATAGAATTTTTAATAAAATTATAATGTCAAGTTTAAAATAAATTAAAGCACCTTTTAGTGCTTTTTTTGTTATTCAAATTTTAAAATGAATTGGTACGCCCTTTATACAAAACCAAGAAGCGAAAAAAAAGTTGCCCAAAAGTTAGAAGCTATGGGTATAGAAGTTTTTTGTCCACTAGTCACTTCTATAGTTCAATGGTCTGATAGAAAAAAGAAAGTACAAAAACCATTACTAAATTCGTATGTTTTTGTTAAAATAGAAGAAGAGAGTAAAAAAAATGTACTAGGAGTATCTGGTGTGGTTCGGTTTGTATATTGGTTAGGAAAACCGGCCTTAATTAAAGACCTAGAAATTGAAACAATGCAACAATATCTTACCAATCCATTAGTTACAGTTGCTGTTGAGGATTGGAAACCAAATGACAAAGTACTACTAAAGGAAGGCATTTTTAAAAATAGGGTTGGAATTGTAAAGAATAATTCTGTAAATCAAGTGACCTTGGTTATTGAGTCATTAGGAATAGTGTTGAAAATTCAGAAACACTAACGAAAGCATATTAAATTTTTTTAAATACAAGTATACAAAAGCAAGAGTAAAGAGAGCAACTGAATATTTCTCTACTAATTTAATCGAAACACTATTAAATTTTATTTAAACTAAAATAAATGGGGGAGTTGTTTATTTAACTTTAATTTGATGCTACATACTAGACTTTAATAAATAATTTTGTAATTTTGTCCTATAAATTTTGAATAAAAAACTCCCCTATAGGTAAATTTGGAGATTCAGTGATTGCCTTTGCCGAGCTGTTAAACTTTAATTGAAGTTTCAAATTTTGGATCTCTTCATCGATACCTTCTTTCCCTTTTAAAGAAGTTAATTCTTTAAGGTTAATGTATTTGGACTGAATATTGAGATTTGTTGTTACCGGGATATCTGTGTGATGAATCACTGCCGGTAAATCACTAACCGTTCCTGAAAGTTTAAGATCGGAGGCTCCCATTTTCATGTTGAAGTCCTTGATTATGGTTTTATGGCCATTCATCGTCGCCTGTAAATTCAAGGATTTTAATGGGACAGGAAGCGTCTCACTGTTGAATTTTAAGTTTTCAATCAATAATTCAGTGTAGTAGGATTCGTTCAGACGTTCGATACTTTTTTCAGGATGGTCGATGTCTATAATGTCGTGAAAGTTCATTTTAAGAAATACTCTTCCTGATAGACCTGTCAGTTCTTTCGACCCTACGAATCTAGAAAGGAAATCAAGATCGAAATCGGCATTTAGATTCATGTCAATATCGGGTGAGTCGAAATTTTCAACTACTAATTTTCCATTAAACACTCCTGCTTCTGGTTTGGCGGTGAACTTTTCCAGCTCAAAACGCATTGTAGAGCTGTTTCTCTTTGAACCATTGGTGAATTTCCCTTTAAAGCCAATTTCTTCTAGTTTTTTCCCTGATTCTGTGTTATTAAAAAACCCTTTTTCGCATCCAAAACGAGCATTTATTGCCGGTTGTTTTCCATTTGCGGACTTACCTACAACGGATGCATCAAAAAATATTTTCCCTTTGTTTTCGAATTTTTGAAGCGTAGGAATAAGCTCTTCTGGTGCCATCGCTAAAAAGAGATTGAAATCAGGTTTATTCCCGTGAAAATGAAAATCAAGATCCATCTCATTTTTAAGGTCAACTTTTCCGTTAAAACCGAAATTGGCTTTTTCCAATTCGATTTCGGTAGGAGAAATTGAAAGCACTTGCTTTTTCTTATCTAGATCGATTTCTGTGTCGACACTGAAATGTTTGTGTTTGATAAAAGTGGTATCACCATCTTTTATTAAACTTAATTGGAAACGGCTATCTAAGCCTATGAACAAGTGTTCTTCTTTTGTTGTGAATTGAGAAGTAGCTGAATTGACATAGGCGTCTATCAGAATGTTATTCGCCTCATTTAGTTTGGAGATATCGAAATCTTTCAATTTAATTGACTTAAGGTCGAGATGAGTCTCTTCCTTTACCTCTTTTAATGATTTCTTTCCAGATAATGCGTTGGCGACATTTAAGCTACCATCAAGATGTTGGATTACTTTTAAATCTCCTTTAGCAAGCTTGATCGTTTTTATCTCTACTTGACCACCTAGCATGTCAAATAGATCGAAGCCAAGGTATGTATCCTCGACATGGACAATTCGGAATTTTTTCTCGATTTCTTTTCCTTCATAAACCTCCAGGTCTTCCAGATCAACCGAGATATAAGGAAAATTGGCGAAAGGTGCTATATGACTATCTTTGATTTTTAGAGTCCCTACAAAGTTTTCATTTAAGGATTTGATCAATTCCTGAACAATCTGATCTTGCTTATAATAGACGACAATAATGGCAATAGAAAAAATCAGGATGGGCAATGTAAGCGTAATGAAAAAGAATCTTTTCCAAAATCGTTTTTTCTTCAAGAATTGCAAGTTTATCCGAATCATATTGAGTCACTAAAAATAACGAAAATTACCCGCTATTGGTTCATGAGATTCTACCGATAAGCACAAATAAAAAAGCGCAGGTCCCGAAAAATCGAGGCCTGCGCTTTTTGAAAAGTGGAGTCGGAGGGGTTCGAACCCTCGTCCAAACGATGAGTTTTCAAGCTTTCTACATGCTTATCCAGTGATTGATTTTCGATCAGGGTACGGACAATGGCACCCAAAGCCCTGACTTATGTTCTAAGATCTTACAGAAATGTAGAACAATCGTTTCTGCCAGCCCGATGGAATGAACTTCCAAGAACTAAGGTCAACGGGCGGGACCTCAGAGGAAGTACTTGTCCTGGCTACTGTGCTTCACCGGGATTAAGCCAATTTACATTCAGTAAATTAAGCAGCAAGTGCGTATGACGTGTTGTCAATTATTGTTTGCGACAAGATATTAAAGAGCTTCACCGCAATGCTCTGCATGCTGACACTTGACTACCGCTATCGCTGTCAAATCCAATGTCGACCCCAAAGAACGTAATCAAAACTAATGTTTAGTTTTTAATAGTCACTCACCTTGGCAAGTTTAAAACTGATATTAGTTTGATCTTTCAATTTTATTACAGCAAAATATGAGCCAGAAGATAAATATGACAAATCAATCACATTTATCGATTCGATTGCTGCATTTTCAAACACTACTTTACCTGAAATGTCAGTTACAGATATTTGTTCGACTTTTGATGGGTCACAATTTATCTGTAGTTGGTTAGAAAATGGATTGGGATATATCGAGATATTATCTATACCATTTTCAATAAGGCCAACTGTATTGAGTATTAAAACGCTATCTGTAGCAGTACAACCATTTTGATCAGTAATGACTAGGACATTATATCCTTCGCATAAATTATCATTTATTTCGGTTGTCGAACTCGATGGCGACCAATCGTAGGTATATGGTTGTGTTCCATTGTCGACTATTGCTTCAGCATAACCTGTGCAATTACCTGTGGCATCATTTAAAATGGAAGAGAACTGTACTGTAATCGGCTCAGGGGAGATGATTTCTATGTTGTCCGAAGAAACAGTACATCCAACATCATCCGTTACTTCCAGAGAAAAGTTACCTGCTGTAAGACCGGAGATTTGAGAGGTTTGTTCGCTGTTGGACCAATTGTAGGAATAAGGCGGGACTCCTCCAGTGACTTGCGAAGTGATCATTCCGTCAGCAGAATTTGAACATAATGGTTGATCCACCGAATAGTTAATGATTATAGTATCGTTTGAGGTAATAGAAACAAAAATTGAATCTGCACACCCTCTGTTGTCGCTTAATAAGACATAATAGTCATCAACCGAAAGACTATCAATTAAAGTAGAAGTCTCACCTGTGTTCCAGAGTAGATTTGTGAATGCAGGTTGATTTAGAATTAATTCAATGGTTCCTTCGTTTCCTGGAGCTGTTGCACATTGAATGTTTGTTACAATTGTACTGTCTACAATAGGATAAGGTTCAGGAATGTATACTGAGTCAGTCAGCACGCAGCCATTCATGTGGGTGATCGTCACATAATTCCAACCTGCTGAAAGACCGGTTCCAGTTTTACCCAATACGCCATTATCCCACTCAAAAATGCAGGTGCTGAATGTACAAGGACATCCCGAGCTATTGGCGGTTGCCTGTCCATTTAGATCTCCAGGGCAAGTCGGTGTTATAATTCCTCCGATACTAATGACAAATGGATCTGTCAGCGTATACGTTTGCTCTGTAAAGCAACCTGTGGCATCAGTTACTATCACTGAATAAGTGTTTGCTGAAAGATTACTGATCGCACTCGTTGTTTGTCCAGACTCCCACAGATAGGTGAATGGAGCTATACCACTCATAGGAGTCAATGAGATCGAACCATCAGAGAAATAATTACAAGATATATTATTGATAGAAGCTGATACACTTACGCTTCCGCATGGTTGACCCTCATAATTGTACACGCCGTCATATCCTGTTCCCATATATCCTCCCCACGCAATTCCAACTCCAGTTTCTAAATTTGTTCCTTCTATACATCTGATCTTAAAACCATTCTGGCCCATCGGATTAATGCTATCTGCGCGAAAAGCAAAAACAAAATCTAAAATTCCATTCCCATCAAGATCTTCAATCAATGGAGTACTAGCGAGGTTAACGCCACCTTCTGCAAGGTAAAGATTGTTCACTAAATCATTATCGAAATCAATCGAATGCAGCTGGTGACTAAAGTTTGTTCCGTTGTGGTAATTAACCGAAATGATAGCCTCATCTCTTCCATTGAAGTCTAGGTCTGCTGCGGAGGACGATGCAAAATGCATTTGACCAATACTGTCCTTCCAGATTGTCTGTCCTGTACTACCATCAATCATCAACTGATAATAATCTGTATATGTCTGACCAGTTCCTTTGCTTAAAGCACAAAAGACGTCAGGAGTCGAGTTTCCGGTGAAATTACCTATTGCTGGTGCAGCACTTGATTCAGTCCCAGGATTATTGTTTTGCCATATAAGAGTTCCTGTAATACCGTCAAATGTTCTGACGGTCCCATCGTAAGCTTGATTTATTATGTCAAGAACTCCATCTCCATTTATATCGGCCAACGATGAAGGGGCAATAAATCCGACATCTGGATCTGTTGCAAGCATTTGGGCATTGGAAATGTCATTATTCATTAACTCAGTAAGTGTCACTCTCCAAAGTGATCCGCCATCGTTTTCACCTCCTGAACCAAAAATAATGTAGGTAGTACCCAGGTAGTTGTAGTAAACAGGTGAACAATAGGTTTCCTCACCGTCAGGCATTGTGTCTTTTGCGATTAAACTACCGTCCAGAATATCGAGAATCATTAGATACCCGGGTTCTCTCAAAGTATCCCATGAAGGCAATGAATGGTTTCCTCCATTGGAAGTTAATAGATCTGGGTAGGTGTCTGAATTTTGATCTGGAATTAATTGAGCATTGTAAAAATTAAACCAACCACTATCTACAGATGCAGTAGGAGAGTACGGGAAGAATTCCCAGATCATGTTTCCTGTAGCTCCGTTTATTGCATAAAATTCTGCATATCTTCCACCAATGAAAACATCTTCAATGTTATCGCCTGTAATATCGTAAAACTGAGCACTTCCAAAAATCTCTTCATCGGTTGGAAAATTCCAAAGTAGCGTTCCGTCAACTCCATTTATTGCGTTCACCCCATGTAATTCTGGAAAACCGTCAAGTCCCCCTCCAATAACGATGTCGGAAGTGCCATCTGAATTAAGATCTGTTGCTCTGGCAGACGAAAAGGTGGTTGAAACAGGAATTGTTGTAGCCCATTTCAGACTTTGTCCATAAGTTGATGAACTGACTAAAACAGTAAGCAATAAAAGGTGTAAAAGTCTCATTTTCAGAATAAATAGTTTCTAATTGGGTACTAAAATTACGAAATTTGAGTCGTTGAAAAAAGGAAAACAAAAAAGCCTCTCATTTGAGAGGCTTCTTGTGATCCCGCTGGGGCTCGAACCCAGGACCCATACATTAAAAGTGTATTGCTCTACCGACTGAGCTACGGAATCATTTCCTTTTGGGAGTGCAAATATAGCCGTATTATTTTTTATTGCAATTTTTTTTACTCGAATTTTTAACCCGAATTTATAAGCCATTGATATGCAAGCCTGAAGCCACCATAATTTTTGCCTAACTTTGATAAAAATCAATCGAGGTGAACAAAATTATACTTGTCGGCTTTATGGGATCAGGAAAAACCACGATAGGTAAGAAATTGGCAAAATTGCTCGCTATTCCCTTCATTGATTCCGATCTTGAAATCGAAAGGAACACTGGAATGTCGATCGGAAAGATCTTTTCTGTTCACGGTGAAGCCTATTTCAGAAATCTTGAGCGTTCATTTATCCTTTCTTTACCAGAATCTAATTTTGTTCTCGCAACAGGAGGAGGGATGCCATGTGTTGCAGATAACATGTCCGTGTTAAATGAATTGGGTACTACATTATACCTTCAGAGATCAGCAAAAGAGCTTGCACAGCGATTAAAGCAAGCTAAAAATCAGAGACCCTTGCTTGAAGGATTATCTGAGGCAGATTTGCTTCAATACATCGATACAAAGCTGGCGGAGCGGGAAGAATATTATCGAATGGCACATTTTATACTGGAGAGAGAGGAGCAGGATCCAAAGATCATTCATCAGTATCTTCAACCCCAAAGAAATTCATGACTCCCTCATCGTCTTCTTTTCTGATCAAAAAATAAAAGACGACACAACTCACTGCCATGATCAATGAGGAGATTTTGTCAAAAGTGCTTACATCATTCCTGAAGTACTCGTACCCAAGTAAAAATAAAACCGCTGTTACATTCACAAGTAATGGAATCAAGGTAAAATAAATGAAAGACTTCATTTTTCTGTACAGCAAAATAAGGCCGAATAGGAAAGTGATCCAAGTGAAAAGTCGAATGTATTGATAGAACATCAATGAATCAATGAATCTTCCAGGCTCAAAACCAAGTTGAATTCCCCTTTGGTCAATAATTTCTTCAACAGGAATTTCTTTCGTGCTAATAATGAGTTCTATCTGAGAGAAGGCAATAAGAGAGGCCACCGACCAAACCATGAAAAGGATCCAGAAAACCAAGTTGATATAAAAAGTAACCTGAGTGAATGGATCGGCAATCTCATCTCCTAAGATCAACCGTCTCATTTTAATTAAAACAGTTGTTTCCTTTTTATTCTCTGCCTGATATTTATTACTCAATGATGACATCCTTTGTGTAAAATTGCAAATATTTACGTGATAAGTATAATGGAAGAGTTTTTAAAGGATACATATTTTCTGGATTTCCATTCTCCTGTGTACGATGAATTCTGTGGGAATATCGTTCAGAATGAGGACCAAACAATTTTGGCAGTGCACATGTATAATTTGGTCCGCGAGTCTTTCCTTTATGATCCGTATCATCTTGATCTTAGACCATCAGCGTTGGTTGGGTCTGAAATTATTCGAAAAGGAAGGAGAGCTTGGTGTGTTGAAAAAGCAATCGTGCTTGCTGCATGCGCACGAAAATTCAATATACCTTCCCGTCTAGGGTATGCAATTGTAACCAATCATATAGGCGTAGAAAAACTCACGAGATATCTTCGAAGACCCGAGATCGTTTTTCATGGATTTGTTGAGCTCTATTTGAATGATAAGTGGGTCAAATGCACTCCGGCCTTCGATTCTAGAATCTGTAGAATTTCAGGGGTTGCTCCTTTGGAATGGAATGGAAAGGAGAACTCAATGTTCCAGGAATTTGATCAGGGGAAAAAGTTTATGGAATACCTTCAGTACTATGGTACTTTTAATGATGTCCCTGTGATGTTGATGAATGAGGAAATGAAAAAGTATTATCCTCATTTGTTTAAAGAAGAATTCAATTCAAAGGAGTTTTCATTCCATCATATGTAATGATCAATCAATGATCACCACCAGATAACGGGATACTTTCCAGAAATCGCGAGCGTTCAAGATCTTGATCTTGGTGTTTTTTCCAGTGGGAATCAGTTTGTAGGACGCAGAGGGATGATCAGTTATAAACTTTACATCAGAACCTTCAATGAATATCTCAGATTCTTCCGTCAGATCGACCTGGGCAAAATACTTCTGATTGAAATTGTCCATTAAATTGATCTTTTTGCCGATCCCGATAAATCCATTTTTACGTTCGATCACCTTGTTCTTAACCAATTCATCTTCCGTTCCATAGGTATAGAATACCTTATTGAGTTCTTCAGTCAGTTCTTCAACCATTTCAGCTTTCTCCTGGTAGGCATCAAATAATCTTGAATATGCTTTGTCTAAAGCGTTTAGATCGCCTTGAAGTACTGCTATTTGTTCATCTTTTTCCTGAATGGATTCAAGTAATGACTGGATCATATTTTCGAGTTCCTTGATCTTCAGGTTATTCTTTTTAAGCTGATCATTCAAGAATTTTACCTTCTTCAGATTCTCTTCCCTTAAATAGTTGATATGGTTGATCTGCTCAAGGATCCAGTCCTTTTCATCTTGAGAAATCTCACCATCTTTAGAAATCAATCGGATTTCATCCTTCTTTAATTCAATTGCTGCCAGGTTTTTCTGGATCTCTGAGAAAAATGTTAGTGATTCATTGATCATCGAATCTTTGGCGGCTGATTCTTTTTCGAGTTGAGCGATCTTCTTTTCAAGTTCGTTATCTTCTCCTGCTGAATTAGAATCAGTAGTACAGGATTGAATTGTAAAAAGTATGATAATGAAAAGTGGGATCGAATAACGCATACTATTGTTTTAGCTATTGTAAAGATAATCCTTCATGGACAAATCGTATCTTTGAAACAAATATAAATGTATGAAAAACATCCTATTGACACTCGGTCTTATTAGTACATGTTTCCTGGTATGGTCACAGAAAGTGCATTATAACTTGGGAATGTCTAAACCTCAAAGCCATTATTTTGAAGTTGAAATGGATCTCGAAGGGTTCAAGGAAAAAGTGCTTGAAGTGAAAATGCCAGTATGGGCTCCGGGATCATATTTGGTGAGAGAATTTTCTAAAAATGTCAATCTGGTAAAAGCTTTTGATGAAAATGGACAAGTAATAGGTGTGAAGAAAACTTCCAAAAATACCTGGTCAATTTCGAAAGGAAAGGCTTCGAAAGTGAAGGTGAAATACGAGGTTTATTCCTTTGAATTATCTGTAAGGACAAGCTTTCTCGATCTCACTCATGGTTTTGTAAGTGGATCGGGTGTTTTTATGTACGTGAATGGACATAAAGATCGTTCTGGAACTTTGGAGGTTATTCCTTACAAGGATTTCAATCAGGTAACAACGGCAATGACACGGTACCAGAAACATGGTTTCAATTATTCATTTGCCAGCTATGATGAACTAGCTGATTCGCCAATTGAAATTGGAAATCAGGAAGTATTTTCTTTTACAGCAGCAGGAGTAGAGCATACTGTCGCTATGTATGGTCCTGGTAATTATACTATTGAAGTCTTACAAAAGGACATGGCAAGGATCGTAGAGTCTGCAACCGGAGTTTTTGGTCAGAATCCGAACAAAAATTATGTTTTCATCATTCACAATGTTGTGGACGGTCAAGGAGGACTTGAGCACACCAGCTCAACGACGTTAAGTGTGAACAGATGGACATACTCAGGTAGTGCATATATCGGATTTTTATCGCTTGTGGCTCATGAGTATTTCCACCTATGGAATGTAAAGCGTATCAGACCGATCGAATTAGGACCATTTAATTATGATGAAGAGAATTACACCAGTCTTCTTTGGGTGATGGAAGGATTCACTTCATATTACGACGAATTGCTTCTGTTGAGGGCAGGCTATTATGACCCGAATGAGTACCTCAGTAAATTAGAGAATACGATCAATTATGTGGAAGGATCAGTGGGCTCTCGTGTTCAACCGCTTGCACACTCAAGTTATGACGCATGGATCAAAGCATATCGTCCAAATGAAAATAGTGCAAATACCACCATGACCTATTATTCGAGAGGAGCGGTTATGGCGGCTTTATTTGATATGATGATCATCAGTCATTCGAAAGGAGTACAAGGACTTGATCATTTTTTACAAGCTCTTTACGACAAGTTTTACTTAAAGCAGAAAAGAGGTTTCACGGAAGATGAATTCCGCGCTGAGCTGGAAAGATTCTCTGGAAAAAGTATGAAGGAGTTTTTCGAAAAATACATTCACGGAACTGAAATTCCACCTTACAATGAGATCTTCAGAGAAATTGGATTTGGGGCTGAGTATACAGGAGTCGCGACCCCTTCATTTGGTGCTTCTTTAAGACAAGATGGTGGAAACTTGATCGTTCGATCGATCAGAGCAGGTTCATCGGCTGAAGAGGCAGGGTTGAGCGTAAATGATGAGATCCTAGCATATGGTGATTTCAGAGCTGACCAAAAAGGACTTGAGGCAATGATTGCAGAAATGAAAGAAGGGGATGAATTGGAGTTATTGGTCTCCAGAGACGACCGTCTTATGAAACTTATGGTTAAGATCAGCTTGTATGAGAAGCCTTCTTTTCACTTCATTCCGATGAAAAATGAACCGCAAAAAGACTTATTGAATTACTGGTTAAGAACGATTTGATGAAGTACTTGTTGATTTTCGGATCGTTTCTACCTTTTCTGGCAGTCAGTCAAGCTATAGTGGAGCCTGTTTTGTTGCCAAAACCAAAGGGGATCTTCGCTATTTATGATCAATGTGAACCTTCAATAGCCATCCACCCAAAAGACCAGAAGATTATAGCAGCTGGGTCGATCTTGAATGGATATTATTATTCGAAGGATGGGGGCAAGACCTGGAAATCAAAACGCTTAAAGAGTAAATATGGTGTTTGGGGAGATCCTGTGATCATGTTTGATGCTCTCGGTAAGCTTTATTATTTTCATTTAGCGAATTACAAGAAAACCTATTGGATAGACAGAATTGTCTGTCAGAAAACGGAACAGGTCGATAAGAAATTTGATCAGGGTACATTTCCGGAGCCAGAGGCTCCAAAAGCACAGGATAAACACTGGACTTGTATCGACCCTGCTTCGAACACGATCTACATGACCTGGACTCAATTTGATGTGTATGGTTCAGAAGCACCAACGGATTCATCCATTATCCTTTTTTCAAAATCGACAGATCAGGGAAACACCTGGACAAAACCCAAAAGGATATCCTTTTACGCCGGAGATTGTGTTGATGACGACAATACAGTGGAAGGGGCAGTACCTGCGGTAGGTACGAATGGAGAATTGTATGTGACCTGGTCCGGTCCGAAAGGATTGGTTTTTCAGTGTTCAATGGACAAAGGTGAAACCTGGATGCAAAAAGAAAGTTTGATCATGGATCATGTGGGAGGGTGGACTTTTGACGTGCCGGGTATTAATCGCTGTAATGGTTTGCCTGTGCTGAGTTGTGATTTGAGTAATGGACCTCATAAAGGAAGATTATATCTGAATTGGATCGATGATCGAGATCCTCAATCAGGAAAAGAAAACTGGATATCGATCTCAGACGATAAGGGCAAGTCCTGGTCATCACCGATCAAAGTAGGCACTGACACCACAGGATCGGATCAATTCTTCACGTGGATGACAATAGATCAATCAACAGGATATTTATACTTCGTTTATTATGATCGCAGAAATGATCGTCAAAAATTGAATCAGACAGATGTGTATTTGTCTGTTTCCAGAGATGGCGGAAAATCTTTTGTTGACCACAGGTTGACGGATACCTCCTTTATTCCATTCAAAAAGGTGTTTTTTGGAGACTACCTCAATATTTCTGCGGTGAATGGTGTAATTTCTGCGATATGGCCGAGAATGGATGTAGGAAAGATCACTTTGTGGACCAGCACTGTACTGGAATCAGAACTTCCTAAGTAAGTTTTCGAATTATTTTTTCGTGTTCAGGATATTCCTTTAGAAGATCATCTGCGGTAAAGAGCTCAAAATCCCTGAAATCAAATCCTGGTGCAACAGCGCATGAAACCAGTGCATAGTTTTCTTCAGATTCATTTTCCAAGTTCGATCCGAAAATGGTATTTCCTTGGACTAAAGCAAATGGCTGCTCGTTGCTATTGATGTCTCTTCCCAGCTTTATGCATCTGCAGCCGTTTTGATCAAGAGTATGAATGTTCAATGTGCTTCCTTCATGAAAATACCACAATTCATCACTTTTGATGCGATGCAATCTGGAAATGTTTTGACCCGTGATTAGAAAATAGATGGAAGTCATCAGGTTTCGATTATTTTCAAGTACTTGATCCGAACGATACGTTTCCTTATAAAATCCACCTTCAGGATGAGGTTGTAATTCAAGAATATCTATCAGTTCTTTTACTCTTTCGTTCATGTTAATCGATTGGTCCTTTGATAAACTGAGTTCCCTTCTTTGAAACGTTCGGGAAGAAATATTTGAAATCTATGCTGAGATACGAACCGTCTACCTCTCCATATATGGTGGTTTTATAGCCTTGGTATTTGAATTGTGCCACCATGGTGAAAAGTGGAGCAAAAGGCACTCTTCCAGATCCGCCGAGATAGAAGAATCCATTTTTTTCTGTACGGTATTCAAATCCGAAATTCGCATTTAGGTCAAATCCCATTTTACGAAGAACTCTTCCGGTATGTGTAAATGAATAGGATCCACCAGGTAGTGTTAAGATACCTACGTCAGTAGGCTTGAAATTAAATGCAACTCCAAGTGACGCATTCATGTAGATCTGCTCATTCATTTGAACATAGACAAGACCATTCAAAGGAATATCATACGCAATGAAAGAAAGGTCATTTGTTGCATAGACATTGGAGTCAGGAACAGCCATGTCGATATTGAAATTGCGCTGAACAAAATTGATCCCTGTCTCAATGGCGATCAATTTGGTAATACCTGCTCGAACTGTTCCACCGAAAGAGTACCCTATTTTTTGTTGAATAGAGGTCGTGAAACCATCCAAACTTAGGTCCGTCGTTGGTTCACCGATGAAACGGGTAGGGAAGACTGGGCTGACTTTTAATCCAAAATAGGATGGAAACTTCTCTTTATTTTGAGAAAACCCACTGAAAGATCCGGTCAGGATGACCACCAGAAAAATCGAGAAAAGTTTCATACTTGGATTCACAACGCGAAGAAAGTGATTTTATTCCGTTCTAAAGGTCTTTATTGACCGATGTGTCTATTTGGTTGTGCGAATTGAGTTTTTCCTGTGCTTTACAGTAACCAATGAGTGCCATTGTCATCGCAACTGTAGAAAACAAGATCAATGAGGAACGTAAAATTTTAAAAGGAATTAAGGGTTTCTTATGTTTTCCTTCAACCATAAAATTGATGCGTTCCACCTTTTTGAAATCCTTGTTATGAATGGCAAATAACCAGATCGGTTGACCTCTCTTTTCGTCTTCAGCACGCTCGTGCCAAATGTTTTGAGCATTGAGTTCAGTTTCAAAAGATTCTGCTCTTTTAGGATCCGTGAATCTGAATACAATGTATTTTGGATTTTCAGGATGTTGAACATAGTTCACAAATCCCAAATCAATTCGATGGTCAACAGAATTTTCCATGTTTATTCAGAGATCCATGTTGTTGTATACTCAATTGGTTTTCTGTGCGCTTTTGGCCATTCGATCGATGGATACCCCATATAAAAAAGGCCAATGCACTTGTCCTTGCCTCCTATTTCGAGAAATTCATTCATCTTCTGATGATAAATGAGTTTTGGCGTAGACCAGAATCCACCAATTCCATATGCTGTGCAAGTAAGATGCATGTTCTGTATTGCACATGCTACTGCTTCGATTTCTTCGAGTTCAAGGATCTTTTCTGTTGTATCACGTTCCATACAAACAGCTATAATTGCTGAAGCTTTCAACGGTCTAGTGATCATTTTTGCAAGCTTCATATCATTCTGCTGCTCTTTAGGAGTTAATTCAAGATAGGTTCTGCTCAGGAAATTACTCAATTTTTGTTTTCCAGCTCCTGTGAATACTTTAAATCTCCATGGTTGTGTATTTCCGTGATTAGGTGCCCATTGAGCGTTGTTCAGGATCAATTCGATCTGTTCTCGGTGAACCTCTCTGTCTGAGAATTGTTCGGGATAGATCGTTCTTCTGTTTCTGATAAGATCTGTGATCTCTGAAAGATTGAATCGCATGAATTTTCTTTTTGCAAAAATACTAAATTGGTACAAGTTGAAATGACAAAACTATGAAGCTAACATTCGATTCTCCTTT
>ENA-OREM01000994-OREM01000994.1-marine-metagenome-genome-assembly--contig:-NODE-994-length-15685-cov-3.108086_pt1 | contig 15685 bp, 8 predicted proteins | sample MGYA00248623_ERZ508561 | MGnify/ENA primary metagenome ERZ508561 (study PRJEB26227, sample SAMN06264494) | marine metagenome | isolation source: Columbia River Estuary | place: USA:Columbia River Estuary...
ACGAACATGTCGCGCACCCGGGAGTCGAAGACCGCCGGATCGGTCACGCCCCGGAAGAGCGAGGCGATGCGGACCTTGTTATTGACGTAGACGCCGGCGGAGGAGCCGCCGATGGCGTCGACGCGAGGAAGGTGGCGGGCGGCGAGTTCGAGCGAATGGCGGATACCGTTGAGATGATAGTCCGGGTCGGACTGGAAATAAGGATCCCACTTCACCTCTTCAGAGAACACGACTTTGCCGTCGATGAGGGCGGCGCACTTACGGTCCGAGCCTCCGAGGTCGAAGCCTATGCGACAACCATCGAGATGTCGGCCGAGGGGCAGATGCGAAGCGGAGGCGGCCGGAAGCTCGGCGTCGGCCACGCTGCGGAACGTGAGAGGGGCTTCGAAGACCTTGCGGAAGAAGTCAGCGTCGAAAGCTCGCCGGCCGGAGGGGGCGTAGTCGGCTTGGAGCTTCGCGCTCAGGTGCGCTGCGGTCTGGCCGCTGAGCAGGACTTCGGAGCCGCCTCGCGACCAAAGCAGGAACTTCACCGACCGTTCGACATGCTGGTAGGTGGAGGCGTCGTCGACGCCGGCGGCGAGGACCTGCGTACGGAAGAGGGAAGCCGTGCCGTCGGCGCGACGCAGGGCGATCGTCAGTTCCGTCGAGCCCGGGGTCGACGCGCAGCGGCGGAGGTAGGCACGCGTCCAGAGGGACGCCGGCACCAGTCCTGGGTCGATAGCGGAGCGATGGCGTGGGGTGACGTCCATCTTTGGTCTCAGAGCCCCTTGGCCGCGGCGGCGTCGAGGTGGAAGGTGCAGCCCGGGTGGCGTTGCAACCAGGTCGCCGGGCAGTCGGCGGACGGGGCTTCCTTGATGGCTCGGGCCACGATTTCGGCCTTCGCCTCGCCGAAGGCGATCAGCGCGACCTGGCGGGCTTCAAGGATCGTCGCCACGCCCATCGTGAGCGCGCCGTGCGGGACTTGCGCGAGATCGCCGAAGAAGATCGAGTTGTCCTTGCGGGTCACGGCGTCCAGGTGCACCCAGCGGGTCCGGCTCTCGGCTGACGAGGGCGGTTCATTGAAGCCGATGTGGCCCGTGCGGCCGATGCCGAGGATCTGGAGGTCGATGCCACCGGCGGCGCGGATAGCCGCTTCATACTCGGCGCAATGACTGGCCGGGTCTTTCGCCATCCCATCCGGGATATGGATATTGGCCGCGGGGATATCGAGATGGCGGAAGAGGTTCTCCTCCATGAAGAATCGGTAGGACTGCGGATGGTCCGGGCCGAGGCCTTCGTATTCGTCGAGGTTGAAGGTGATGACCGAGCGGAAGCTCAGACCTTCTGCGCGATGCAGGCGGATGAGCTCCGCGTAGAGGGGCAGGGGCGTGGAGCCCGTGGCCAGGCCAAGGACCGTAGGTTTGCCCGATTTCGAGCGTAACTGAATCAGCCCGGCTATCTCCCGGGCGATCGCCTGCGCGGCGGATTGCTTGTCGGAGTGAAGCCGGGTCGAGATCATCTTAGCCGAGCGTCGTGAGCATGCGCGCGATCTCGTCGCGCTTGGCCTTGGCTTCGTCGAGCTGCTTGCGCGCGCCTTCGAGGATCTTCGGCGGGGCCTTCGAGACGAAGGCCTCGTTCGTGAGTTTGGCTTCACCGGCGGAGACCGCTTGTTCGAGCTTGGCCAGTTCCTTGGCGAGACGGACCTTCTCGGCGGCCACGTCGACCGTGCCGGAGAGTTCGAGCATCACCGTGCCGAGCGAAGTGAGCGAACCCGTGCGGTCGCCGGCGTCGTCGGCGAAGCCGATTTCGGCGAGACCGGCGAGGCTGCTGAGCTTCTCGCGGTTGGCGGTGAGGAGGGCCTTGGCCGTAGCGTCCTTGGCCACGACCGTGATGACCGCGTCGCGGCGCGTGGCCTGGTTGGCCTGAGACTTCAGGCCGCGGACGGAGGCGACGAACTCGCGGAGCAGGGCGACGTCGGCCACCTTGGCGGCGCTGAGCTTGATGCCGTTCTCGCGGAGGACGCGGAGGAGGTCGCCGCCGGTGCCGGTGTGATGGTTCTGGATGAAGTCTTTCTCCGTGCCGTAACCGAGCAGGTGCCAGAGCTCTTCCGAGATGAACGGCGCGACCGGGTGGAGCAGCAGGAGGAACTGGCGGAGGACGAGGTCCTGCACGGCGAGACAGTTGTCGACCAGGGCGGCATCGCGCAGGCGGGCTTTCGAGGCCTCGACGTACCAGTCGCAGAAGTCGCCCCAGAAGAACGAATAGAGACCTTGCGCGTAGGCGGTGAACTCGTGTTCGTCGAGGTTCTTGGCCGTGCTGTCGGTCAGTTCGGCGAGACCCTGCAGGATGGCGAAGTCGTCGTCGTCGAGCTGCGACGCCTTGATGCGGCTGACCACGGCGGCGAGGGTCGAATTATCGGCCATCGGGCCGGACATCTGGCGGAAGCGGGCGGCGTTCCAGAGCTTGTTGCAGAAGTTACGTCCCTGGCCGACGCGATCCTCGTCGAAGAGGATATCCTGGCCTTTGGGAGCGATGGACAGCAGGCCGAAGCGCAGGCCGTCGGCGCCGAACTTCGCGATGAGGTCCAGGGGCTCTGGCGAATTGCCGAGGGACTTGGACATCTTACGGCCGAGCTTGTCGCGGATGATGCCGTTGAAGTAGACGCGCTTGAACGGGATGCGCTGGCGGATCTCGTCGTCGGTCAGCGTCTTCTTCTCCGGACCATGGAGCTCGAGGCCGGCGATGATCATGCGGGCGACCCAGAGGAAGATGATGTCCGGACCCGTGGCGAGGGCGCCGGTCGGGTACCAGTGTTTGAGCTCTTCGGTCGTCTCGCCCGGCTTGCGCCAGCCGATGGTCGCGAGGCACCAGAGCCAAGACGAGGCCCAGGTGTCGAGCACGTCATTATCCTGTTCCCAGTTCGCGGCGTCGGCCGGAGCCATGAGGGAGACGTGCAGGTTCTTCGGGTCGTTCCGGTCGGAGCCCTTGCGGTACCAGACCGGGATGCGGTGGCCCCACCAGAGCTGACGGCTGACGCACCAATCCTGGATGTTCTCGAGCCAGTGCAGGTAGGTCTTCGTCCAGCGTTCCGGGTGGAACTTGATGATGCCTGAAGTCACGGCACGCTTCGCTTCGTCGATCTTCGGGTAGCGGATGAACCACTGTTCGCTGAGGCGAGGCTCGATCGGCACGTCGGCGCGTTCGGAGTAGCCCACGGTGTTCTCGTAGGGCTCGGTCTTCACCAGCGCGCCGAGTTCCTCGAGCAGTTTCTCGGCCAGCGCGCGGGCCTTGAAACGTTCGATGCCGGCGAGCGGACCCGCGTCGGCGTTCATCGTGCCGTCGGGGTTCATCACGTCGTTGACCGGCAGATTGTGGCGCTTGCCGATGTCGAAGTCGGTGCGGTCATGGGCCGGGGTGACCTTCAGCACGCCCGTCCCGAATTCTTTCTCGACGGCCGTGTCGCCGACGATCGGGATCTGGGCGCGCGGGAAGGGGCGCCAGACGTGCTTGCCGATGAGGTGCTTGTAGCGCTCGTCGTCGGGGTGGACCGCCACGGCGGCATCGCCGGGGATGGTCTCCGGACGCGTGGTCGAGATCTCGAGGAACGTGCCGGGGATTTCGGCGACCTCGTAGCGCATCCGGTAGAGGGAGCCCTTCGAAGGCTTCATGATCACCTCTTCGTCGGAGAGGCCCGTCTGCGAGACCGGGCACCAGTTCACCATGCGCTTGCCGCGGTAGACATAGCCGCGTTCGTAGAGCGTGACGAAAGTCTGCAGGACCGCCTGCGAGTAGCCGGCGTCGAGCGTGTGGACCGTGCGGTCCCAGTCGCAGGAGGCGCCGAGCTTACGGAGCTGTCCGAGGATGATGCCGCCGTGCTTGTCGCGCCACTCGGAGGCGACTTGGATGAATTTCTCGCGGCCGAGGTCGTGGCGCGTCTTGCCCTCCTTCTGACGGAGTTCCTTTTCGACGCGGGACTGCGTGGCGATACCGGCGTGGTCGGTACCCGGCAGCCAGAGGGCGGACTTGCCTTCCTGCCGGGCGCGGCGGACCATGATGTCCTGCAGCGTATTATTGAGCAGGTGTCCCATGTGCAGGACGCCGGTGACGTTGGGCGGCGGGATCATCACCGCGAACGATTCGCGGGAATGGTCGACCTTGCCCTGGAAGCAACCGGCGGCGACCCAACGGTCGTACCACTGCTGTTCGACGCCCTGGGGTTCGTAAGATTTGGGGATTTCAGCCATCGGAAAGAGGAATGATTAGGGGTTAAGTTGGGGATTGAAAAGAACGGACTAGGCGGGCATTAAGATAAGCAAGCCAGGCCCCATGCAACGGGTGGCCGACGAATCCCGCCAGGTCCGGAAGGAAGCAACGGCAGTCAGTCCATCCGTGTGCCGTGGCAAGCCTGGCCCCTTGCTTTTCAATCGACGCCTTCCCTTCATTTGGGAGGGCGTCCTGATTTGTCCGCCAAAGAAGAAAGGGTGCTATTCGCACCCTTTCGTTCGAAAAACTCCGGCGACGTTCAGAGCGAGTGGATGCTCGACTTGCTGACGGCCATCGCGGCTTCCTTGAAGGACTCGCTGACGGTCGGGTGAGCGAAGCAGGTGCGGGCCACGTCTTCGGCGCTGCCGCCGTATTCCATGTGCGCGCAGGCCGCGGCGATCATCTCGGAGGCGCCCTTGGCGACCATCTGGACGCCGAGGAGCTTGTCGGTCTTGGCGCAGGCGATGACCTTGACGAAACCGGAGGTGCAGTCGGAAGCGATCGCCCGGCCGTTGCCGGCGAGCTGGAACTTGCCGATGGCGACTTCGATGTTCTTGGCCTTGGCTTCGGCTTCGGAGAGGCCGACGCAAGCGACTTCGGGGTCGGTGTAGATGACGCCGGGGATGACGCCGTAGTTCACGTGTCCTTTCTTGCCGGCGAGGTTCTCGGCGACGGCCACGCCTTCTTCTTCGGCCTTGTGCGCGAGCATCGGACCGGTGACGACGTCGCCGATGGCGTAGACGCCGGGCAGGTTGGTCTGATAGTGGGCGTCGATGACGATGCGGCCGCGCTCGTCGAGCTTGAGGCCGGCTTCCTGGGCGCCGAGGCCGGTCGTGTTGGCCTTGCGGCCGACGGCGACGAGGATCTTGTCGGCGGGGAATTCGAGGGACTTGCCGTCGCGTTCGGCGGTGAGGGCGGAGCCGGCGGCGGTCTTCTTGACGCCGGTGACCTTGGCGCCCAGTTCGAACTTCAGGCCCTGCTTCTCGAAGGCGTTCTGCGCGGCCTTGGCGACGTCAGTGTCGTAGGCGGGGCCGCCGATGCCGGGGAGCATCTCGACGACCGTGACCTGGGAACCGAGACGGGCCCAGACGGACCCGAGTTCGAGGCCGATGGCCCCGGCGCCGACGACGACCATCTTCTCCGGGACGGCCTTCAGCGAGATGCCGTGGTCGGAGGAGATGACGGTCTCGCCGTCGAACTTCATGAAGGGCAGCTCGACCGGCACCGAGCCGGTGGCGATGAGGATGTTCTTGGTCTCGAGCGTGCGGTCGCCGGCCGTGGAGCGGACGAGCACCTGCCCGGACTTCACGAGACGGCCGAGGCCGCGGACGACTTCGACGTTACGCTTCTTGAGGAGGGCGCCGACGCCCATGTTGAGCTGGGCGACGACCTTGTCCTTGTTGGCGAGCATCGCGGCGACGTCGAAGGTGAGCTTCTCCGCGCCGACGAGGCCATGCTTCTTGCCGTGCACGGCGTGCTGGTAGACTTCGGTGGAGTGGAGCAGGGCCTTGGAGGGGATGCAGCCGACGTTGAGGCAGGTGCCGCCGAGGGAGTTATCCTTCTCCACGAGGGCCACCTTGAGGCCGAGCTGGCCGGCTTTGATGGCGGCGACGTAGCCACCAGGGCCGGAGCCGATTACGACGAGATCGAATTGAGACATTGCGGTAGGAGGGGCGGGAAAGGGATCAGACGCCGAACAGCAGGCGCTGCGGGTCTTCGATGTATTGGCGGACCTTGACGAGGAACGTCACGGCTTCCTTGCCGTCGATGAGCCGGTGATCGTAGGAGAGGGCGAGGTACATGATCGGACGGATCACGACCTGGCCGTTCTCGGCGACCGGGCGTTCGACGATGTTGTGGAGGCCCATGATCGCGGCCTGCGGATGGTTAAGGATGGGCGTCGAGAGCATCGAACCGTAGATGCCGCCGTTGGAGATGGTGAAGACGCCGCCCTGGAGTTCGGGCAGCTGGATCTTGCCGTCGCGGGCGCGCTTACCGAAGTCGCCGATGGCCTTCTCGATGCCGGCGAAATTCAGCTGATCGCAGTCGCGGACGACGGGCACCATGAGTCCCTTGTCCGTGCCGACGGCCACGCCGATGTCGTAGAAGTGATTCTCGATGATGTCCTCGCCATCGAGCTGGGCGTTGATCGCCGGGACTTCCTTCATCGCCTGCACGGCGGCCTTCACGAAGAAGGACATGAAGCCGAGTTTGATCCCGTATTTCTTGAGGAATTCTTCGCCGTGGCGTTTGCGGAGCTCCATGACCGGCGCCATGTTGACCTCGTTGAAGGTCGTGAGCATCGCGGTCTCGGACTTCGCCTGCACGAGGCGTTCCGCGATCTTGCGACGGAGCGGCGACATGCGCTTGCGCGAGGTGCGACCATCGCGCGAAGGAATGACGACAGCGGCGGCCGGGGCGGCCGGAGCGGAGGCGGCGGCGGGCGCGGCGGCCGGTGCCACGGCGCGGATCGGAGCCTGGCCGGAAAGCGCGGCGAGCATGTCACCCTTGGTGACGCGGCCGGCTTTGCCCGTACCTTCGAGCCCTGCGGGGTCGAGTCCGGTTTCCTCGGAGAGGCGACGGACGGCGGGAGAGATTTCGGCGGCGGCGCCGGACTTGGCGGCGACCGGAGCGGCTTTGGGAGCCGGAGCCGCGGTGGCGGCCGGAGCGGAGGAGGCGGCCGGCTTGGCGGCGGGAGCAGGGGCGGCGCTAGGCGCGTTGCCAGCGGCACCCGCTTCGATCGAGGCGACGACTTGGCCGACGACGACGTCGGTGCCCGCGTTGACGACGAGGGTGATCTGCCCGTCGACTTCGGCGGTGCCTTCCGAGGTCACCTTGTCGGTTTCGTAAGAGAAGAGAGGCTGACCCTTGCGGACGGCGTCACCGGACTTGACCAGCCAGGCGGCTAGGAGGCCCCCGGTGATGGATTCGCCCATGGGAGGGATTTTGACTTCGACGGCCATGAAAGTTGGGTGGCCACTAAATTGGAACCCATCCCGAGGCCTTTCAACGGGGAAATAGCCCTTTAAACGACCTAGGAAGGTCGTTTGAGGGGTAGTAGGAGGGGTGGTCGGACCGACAAAATCGGCTACTGACCCTTATTAGGCGCCAAAGGCCTGCCGGATGACGTCAGCCTGCTCGATCTTGTGGACCGAGAGCGAGCCCACCGCGGGAGAGGCGGCAGCGTCGCGACCCGCGTAGAGCGGTCGAAGGCCGAGGGCTTCCTCGACGAGCGGGGCGACGAAGGACCAACCGCCCATGTTCTTGGGCTCATCCTGCACCCAGACGACCTTCTTGGGCGAACCCAGGTCGGCGTGCAGCTTGGCGAGGGTGGCGGCGTCGAAGGGGTAGAACTGCTCGACGCGGACGATGGTCGTCGCGGTGTCCTTGCGGGCCGCGCGTTCGGCGTCGAGTTCGTAGAAGACCTTGCCGGAGCAGAGCAGCAGGCGCTCGGTCTTGGCGGCCGGGGTGGCGTCGGGCAGGATGGCTTGGAAGCGTCCGCCGGAGAGTTCGGCGAGCGTGCTCACGCAGGACTTGTGGCGCAGCAGGCTCTTGGGGGTCATCACGACCAGAGGCTTGCGGAGATCCGACTTCACCTGGCGACGCAGCGCGTGGAAGAGCTGGGCCGGGGTGGAGGGCTGGGCGACCTGCAGGTTGTTCTCGGCACAGAGCTGGAGGAAGCGTTCGAGGCGGGCGGAGGAGTGTTCCGGACCCTGGCCTTCGTAACCGTGCGGCAGGAGCATCACGAGGCCGCTGGTCTGACCCCACTTCGATTCCGCCGAAGCGATGAACTGGTCGATCATGATCTGCGCGCCGTTGGCGAAGTCGCCGAACTGGGCTTCCCAGATCACCAACGAATCCGGGGCTTCGAGCGAGTAGCCGTAATCGAAGCCGAGGACCGCGTATTCGGAGAGGGAGGAGTTGACGAGTTCGATCTCCGCGCCGGCGATCGAGCCCAGCGGGCAGTACTCGGCGTCATTGGAAGGATCGTGCAGCACCGCATGGCGGTGGGAGAAGGTGCCGCGTTCGCAGTCCTGGCCGGAGATGCGCACAGGGTAGCCTTCGGCGAGCAGGGAAGCGAAGGCGAGGCCTTCACCGAGGCTCCAGTCGATGTTCGCGCCGGCCTTGTAAGCTTCGGCCTTGGCGTCGAGGAGTCGCTTGATCTTCGGGTTGGGCGCGAAGTCCGGCGGGGTCTGCCAGAGCACCGGAGCGACCTTGTCCAGCAACTCGCGCGGGGCCGAAGTGTCGACGGAGTGTTCGTAGGCCGAACGGAAAGGACGCACGCCCACGGGCTTGGTCTTACGTTCTTCGACTTCCGCGGCGATCGACGCCTGGGCGCGTTCCTGGGCGGCGTTGAGCAGCACGTCGAATTCGGTGCGCAGGGCGATCAGCTCGCCGTCCGGGGCCGACTTGGATTCGGTCAGGCGGGAGGCGTAGAGTTCCGAGATGCTCGGATGGGCGGAGATCTCCTTGTAAAGCACGGGCTGGGTGAAGGCCGGTTCGTCGGTCTCGTTGTGGCCGTAGCGACGGTAGCAGACGACATCCAGCACGGCGTCGGCGGCGAACTTCTGGCGGAACTCGAGCGCGATCTCGGCCGCGAGCACGACCGCGTCGGGGTCGTCGCCGTTCGCGTGGAAGATCGGCGACTCGGTGAACTTGGCGATCTCGGTGCAGTGACGGCCGGTGCGGGCCTCGTCGGGGTTGGTGGTGAAGCCGACCTGATTGTTCGAGACGATGTGGAGCGTACCGCCCACCTGGTAGCCCTTGAGGCCGGCGAGGTTGAGCGTCTCCATGACCACGCCCTGGCCGGCGAACGCGGCGTCGCCGTGCAGCAGGATGGGGAGGACCTTGGAGCGGTCGGCGCCGCCTTGGAGGTCGACGAGCGCGCGGGCGCGGCCGAGGACGACGGGGTTGACGGCTTCGAGGTGGCTGGGGTTGAAGGCGAGGGTGACGCCGATCTCCTTGCCGTCGACGACGCGCGCGCCGGCGTAGCCGAGGTGATACTTCACGTCGCCGTCACCATGCGTGGTGTCGGGTATGTGCTGTTCGGAGAAGCCGGCGAAGAGGGCTTCGGGCTTCTTGCCGCAGACGTTGACGAGGACGTTGAGTCGGCCGCGGTGGGCCATGCCGATGACGAGGTCGGCGACGCCGGCGGACGGAGCGCGATGGATGAGCTGATCCATGACGGCGAGCATGACTTCGCCGCCTTCGACGGAGAAGCGCTTGGCGCCTACGAAGGTCTTGTGGAGGAAGCGTTCGAACTGCTCGGCCTGCACGATGGAGCGCAGGAAGCGGCGACGGGCCGCGGCGTCATAAGCCGGACGGAGGCCGCAGCTTTCGACGCGTTCCTGGAGCCAGCGGCGGCGCTCGCCGTCTTGGATGTGACTGAATTCGACGCCGATGGGGCCGCAGTAAGTCGTCTTCAGCTTGGCGAGAATCTCGCCGAGGGGGAGCATCTGGCCGCCGAGGAAATCTCCCGTGTGGAACACGCGGTCGGCCGGCAGGGAATCGAGGCCGAGGGCCTTGTCGGTGAGTTCGAAGTGAGGGAAGGGCTCGGCGAGCGGATTGATGCGGGCCTGGAGGTGGCCGATCATCCGATAGGCCTGGATGGCGGCGAGGACCTTCCATTGGGCGGCGGCGTCGACCGAGCCGGCGGTCGGGGCGCCTTTACCGGGCTTAGGCGGGAGGCTGAGGCCGAGTTCGAAGCCTTCGAAGAAAGAACGCCAGTCACCGTCGACCGAGGAAGGGTCCTTGGACCACTGCTCGTGATAAGATGCGATGAGGTCTGCGTTCCACCGACTGCCGACGCTGAGATGTTTCATTTTTGGCCTGTAAAAGGGAAGTAAAAGTAAACCAGTGACCCGAGCATAAACAAGCCCAGACCCTGCACAAATTTGTCACTTATTGGGGGTTGTAAGGCTAAACCCGTCAGGGTGTAATGAGCCACCGTCGATGTCTTCCCCGCGTCCGGCCAACCGCTCCTACTCCACGGAAGCCCTGGAGAGGTGGTTCGCGTCCATGCCTGAAGACTGGGAAGACGCTTTCAAGGCCGCCGACCTCACCGAAGGTCGCCGCCTCTATACCGAAGGATTGGTCAGACAGATCGAACTCAGGCCGGAGAGCGCCGAAGCCGTCACCCGAACCGAAGAGCAGACGGTCCGTGCCGTCATCGAGATCGTCGACGGCAAGCTGGACTGGCGCACCTCGCTGCCCGAGGAGGAGAACGGCGCACCTTTCGCCGTGGCTTCGCTGTATGAGGTGGAGGAACTCCTCGCCGATGAGCTTCCGGCGATCGATGAGTCCGCCATGGCCGCCGCCCCCGAGGCGCCGAAGGAGCCCGAACGCAAGGATGCCAACGCCCGCGCCTCGCTGAAACTGCAGGTCAGCTTCGAGTTGTCTTCCGATGGCCTGAAGATTTCCGCCGCCTGGACCGGCCGCGGCGGCCATGCCTGGAATTGCTTCGGTCCCGGAGCCATCCCGGGCGACGAACTTTCCGACGAGCAACGGCAGGCCTTGTTCCGGTTCAATACCGTGGCCCACCGGGCCGGGTTCGCCTACGGCAAGGCCACCGGCGCCTGGGCGATCGACAACATCGGCCGCATCGAGCGCTTCGTGCGCGAGGACCTGGCCGATTGGCGCAAGCGTTTCAAGTTGGTCGGCGAGGACGCCCTGAACATCTTCCGTAACGAGCAGCTGCAGGTCGCCGTCGATGCCGAAGCCGAGTCGGCGGCCGACGGTAAGTCCTTCAGGCTGAACTGGCGCCTCAAGGCCGGCGGACACCGCCTGCTCGCCGACGAGCAGAAACTCCTGCTCAAGGCCGGCGGACGCCCCGTCATCCTGCCCGGCAAGGGCGTCGTCGCTTATAACGCCGCCGTCGCCGACTTCTCCGAGGACTGGCGGGCGAAGGACGGCGAAGTCCCTCGTTACTTGCTGCTGTCGCTGTTCGACCATGCGGCCGTCGGCGCCCTCAAACTCAACGACGACCTCAAGGCTTGGAAGGACAAGCTTCTCCACGAGCCGACGCCGCCGGACGACCTGCCGGCGCACCTGCGTCCTTACCAGGCGAAGGGCGTCGCTTGGCTCGGTCGCCTTTGCGAGCTGGGCGCGCATCCGCTCCTGGCCGACGAGATGGGCCTTGGTAAGACGGTCCAAGTGCTCGCCTTGCTCGCGTCCCGTCCCGTCGGCGAGCGTTCCCTCATCGTCTGTCCGGCGAGCGTCATCCCGGTCTGGCTTGGTGAAATCAAACGATTCCACCCCGAACTCACCGCCGGGACGGCCGTGCTCACGGCCGAGGATGATTTCGTCAAGAACCCCGGCGCTCGTCTCTGGATCTCCAGCTACACGCAGCTGCGTCGTCATGCCGAACTGCTCCCGAAGACCCGTTTCGGCTACGCGGTGCTCGACGAAGCCCAGGCCATCAAGAACCCCGAGTCCAAGACCACGCAGACGTGCGTCGCGCTCCAGGCCGACCACCGGATCGCGATCACCGGCACGCCCCTCGAGAACCGCCCCACGGACCTGTGGACGATCTTCCGCTTCCTGATGCCCGGACTGCTCGGCAAGCGCGCGGGTTTCGAGCGCCTGATGCTCCGCGACGCCTCGATCGCGCTCGGCAAGGTCCGCCGGCAGGTCTCGCCGTTCATCCTCCGACGCCTCAAGCGTCACGTCGCCGCGGACATCCCGCCGAAGATGGAAGTCGTCCTGCCGTGCCCGCTCACGCATGAACAGCGTTCGCTTTACCAGCACCTCACGCAGGGCAGCGGATTGTCGGGCGAACTCGCTTCGCTGCTGTCGAAGGACGCGACGTCCGTGCTCACGTTGCTGATGCGTCTGCGTCAGGTCTGCTGCGACCCGGGCCTGCTGCCCGAGAACTCGACCTGCCCGTCGGCCCATTCCGGCAAGATCACCTTGCTCGTGTCCAAGCTGGCCGAGATCTCCGCCAACGGTTCGAAGGCCGTGGTGTTCTCCCAGTTCGTCTCCCTCATCGAGCGCGTCAAGGCGACGCTCGCCCGCGATCTGCCGTCCCTGCCGATCTTCGAGCTCACCGGGGAGACCAAGGATCGCTCCGCCCCGGTGGAGAAGTTCAAGGAGACGAAGGGCCCCGCGCTCTTCCTCGCTTCGCTCAAGGCCGGCGGCACGGGCATCACGCTCAACACCGCGGAATACGTCTTCCTCATGGACCCGTGGTGGAATCCGGCCGTCGAGGCCCAGGCCGTCGACCGCGTGCACCGCATCGGCCAGAAGAATCCGGTCCTGATCTATCGCATGATCGCCCCGGGCACCGTCGAGGAACGCATCGAGGAGCTCAAGCAGGAGAAGCGCGAACTCTTCTCGACCGTCGTCGGCGACATCCCGGACATGACCGACTGGACGCGGCACTTCTCGTCGCTCGACGCGCTCATCCGCCTCAGCGATTCCCCGGCCGCCGCGGCTTCCGCGGAGACGGCGCCGGAACGCGACGCCGAAGGCTGATCACTTGGCGATCAGGTCGTATTCCTCGGCGCCCGTCACGGTCACCTCGGCGAACTGGCCGATGGGGAGCTTCTTCGGGACCTTGACGATGCCGTCGATCTCCATGGCGTCGCCCGTGCTGCGGGCGACGCCCGGGCTTTCGACGAGGACGCGGAGCTTGCGGCCGACGAAGGCCTCGCCGCGCTGTTTGGAAAGTCGCTGGAGGAGGAGCATGGCCCGGGCGTGGCGGTCGGCCTTCACCTCGTCGGAGAGGTGGCCTTCCATCTTGGCGCCCTTGGTGCCTTCTTCCTTGGAATATTTGAACACGCCGACGCGGTCGAACTTCGTCTCTTCGAGGAAGGCGAGCAGCTCGGTGAAATCCTCTTCGGATTCGCCGGGGAAGCCGACGATGAAGGTCGTGCGGATGACGAGGTCCGGGATGCCGGCGCGCATGCGCTTGATCAGGTCGCGGATGTAGGCTCCGTCGGTCTCGCGCTGCATGGCGCCGAGCATCTTGTCCGAGACGTGCTGGAGAGGGATGTCGACGTAGCGGACGACGTGCTTGGAGCGGCCGATGGTCTCGATGAGCTCGTCGCTCCAGTGGGCAGGGTGCGTGTAGAGCAGACGGACCCAAAAATCGCCTTCGATCTGGTCGAGCTCGCGCAGGAGCGAAGCGAGCGACTCGCCCTTGGAGGAGTCGACCTTGCTGCGCGGGTTCGGACGGGCGTCGGTCCAGCGGTCCATGCCGAAGTAGGTGGTGTCCTGGGAGATCAGGTTGATCTCCTTCACGCCTTCGGCGACGAGCTGGCGGGCTTCCTTGACGACGGACTCGACCGTGCGGCTGCGGTGGCGGCCGCGGATGCGCGGGATGATGCAGAAAGTGCAGGGGTGGTTGCAGCCTTCGGCGATCTTGATGTAGGCCGAGTGACGAGGAGTGAGTCGGAAGCGCGGGGTATCGAAGTCCGGGATGAAGGTCGTGGTCTTGGCCAGGAACTCGGTCATGCCCGCTTCGCCGCCCATGACCTTATGGATGACGGGGACGATGTTGGTGACCTGGTCGAGGCCGATGAAGGCGTCGACTTTCGGGAGCTCGACGCGGCCCTTGGCGCCTTCGACGACCGGGAGGGCGCCTTGGTAGCGCTGGGACATGCAGCCGGCGACGATGAGTTTCTGGCCCTTCTTGCGGGCAGTGGCCTTGCCGTCGCTCATCTCGTAGATGGCCTCGAGCGCTTCGTGCTTGGAGGCGTCGATGAAGGAGCAGGTGTTGACGATGACGACGTCCGCTTCGGCGGCATCCGGGGTCATGGACATGCCGGCCTTGGCGAGGTGACCGATCATGATCTCGGAATCGATCAGGTTCTTGGCGCAACCGAGGGAGACGAGGCCTACTTTGACAGACATGGCGGGATAAGGAGCGGAGACGGGACGGAATGCAACCCCAGGCGTCAGAGGGTCAGCCAGGCTTCGGCCGGAATCGTCTCGGGTCGGGCCAGGCTGGTCAGCCCGTAGCGAGGAAGGTCGGCCAACCAGGCGGCGACGTCCGGGGCGTCGGGAAAGAGCTTCTTGGCGGCCGAGCCCACCTGTTTGCGGCGCTGGGTGAACAGCATGCGGGCGACCTCACGGGCGCGCGGGCTGAGCCGGCGGGCGTCGGGGCGTCGGCGGAGGACGAGCAGGCAGGAGTCGACCTTGGGCGGCGGATTGAAGGACTGGGCGGGCACCGGATGGACCTTGATCTTGTCGAAGGCGAGATGGACCTGGGCGGTGACGGCGGACCAATGTCCGGTCCCGACGTCGGCGGTGAGGCGCTCGGCGGCTTCGCGCTGCAGCATGAGCACCATCATCGACGGATGGGGGCCGGCGCAGATGGCATCCATCCAAGGGGTCGAGATCGCGTAGGGCAGGTTGGCGATGACCTTGAACGAGCCGTCGGTCGCGTCGGTCAGGCCCGCCCGCGGGAAATCCACGGCATCGCCTTCCTTGAGATGGAAAGTCTTGGGAAAGCGCGGCAGCAAGGATTCCGTCAGGTGGAAGTGCATCGTGCGATCGGCCTCGACCGCGTAGAGGTCCGCGCCGGCGCAGAGCAGGGTGCGGGTCAGGGTGCCCAGTCCGGGGCCGACTTCGACGACGGTGTCGCCGGACTTCACTTCGCCGAGTTCGAGCGACTTACGGACGATGTTGCCGTCGATCAGGAAGTTCTGCCCGAGCCATTTCTTAGGCATGTGCGAGAGGCGGGCCAGCAGGTCCCGGGTCTCGTTCGCCGAAAGGGGGCCTTCGTTCATGCGGATTGCAACGCCTTCATCAGCGCGGCCGGATCGGCGGCGCGCATCAGGGATTCGCCGACCAGCAGGGCATCGGCGCCGGCGGCCCGCATGCGGGCGGCGTCTTCGGCGGTCTTGATGCCGCTCTCGGCGACCTTCAGGACGGACTTGGGCATGTGCGGGATGACCCGTTCCGCGAAGGAAAGGTCGATCTGGAAGGTGGACAGGTTGCGGTTGTTCACGCCGACCATGTCGGGGTCGTGGCGCAGGGCGCGCTCGAGTTCGGCTTCGTCGTGGACTTCGAAGAGCGTGTCGAGGCCGGCGAGCTTGGCGGACCGATGGATCGGACGGATCTCATCGTCGGTGAGCCCGCGCACGATGATCAGGATGCAACGCGCGCCGGCCTGGGCGGCTTCGAGCACCTGATAGGGGTGCACCATGAAATCCTTGCGGATGCAGGGCAGGGGGCGCGGCCAGCTGGCCTGGTCGCGGACCACGTCGACCAGGTCCTTGAGCTCGCCTTTGAAGTACTTGGTCTCGGTGAGGACCGAGAGACAGTCCGCGCCGGCGGCGAAATACGCCCGAGCTTGGGCGACGGCGTCGACGCCTTCGCGGATCTGGCCCACGCTCGGCGAGGCGCGCTTCACTTCGGCGATGACGGTCAGACGTCCGGGGACCGCCAGGGACTGACGGAAGCCGGGCGACGATGGGCGGCCCGCGAAGGCCGCCAGTTC
>ENA-OREM01000996-OREM01000996.1-marine-metagenome-genome-assembly--contig:-NODE-996-length-15660-cov-2.918758_pt1 | contig 15660 bp, 15 predicted proteins | sample MGYA00248623_ERZ508561 | MGnify/ENA primary metagenome ERZ508561 (study PRJEB26227, sample SAMN06264494) | marine metagenome | isolation source: Columbia River Estuary | place: USA:Columbia River Estuary...
TTGAGGACATCAACAAGGCATTTGAATTGATGCACGCGGGGACAAGCATCCGCAGCGTCGTGGTGTTCTAAATGACATCAATCGCTGACATCGTCGCCGAACATGCGCACCGGGAAGGGCCGTTGCTGCCTATCCTGCATGACGTGCAAAAAGCGTTCGGCCATGTCAGCGAAGATGCCATGCGCGACATTGCACAGGCGCTGAACCTGACCCGCGCGGAAGTGTACGGCGTTGTAAGCTTTTACCATGATTTCCGCAAAGAAGCCGAAGCGCGGCCCATATTGAAATTGTGCCGCGCAGAGGCGTGCAAGGCGCGCGGCGTCGACGCTTTGGTTCCGATTGCCGAAGGCCAAAGCCGCGTGAAGGTAGAGGCTGTCTATTGCCTTGGCATGTGCTCGGTTGGTCCGGCTGCGTTGGTTGGCGACCAAGTCATCGCCCGATTGGACCAGGCGCGCCTGAGTTCATTACTGGAGGCGATGTGACCGTCCGGATATCCAATGACGCTGTTGCGCTCGCTTGTGGCGCGGATGCCGTTGCGGCTGCTTTTGCAGCGGCGGGCGTCGAAGTCGAACGCGTGTCCAGCTGGGGCATGCACTGGATGGAGCCGTTGGTCGACATTGACGGCGTGGGCTATGGTCAAGTCTCGGCCGATCAAGTTCCTTCAATCTTAAGCGGTGACGCTGAATCCATCGGACGGATTGAGGACCACCCCTTCATTGCCAAGCAGAACCGGTTGACGTTCGCGCGGGCGGGCAAAACGCGGCCGACATCGTTGGACGATTATTACGCATCGGGTGGCTGGCTTGGTCTTGGCCAAGCGCGCGCGATTGGCGCTGACGCAACCATCGAAACAATCATGGCATCGGGCCTTCGCGGCCGCGGCGGCGCGGGTTTTCCGGCTGGCATTAAGTGGCAGACGGTCGCGAATGCGACAGCCGACCAGAAATATATCGTCTGCAACGCCGATGAAGGCGACAGCGGAACCTTCGCCGACCGGATGGTGATGGAAGGCGACCCGTTCATGCTGATCGAGGGCATGGCAATTGCCGGTTTCGCCGTCGGCGCGAGCAAAGCCTATATCTACATCCGTTCCGAATATCCGCACGCCATTGCCAAAATGGAAGACGCTATCCGGCTGTCGGCGCATTTGATTGCGCCATTTGTGGTGGAAGTCCGCGTTGGCGCGGGCGCATATATTTGCGGCGAAGAAACCTCGCTTCTCAATAGCCTTGAGGGCAAGCGCGGCGAAGTGCGCGCCAAGCCTCCCCTGCCCGCGCTGGAGGGCCTGTTCGGCAAACCCACAGTCGTCAATAACGTGCTGACACTGGCTGCGGTGCCATGGATATTGGCGCATGGTGGTGAAGCCTATGCCGCATATGGCATGGGCAGGTCAAAGGGGACGATGCCCGTCCAGCTTGCCGGAAATGTCAAACATGGCGGCCTTTTCGAAGTCGCGTTCGGTATTACGCTTGGCGAGCTGGTCAACGATATCGGCGGCGGCACGGCAAGCGGTCGCCCGGTGCGCTGTGTTCAGGTCGGTGGGCCATTGGGCGCGTATATTCCGCCTGCGCAGTTTGATCTGCCCTTCGATTATGAAGCGTTCGCCGCGGCGGATGCGCTGATTGGACATGCCGGGATTACCGTTTTTGATGACAGCGTCGACATGGCACAAATGGCCCGCTTTGCGATGGAATTTTGTGCGATTGAAAGCTGCGGCAAATGCACGCCCTGCCGATTGGGCAGCACGCGCGGCGTCGAAACGATCGACCAGATTATCGCAGGCAATAATGTCGACGCCAATCTGGCTTTGCTTGCCGATCTTGCCGAAACCATGAAGTTCGGGTCACTTTGCGCGATGGGTGGATTCACCCCCTATCCCGTTATGAGTGCCATTAAGCTGTTCCCTGAGGATTTCAAGCGATGACCACCATATTAGATGGTGGTATGGGCCGCGAATTGCAGCGATTAGGCGCGCCTTTCCGGCAACCGGAATGGTCCGCGCTTGCGCTCATGGAAGGGCCGGAATTTATCACCCAAGCGCACGAACGCTATGCGTTGGCAGGCGCAAAGGTGATCTCGACAAACAGCTATGCTGTGGTTCCTTTTCACATCGGCGAAGAGCGTTTCCTCAACCGCGGCACCGAACTTGCGCGGCTTGCCGGAAAGTTGGCACGAGATGTGGCCAATCAACATGATTTGATCGTGGCGGGTTCGCTGCCGCCGGTCTTGGGGTCCTATCGACCCGACCTGTTTGAGGTTGAGGCAGCGCGGGCAATATTGGCAGTTCTGATTGAAGGTCTGTCGCCTTTTGCCGATATTTGGCTTGCCGAAACATTGAGCACATTGGCTGAAGCCCGATTGGTTGGCGAAATGCTGAAAGCCGACGAGCGACCGCTTTGGTTATCCTTTACGCTGAATGATGAAGGCAGCGCGATGTTACGCTCAGGCGAGACGATCGAACAGGCCGCCTCGCTGGCGTCCGAATTGAGTGCTCAGGCGATATTGTTCAATTGCAGCGCTCCTGAAGTGATGGAAGAGGCGGTCCTCCGCGCCAAGCAGGCTTTGGGGTCAGAATCGATAGCCATTGGCGTCTATGCGAATGGTTTTGCCCACACTGAGGAGGAAGTGCCAGCCAATGGGGGCCTTCGCGAGATTCGCGCAGATCTTGATCCGCCCCGCTACTTGGACTGGGCACAGAAATGGGTGGCTTCCGGCGCAAATATGGTCGGTGGGTGCTGCGGAATAGGCCCGGAACATATCCGCGCGCTGAGGGACGGTCTGTCATGACGGATCGGCACGAGGCAATGGGCCATTATTCATTGGATTTTGCATGAAGCGGCTGGGCGCGATCATCGCTGGCGGCAAGGCTACGCGCTTTGGCGCAGACAAGGCAGCCGCCTTGCTGCACGGCCAACCACTCATGGAACATGTCGCCGATGGCTTGCGCGATCAGGTCGACAAATTGATTGTCTGTGGGCGCGCTTGGCCGGGCATGGATTGGGTCGAAGACCGACCATTCGCCGATATGGGGCCTTTGGGTGGCCTGAATGCCGCGCTGCATTATGCGCAGCAAAACGGGTTTGATGCGGTGGTGACCGCTGGTTGCGATGTTGTGCCCGTGGCGCAATTTCCGATGGATCACCCTTATGAAAATGCCACCTATATAGATGGTCATTATCTGTTTGGCGTGTGGCCGGTCGCGCTTGCGCCATTGCTGGACAGACATCTGCGCGATCAGGATAATCTATCTATGCGAAACTGGATTGCCGTATCCGGCGCGCAAGCAATCACGTCCGCTGATGTTTTTCACAACTTCAATACGCCCCGGGAGCTGGCAAAATATGCTGCTCAACAGTCGAATATGGGTATAAGGTAGACATATGACGTACCAGCCGCAAAAAGATTTTGGGACCCCGGAAAGCCGTTCGCCGGATGCCGTAACGCTGACCATTGATGGCCGCGAAGTTACTGTGCCGGCGGGATCCAGCGTCATGCGCGCTGCGGCAGAACAAGGCACGTCGATCCCCAAATTATGCGCCACCGATAGTGTTAAAAGCTTCGGCTCATGCCGCTTGTGCTTAGTCGAAATTGATGGCCGCAGAGGGACCCCGGCGAGTTGCACGACCCCCGTTGAGCCCGGCATGGTTGTGCGCACGCAAACCCCGCATCTGGCAAAATTGCGCAAAGGCGTGATGGAGCTTTATATCTCCGACCATCCGCTCGATTGCCTGACATGCGCCGCCAATGGCGATTGCGAATTGCAGGATCAGGCAGGCGCCGTTGGTTTGCGCGATGTCCGTTACGATGTGCAGGCGACGCATCTGGGGCAGGAAAAAGATCACTCCAATCCCTATTTCGATTTTGATCCAAGCAAATGTATCGCCTGTTCGCGCTGCATCCGCGCCTGCGACGAAGTGCAGGGCACCCTTGCGCTGACGATGGAAGGCAGAGGCTGGGACTCAAAGATTTCGGCAGGTCTCGCCAGCGACAATTTCCTCGAGTCTGAATGCGTGTCTTGCGGGGCTTGTGTGCAAGCCTGCCCGACGGCGACATTGGTTGAGAAAAAAGTGGTCGAAGTCGGCACACCCGAACGCAGCGTTGTCACGACCTGCGCCTATTGCGGTGTTGGCTGCACCTTCCGCGCCGAAATGCGCGGCGAACAACTGGTGCGGATGGTCCCGTACAAAGACGGCAAGGCCAACCGTGGCCATAGCTGCGTAAAGGGCCGCTTTGCCTGGGGCTATGCGCAGCATCAGGAACGCATATTGAAGCCCATGATCCGCAAGTCGATCAGTGATCCTTGGCGCGAAGTCGAATGGGACGAAGCTTTTGCCTACACCGCGTCCGAACTGAAACGGATTAGCGCGAAATATGGCCGCAACGCCCTTGGCGGAATTACCTCGAGCCGTTGCACCAATGAAGAAACCTTCCTTGTGCAAAAACTTATCCGGGCAGGCTTTGGCAATAACAATGTCGATACCTGCGCCCGCGTGTGTCATTCGCCCACCGGATACGGCCTCAAAACAACCTTTGGCACCAGCGCGGGAACGCAGGATTTTGATAGCGTGGAAGACACCGACGTCATCCTGATCATCGGGGCCAACCCCACCGACGGACACCCGGTATTTGCCAGCCGGATGAAGCGCCGTTTGCGCGGACAAGATGGTCGCCCGGGCGCTAAGTTAATCGTCATCGACCCGCGCCGTACCGACATTGTCCGTTCGCCGCATATCGAGGCGCAGCACCATCTTCCGCTTCGTCCCGGCACGAACGTTGCCGTGCTGACGGCGATGGCCCACGTCATCGTCACCGAAGGTCTGGCCAATGAGGCATTCATTCGGGAGCGTTGCGACTGGGACGAATATAGCCATTGGGCGGAGTTCGTTTCGCAATCCCGCAACAGCCCCGAAAATCTGGCGCCGGTAACGCTGGTCGATGCAGACGAGCTGCGCGCAGCCGCGCGGCTTTATGCCACAGGTGGCAATGGAGCGATCTATTACGGCCTCGGTGTCACCGAACATTCGCAAGGCAGCTCGACCGTTATGGCCATCGCAAACTTGGCGATGGCGACCGGCAATATTGGCCGCCGGGGTGTCGGTGTTAATCCGCTGCGTGGCCAGAACAACGTCCAAGGCGCATGCGATATGGGCAGCTTCCCGCATGAGCTTGCCGGATATCGCCACATCAGCGATGGCAACGCGCGGAAATTGTTTGAAGATGACTGGGGCGTAACACTTGATCCAGAACCCGGCCTGCGCATACCCAACATGCTGGATGCCGCGGTCGATGGCGTATTCAAGGCGCTATATTGTCAGGGCGAAGACATCCTCCAATCCGATCCAAACACGGCCCATGTGTCGGCTGGGTTGGCGGCGATGGAATGTGTCATTGTCCACGATCTTTTCCTGAACGAGACCGCCAACTACGCGCATATCTTCCTGCCCGGATCCACCTTCCTTGAAAAAAATGGCACGTTCACCAATGCCGAACGCCGCATTCAGCCCGTGCGCAAGGTGATGACGCCGATGAACGGTTTGGAGGACTGGGAAGTCACGCAGCGGCTGGCGCAGGCGATGGGGCTGGATTGGAACTATACCCACCCGTCCGAAATCATGGACGAAATCGCGCGGCTTACGCCGACCTTTGCTGGCGTGTCCTTTGAACGGCTCGATGAAGCCGGCTCGCTGCAATGGCCCGTGACCGCAGACGCACCCGATGGATCGCCGATCATGCATGTGGACGGCTTCGTCCGTGGCAAGGGCAAATTCGTTGTGACAGATTATGTCCCAACGGATGAGAAAACCGGACCACGCTTCCCATTGTTGCTGACGACCGGACGCATATTGTCGCAATATAATGTCGGCGCACAAACGCGGCGGACAGAAAATGTCGCCTGGCATCCGGAGGACTTGCTGGAAATTCACCCAGTGGATGCCGAGGATCGCGGTGTTAAATCTGGTGATTGGGTCAAATTGGCGAGCCGCGCGGGAGAAACCACGTTGCGCGCCACGGTAACCGATCGCGTTGCCCCCGGCGTCGTCTACACCACATTCCACCATGCCGTAACGCAGGCGAATGTTGTCACCACCGACTTTAGCGACTGGGCAACCAACTGCCCCGAATATAAGGTCACCGCGGTTCAGATTAGCGCATCGAACGGGCCGACCGAGTGGCAGGAAGAATATGAAGCTTTGTCGACGCGCTCTCGCCGGGTCGAAACGGGAATTGCTGCCGAATGAATAGCGTTGAACGCCTCGTCCACATGGCCAACCAGATTGCAACCAATCTGGCGACTGACGATGCGCCGGTTGCGGCGGTCGCCGATCACATTCAGCAATTCTGGGACCCGCGCATGAAAAAGATGATTTTTGCGCACGGGACCGCGGGCCTGTCTCCGGTTGCTGCAGCCGCCATCAGCTTACTGGCCGACGCGCAAAATGGCGCCTGATCAGGGTTCAAAACCAATCCATTTTTCCGTGCTGAAGCCTGATCAGGGCGCGACCGAAACCATAGAACGCAGCATCATTGTCGAAGCGCCTGTCGCGATCGAATATAATGGCATCGGCTATGCCGTGATGATGGCAACGCCGGTTGATCTTGAGGATTATGCCATTGGCTTTAGCATGTCGGAGGGGCTGGTTAGCCGCGCCGACGAAATTTTGGCCGTTGACGCACATAAGGCCGATCTGGGCTGGATATTGCGGATTCAAGTGCCGCCCGAAAATGCAGAAAAAGTCTTTGCCCGCGCCCGTCAGCGCGTTTCGGAAAGCAGCTGCGGCCTGTGTGGCATGGATAATCTGGAAGAGGTCATGCGTCCCTTGCCGCGGGTCACTGCGCAGATCGATGTATCTGACGCTGCGATGTTTACAGCATTATCGGCATTGCGTGCACATCAGACACTCAATGCCCAAACGGGTTCCGCCCACGCCGCCGCATTCTGTGCGCCGGGCGGCTCTATCTTGATGACGCGGGAAGATGTTGGCCGCCACAATGCACTCGACAAATTGATTGGAGCGCTTGCCCGCGCGCACATAGACATCTCAGCCGGCTTTATCATTTTGACCGCGCGCTGCAGCCTTGAACTGGCGCAGAAGGCTATTCTTGCCAACTGTCCAATGCTCGTGACCATATCGGCGGCAACGGACCTTGCCATCGACGTGGCGGAAAAATCCGGCCTTCGCCTGATCAGCCTAGCGCGTGCAGATTCGGCGCTTGCCGCAATGCCGCAAACCGGTTGATCAGCCAGCTGCGGAACATGGAAATTGCAGGATCGCCCAAATCATCGGCGTGGAGTTTCAGATAATAGCCATAGCCGTCTTCGATGACGGCATCATATGGCATGACCAGCCGCCCGTCAGCGATTTCCCGGGCAAACATATCTATGTCGCCCAGAAATACGCCGCTTGCGGTCATGGCATATTGCGCAGCGGCAATCGTCGTATCGAATGCGAGGCCGCCATGTGTGGCCATGGTCAGCCCATTTTGCCGCAGATAGGCCGTCCACAAAAGATCGCGCGGTTCTCCGTCCAGCTTCAGGTGAAGTAGCTCCTGACTTTCCAGAAATTCCTCAAGCGACTTACCCTCACTGGCAATGGCTGTCGCGGGCGAACAAAGCGGCGCGACACGCACCATCCAAAGAAGGTCTGTAATCCGGTCGTCGACATTGGGGCGGTCATAGGCAATCGCCATATCAAAATCGGTGGCGGGCAAACCGGTGACATGCGCGCTCGAAACATCGAGCCGGATGTCCGGATGTTCAGCACGAAAATCGCGCAGCATCGGCAGAAACAGCTGCTGCAACAAGGATGGCGGCACATGGAGCCGAAGCGAACGGCCGGTCACTTCATCGTTGCGGATCGAATTCATCGTTTGCTCAAGCCGGTCGAGGCATTTGCTCACGACGGGCAACAGCTCCTCACCTGCGGGGGTTAGCAATAGACGCGATGCATCACGGACGAAGAGTTGCTTGCCCAGCAATTCCTCAAGCCCGCCGACATGCCGGCTCATGGCACTTTGCGACACCGAAAGCGCCGATGCGCCGCCTGTGAAGCTCAAATTCTGGCCCACCGCTTCAAAGGCGCGCAAGGCATTCAACGGCAACCAACGACGGTTAATATTACTGCGGTTGGAAATGGAATCGACCTTTCAAAAGCATATTGGTTTCCAATGACGTCACTGCCCTACATTTTGAGATAGGGCTATGCGAAAATGCGATTTTATTAGACCGGACAAGTGGCCCATTCTCAAATCTGGGGAAAACTAACCAAAGGCATAAAAATGGACTTAGGGCGGATTGACGCGCTGTTCCAGCAGCGTCGCGAAGGACACACCTTACCGCAGGGTCTTTACACCGATCCTGATAGCTTCGATTTCGATATGGCCGCTATTTACGGCCAAAGCTGGCTTATGGCCGGTCTCGAATGCGAACTGCCCAAAGCGGGAAGCTATCTATCGATGATGGTCGGCAAATGGCCGGTTATCATTACGCGTGATCGGCAGGGCGAAATCCGCGCCTTTCACAACAGCTGCCGCCATCGCGGCTCCATGATTTGCGCCGTCGGCAGCGGGACCGCACCAAAGCTGGTTTGCCCTTATCATCGTTGGACATATGATCTGGATGGCTCTTTGTTTGCCGCAAACCGGATGGGCGATGATTTTGACAAAGCCGAACATGGCCTGAAACCTGTCGCTATCGAATGTGTTGCAGGGGCGATTTTCATCTGCCTGTCCGAAACACCGCCACCGATTGACGACTTTAGCGCGAAGCTTGCCGAATATGCAGCGCCGCATAATCTGAAAGACGCAAAGCTGGCGTATGAGAGCGTTCTGGTCGAAAATGCCAACTGGAAACTGGTTATGGAAAATGGCCGCGAATGCTATCATTGCAGCACCGGCCACCCCGAACTGTCCAAAACATTTCCGGTCGGAATGTCGAAGCATTTTGATAGCGGCGAAGATGCACGCGTCATGGCTTTCGAAGAAAAAATGGACGCGCTTGGCCTGCCGCAAACCCCGGTTGAGGGGCATTATTGGCAAATCGCGCGCTTTGCATTGAACGAAGGCTGCGTTTCGATATCGGGCGATGGGAAGCACCTGTCCAAAAAACTAATGTGCGACGCCAATGAAGGCGATATCGGTTCGATGCGCTGGGCGGTTGATCCGCACTGTTTTGTCCATTGCACCGCAGACCATGTTTTCATGTTCAGCGCTATGCCCGTCGGCCCCAATGAAACCCATGTCACCGGCAAATGGTATGTCCATAAAGATGCCGTCGAAGGCGTCGATTATGATGTCGAAAAGCTCATCGCTTTGTGGACCATGACAAATTTGGAAGACAAGATGCTGGCCGAAAACAATCAAGTGGGTGTTAACAGCCCCGGCTACACCCCCGGCCCCTATTCGCAAGAAGCTGAAATGCTCGCTTTGCGTTTTACCGACTATTATTGCGACAAGGCTCGTGATTATATTGCAACCCATGGCAAAGGATAACATCAAGGGGTTGCGCCCCGAAACGCTGGCAGTCGCATTTGGTTATGACCCGGAAATGGGCATGGGATCGGTCAAGCCACCGATCTTCATGACATCCACCTTTGTCTACCCAAGCGCGCAGCATGCCAAGAATGTGCATGAGGCCTATTTTGACGGCACGGGGCCGCTGGTCGGCGAAACCAACCACATATATTCGCGGTTGGGGCATCCAGGCTTGGACTTTCTCGAAAAACGCCTCGCAGCAATCGATGGCGCAGAGGAAGCGGTTGCATATTCCAGCGGCATGGCCGCGCATTCAAGCATTGCGCTTGCCTATGTCCGCCCCGGCGACAGCGTATTGCATGGCCGCCCCATCTATGGCGGCGTTGATATGCTCTACAACAGCATCATGCCGCAATTCGGATCGCATGTAGCCGCCTATACCGATGGCACGGACGAAAACGATGTCCGCAAAGCGGCAGATGAAGCGATGGCCAAGGGGCCGTTGAAGCTTATCATCGCCGAGACACCCGCTAACCCGACCGCAGCCGTGGTTGATCTTGATCTGATGGTGCGGATTGCGGACGAAGTCGGTGCAAAGCAAGGCCACAGGCCATTGGTAGTGGTCGACAACACTTTGCTCGGGCCATTTGCGCAGCGGCCAATTGAACATGGTGTCGACCTATGTATGACCTCGCTGACAAAATATTGCGGTGGGCATAGTGATCTGCTGGCAGGCGGGATTTCGGGTCGCAAGGAATTGATCGACCATCTGCGCATGCAACGCACGACATGGGGCAATCACCTTGATCCCTACACGTCATGGCTGGTGCTGCGTTCATTGGAATCGGTCGCTGTGCGCACCGAGCGTGCGATGCAAAACGCGCGCGGCGTTGCCGAATTTCTGCGCGATCATCCCAAGGTCGCGGGTGTGACCTATTTGGGTTTCCTTGAACCCGGCACAGTTCGTCGCGCGGTCTATGACCGGCAGTGCAAGGCAGCCGGTTCGACATTCTCGTTCCACCTGCACGGCGGTGAGGCAGAGGCCTTCCGTATGCTTGACCAATTAAAGCTGCTTAAGGTAGCGGTCAGTCTGGGTGGTTCGGAAACTTTAATCTGCCATTCGGCAAGCACGACGCATTATGCGGTCCCCCCCGCCCAGCGGTTGGCAGGCGGTATTACCGATGGCACGATCCGACTGTCTGTCGGGTTGGAACATGTTGACGATTTGATAGGCGATTTGCGCCAAGCGCTGGAGGCGGTGTAATGGAACTGAATTTTACCGGAACCGATATATGCGCGATTAATGGAACGCGCAGCGCTCCTGAAACGCATTATGATGTTGTTGTCGTTGGCGCGGGGCCAAGCGGTGTTGCTGCGGCAATCGACGCGGCCAAAGCCGGAGCAAAAGTGCTTCTGGTCGATGAAAACCCCGTTTCGGGCGCTTTGATGGGCAATGATATACCGCTATATTTTGGCGGGCGGATGACCGCAGCGACCCAGAATACAGAACGCATGCTCGAAGCTATCTTCATGAGCATGCCCGCGCTTGAAACCGCGATGGATGCCGGGGTCGAATTGTTGCTCGGCACAACCGCATGGGGTGTTTACCGCAATGGTCCCGGCGTCGCCAGCCTGCCGCAGCAAGTTGTCGGCCTCGCCGATTCCGAACGATCATGGTTGGTCGGTTTTGATAAAATTGTCCTTGCGACCGGCGCGCGCGATTTGGCGATGTCTTTCCCCGGGTGGAACCAGCCCGGCGTCATGGGCGCAGCAGCGCTTCAAATGCTGCTTACCCGTTATGAGGCATTTGCGGGACAGCGCATTTTGGTCTTGGGCTCGCATGATCTCGCGCTCGAAACCGCGCTGTTGGCGCAGGCGCGCGGTATCGACGTGGTTGGCTTGATTGAAGTCCGCGACGCACCACAAGGGCATTCTGAACTGGTCGCCAAGGTCGCGGCCGCTGGCATCGCCATCCACTGCGGACAGACCATCACATCGGCAACAGGCGGCATCAACGGCATCGAAAGCGCAATGCTCTCGACCGGAGACGTGATTGCCTGTGACACCATCTGCGTTGCTATTGGCTTGATCCCGTCCATCGAACTGGTTGATGCGATGCACGGCCCGCGCGCGCTGAATGCTACGCGCGGCGGTTACATTCCGGCCGGCGAACCTTCGGTCACGGCAGTGGGCGATTGTGCAGGGCTTGCAGATAGCGGCTTCGACCATATCGCCTATCGTATGGACTGGATGCGTGCGCTATCGGACATCAGCGCCGACGACACGATTATTTGCCAGTGCGAAGAAGTCACGCGCGCCGATTTGATTGGCGTGCAGCCCCCGAACTACCTGTCACGGCCGGCGCCAATGTGCGCCCGTTCGCTCGACACTTTGCTTCAGGACGGCCCGGCCAATCCGGACCAGATCAAGCGGCTGACGCGCGCGGGCATGGGCGTGTGCCAAGGTCGCCGCTGCCGCGATCAAGTTGCGATGCTGCTGGCGATTGAGGCGGACAAGCCATTTGGTTCAATCCCGCTCGCCAGCCACCGCGCACCGGTTCGTCCGCTGCCGCTCAAAATCCTTGCTGAATGGGATGAGCCTGCGGAAATGGACGCGGCATGGGATGTCTGGTTTGGTATCCCTACCCAATGGGTGCCAGTCGAGGATATTAACACGCCTTATCAGGATGAGCATCGCCAGATGCTTTACACGGGGATGTACACATGAGCGGTTCGGAAGTTGTCATCGTCGGCGGCGGCGTTACGGGCCTGAGTGCGGGCTGGTGGCTCGCGCGTTCGGGGGTCAAGGTAACAGTACTCGACAAATTCATCGTCGGTTGGGAGGCCTCCGGACGTAATGGCGGCGGTGCATCGCATTATTCGAGCCCGTTGTTTGACGAAGAGCAGCGCCTTTGGCCGCAAATGGACGAATTGCTTGGCTATCCGACCGAGCACCAGAAAGGCCGCATCCTGATTGCGATGACCGAACGGCAGTGGGAACAATATCGTTTCATTGCCGAACGTCACACGCGGCTGAACCATCCGGTGGAATTGCTGGACGTTAAACAGGTGCAAGAGGCCGTGCCATTGGCAGGCGACAATTGCTTTGGCGGTGTGCATTATAAATTTGGTGGACACGCAAACCCACAGCGCAGCGTGCAGGCTTATGCTTGGGCTCTGCAGGATCTGGGCGGAAAAATCGTTCAGCACAGCCCGGTAACCGGTTTTGAAACCGCTGGCGGCAAGGTGACGGCCGTGAAGACTGCGAACGCCACTTATGGCTGTGACGCTGTCGTGGTGGCGGCAGGACCGCAGATCCCGCAATTGATGGCACAGCTTGGCGTCGACGTGCCATTGGCAGCCGCCCGCGCGGAAATGATCATCACGGAACCTGCGCCAATGATGCCGCTTGGCGGCGTTGACGGCCATAAAATCTATGGCCGCCAAACGCTGCGCGGGAATCTCGCTTATGGCGGTGGCCCGCATGAGTGGCTTGATGTCGACGCAACTGGTCCGGCCGCACGGCCTTCGACGCCGCTGGCCCGCAACCTTGCGAAACGATTGGCAGAACTTTTGCCAAAGGCCGCGCATCTGAATGTCATCCGTAGCTGGGCTGGCATCATCGAAAACTCGCCCGATGGCCGTCCAATCATCGACCGCCTCACCAGCCCAGACAATGTCGTGGTCGCGTCGATGTCGAGCGTCGGCTTCGGCCTATCGCCAGCGTCGGGTCATGCGATCCGCGACTTGGTGATCGACGGGAAATGTTCGTTTGCCGATATCGATATCCTCAAACTATCGCGCTTCGACAATCTTGAGTCCGATTGGCGCGAAAAGCGCGGGTGGATGCCGATTTCATGAGCCAATATTCGGCTTTCGGATTGCTGCGCGGTGCTTTGAACGGGCAGAAGCATTGGCAACCTGCGTGGCGTGATCCGGAGCCTAAATCGCATTATGATATCATCATCATCGGCGGCGGCGGGCACGGGCTGGCGACGGCCTATTATCTTGCCAAGGTCCACGGCCTGAAAAATATCGCGGTTCTGGAAAAGGGCTGGATCGGCGGTGGTAACACCGGACGTAACACGACGATTGTCCGGTCAAACTACCGGCTAAAGCCCTTGCACGACCTGTTCGAATTCGGCCTGAAAATGTGGGAGCATTTAAGCGACGAGTTGAATTACAATGTCATGTTCTCGCCGCGCGGCGCGATGTTTCTGGGGCACAGCGACGCCGATATGACCAAGCTTGCTGAGCGCGGTGACGCGATGCGGTGCGACGGGATCGATGCCGATTTAATGACCCGCGACGAAGTGCAAAAGCTGGAACCGTTGCTCGACATGTCACGCAGTGCACGTTTCCCGATTGAGGGCGGCTTGATTCAGCGGCGCGGCGGCACTGCCCGCCATGATGCCGTCGCCTGGGGCTATGCGCGCGGCGCAGACAGCCTTGGCGTCGACATCATCCAGAAATGCGAAGTCACAGGCTTTGTGCGCGATGGCGATGCAGTGGTCGGCGTGGAAACCACGCGCGGGCGGATCAACGCCGGTCGCGTCGGCATTTGCGTTGCGGGCCATAGCGGCCATGTCGCAGGGCTGGCGGGCCTCAAACTGCCCGTGGAATCGCAAACGTTGCAGGCGATGGTGACCGAAGGCGTCAAGCCAATGATAAACAGCGTGATCATGTCGCAATCACTGCATTGCTATATCAGCCAGTCCGACAAGGGCGGCATCGTCTTTGGCGGGGATCCTGATAACTGGCCAAGCTATGCCCAACGCGGCAATCCGATGGTGATGGAGCGTGCCGTGGCACAGGGCCTGGCGCTCGTCCCGGCGCTCTCACGTCTGCGTATGGTGCGGACATGGTCTGGCGTGACCGATATGAGCTTTGACGGCGCGCCGATCATTGGCGAAACGCCCGTGAAGAACCTCTTTCTCAACGGCGGTTGGTGCTATGGCGGGTTCAAGGCGACACCGGCGTCGGGTTGGACATATGCGCACACGCTCGCGACCGGCAAAGCACATGCCCTGAATGCGCCATTCGCGCTCGACCGTTTCGAACGCGGTGCGACAATCGATGAAACAGGGAGCGGCCCAATGCCGAACAGTCGCTAATGATGCAGTTCACCTGTCCCCATTGCGGCCCGCGCGATCAGGCGGAGTTTATATACGAACGCACCGTAGACGCGGTGGTGTCGCTTGATGCTGCACCAGAAGAGGCGATGAAATCGCTCTTCACACGCAACAATCCACGCGGTGTTGATGAAGAAATCTGGCGGCACACTTATGGATGCCGTGCATGGATGGTGATCGCACGCAACCGTGTGACAAATGAAATCAGCGCCACCCGTGCCGTTGGTCCGGAGGCTCTGCCGTGATAAATTTCAGTTTCGACGGCAAGACCTATCAAGCGGAAAAAGGCGACACACTTGCCGCCGCGCTTTTGCGCAACGGCATTGGCCTTGTTGGCCGCAGCTTCAAATATCACCGTCCACGCGGCATTATGACGGCTGGCGTTGAGGAGCCCAACGCGCTCGTCACCATTGGTGATGGCGGACGCACCGAACCCAATACCCGCGCTACCGATGTTTTTGTGTATGAAGGCCTCATCGCAAAAAGCCAGAACCGCTGGCGTAAAAAAAATACTTGTCGCTGACCCGGGAAGACCGCCCTTTTGGGCACTCGCTGAACACTGTACTGAAAAACTAGGGGCTGAGGTAATTTCTCGAAGAATTGTTAAGCCATGGAAATCAGAGAAATATATTTTAGTTATTACTTAAACTTAATTCACAGACATAAAAAAACCGGGCTAGGCCCGGTTTTTTTTATTATGGGTTTGCATCTGGACCTGTTTGAACCTCTGGATCAAGGGGAGCATAATCACTCTCATCAACTACACCATCCCCATCATCGTCATTATCAGCATTATTACCAATTTTGTCTCCATCAGTATCAAGATACTCATTCTTATCATTTGGGAATGCATCCACTTCATTGCTTGCGCCATCACCATCGGGATCAACCCAATCTGGCGTATCGTTAGGGAAATCCTCACAGTAATCAACAACACCATCATTATCTGAGTCATTGGTTATATTCTGAGTAGGCAGACCATTCCAGTTACCCATCACCTTACCCATGGTAATTGGCTTGTCTCTATCTTCTTCACTCATAAGGAATACTAATGAGTT
>ENA-OREM01000997-OREM01000997.1-marine-metagenome-genome-assembly--contig:-NODE-997-length-15659-cov-7.703761_pt1 | contig 15659 bp, 5 predicted proteins | sample MGYA00248623_ERZ508561 | MGnify/ENA primary metagenome ERZ508561 (study PRJEB26227, sample SAMN06264494) | marine metagenome | isolation source: Columbia River Estuary | place: USA:Columbia River Estuary...
ACTGATCGTTGGACATTTACAAACGATGGAACAACATATCATAATTTAATTATTAATAGTGACGATTTGGTTGAGGGTGCAGTCAACGAATATTATGATGATTCAAAAGTAGATGCACGAATAGCAAATTCATCTATTGATGACTTAGCAGATGTAGACTTGACAACATCTGCGCCAGTAGATAAACAGATACTAATATGGGATGGAGTCAATAATAAATTTGTACCTGGTAACGAATTTTCCACACTTAATTTAAGTGTTGGCAGTCCAATTGCACCAAATGGTATAGGCGGTATTACATACGATAATTCAACTGGTGTATTTACATATATTCCACCTGATCTAAGTGCGTATGTAATTACATGGAATGACCTTACTGGAACACCAACAACAATTGCAGGTTATGGAATTACAGATGCATTTGATGGAGATTATGGATCATTAACTAATACACCTAGTATTCCGTCATCATTACTTGATTTGAATACTATTGTAGATGGTACAAATGGACAAGTTTTACAAACGAATGGCGCCGCCGGGTTTAGTTTTGCTACACTGGATATTTCTGATTTCACTGACGGTTCGAGTTTACTTGGTAATAGTTCATATTATGCAACAAAGGTCGGTTACAATTTAGCAGATGAAACAGATACATCATCAATTGTTTTAAATCCAGGTGATGCTACTACCTCAGCAACTTTCCGAGGTAACATTATAAATCCAACTACTGGTGCAACGGTATTAAACGCTTCGCAACCTCAATACACACTAACAGGTAATGTAGCAGGCGACTTATATGGAGATGTAATTTCACCTACTCAAAATACACCAATTATTACTACTGGTCCAACGCGAGACCTATTAACAATTCACGATGCTGAAATTGAAAAACTAAAAGCACCAACTGTTGGTGGAGTAGCAGGTGCAACAATAATTAACACTACTGGAGCAGATACATTTTTTGGACACAATGCTCATCTAACAGGATCATTATACGGTGACATTGGTGATACATTAGCAAATTCTCCAGTACTAACAGTTGGTACCGGCAATAACGATTCTCAATTGGATGTCACAACCGCATCAATAGATGATTTAACTGTTAAAAATCCTACTATTGTTAGAACACTAACACAACAAGCAATAAGTGCTGATCATTACACAAAACAATATGTATTATCAGGCACAACAACTGATGCAACTGAAACCGAATTATTTGTTCGTGGTGCGCCCAATGAAAGAATACCAGTAGCAACAGATACAACAATATTCTATGATATTTCTTTTGTAGCACGTAGAACAGATGCGACCGGTGAAAGTGCAGGATTTGAACTTAAAGGTGTTGTTGACAATTTTGCAGGAACAGTAGCAGATGTTGGCGATCTATATGAAATTCTGGTAGCAAGTGATAATACAAATTTAGTAGTTGAAGCAACTGCAGATGATACAAATGATGCTATTAAAATTTCAGTAACGGGCGAAGCAAGTAAAACATTTAGATGGACTGCGGTAGTAAAAACTACAGAAGTGGCACAGTAAAGGATTAGAAGATGGCAAGGGCAAGAGGATTTAAGTGGGATAATGTTCAAAAGAAACAATTTGTTGTTGATAGTAACGGTGTTGAAACAACATTATTAGATGAAACCGGTAGTGGCGGAGGTAGTGAGACAGCAAGTATTGCAACATCTACGACATCACCCAGCAATCCCGTAGACGGCGATTTATGGTTTGATACTACTGATGGAACAATGTATATATATTACGATGATGGCACATCTTCACAATGGGTAGGTATTAGTGGTGCAACCGGTGCAACAGGCGCCGATGGTGGGGTAACATCATATACTGATATTACAGCCCGCAATGCTGCACCGCCGCCCAGTACGGGTGATCTTGCTTATATCACATCAACAGGTGGACTTTATATTTGGGATAGTAGCGAATGGGATAGAATTTGGGCAGGAGCAGATTCTGTACCTACATGGACAACAGAATTATCAGATAATACAGTATTAAATTCAGACGGCACAGCGACTACATTAACTGTTGCAGCAACCGACGCAGAAGGATTTGATGTAACATATGCATATGACACTAGCCCAAGCAATCAAACCCAAGCAACAATTGCAAATAATAATGATGGTACATTTACATTAACGCCCAGTACATCTGCATCAGACTCCGGCAATTTTACATTCCGTGCTAGATCGAATGATGGATTACAGGTCATATCTACAGTCACTACTGTAAGTTTGGCCTTCAGCGAAGATATTACATTCGATTCTAGTGAGATGGGAATAACAACGAATTCTACTAATTCTGTTGATTGGGCGTTTGGAAATTGGGGAAGCACCAGTGACTTTAACATGGCTGCAAGTAGTGAATTGGCATCTGGCAGAAAATATTTTGAAGTTGAAATGGTATCTGGTAGCTCACAGTTCTATATTGGCATAGCACGTAGTGATATTCCACAATGGAACACTGGTCATTTTGATACTGGTGTCGTTGTCAATTACAGGTCTGGGGGCGTGATTGACAACGTGACCAATAGCAACATAGGTGGTGGGGTTGGTAGCCTGAATGCAGGTGCTGTACTGCAAATTGCATACGACAATACAACAGATGAAGTTTGGTTTAATAAAGATGGCGGTACATGGTGGCCAAATAATCCAGCCAGTGGTTCTGGATATTCGGTTAATGGTACGGCTGGACAACCATTCCGTCTGGTACTCGGTACTGAAGGCGGCGTCACGACTTTCGTAGGTAATATTATCACTGGTTCACAAACTTTCAATCATTCTGTGCCGACTGGATTTGTTGGTCATTAATAACATGAATTTAAATAAAAAAGGAATTAAATAATGGCAATAAATTTTCCAGATAATCCATCAGATGGCGATATCGCTACCATTGGCGGAGTAACATATACATACACTGCAAGTGCAAACTCTTGGAAACCTCCTGCACCGGGCGCTAGTGCAAGTACGTTAACTGATTTAAATATTAGTGATGGAACGTCAGGCCAATTATTAACAACTGACGGTAATAATAATTTTTCATTTACATCCGTATCATCTGCATCATCTACTGAAATTTTTGCAGATATGGCAGCATTGATTGCAAAAACCGGAATGAATGCAGGAGACCAAGGATTAGTACTGGACAATAACAAACTGTTTATGTATACCGGGTCTGCATGGTATTTAATCGCAACGATGGTTAATAATTCACCATCTGCAATTACAAATGTTGATTCGTCATATGATCTTTCTATTGATGGCACACCTACTGTAATTACTGCAACATCAACTGACCCAGAAGGGTTCCCACTTACATGGAGTTATGCAATAACATCTGGATCACTTGGATCAACTGCTACAATATCACAAACAGATAATGTTTTTACAATTACTCCAAGTACTAATTCAGCAGACTCTGGTGAGTTTACGTTAACAATTAGTGTAACAGATGGTGGATCATCTGGCATAGTAAACAAAGTTACACCCATATCTCTTGCCTTCAAGATTGCTAATAGTAGATATACAACATTACTTGTAACAGCAACAGAAGATTCTGATAATAACAATGTAACTGATTCATCTACTAATAATCATAGCATTACATTAAATGGTAATCCTTATGCTGTTACATTTAGTCCTTATAGAAGTGGTGGTTATTCAACTTACTTTGATGGTTCCAGTTCTTTAACTATTCCAAATGACGCAACACTTTACTTTGGTAGTGGTGATTATACGGTAGAGACTTGGGTGTATAATACGGACACAGGTAACGATATTAAATGGATTGCTGGAATTTGGCATTATATAGACCCCGCAGCGCAAGCTTGGGCATTATACCATCAAAATGGTCAATATAGATTCATAGTTGATCCAGCAGATACTGTTGTCACTATAGGAACTTCTGGACTGCATACGAATGAGTGGACGCATCTCGCCGTTACAAAGTCTGGTAATGTATTTAGAATGTTTATCAATGGAGTCCAAGAATCAACTACTACTCTTAGTCACACCATGCAAAACGGTAGTGGTGCGGTCGATATTGGTGCTGTTGGGTCTAGTCCTGCGAATACGAGGTTTGGTGGGTATATTAGCAACTTTAGAGTAGTAAAGGGTACAGCAGTCTACACTTCCAACTTTACACCACCAGACGAACCTTTAACGGCAATTACGAATACCACCCTACTTGCCTGTCACTTACCATATATCGCAGATGGATCTACTAATGCTCACGCTATTACAGTAACCGGCAATGTTTCTACAAAGCCATTCTCACCATATGACTATGCAGCATATGATTCAACAGACCACGGCGGATCTGTGTATTTTCCTGGTGGCGGATCTGCTTCATTCACACCATCAGATGCTAGTTTTGGTTTTGGCACAGGTGATTATACAATTGAAGGTTGGTTTAATTTCGATGATAATGGAGCCTTTACAGGCGGCGATGGTGCAACTATTCTATCTACTTTAAATTCGCTATCTGGAGTGGGCGCACATATTTGGGTATCGTCTAACACAATTAGATTCTATAATGCTTCCGCGGATCGTATTATAAGTTCTGCTGTTAGTGTAAAAGAATGGCATCATATTGCACTTGTTAGATCAAGTGGAAATACAAAACTTTATATTGATGGCAATCAAACAGGTTCAACATATGCAGACAGTAATGATTACGGAGCAACTGCTCCTTTTAGTATAGGCAGTTATCATAACAATGGTGCTGTTGGCTCTGTTACTAAAAATATGATTGGTTATGTGTCAGACCTTAAAGTCACAAAAGGACAAGCAATATATACATCTAGCTTTACACCACCTACTGCTCCATTGTCTTCATCTGGTGCATCTCTACATATCAAAGGAATAGATGCTTCTATTATAGATAAATCTCAAACTAGTAACCTAAATCTGATTGGAAATACTACTGGATCAACTACTCAAGTTAAGTTTGCAAATAGTAAGTCGATTTATTTTGATGGGACTGGTTATTTACACACACTGAATGTTGATTCACTTAGTATGGGAACTGGTGATTTTACAGTAGAATGCTGGGTAAATGTATCCAACGCGATACACAAAGGAGTATGGCAAATAACCTCGACACCGGGTGGATTACAGACAGCCTGGCCGAGCACAATAGGATTAGGTTATCTAGATTCCGCTCTGCCTGGTAATGGTATTTGGCAAATTTATTCGGGTGGAGTAGTTACAGGTAATACTGGCCCTAGTGTTGCATTAACTGCAAATACCTGGTATCATACCGCCGTGGTTAGAAATAGTGGCACTACAAAACTATATATTGACGGCACAGAAAATCTTTCTATATCAGATTCTTATAATTATACTGGTACATATATGGTTATTGGTGGTTACTATGATACTAATTATTTACACCAAGGTTACATTCAAGATTTAAGAGTTAGTAAAGGTTTAGCAAGATATACCGCTAACTTCACACCGCCTACTAGTTCACTCAAAGGTTAAATTTATATATATATATATATTAAAACTAAAAAAGCGTTTAACGCTTTTTTATTGTTTACGATTTGATAAATACTTGTAATATTATAAAGTATTTTCTAGGAGAATAAAATGCCAGTTTCAATTCCAAGCAATCCATCTGTCGGTGATAGAATTACAATTGGTTCAAGACAATTAGAATGGAATGGAAGTAGATGGATTCAGCCACCTTCAACACCATCTGTTGTCGCAGAACAAGTTGTTGCACAGTCTTCAGCCACAGCGCAAGCAAAAGCAGATGAAGCAGAAGCAGATGCAATCGCGGCAGCAGCGGTAGAAGCGCAAGCAAAAGCAGATGCTGCACAGGCAGCAGCGGTAGAGACTGCAGCAATAGAAGCACAAGCAAAAGCAGATGCAGCACAAGCAGCAGCCGAAGCAACAGCGGCAGCCGATGCACAACAAAAAGCAGATGAAGCCCAAGCAGCGGCAGAAGCAACAGCAGCAGCAGATGCACAGCAAAAAGCAGATGCAGCACAAGCAGCGGCAGAAGCAACAGCAGCCGCAGATGCACAACAAAAAGCAGATGCGGCGGCAGCGCAAGCGGTCTCTGATGTAACAGGTGGTGCAAGTGAAGCATTTGATACATTAAAAGAAATAAGTGATGCTATGGCAACTGACCAAGATGTTGCAACTGCTATTAGTCAAATATCTCCTCAACAATTAGTATTAGATGGCAATGATTTAAGTATATCAGATGGCAATACTATTGATTTATCTGGACTTTCAGGTGGTAGCGGCACCGGGGAAAAAGGCGATACAGGTGATACAGGTCCAGCAGGCCCAGCAGGCCCAGCAGGTGCAGATGGCGCAGCAGGTGCAGATGGGGCAGTCGGTCCAGCAGGTGCAGATGGGGCAGTCGGACCAGCCGGCGCAGATGGCACTGATGGTGCAGATAGTACTGTTCCTGGGCCAGCAGGCCCAGCAGGCCCAGCAGGTGCAGATGGAGCAGATGGAGTAGATGGCGCAGTAGGTCCAGCCGGGGCAGATGGTGCAGCAGGCGCAGATGGAGCAGATAGTACTGTTCCTGGTCCAAAGGGAGATACTGGCGATATAGGCCCAGCAGGCCCAGCAGGTGCTCAAGGGGAAACTGGAATTACTGGGCCAACTGGACCACAGGGGATTCAAGGGATTCAAGGTGCTGCTGGTTTAGGTATCACGTTCTTAGGAGAAGTTGCAACTGAAAGTGCATTGCCTGCAGGTGGGAATACACAAGGCGATGCTTATCTAGTGCAAACAGATGACAGTTTACACGTGTGGGATAACACTTCATGGGTAAGTGGAGGTTCTATTCAAGGACCACAGGGGATTCAAGGTGCTGCAGGTGAACAAGGAATTCAAGGAGAATCTGGAACTGACGGTTTAGATAGTACAGTTCCCGGACCAAAGGGAGATACTGGCGATATAGGTCCAGCAGGCCCAGCAGGTGAAGCTGGACCAGCCGGCGCAGATGGGGCAGACGGCACAAGTAATTGGGCTGATATAACCGGCACACCAACAACCTTAGCAGGTTACGGAATTACTGATGGCAATTCAGGTGGTGGTGTTTCATCATATAATGATTTAACAGACAAACCGACTATACCAGTTGATGTTGCTGATTTAACAGATAACGGCTTATTATTACTTCATAACGAAACTATTGTTTTATCCGATATCAGTGTCACATCAGAAACTCCCAGTGGTACAACAAGTACACTAGTATATGATGATAACACTGGTGTATTTACATTTACATCTGCAGTAGAAAGTGTTGGCGAAAAAGGAGATACAGGGGATACAGGTCCAGCCGGCGCAGACGGGGCAGTAGGCCCAGCCGGACCAGCAGGCGCAGATGGGGCAGATAGTACAGTTCCTGGTCCTAAAGGCGATACTGGTGATATTGGCCCAGTTGGTCCAGCCGGTGCAGATGGCGCAGATGGCGCAGTAGGTCCAGCGGGTGCTGATGGGGCGGACGGAACAAATGGGACAGATGGATTAGATAGCACTGTTGCAGGTCCGCAGGGATTAAAAGGTGACACTGGCGATACTGGTCCAACTGGACCAGCAGGTGCTACTACTATGACAGGACTAACTGATACTACGTTATCTAATGTTCAGAACTACAATTTTTTACAGTGGACTGGTTCTACATGGGCAAATAGTTACGCTTCGATACGTCACTTGATAGATGTTGATAGTGTAGGCCCATTGTCTACTGGTGATGTTCTAGTATGGAATCAAAATGCAAATGAATTTGAATTTAGAGCACATCAAACTATTACATCATTAAGTATCAATGCAAACGTATTAAAATACACAGATGAAGATGGCGCAGAAACTAATATAGACTTGAGTACATATCTTGATGATACAAACTTAGCACGAATCTCAGGTGGTACGTTGAATGCATCAACAGGTGTAGCAACATTTACACGTGATGATGCTTCTACATTCACATTAGACCTAAGTGATTTGTTAAATATAACTTTATCAGATATAAGTGTAGGAACACCTGCTACAGCGAGTGGCAACGGTGATCTATCATACGATAATACTACAGGTGTATTCACATATACTCCACCAGTTATACCATCTGATATATCAGATTTAACTGATAATAGTAATGTAATACCATCTGATATATCAGATTTGACAGATACAACAAGTGTGATTCCAACTGACTTCTCTGATCTTACAGACAATAATAACACACTCGCAGGAACAATCGCAACAACCGATTTAGATATGAATGGCAAAAGAGTACTATTTGCAAACATATATAATAACGAAGTTGATTTACCAAGTGCAACAACATATCATGGCATGTTTGCGCATGTTCACGGTACCGGTAAGGGATACTATGCCCATGCAGGTTCTTGGATTCCATTAGCAACAGAATCACAAGTTGCAAATATAACATTTAACGATATCACTTCCAAGCCAACCACTATTGCTGGATATGGTATTACAGATGCAGTAGAAGATTTTGCTGATTTAGGTACAACACCCACTACACTAGCAGGATATGGTATTACTGATGTTGTACCAACAGAATTATCTGATCTAACAGATGTATCGATTGTCTCACCATCTGATGGTCAAATAATGTTGTGGAATGCAACTAATAATAGATTTGAAGTGGGTGAAATTGGCAGTGCAATAACTACATTTGAAAAGGGTATATATGAAGTCGCAACTAGTAAATCACATGCACTTAATACGAATGTATCTGGCGATGCTGCGGCTAACTCTGGTGGGACAGTAATATTTGATACATCAATAAATGGAAATCTGTTTCATTATTATAATAATCAATTGAATTCACCTTCCTGGACAGCGAATATTACTAATCTTCCGACTACTAATTATCAATTCACTAATGTCACAATAATAATAAAACAACGACCTTGGGGAGGTACAAGCACAGTAGGATCATTACCGACAACATACAAACTTGATGGTCAGACACATACTATACGGTGGGCAGATGGAGTGGCACCAAGTGCAACTGCTGATGGTGTTGATGTAATTCAATTAACTATTATGCCAATAGAAACATCAGATGGTACCGGAGTGCCTATATATAATACTATTCATATTTTAGGATCACATACTAGTCATCCATATTAAAGATAATTCAATACTAATACGAAGGAAAATACAATGCCATTTATTTCTTTAGTCAACGGAACAATGACTAGCGCATTCGCACTTAATAGCGGTGCTATACCACTTGGACCAGGAGCAACTGCACCATTATTAAACAACGCAGCGACTCCTTATGTGTTGAATAATCCTAGATTGTTTGATTCTTCTAATGCGCAATATTCTTCATATACAGGTGACGCTTTTGGCTCTTCAATAGATAGTAATAGCACATACGTTGCTGCAGGCGTTTACGATGAAGATCAAAATACGTCAGGTGGATGGGAATTTAGTACAGGTGGCGGTGCAATATATGATGCTAATACTGGAGCATTATTATTTTCAATTTTAAATCCAAATCCAAGGGACGCATACGAGGATCAAACTACATTTAACACGTATTTCAATCCAAATAATATAAATTGGACTGGCGCGGATAAATTTGGTCAATACGTTTCAGTTACCGATAGTCGTGCAATTTTTAGTTCAAATGAATCATACGGATCAGGCTCTAGTACGATACTTGGTGCGGGCGCATTGTACACATATGAATTACCAGGTGGAGGCCAAAAGAAAATAATACGAAGTCCATTCATAAATCAGACAACTCCAGGTAGATACGTTTCAGGGTTGTTTAACATGTCAAGTCTTTCGAAGGAAACTTATCAGGACACTTTTACTATTGGTGCCTCTCCAGAAGCACATCCTGTAACAGGATTAGTAGTTGGAAGTGGAAGTACCAATAAGAGCTACGGTGGATGTGTGCTATTAATAGATGCTGTTACTGACACTGTATTAAATACATTTGTTGCACCACAATATATGATAGAAACTGACCAATCTAGTTCTTGGAGAAATGGATTAAAAAGATCAGACTCATATACTGCAATTTATAGTGGCGAATTTTCCACATCAGCACAAAATAGTGATTATGTAGTGGCTAAGGGCCCAGCTTTAGCGAATGGACAAGCAATTGTACACGTATTTGATAGATTGGGCAGTCATTATCCAATACATGAAATTATTCAATCGGGGAATTTTGGTTATGCTATTTGTATGAACGAAGATTATTTGGCTATCAGTGACCCTTATGTGGCAGATGATTATGGCAATGAGTCAGGAAAAGTTTATATTTATGAAGTGGGAACATGGAATCTATTATATGTAATAGACAATCCCAATGCATGGGGAGTAACTTTCGGCGATCTCTTTGGCATAAGAATTTCAATGGATGGCAGATATCTTTCAATTGATACTAACGACATGTATGCGACAACAGCAGATCATGAAGGGTATACCGTAGGCAATGGCAATCCTACACCAAGACAGTATAAAACATATATATATGATTTGACTGATGGCAGTCTTATATACAGAGTTGATGATTCGGGAGGGTCAGACACTGAACTTAACAATTTTAAATTATTTGTTGGCGCTATAGCAGCAAACAACAATGGTAGAGACAGAGATGGTGCAATATATGCATATAATATTCCAACGACAAGTGATTGGCAAAATTCTACATTAGTGAATCAGTTAGATAATCCAAATCCACTTGGAACATCAGAAGGTGATAATTATGGCGGCGCTGTTGCGATATCTAATAACTTGGCAATTGTAAGTGCAAGATATGAAAGCGATGGCGGCGGTCTAAATTCTGGCAAAGTATACATATATGATGTTTCAGATGCAACTGCTAGTAGTTTAAAATATACAATATCAAATCCTAATGCATATAGTGCAAGTGCAGGAGATCAATTTGGTGTATCAGTTGCGATTGATGGTGACTTTGCAATTGTTGGTGCACCATATGAAGATGACGCTAATGGGTCTGATTCAGGAAAAGCATATATTTTTAATGTAGGTTCAAGTGGAAGCAGCACAGCACTACTTACCTTAGATAATCCTAATCCTACTGGAACAAGTGCGGATGACAACTTCGGTAGTAGTGTTGCAATTAATGATGACTATGCAATAGTAGGATCACCATATGAAGGTGACACTGGCGGTTTACAAGCTGGCAAAGTTTATATGTTTGATAAGAATGATGGCTCATTACTATTTACATTTGATAATCCAAGTGATCAAACTGCCAACGATTTATTTGGTTCATCTGTTTCAATAAGCGGTAACATTTTAGCAATTAGTGCGCCATTGGACGATGATAACTCTGGAACAGACTCTGGAAGGGTATATTTATACAGTATCATAACAGGACAAATACTTCATACTATCAAAAATCCAAATCCTATTGGTACAAGTGCAGACGATACCTTTGGTGGAAGTATTGATTTACTAGGTGATTTCTTAGTGGTTGGTGCACCATATGAAGATGATCCATCATACACATACGCAGATGCAGGCAAAGCATATTTGTTCAGTAGTATATCAGGAGAATTACTGTATACATTTAATAATCCAAACGGAGATGACACAACCGAAGATGACCATTTTGGACATGCAGTTTCATTATCAGACAGTTATGTAATAATAAGTGGACATGATGAAGATGATAGTGCAAATTCTAGAACTGAAACTGGAAAAGCATACTTTTATAGTTTAGCAGATGGACTTCTAAAACACACTATAAGTAACCCTATTTCAGATTCAACTGCCCAGAGTGCTAAATTTTCACATTCAGTTGCAATTAATAACGAATATGCTATTATTGGTGCGCCAGGCGATCAATTTGCATCATTCCCGGGAAAAGTATTTGTATACTCAGCAGAAAAAATAATAGCATTGGGAAATCCAATTGTGTCAGTATCAGATAATTGGGCAACGCCAGAAATAACATCACAAATAGAAAGTCCCTATTTTCTAACGCAATATGACATTGACGAAGGCAAATCTGCATACGTTGATGCTGATTGGGGAAGCTCAGTTGTAAGTTTTGGTGATTACATAGTATCAGGTATGCCAAAAGATGACTATGATTATACACCAGGCGGTCAAAATCCACCCTTTGAGATCATTCAAACTGGAAGAATATTTGTGTATAGTGCTACTACTTCTGAACTATTATATGATATTAAGGCGCCAGAACCACTAGGAACACATACAAATGCATATAATGCGGGTCTTTTAGGTTCGATGGATAGACTTTGTGTGACAAGTAATTACATAATCGCAGGATATGGTCCTGGTAGTACTGTAGCACAAGATAGAAATAAAATTCATTTCTTTGATATAAAAACTGGAAATCTTGTACACACAATACGAGATCCGGAACATTCAACTGACCCTGGCAAAAAATGGCCACTGTTTATGGATGTATCAGAAGATGGTAATTGGTTAGTGGTAACATGTTATAATAGAACTGTGAACGGAGTTGTAAATGCTGGTAGAGCTTATATCTATGATGTTTCTACTAAACAACTAGTTCACACATTAGACAGAATTCCCAATGATACTTCTCTTTTATATGGATATTCGGCCGCAAAAATCACAAATTCCCATACATTTATTCCACATTCGTATTATGACAATTACACAGGTGGCATACACATGTATGAGAATTCCACTGGCAATTACATAAGAACAATTACAAGTCCATGGGCTAATCATACTTTCACGGGATCTCCCAATGGAGTTCAGTCTATCGGTGGCACCCCTGGCGGATTTGCGGCATACGGTGGTATTTACGCTGTTAGCTCACACGCATATGAATGGAATGGTAGTACTTATGCATATACTTATAGAATCTTTCTATATTCTCTCGTTACAGGGAATGTAGTTCTTACTATTGATAAACCAGGTAACGGTTCAACTGGATGGGGCGAGAAAATTACATTAGATTCTAATTATATTGTTACTACTGACAGCCTCAGAGTTTACATTTACAGTATCCAAAGTGGAAATCTTGCAGGTACAGTTAATCGGCCTGCGCAGCCTACCGATCATCAATATGACACAGGATATGATTGGGGTAAACTTTCAAATTTAGAGATACAAGGAAATAGAATTATTGTAGGATCAGAAAATTGGAGTAATATTTACGGCGGCAGTGCAGAGTCTGGCAGAATAACAATTATCACCGGTGATATGTGGGAAAATGCAGTTGCTGGTCAGCCTACTTTTGCGAGTGTGTCACCTGCATCATATAGTGGTGGCGCAAACAGAAGTTTAACATTGACTGGTACTAAATTTGAATTAGATACTACAATAGAGTTGATTGATTCTAATAACATTTCAACTACAGTAACCGATTTCACAACAATGGACCCTAATACTATTGTATTTAATACACCAAAATCATATACAACCACTGAAGGTCCATTAAGTATAAAAATAACATCATCTACGGGCGAGTCTGTTACTGAAGTAAATGCATTAGCGACAGGTTTTAATCCAGTATGGACAACAGCATCAGGTAATTTGTCATCTGGTACTGCGGATGGAGCAGGAACAAATGCACATTATTTCTTAACAGAAGATGTATCAGAAACAATAGTTGCGACTGATACAGAAGATCCAGAAGTAATATATACTATAGAAAGTGGTAGTCTACCACCAGGTTGCACAATTAATGCTAATTCTGGTGAAATTTCTGGTACAATTCCAGCAGCAGATATTGGAAGTGATACTGTATATAACTTTACTGCCGGTGTAAATGATTCTGGTGGTAACTTAACAACCAGAGATTTTAGCATAACAGTTAAAAATTCTGCTGCTGTTAATTATGATTTCACATCATTTACATTTAGAGGAAAAGCAACTGGTGCCACGGGGCCAACACTTAGCGAAACATTGGCTTTTTACGATACAACAACTTATTCTTGGTTAAATAATACTACATATTTCAATGTTACTTCAGACAATATGCAAATTTGGAAGGTTCCTGCGACAGGTAACTATAGAATAAAAACAATTGGAGCAGCAGGAGGATCACCAACTGCACAAATGAATATTGATAATGGCGGAATCGGTGGATATGGATCATATACTGAAGCAGATATATATCTTGAACGAAATGCACATTTGTTAATTGTTCCTGGACATATGGGGTCAGCAGATTCACTTGGTGGCGCAGGTGGTGGCGGTGGCAGTTTTGTAGCGTATCGTCCATCTGGAGCAGGAACATCATTTACCGATGCTGATCTTATTTTTGCAGGCGGCGGGGGCGGCGGCGGTGCAAAGATGTCTACTTCAACAGGCATAGCTATTGGTGGCAACGGCGGTCTTGAGTTTAAAGGTGAAAACTCACCAGATGGATATCGTACAGGTGCAGGCAATAGTGCAACACAAGGAAGCTTAACTAGTTACGTAGGCGATAATGCCTATGGAGATGGCGGCAATTGGGGCGGTGGAAACGGTGCAGGTTGGCTTGGCGCTGGAAGAGCAAGTGGCGGCGGTGCTGGCTCTGCTGGTAGATATGGTTCCGGCGGTGGTGCAGGTTTCAACGATTCATATGTTCCTCTAGGCGGTGGCCAATATCGTATTGAAGGTGGTTTTGGCGGCGGCGGCTCTCCAGGCGGTGCTAATAATGGAGAAGGTGGTGGCGGTGGTGGCGGTGGCTACAGTGGCGGCGCAGGTGATTATGCTGACTATGGAGGAAATGCAAATTGGTCCGATTATAGATATATAAATGGCGGAGGCGGAGGTGGTCTATATTATCATAGTGATCCTACTCTTCCATCTATATCTAATTTGGCTACAGGTATTAATACAGTCCTAGAGCATGGTACTATAATAATTACACTGATTCCATAATAACACAAATATAATCTAAAGAAAAACTCGGCATTAATGTCGGGTTTTTTGTTGTTTATCTACATAACTACGAATATAAATGATAAATACTGTTGTAATTGGGAGAAGCCGCAATGAATAAAGATAGCATATGGTGGAATGCACCTGAATATTTCAGTAGATGGAGATTATTTCCACGTGCATTTATTTCAATGTATATATATCTTCTTTGGGATGTTGTTACGTGGTTTATGGAATTGCCTGATCCAAATATGAATCAAGCAGGACTTGTTAGTGTTATCGTTGGTGCAGGAGCAGCATGGTTTGGACTATATGTAAATTCTAATTCTACTAAGTTCGAACAAACTACACCGACAATGCCAACTACTACAATATATTCAGATGAATCAAGAAGAGAACCTAGTAGAGAACCAATAAGAGAACCTGAACCTAAAAAAGAAATAAAGAGTAGATACTAATGAGTAAGAAAAATTTCAAACATCATATTCGAATTCAATTGAATGAAGAATTAGACAAGCATGACATAACTGGTATCTTAATGGTACTTGAAAAATCTATTCCTAACATATTTGATGTAGATAAAAAAGAAGTAAATTATCATACTGAAGATAACAAACATCTATATGATTTTAAGATAGAGCGTTCATTAACAGAAGCAGAAGGCGAAGCAATACTTCACGTTATAGAAAAGTGGACATCAAATGATTTCTTGTTAGAGGTAACAACAACCGAAGATTACTTTCTACCTGAAAATGAATATGAAATTGATATGACTAGTATGCGTCA
>ENA-OREM01001004-OREM01001004.1-marine-metagenome-genome-assembly--contig:-NODE-1004-length-15561-cov-14.850297_pt1 | contig 15561 bp, 9 predicted proteins | sample MGYA00248623_ERZ508561 | MGnify/ENA primary metagenome ERZ508561 (study PRJEB26227, sample SAMN06264494) | marine metagenome | isolation source: Columbia River Estuary | place: USA:Columbia River...
CCTACTGGACTTGAACCTACATCACCTTGGAAACCTCTTTCTCCTTGTGGACCTCTTTCTCCAGTTGGAGCAGCACCTTGTGGACCTTGTACGCCTTCTGGTCCAATTGGACTTGCACCAACTAGACCTTGATTACCTTGATCTCCTTTAGCTCCAATAACACCTGCGTCACCTTGGAAACCTCTATTAGTACCACCTTGGTAACCCATGAAACCTTGTGGTCCCATTGGTCTATCACCAGCTGGACCTTGTGCTCCATTAGCACCTTGGAAACCTCTATCACCTACACCGCCTTGAGTACCTTGGTTACCTTTGAAACCTTGGAAACCTTGGAAACCTCTGATTCCTTGATTTCCTTGGAAACCTTGGTTTCCATCGAATGCCGGATAATTAGAAGTTACGAAGTTCCTTTCATGTAATATACCTTGGGAGCCTCCGATACTTGTTCCTGTATTTAATTTAGCCATTTGTTTTAATTTTTATTTTATAATATAATTTTATCCGTCGATTTGACCATTTGTCACAGTCCACACGCCGCCAAACTGATCAGTAAATTGACCATTTGCTCCTGAAGTTGTTACTGTATTACCAGTATATCCAGTTGCACCTCTAGCACCTGTTGGACCTGTTGGACCGGTTGGACCCGTTGGACCGGCAACTCCAGGACCAGTAGGACCTACTTTACCAGCATTACCAACAAAACCAGTAGGACCTACATAACCTCTAGCACCTTGAGCACCTCTTGGAGAAGTACCTGCATTACCTTGAGGACCTCTTGCACCAATTGGACCAGTATAACCTGTTGGACCAGTGGCACCTTGTGGACCACCACTTCCTGTAGAACCTTGAGGACCTCTTGCACCTACACCACCAGTTGGACCAGTAGCACCTTTTAAACCAATATAACCAGTATAACCCGCAGCACCTTGAGCACCTTGAGTACCTGCAGCACCAGTAGGACCTTTATAACCAACAGCACCTTGAGCACCTTGTGGACCTGTAGGACCTGTAAAACCAGTAACACCTGTACCACCCTGTGGACCTCTTGGACCACCACCTCCAGTAGCACCTGTCCAACCTTTAGTACCTTGTGGACCTCTTACACCTTGAGCACCTTGAGAACCTTGGCTACCTGTAGTACCCTGTACACCGATATAACCTAAAGGACCTTTAGCACCTTGAGCACCTTGAGTACCTGCAGCACCTTGAGCACCTTGAGCACCTTGAGAACCTAATAATCCTTGTGGACCAGTACCAGGTTGAGAACCTTGAACACCTTGAGCACCTTGTGGACCTCTTGGACCATCACCTCCAGTAGGACCAGTATAACCCGTATCGCCACCGATTCCAATATAACCCGTATATCCTTTAGTGCCCTGTGGACCTGTCGCACCTTGTGGACCTCTTGGACCAGTTCCTCCTGTTCCACCTTGAGGACCTTGACCTCCTGTTACACCTATAAATCCAGTGTAACCAACTGCACCAGTACCACCTTGTGGACCTTGACTTGCTGCAGAACCTTGAGTACCTTGATTACCAGTATCACCAGCAATACCTTGTGCACCATCAGCACCTTTAGCACCTTGTGGACCTCTATTTCCTTGTGGACCTCTTGGACCAGTAGCACCAGTAGCACCAACTGAACCTTGAATACCAACATAACCAACTACACCAGTAGTACCTTGTACACCTTGAGCACCTGCAGTACCTTGTGCACCTTGAGAACCTGTGTCTCCTTTAGCACCTTGTGCACCATCAGCACCTTTAGCACCTTGAGTACCTACTAAACCTTGAGGACCTCTAATACCTGTCGCACCAGTAGCACCAACTGCACCTTGAATACCGTTATATCCTTGTGCACCTTGAGAACCTTGTGGACCTTTTGAAGCTGCGCTACCTTGTGCACCTTGAGGACCTATGTCTCCTTTAGCACCTTGAGCACCATCAGCTCCTTTAAAACCAGTATCACCTAAAATTCCTTGTGGACCTCTTGGTCCAACTGCTCCTGTAGCACCTGCAGCACCTTGATAACCTAAGTCACCATTAATACCCTGGTTGCCTTGAGCACCTTGAGCACCTAAAGCACCTTGTGGACCTTGAGCACCTTTATTACCTTGAACACCAGTAACGCCTTGAGTACCTGCAGTTCCTTGAGGACCTTGGTAACCCACGACTCCAGTTCTACCTTGATTACCTTTAGCACCTGCAGCACCTTGATATCCGTCAACACCTGTGAAACCTGTTGCACCAGTATCTCCTTGTCTTCCTGAAAGACCTTTAGCACCTTGAGGACCTCTAACTCCTTGGGGACCAGTAGAACCCTGAAAACCAACGTCTCCAGTTACACCTACTTTACCTTGATCACCTTGGAAACCATTAAATCCAGTTGGTCCAACGTATCCAGTTAATCCAGTGTATCCTTGAAGACCTTGGGTACCGTTTTGACCTTGAGTACCTTGAGAACCTTGGATACCTTGAGCACCTTTAGAACCTTGAAAACCTTGAGGACCATCGAGACCGAAGGGACCTTGAGGACCATCTTGACCTTTAAGACCTTGATTACCGGCATTTCCTTGAGCACCTACAAAGGTAGGAAAATTAGTTGCATTTAAGTTTCCTTTATGCAATACTAAATTTCCATTCAATGTAGTACCTGAGATTAATTTAGCCATTTGTATCTATATTTATTTTTAATCAATTTTATTGTATGAATCCATTACTTACTGTTCGGGCACCTTCATTCATATATAATGTAAATGATAAACCTCCGGTTGTAACATATCCACCTGCTCCTTGGAAACCTGTTGGACCTGTCGGACCAGTTGGACCAGTTGGACCTCCAGAACCTGTCGTACCTGTACCAGTTGGACCAGTTGGACCAGTTGAACCTACAGAACCGGTTGGACCAGTTGGACCAATAGGACCTGTATAACCAATTGGACCAGTAGTACCCGTAGAACCGGTATATCCAGTTGGACCAGTTGGACCAGTTGCACCAGTTAGACCTTGTGGACCAATAGGACCAGTACCACCAGTAGGACCTGTATAACCTTGAGCACCTCTTGGGCCTGTAGCACCTGAATCACCTCCAGGACCAGTTGGACCAGTACCACCATATACACCAATGTATCCAGTAGGACCAGTAGAACCAGTGTCACCACCAGAACCTGTTACACCAATATATCCAGTTGGACCAGCAGGACCTGCAACACCTTGAGAACCCTGTGGACCTGTATAACCGAGTGCACCTTGAGAACCTTGTGTACCAGCAGTACCTGTAGGACCTGTGTAACCTGTTACACCCGTATATCCAATAAATCCAGTTGGACCAGTAGCACCAATAGGACCCGTAGGACCTGTATCACCACCTACTCCAATGAAACCAACAGGACCAGTAGAACCTTTAATACCAGTATAACCCGTATAACCAGTTGCACCTTGTGGGCCAACAACACTTGAAGTACCTGTAACACCAATATAACCTGTATAACCTGTTGCACCTTGAGCACCTTGAGCACCTCTTGGACCTGTACTTCCAGTAGGACCCGTAGGACCTGTATTACCTGTAATTCCAGTAGGACCAGTAGGACCCGTATATCCTTTAACACCTTGACCACCTTGGAAACCAATAAATCCAGTAGGACCAGTAGGACCCTGTGGACCTACAGCACCTGTTCCACCCTGTGGACCAACGTAACCTGCAGGACCAGTAGTACCTTGATAACCAATAGGACCTGTAGCACCTGTAGAACCTTGTGGACCTACAATACCATCAATACCTGTATATCCAGTTACACCTTTGTAACCTGTAGCACCTTGAGAACCTTGTGGACCTACAGCACCTTGAACACCAGTATTACCTGTTCCTCCTTGATATCCGATAGGACCAATAGGACCTGTAGCACCTTGATATCCAGTTGGACCTCCATCACCTACAGCACCTTGAGCACCAACGACACCGTCAATACCTGTAGCACCTGTAGTACCTTGATAACCTGTAGCACCTTGAGAACCTTGTGGACCTGTAGTACCTTTTAAACCGGTAGAACCTTTAAAACCGATAAAACCAGTATCCCCAGTTGGACCAGTAGAACCTTGATATCCGATTGGACCTCCATCACCTGTAGCACCTTGAGCACCAACAACACCAGCAGCACCAACAGCGCCTGTTGTACCTTTATATCCAGTAGCACCCTGAGAACCTTGAGCTCCAGTAGGACCTTTTAAACCTTTTCCGCCCGTAGCACCTTGATCACCAATGAATCCAATAGGACTTGTATCTCCTTTAAATCCATTATCACCTGTAGCACCTTGAGCACCCTGTGGTCCAATTGGACCAGTAGAACCTTTATTACCTTTAGTACCTTGAGAACCTTGGAAACCTCTGTCTCCTGTAGCTCCAGTAGCACCTACAATACCTTTAGCACCCTGAGAACCTAAAGAACCTTGATAACCGGTTGGACCAACATTACCTTGTACACCAACATAACCCTGTACTCCAATTGGACCAGTTGGACCAACAGGTCCATCAATTCCAGGACCACCTTTAGTTCCTTGATATCCTGTAAAACCTTTAGCACCTTGTGGGCCTACTGCTCCTTGATCTCCTTGTGTACCTTGTACACCGACAGGACCGGTAGTTCCTATAAAACCAGTATTACCAATAAATCCAATCTCTCCTTGAGCTCCTTTTAAACCCTTTGGACCTAAAAATCCTTGTGGACCTTTAGTACCTTGATTACCTACAGTACCTTGTACACCTTGAGTACCTCTAGCACCCTTTAGTGATGAATAGATAGGATCAGTTGGAACAAAATTAGATGTAGTAAGAGCTTCATGTCCACCAATCAGAGTGCCTGCGTTTAAAACGCCAACACCCTCAAAAATACCAGCAGTTTCAACACTACCAGATTTTCTAAGGACTAATAAAGATTTATTAGATGGCCAAGTATTAAGTTCTGTAAATTCGCCAGCAGCAGAAAGTGACTGTGATGACGTCTTAATAGCAGAGACATTCTCTGTTTCATTAAATACATCAGCAGAGAATACCCCAGTTGCATGTGTAAACTTTAAAGCCATAATTATTTTGTTTGTTATTTTTTATTTATCTTCAAAACCTAGGGGTTAAACTAAGCTAGTAAAACTAATATCGCCATTAGCATCTGATGACATTTGAGTTGAACCTCCTAATTTAACTGTAGCTGGCATTTCAACTACGTTTGGATCTCTACCTAATTGCTCACCGATGTATCTGTGTAAATCAGCCATTTCATTTTCTAATCTTTTAACTGCATCTACTAAATCTGAAACTACTGGACCAACTTTAAAAAGTTCAGTATATTCTTGATCTGCACCATATTGTGCAGGCTTGTTAGCACCTTCTCTATTAGCTGCAATGAATTTAGCTTTAATAGCATTTAACTCAACGTTTAAGAACTTAAGATTAGTTTCTAAATCAGTTGTAGTTTTTAATATTGTAGTTCTTGATATATCTGCCATGATATTTATATTTTATATTTTTAAAAAAGGGACCGGCCGAAACCGGTCCCATTCTTGTTTATTATGCATTAAGTTTAGCTTCAAGTTCTGCAACTCTTGCATTAAGAGCTTTAACAACTTGGAATAAGTAAACTGTCATTTTATCATAGTGCATCGAGATGTAACCACCTTGACCATCACTAACACCTAATCTAGGATCGAATGCAGCAACTTCTTCAGCGATGAAACCAATGTCTCTTCTGCCTGATTCCGTCCATGTAAACTCTCTTGCATCTAGACTTAAGAACGATTCAGCATTAAAGTCTAATGTTGATACGTCTGACTTAAATCTTAAAGACGAAGATTGAATACCTATACCACCGTTAACCATATCGTACATCATTGGTACAGGAGCGTCCATGTCACCATCAGGAACCATTACTGCTGAAGCAATGTTCAAGTGATTAGTCTGATTATACGTACCTGAAACACCAATGAATCTAATAGCATCTGATTTCCATGCGAATGTATTACCATCGAATGTTAAGTTAGATTCAGAGTTAATTGTTGAAGTATTAACAGAAGTAATGATTCTATTATTCGAAGCATTAGTGTATGATGTAATACCCGCGTTAGGACCTACGTTACCTTGGTTACCTTGAGCACCTTGAGCACCATTAGAACCATTAGTACCGTTAGTACCATTAGCACCTGAAGGACCTTCAGGACCCGTAGGACCTTGGTTACCTTGAGCACCTTGAGCACCTTGAGCACCTTTAACACCTTGGTTACCTTGAGCACCTTGAGTACCGTATAGACCTTGATTACCTTTGAAACCTTGGAAACCTTGGAAACCTTCAGCACCTTGGAAACCTTGAGGACCTTGAGCACCTTTAACACCTTGATTACCTTGATTACCTTGAGCACCTTGAGCACCTTGAGCACCATTAGAACCATTAGTACCATTAGTACCTGCTACTGCAACAACCGAGAATTCTACTTGAACTCCTAAGTTATTAGGCGCGTTACCATTGGAAGGCTGACCCCATAATTCAGTTGGACCAGTGAATTCCCAATAAGAACCTTGATCAACTTTAGATGCAACTGTTAATGCATATTGACCATCATACGGATCGTTGAAAGTAGTAAAGATAATTTGAGTACCTGTACCAACTGATCCAAACAATACAGCTCTATTAGTTCCACTTGCATCAATTTCGTGTAATCTAATAGTAGTAGAACCCGAGTTCGCAGCAATAACAGCTGATTGGGTGTTAGTGTAACCGCTTACGCCTGGAATAGTATTAGTACCAGCGTACCATTGGTAGTCTACGTGGATCTTACCAGATTGACCAGTAGCACCTTGGGCACCATTAGAACCGTTAGTACCTGCTGCACCTTGAGTACCTTGAGCACCTTGAGCACCATAAAGACCTTGGTTACCTTTGAAACCTTGGAAACCTTGATCACCTTTAACACCTTGATTACCTTGAGCACCTTGAGCACCATTAGTACCATTAATACCTTGGAAACCTTGATCGCCTTTGAAACCTTGAGCACCTTTAACATTGCCAGTAGTAACCCAAGCTGAGCCATTCCATGAATATACATCTCCCGTAGTAGTATGTAAATACTTATCTCCTATGAGTTGGCCATTATCTCCTGGATCTGGAAGGTTAGTTCCTGAAGTCCAATCACTACCTCTTTCACCTGTATTTCCTTTGAAACCTTGATCACCTTTAACACCTTGGTTACCTTGAGCACCTTGAGCACCTTTAACACCTTGGTTACCTTGAGCACCTTGAGCACCTTGATCACCTTTAAGACCTTGATCACCTTTAAGACCTTGGTTACCTTGAGCACCTTGAGCACCTTGATCACCTTTTAGACCTTGGTTACCTTGGTTACCTTGTGCACCTTGATCACCTTTAAGACCTTGATCACCTTTAAGACCTTGGTTACCTTGTGCACCTTGAGCACCTTGATCACCTTTAAGACCTGTATTACCTTGGTTACCTTGGTTACCTTGAGTACCTTGAGTACCTTGGAAACCTTGATCACCTTTTAGGCCTGTATTACCTTGATTACCTTGAGCACCTTGAGCACCTTGGAAACCTTGATCACCTTTAAGACCTGTATTACCTTGGTTACCTTGAGCACCTTGGTCACCTTTTAGACCTGTATTACCTTGATTACCTTGAGTACCTTGGAAACCTTGATCACCTTTAAGACCTGTATTACCTTGAGTACCTTGGAAACCTTGATCACCTTTTAGACCTGTATTACCTTGGTTACCCTGAGCACCTTGAGCACCTTGAGAACCTTTAACACCTTGGTTACCTTGAGCACCTTGAGCACCTTGAGCACCTTGATCACCTTTAAGACCTTGATCACCTTTTAGACCTTGGTTACCTTGAGCACCTTGAGCACCTTGATCGCCTTTAAGACCTTGAATACCTTGTTCGCCTTGATCGCCTTTAAGACCTTGAATACCTTGCTCACCTTGGTCACCTTTAAGACCTTGAATACCCTGCTCACCTTGGTCACCTTTAAGACCTTGGATACCTTGTTCGCCTTGATCACCTTTAAGACCTTGGATACCTTGCTCACCTTGATCACCTTTAAGACCTTGGATACCTTGTTCGCCTTGATCACCTTTAAGACCTTGGATACCTTGTTCGCCTTGATCACCTTTAAGACCTTGGATACCTTGGATACCTTGTTCGCCTTGGTCACCTTTAAGACCTTGGATACCTTGGATACCTTGTTCGCCTTGGTCACCTTTTAGACCTTGGATACCTTGATCACCTTTAAGACCTTGGATACCTTGGATACCTTGTTCGCCTTGATCACCTTTTAGACCAGTTTCACCTTGGATACCTTGCTCACCTTGATCACCTTTAAGACCTTGGATACCTTGGATACCTTGCTCACCTTGATCACCTTTAAGACCTTGGATACCTTGTTCGCCTTGATCACCTTTAAGACCAGTTTCACCTTGGATACCTTGGATACCTTGCTCACCTTGATCACCTTTAAGACCTTGGATACCTTGGATACCTTGTTCGCCTTGATCACCTTTTAGACCTTGGATACCTTGGATACCTTGCTCACCTTGATCACCTTTAAGACCTTGGATACCTTGGATACCTTGGATACCTTGTTCGCCTTGGTCACCTTTAAGACCTTGGATACCTTGCTCACCTTGATCACCTTTAAGACCAGTTTCACCTTGGATACCTTGGATACCTTGCTCACCTTGGTCACCTTTTAGACCTTGAATACCTTGGTCACCTTTAAGACCAGTTTCACCTTGGATACCTTGAATACCTTGGATACCTTGTTCGCCTTGATCACCTTTAAGACCAGTTTCACCTTGGATACCTTGGATACCTTGAATACCTTGTTCGCCTTGATCACCTTTTAGACCAGTTTCACCTTGGATACCTTGAATACCTTGGATACCTTGCTCACCTTGGTCACCTTTTAGACCTTGAATACCTTGCTCGCCTTGGTCACCTTTAAGACCAGTTTCACCTTGGATACCTTGAATACCTTGAATACCCTGGATACCTTGCTCACCTTGGTCACCTTTTAGACCTTGCTCGCCTTGAATACCTTGTTCACCTTGGATACCTTGGATACCTTGTTCACCTTGGTCACCTTTAAGACCTGTTTCACCTTGGATACCTTGAATACCTTGGATACCTTGTTCGCCTTGGTCACCTTTAAGACCTTGGATACCTTGCTCGCCTTGGTCACCTTTAAGACCTTGATCACCTTGGATACCTTGGATACCTTGGATACCTTGTTCGCCTTGATCACCTTTAAGACCAGTTTCACCTTGAATACCCTGTGGACCTACTGGACCTTGATCACCAGTTACACCTTGATCACCTTGAATGCCTTGGTCACCTTTAAGACCTTGAATGCCTTGTTCGCCTTGGTCACCTTTAATACCCTGAATACCTTGATCTCCTTGAATACCCTGGATTCCTTGTTCACCTTGGTCACCTTTAAGACCTTGATCACCTTGAATACCTTGGGATCCCGTAAGACCTTGATCTCCTTGGATACCTTGAGCACCTGTATCTCCCTGTAACCCTTGGAAACCCTGTTCACCTTGTGGGCCGGCGGTAGAAATATATGCTGAATATGCCATAATTTAATCTATTTTGTTTTTTTTAATTTATTTTAATTAATCTAATGAATTCTTTTCGTATACTAAGTCGAATAAGTCTCCGTTACCGATTTCATAACCAGCTACTGAAGAGTTCCAGTATAATTCATCGCCGGCCGTAAGTTCTGCAACTCCTCTAGCAGTAGCACCACCGTCGTTAGAGAAATAAACATCACCTGTTCTTACTCCGTATAATTCAGTAACTGCTACACCGTTAATATAAACCTGTACTGAAGAATCAGCATATGGTGTGTAATCTAATGTAATACCTGTAGCAGAGTAATCTCCATTAGATGCTAAAGGTTGTAAGTTAGATTGTGTGTATTCTTGACCTTGTGCGATTGCAGTTGCACCTAGTGAAGGTCTCCATGGTAAAACATGGGCAGTTGTTGTTGTTAATGCCTGTAATACAGGATTACTGTATTGGAAGCTAGGATTATCAGGATTAACGTACTCTGCGATAGAGCCCGTTGCAGATTCATCTACAACGTAGAATGTTCCTGGAGTTAAGTTCCAAGAATCTACTGTAATCGTACCGATTTGCACCGCAGTGAAAGTGTCGCCATCAACGCTTTCAACTACTAATCTACCAAGCTTATCAGCTGATGAAGCATCTGCTAAAACCCAAGAGCCATTAAAGAAAGCAATAACTTGGCCTGCCGCGAATCCGTGACCAGCCTGTGTATAGTCTGACTTTAATGAACCTGATGCCAAATGAGCATTGATAGAATCAAGCGCGGTCTGTAAACCTTCGATTTGCTTAATTTTAATTAGTGACATAGATTTCTAATTTTTTTTAATTTGAATTTATGAAAAATACACATCGTTGTGCATTTCTTTACTGTCTATATATTTCTATGAAATTAGTACGTTTTTAAAAAAGAAACCTTTTATGAATATTATTAGTATAATATGTTGATGATAGATATAGTATGGATGGACTTACTAAAAAACTAATACGAGATTACATATATTATACAGAAACTCTGGAAGATGTTTCTCAAATTTCCAGTGAGGCGGAAAAGGTTTTTAGGGGAGCATTGGAAGAAATTGATCCTGATGCTTTAAAAGCGCTAGCTGCTCCTAGACAAAGTGATGAAGAACCTCCCGCGGCCCGATCTAATATAGAAGAGACCATCCATTTTGATGATAAAGATTTTAAAAAACTATTTAGGAAATTGGCAGTTAAATGTCATCCAGATAAATTAGACGATTCTTTTTCAGAAAGAGAAAAGAAGTTTCTGAAACAATGTTATAACGATATAACTGAGGCTAATGATCAATACAATTGGGGTCTACTTTTAAAGGTCTCAATGGACTTAGAGGTGGAGATAGATGAACTTAATCAATCTCAATTAGATAATATACAAGAAAACATTGCTAAAGTTAGGGATAAAATAAGCAAGTATGAGGAGTCAATGGCATATAAGTGGTATTTATTACCAAGCGCCGATAATAAGAGAGAATATTTAGAACAATGTGCTAATATTTTTAAAGGCTCTATTACGAATGTATTTAGATCTTAAAATAAAAAAGTGAGATATTAAATATCCCACTTTTCTGCACAATGGCATCTAACGTAAGTAGCCTTTTCGTAAACAGCTCCTTTATTATATTTTTCTATAAATCGTTGGACAAAGTCAGCATGTTCATTTACTCTTCCAAAGGTATCTCTCCACTTAACAGAAGTACAATCCGCTTTGTGTGCAAATAACCATGGCATATCAGTTGATTTTTCAATGATTGCTTCTTTCCATAGACTAGGTAGGTAATCAAACTTAATGGTAGGTTGAGATGCCATATCTGTTTTATATCCATCTTCTGCATTGAATGAAGATGCCTGATTTTCATACCACGATTTATTTAACCACCATTGTTTGTCCTTTGATGCGTTATACATCAATAATAAATTTTGTGTAAATTGTGGAGTTAAATAGTCATCTGAATCCATGTATGTAATTACAGAACCTGAAGCTGCAGTAACGCCAAAGGCTCTAGCTTCTCCTCTCCATACGTTAAAATGTTGTTCAGAATATTCTATAGTTTCGTAAGTAGCTGGTTCTTCTTGTCTATCTCTATCTAAATACACGAATCTAATGTTTGGATTACTTTTAAATTCTCTATTATAAATTTGTTGTGTTTTATTACAACCATCTGCTACAATAATTAATTCGCAGTTTTTGTATATTTGATTTTCAAAACTTTTGATGGCTCTTCTAAATCTTCCAAGCGCATCAAATCTAGCAGTAGGATAATCACCCAAGTAAACTTGCATTACGATCGAAATCTTAATTTTTTCTAAAGATTCTAAATATTCTCTAATATTATCTTCCATGTTTATAGTGTGTACTTTGTTTATTTTAGATATTTATCTTCGATTTAAATTGATTATTCCATTTATGGAAATAAAAAAGGGCCCTCTTTCGAGGGCCCTTAGTGATTAAAGACTAATTGTTATTAGTATTGGTATACAACAATAACTTGGTCTGCAGCGTCGATTACATAACCAGGGCTAAGTAATTCGATAGCTGTACCAGAAACTGAACCAACTAATACTCTTTGACCGTTAACGTAAACGTCAACTAAGTTCTTGTTGTCGTCTTGAACTGGGTTAGTTACTGAATAGCTTAAACCAGCACCTGCGAATACTTCAACAGATTGCTCGTTGTCTTCCATGATAGTACCCTCTAAAGTAACAAGTCTAGCGTCTAAGCCAGCGTCAACAGTTGCTAAAGAAGTAACATCAGCGTTAGTTGCAGCGATCTCAGCAGCTAAAGCAGCGTTGATAGAAGTAACATCAGTGTTAGTTGCAGCGATCTCAGCAGCTAAAGCAGCATCTAAAGAAGAAACATCACCGTTAGTAGCTAAGATTTCAGCAGCTAAAGCAGCATCTAAAGAAGAAACATCACCGTTAGTAGCTAAGATTTCAGCAGCTAAAGCAGCTTCTAAAGAAGCAACACCACCACCTAATCTAGCATCGATAGAAGTAACATCACCGTTAGTTGCAGCGATCTCAGCAGCTAAAGCAGCGTTTAATGAAGAAACATCACCATTAGTTGCAGCGATCTCGTTGCTTAATGCTAATTCTTCAGCTGTCATTCTTGCGTCGATAGATGCAACATCAGTGTTAGTAGAAGCGATCTCAGAGTTTAAGTTACCGATAACAACTGCTAATGCGTCGTCGTTTACAGTGTCAACTGCGTTGATTAAAGAAACGATTTCAGCGAATGAATCCTTATCTGCGTCAGCAGCTAATAAGATTGCATCAACTCTACCTTCTTCAGCTAATACTCTTGCGTCTAATGAAGTAACGTCACCGTTAGTAGCTAAGATTTCAGCAGCTAAAGCAGCATCGATAGAAGCAACATCACCGTTTGTAGCTAAGATTTCAGCAGCTAAAGCAGCATCGATAGAAGCAACATCACCGTTTGTAGCAGCGATCTCAGCAGCTAAAGCAGCATCGATAGAAGCAACATCACCGTTTGTAGCAGCGATCTCAGCAGTTAAAGCAACGTCAATAGAAGCAACTGTGTCAACTAAGTCACCAGATACTGCACCTAATCTTACGTCGATAGAAGTAACATCAGTGTTAGTTGCAGCGATTTCAGCAGCTAAAGCAGCGTCAACAGAAGCAACTTCAGAAGTGAATCTTGCGTCGATAGAAGTAACATCACCGTTTGTAGCAGCGATCTCAGCAGCTAAAGCAGCATTGATAGAAGTAACATCACCGTTTGTAGCAGCGATCTCAGCAGCTAAAGCAACGTTAATAGAAGAAACTTCTGTGTTAGTTGTTGCGATTTCAGTAGCTAAGTTACCTTCAACTGTAGTTAATCTTGCGTCAGAAGAAACGAAGTCAGCGTTAGTAGCAGAAACTTCAGCAGCTAAAGCAGCGTTTAATGAAGAAACATCACCATTAGTTGCAGCGATCTCATTGCTTAAAGCTAATTCTTCTGCAGTGATTCTTGCATCGATAGACGCAACATCAACGTTAGTAGAAGAGATTTCTGAATTCAAGTTGCCAATAACAACTGCTAATGCATCATCATTAACCGTATCAACTGCGTTGATTAAAGAAACGATCTCAGCGAATGAATCCTTATCTGCGTCAGCAGCTAATAAGATTGCATCAACTCTACCTTCTTCAGCTAAGATTCTAGCATCAACAGATGATAAGTCGTTGTTTGCAGAGCTAATTAAAGCCTCTAAAGAAGCAGCCTCATCAGTGTGGTGAGTGTGCTCTAAAGAAATTGCTGCATCAACGTACGACTTGATATCAGAAGCGTTAGCGATTTGAGAGTTCGTTACCGAAGCCCACTCTACCGTGCTTAAGAAATCTGCGATTTGTTTTGAACGAATTTGTGCCATATTTTATTTATTGTTTTATTTTGGCCTATCAACATTATTGTCAATAGTGATTTATATATTCCATGTGATACTAATGATAATCATAAATAGTGATAATATCCACATATTATGTTAATAAATTTTGTAAAAAGTAAAAAAATGAAAAAATGATTAATTCACATCGTCCGCGGAGGCTTCATAAATCAAGTTGATTTCATCGCCACTTTCTAAGTCAAATCCCGCAATCACACCATTCCATATTAATTCATCTCCCGCTCGGAGAGAATTTATCGCGGCTGCTGTTAATCCATTGTTAGAAGAAAAGTATGCTGATCTTGTTTTTACACCATCTCCTAATTCTACTGATATACCATTTACTTCTACCATTACGTATGAATCTTGATATGGAGTATATGTTAGTGTTATTCCTGTTGGGGAATTGTCTCCGGCCGTCGGGGCGGGATTTATTTCTTTGTCTAAATAAGTTAATACTCCGTCTGGTTTAACTGCAAGGCCGGTGATTCCATACGCATCTAAAGTATATGTTACACTTTGACCTACTTCCCATAGAGTTTTAGTTACACCTGGACCTGAAGATTTAGTTTCCAATGAAACGCTGATGTATATACCATCAGAATCATCTGCATCTCCATTACCCGGTGTTAAATCTAATCTGCCCCAATCTAATATCTTATAAATGGCATACATGTTTGTAGAAGCTAAATCTAAAATAGAAATAGTTCCATTGATTTTTTCATTTGAAATTCTTTTAATTAAGAAATTTTCTAATGAAGCTAATCTAATTCCATTGTTATCTAAATTTCTAAATATAATAGAAGTTACTAATTCAGGAGTATTTGAATTAACTGAAACTCTACCTGGTTGTGTTGGATTATTTCCATTTACAAACTCAATCATATACTCTGAAGTTGTTGAAATTGTAATTCCACCCGTGTTTTCACCTCCTGTATTACCACCTGTATTACCTCCTGTGTTACCTCCTGTGTTTTGACCATTTGAAATAGTTTCTCCTAATTTGATTTTAGGAAAAATGTATGTCTTAGGTTGTGGGTAATAATTTTCATAGATCACTGTGACTTCTGCGTATAATGCGCCTGCTGGTAAATTATTAGATTGTTGAGAAGTGATTGTGAAATCTAGTTTACCACTATTATCTGTTTTATGTACGTTTAATGCATCGGAAACGCCAGAAGCCATTGGATTAGAATATTGTAATAACTTATTCTGATTATCATATAGAGCAACGTGAAATGAAGTGGGTTGAGACATGTTTAATGGATTTCCTATAAAATCTTTATATAGAACTATCTCATATGTTTGAGATACGCCTTGTATAAAATTAAATTCAGATTCAATATATAGTATTATATCGTCTTTTGCTACGTATGCCATGTTGTTCTATTTGTTTCTTATATATATTCGTGTTAGGAAACTGTAATTTTATAAAATAGATTGTATTTTAATAATGGTAAAATGCAATCTTCATGATCATATTCTAAAGAATGATCACATCTCCAAAATCTATTTTCACTATCTAT
>ENA-OREM01001009-OREM01001009.1-marine-metagenome-genome-assembly--contig:-NODE-1009-length-15464-cov-3.913888_pt1 | contig 15464 bp, 18 predicted proteins | sample MGYA00248623_ERZ508561 | MGnify/ENA primary metagenome ERZ508561 (study PRJEB26227, sample SAMN06264494) | marine metagenome | isolation source: Columbia River Estuary | place: USA:Columbia River...
GCAGTATGAAATGAGTGCTCCAGACAACAACTAGCTGAGATCCACACTCAAAGTGGATAACTATATTTTCATCGGTTGTTCAAATGGTACTCTTTAGAGACTAAACGACGATACCCTGCAAGCAGATTACACCGTAACGCTCCACACTCACATCTTTTGTATGCACCAGATTGATGAAAATCACATACTGTGTGGGCAAATGAACGGCTGGGTCGATATCGTAAGAATAAGTGATGGAGAAGTTATCGTGTCGAAGGATTTGAAACATATTACTGGCAATATAACTATGATCCTGCCAACAGGACGAGAGAGCGAAATCATGCTTGGATGCGAGCAAGGTGTATTCTTTGCACACGTTGGAACAGGCCTTGGATTGATGGAAGTTGAAATGGAGAGGTTTGAGAAGACTCTTAACAAGTATGCAAGGCTTGGAGGTGGTCTAATTGACGGCCACCAGCATCCAAAAGGACCAGAAAGTTCTTAATTAGCAGACGAGACAACTCAAGGTCCTCAAATCCAAGACTTGGATGGATTGAGCTAGATGACGTTCCACACTCATTCTCAATTTAATGAAGTTGGCTCTGGAAGAGAGAGCTAGACTCACTCAGTCTATACAAAGCCCTTTACTGTTCAAAGTTAAAGCTAGAAGAGTGGAGCATAAGTAAAATAGTCTGTGGCAAGCAAGCCAGGTACAGAAAAAGCTTAGCCAATAGGAGGCGTTATTAAACAAAAGCATCACCAGCCATCTGTGATCGCAGAACAAGCTTCACAAAATGAAATGGAAGAGGCCCTCGGAACAGTTGGGTAGTCTTCCAACATTATTATCTCAAAAGCAAAAATGAGTAAAGGATCAATCCTAAAGAATTCAAACAGCGCGATCAAAAAGTCTGGAGAGACCACAGAACAAAGACAAAGGTCTGAACTCGTTGCAGAGTCTCAAGACATGGTGATGCAGTCCTAAAACTCAAACTAACTCTCAGCCTAGCTAAAGAAAGTAAGACACGCAGATGACCCAAACGGGCCAAAAGTGACTTCAAGTTTAAAGACAATAAAATCTCAAGCAAAAGACTCCGAGCAGCCTTCAGAACTGGACGAGATGGAAGGTAAAATGGAAGTTCAAGATGCCAACAACGGAGACTCAGAGATGCGGTTCGTCCTGAGTGCAGAGAGGTATCTCGTTGGAAAAGACATTCGTGGTCTCGTCAACATCGAATCAAACAAGTACGGATGCGTGTGCTGGAACGACTCGCGAGTGTATGCTCTTGACAGAGATAAGCCAGATGCCGTCATTCAATTCAACATGCCTTTCGGTGAGTCACACGCTATCAGCATGCGATTGATTCCGTTTTATGAGCCGAATCTATTCCCGTTTGCCATTGTATTGTGCTAGACTTCTATATGTTGTATCGACTTCAAGAGGTTCAATTCATTCAAGATTTGTCCGTGGAAATACAAAGGTGTTCCTAATAACATAAATCAGCTTGAGATGCATCTAAGCAAGGAGGATGACCAGGTTGGAGAGCAGATCAATATCATCACGGTTGAATTTGATGGATCAAATTCATTTGTTCGCAGGTTAGTCCTTGACCATGATTGCATACAGGCTCTCAACTTCCTAGGACAAGATTGATGAAAAAATAATTAAAATCTATAGCTTAACCGATGATGCTAAAAAACAAGCAATAGCACTAATTAAATCAGTATATAATATGTTTTTAGGGACGGATGCTAATATGGTTGAAGTTAACCCACTAATATTAACTAAAGAAAAAAATATAATCTGCTTAGATGCAAAGGTTAATTTTGATTCTAACGCACTATTTAGACATCCTGAAATTATAGAGTTGAGAGATTTAAATGAAGAAGATCCAGCTGAAATAGAAGCAAGCAAACATGATCTTGCTTATATAAAGTTAGATGGAAGCATTGGTTGCATGGTTAATGGAGCGGGCTTAGCAATGGCAACAATGGATATAATTAAATTATATGGAAAAGAGCCAGCAAATTTTTTAGATGTTGGTGGTGGAGCTTCAAAAGAAAAAGTTTCTGCTGCTTTAAAGATAATTCTATCAGATAAAAATGTTAAAGGAATTTTGGTTAATATTTTTGGTGGAATAATGAGATGTGATGTTCTTGCTCAAGGAGTTGTTGATGCAGCAAAAGAAATATACGAAAGAAACCATCATACAAATCCTGATCAAGCAACATTAGATAGATTAAATACCACTATTCAAACAGGTAGGGATAAGACTGGAGCAATTATTGCTGGAACAGCTCCAGGATTCTTTAGAATACACTATGTACCAGCACCAACTATAAAATCTTTTGCTGCAAGTCTACCATTAGCTCAATCACTAAACTTATTATATAACATAATATCAGAACAAATCTTCACTGATAAATATAAAGAGAACCGAGATGCGGTTAAAGAGGCAAACGGAGCACCGTAATTATATAAATAAGTCTATATAACAAGGAAACATCATGGCAAAACCTACAACAAGAGCTACATTACAAGATTACTGCTTAAGGAATTTAGGTGCACCTGTAATTGAAATCAATGTAGATGAAGATCAACTTGAAGATCGTACAGATGAAGCATTACAATTCTACCAAGAGTATCACTCTGATGGTGTAATTCGTGAATATTTAAAACATGAGCTAACTGCAACAGATATAACAAATAATTATATTACTGTGGCTGATAGTGTGACTAATGTTGTACGTATGTTAAAGATTACCGGCACTACTGGTAGTTCATTATTTGATATGGGTTACCATATGAGACTTAATGATATCTTTATGTTACAAGGTTTAGGAGCTCAAACTCAAGAATATATACAATCACAACAGAAATTATCTTTGATTGACCATAGATTAAATAGTGAAGAGCATATCAGATTTAGTAGACATATGAATAGAGTTCATATGGATGAAGGTTATGGAGATTTAGGAGCTGGTGATTTTATAGTTCTTGAAGTAATGTCTATTATAGATCCAGGAACATATGCCGATGTTTTTAATGATTTGTATTTAAAGAAATATCTTACTGCATTGATTAAACGTCAATGGGGAGCAAACTTAATGAAGTTCCAAGACTTCCAGCTTCCAGGTGGTATAACATTGAATGGACGTCAGATATACGAAGACGCCATTGAGGAGATTCAAGGTTTAGAAGAAGAATGCAGGTTGATTTGGGCTATGCCAGACAACTTTTTAATGGGATAAAGAATGGCTACATCAGTATATTTTTCAGGAGCGGTAAGATCTGAACAAGACCTATACGAGGATCTTGTTACAGAAAGCATCAAAGTATTTGGACAAGATGTGGTATATATACCACGCGAATCATTAGGTGAAGACGCCCTCTTAAATGAAGAGTGGAGTCAATTCACGCAAGCCTATCCAGTAGAAATGTATTTAGAAAATGTTGAAGGATTCGAAGGTGATGGTAATCTATTAGGTAAATTTGGTTTAGAGATTCGTGATCAGGCAAACCTTGTAGTAACAAAACGTAGATGGGATCAGGCTGTTGGTCAAAACATTGTCGATGGTCAAGCATCTCCTAATGAAGGTGATTTAATATATATGACAATGACTCAAAGATTATTTGAGATTAAATATGTAGAACCTAAATCACCATTCTATCAATTACAAGACCTCCCAAGTTATACACTAACTGCAGAGTTATTTGAATATAATGATCAGCATTTTGATACTGGTTATGATGAGATTGATGCTATCGAATGGGATAATGCTACAGCATACAGTTATATTGTTACTGCTAATACTGCAAACTTTGAGCTTGGCGAATTAGTAACACAATGGACTGGATCAAATGATTCATCTGGTAACCCGATTAATATTGAAGGTTATGTTGCTGGTTGGGAAGGTACTGAAGCTAGAATAACAATCATATCTCCACATCAAAGCACAAATGGTGATGGTACATTTATGACATTCTCAGTTCAGTCCGCCACTACGAAGAAACTTATAGGTAAAAATTCTGGTACACAAACATATATTACAATTGACCAGAGTGGTACTACGAAGACATTCTATAACCAAGATCCATTTGCTGACAATGATGAATTCGAAGTTGCTGGTGATGATGTTATAGACTTTACAGAATCTAATCCGTTTGGAGATCCATAATGTTCGAAAATCATTTCTATAATGAAAGTACAAGACGTATGGTATCTGTCTTTGGATCTATATTTAACGATATGGAAGTCGTTAAGAAAGATTCGGCTGGTAAAGTACTACAAAAAATTAAAGTTCCTTTAGGTTATGCACCAAGATCAAAAGTTCTTGCACGTCTAGGTGAACAAACAAGTGATCCTAAGATAGCACTAAAGCTACCTAGATTATCATTTGAAATATCATCTATGGAATATGATGCCAATGCACGTGTATCTAAACATAAGAATTATACAAAGGTAATAACAGGGGACACATTACAATTAAACAAGTTGGGTGCGCCCGCTGTTTATAAAGTTGGATTTGAATTAAATCTTTTGGCTTCAACACAAGATGAAGCTCTGCAGTTATTAGAGCAGATACTTCCAATGTTTCAGCCAGAGTATACAGTAACAATAAAAGATATTCCAAGTATGAATATCACAACCGACACTCCTATAATTTTAGAGAGTGTTACTATGAATGATGATTATGAGGGTGATTTAGTTACGAGGAGAGCCATAATATATACTTTGTCTTTCTCAACTCGTATTCGTTATTATAGAGGTATCGGTAAGAGCAAACAAATTCTCCAGACAGAAGTTGATTATTCAGAGAATGTTGATCCTACTACTCATAAATTTGAGACACAAAAGATAGTAGGTACAACAACATCTGACGGTGCTGGTGGTTTTAAAGAACCATACACTGAGACGATTAACTTTTTTGACACTGACGTATAAGGGAGAATGTAATGGGATATAGATTTAATGCAAAATTAGTAAAGGTTGTTGATGGAGATACCATTGATGCAGATATAGAATTAGGTTTTTCAGTATTCATGCGGGATCGTATCCGTTTAATGGGTATAGATACACCTGAGAGTAGAACAAGAAATTTGGCAGAGAAGTCATGGGGACTTGCTGCTAAACACAGATTGATAGAACTATTGGCAGAAGCTAATGGTGAATTTACACTAGTAACCGAAGATATGGAGAAAGGTAAATTTGGAAGAGTACTTGGTACGATTGAGGTTAATGGCAAAGATGCTAACCAAAGTCTTATCGAAGAGAACTTAGCTATACCATATGAAGGTGGCAATAAAGATGAAAGCCGTACAAAATATGGTGTACAAGAATTATGGAATACATATTATGAAAACCCACAGGAACATGACGATGACCATGAACATGGAGACGAAAACCCAGAAGCTCACATCGACTTCCACGAAAAGTAAAATTGATTCGGACTTCGAAAGAGTCCGAAGAGATTTATTTGATTTATCCACGCAAGGTGAAGAAGCGATAGAGCTCATGATGGAGCTTGCGCGTGAGTCAGAGCACCCGAGAGCATTTGAAGTTCTTGGACAATTAATTAAACAAAACGCTGAGATAGGTGAAAAAGTTTTAAAGCTTCATAAGAGTAAGAAGGAACAAGATAAAACTGATGAACCTACAGCACTTGCTCAGCAAGCAGCAACGAATAACAATGTGTTTATAGGCTCAACAGCTGAACTACAAAAAATGTTACGTGATGAAAAGGTAATAGAAACAGAACCGGACTTATTTGAGAAATGAGAGAGACAAACTATTTAGGCAATCCGAATGTTCGGGGTGCCGATGTAGAACATCCTTGGACTAAAGAGGAATTAAAAGAATACAAGAAGTGTTTAGATGATCCTAAATATTTTGCTAAAAAGTATTGTAAAGTAATCCACCTCGACAAAGGCTTAATACCCTTTGACCTATACCCATATCAAGAGAAAATGTTTGACTCATTTACTGAGCATCGATTTAATATTGTTTTGGCATGTCGTCAGAGTGGTAAATCCATTGCTGTGGTCGCGTATCTTCTATGGTATGCTATATTCAAAGGGGAACAAGTTGTAGGTGTACTAGCAAATAAGAATGCTATTGCAAGAGAAATGTTAGCACGTATTACACTGATGCTAGAGAATCTACCATTCTTTTTACAACCAGGATGTACTGCACTCAATAAAGGATCTATTGGATTCTCTAATAATAGCAGAATCATTGCTGCAGCCACATCATCAAGCTCTATTCGTGGTATGTCACTTAACCTTGTATACCTCGATGAGTTTGCATTTGTAGATAACGCTGCAGAATTTTATACATCAACATATCCAGTTATCTCATCTGGTAAAACATCTAAGATTATTATCACATCTACAGCCAATGGTATTGGTAATATGTATCATAAACTATATGAAGGTGCTGTACAAGGAACAAATGAATTTACACCAACTCGTGTAGACTGGTGGGATGTACCTGGAAGAGATGAAGCATGGAAACAAATGACTGTTGAGAATACATCTGAACTCCAGTTTGACCAAGAATTCGGTAATAGTTTTCACGGCACAGGAAACACATTAATATCTGCTGATGTCTTATTAGCTTTAAGATCTACAGAACCACAGGAATACTATAACAATGTAAAGATCTTTGACCAACCAGAAGAAGGGCACAATTATCTTATGTTTGTCGATGTATCTCGTGGAAGAGGCCAAGATTATTCCACGTTTACAGTGGTTGATGTGTCATGTAACCCCTTTGTACAAGTATGTACATACCGTGATAATATGATAAGCCCTTTATTATTTCCTGACTTGTTATACAAGTATGCTACACATTATAATGAATGTTATGTAGTGGTTGAATCAAATGATGCAGGACAAGTGGTATGTAATGGTTTATACTATGAATTAGAATATGAGAATGTATTTGTAGAGAGTATGATTAAGGCTAATGCTATTGGTGTTACTATGACAAGTAAAGTTAAAAGGATTGGCTGCTCAAACATAAGAGATATCATGACACAAAAGAAGTTAATCATAAAAGATGAAGAAACAATTCGAGAAATGTCGACATTTGTAGCGAAAGGATCATCTTACCAAGCAGATCATAACTCACATGATGATCTTATGATGAATTTAGTTATGTTTGGTTGGTTTACATCCACACCATTCTTTGCAGAATCTACCGATGTAAACATGAAACATATGTTATATGAGCAAAAAGTAAAGCAAATGGAAGATGAAGTAATACCGGTTGGGCATATGCCACAACAACAAGATAGCGATCATCCATTCGGTGTAGGATGGGAAACCTATAAATTTTAGTTGTTATAAATAAGTATATTGAGAAAACTACGTATTATGAATAATCTTATTAATAACATGACAAGGGAAAAAATATGGCAAATCTAGTCTCACCTGGAGTACAGGTAAAAGAAATCGATTTGACTAATGTCGTACCGTCTACATCATCTACAATCGGAGCCATGGCTGGAGCATTCAGTTGGGGACCGTGCGAACAGATACATACTGTAAGTAGTGAAACGGAATTAGTTGAAAAGTTTGGGAAGCCTGGTTCGTACACTTGGGAAAGTGTTTTAACAGCAGCCCAATTTTTAAGTTATGGCAGCGCGCTAAAAGTTGTCAGAGTCGTAAAATCAACAGCACGTAACGCAACAGCGTCAGGTACTGGAATATTAGCAAAAAACGATGATCATTTTAGTACATTATCACCCGCAGCTGGAGACTGGGTTATGGCCCGCCATCCTGGTGTTTTAGGTAGTGCACTTAAAGTTCATTTCGCAACACAAGCAGCAAGCTTTAACGGTGATGCTACTTGGAAATCGTGGGTTGAAAGTGCTCCTGGCACATCAGCTGGAGCCGCTGCAGTAGGTGGTTCATTAGATGAAATCCACGTGGTAGTAACAGATGAAACTGGTGAAATATCCGGCACAGCTGGTACGGTTTTAGAAACTTTTGGTTTCTTAAGTCAAGCTAGTGATGTTAAATCATCTGATGGTACATCTTTGTACTATAAAGATCACATCAACACAAAATCAAAATGGATCCGTATCGGAAACCATCCAGCAGCTTTATCTGACGCTGGTGAATCTGCAGTAGCAAACGCTTTTACAGTAGTTGCAGTTGCAAGTGCTTCACTAGGTGGTGGTATTGACGGTAATGTATGTACGGTAGGTGAAACTACTGCAATGTATAACCTTTTTGCAGATGCAGAAACAGTTGATGTAAACTTAGTGTTCCAAGCAAATTCTGGCTTTAGTGCAACAGATACAAGAACATTAAGTAATTTCTTAGTTGCTTTAGCAGCAGCAAGAAAAGATGCGGTAGCCTTTGTCTCACCTGAGAGAGCGGCAACAGCAAATGCAGCAGCACCGGCTACGGATGTAGCAGCATGGAGAACTGCTTTAACTTCATCGTCTTATGGCTTTGCGGATTCAAGTTCTCTATATGTGTATGACAAGTACAATGATGTTTATCGTTGGATTTGTGCGGCAGGATCAACAGCAGGACTAACAGCTAATGCTGATTTAGTTGCTGATGCATGGTTCTCACCGGCAGGATTTACACGTGGTAACGTTCGTAATGTTACTAAACTAGCATGGAACCCTAACCAAGCGGATAGAGATGCACTATATAAAACGGGTGTTAACCCTATAGTGACTTTCCCTGGACAAGGTACAGTGTTGTTTGGTGATAAAACTTTACAAGCTAAGCCAAGTGCATTCGATAGAATCAATGTTAGAAGACTATTCATTGTTCTTGAGAAAGCGGTATCTGCAGCATCGAAAGCATCATTATTCGAATTTAATGATGAATTTACGAGAGCTCAATTTAGAAATATGGTTGAGCCTTTCTTAAGAGATGTTCAGGGTCGTAGAGGTATTACAGACTTTAAGGTTGTTTGTGATGGTACTAATAATACTGGTAACATTATTGACACGAACAAGTTTGTAGCAGACATTTATGTCAAACCTGCAAGATCTATTAACTATATAACTCTAAACTTTATCGCCACAAGAACTGGTGTTGAGTTTAGTGAAATCGCAGGAGGTAATTAAAGATGGCAATATTAGGCGTAGATGATATGAAAGCCAAACTAGTTGGCGGTGGTGCTAGACCTAATTTATTCAAAGTAACAATGGCTTTTCCAAGTTATGTTACCGCGAATGTTGAGTTGGCATCTTACATGTGTAAAGCGACTTCAATGCCGGCAAGCACAATTGCACCAATTGCAGTTCCTTTTAGAGGACGTCAATTGCAAATTGCTGGCGACAGAACGTTTGACCCATGGTCGGTTACTATAATTAACGATACGGACTTTAATGTACGTAATTCTTTTGAACAGTGGATGAACGGTATTAACCAACATAAACAGAACACAGGTTTAACACAACCTAGTTCTTATATGGCGGATATGATCGTTGAGCAACTGGACAAAGATGGTACAGTAGAGAAAACTTATAACATTCGTGGTACTTTCCCTACTAACTTAGGTGCAATTGAACTAAGTTATGATAGTGAGAATGCTATTGAAGAGTTTGAAGTTGAATTACAAGTTCAGTATTGGGAATCTGATAAGACAACGTAAATCATCGATATAACATAAGGAGTGCCTTCGGGCACTCTTTTCTAAGTGTTATAAATAATATTTAGGAAAGAGTGAATAAAGGAATATTAAATGGCAGACAACAGTAGATCACTATTCGGTTTTCAGTTTAAAAGAAAAGCGATAGAAGACAACAAAAAACCAGTATCGTTTACACCAGATAACGAGGATGGTGCGTACGAGATATCACCGACCGGTGGTTATTTTGGCCAATATATGGATCTTAATGGAGATAAATTCCAAAATGATAAAGATCTAATCATGAAATACCGTTCGGTAGCAAATTATCCTGAAGTGGATATGGCTATTGAAGATATATGTAATGAAGCAATTACAGATGAGAATGGTATTATAGCTAAACTAAACCTTGATAATTTAGACCAAGCAGATAAAGTTAAAGAACTTATTCAAGATGAATTTGATAGGATTCTTAATTTAACTAACTTCTCTGCAAATGCATACGATACATTTAGACGTTGGTATATAGATGGACGTTTATTCTTCCATTGTATTATTAACGAGTCTAAACCTGATGCTGGTATAATTGAGATGAGACAAATTGATCCTACAAAGATTCGTAAGATCAAAGAGACTGAGAAAGTAAGAGATCCAAAGACTGGCGCTGATCTTGTAAAAGAGGTTGGTGAATATTACCTTTATCAAGATGATGTAATGACAAACAATGGTGAAGGATTACGTATTAACACTGATTCTATTATTCAGGTTAACTCAGGTCTACTCAACGAAGAACGCAATAAGGTTATTGGCTACTTAAATAAAGCCCTTAAACCTATTAACCAATTAAGTATGATGGAAGATTCCCTTGTCATCTATCGTATATCAAGAGCACCTGAACGTAGAATATTCTATATTGATGTAGGTAATCTACCTAAAGGTAAAGCTGAAGAGTATTTGAATTCTACTATGAACAAATACCGTAACAAAGTTGTATATGATCCTACCACAGGAAATATTAAAGATGAGAAGATTCATCGTAATATTATGGAAGATTTCTGGTTACCACGTAGAGAAGGTGGTCGTGGTACTGAGATTGATACACTTCCAGGTGGTTCTAATCTTGGTGAGATTGAAGATATTCAATACTTCCAAAACAAATTATATAGGGCATTAAATATCCCTATGAGCAGACTAACAGAAGCTGATGCGTTTTCAGTTGGTCGCTCATCCGAAATTACTCGTGACGAACTTAAATTTCAAAAGTTTATAGATCGTTGCCGTAATAAATTCTCAACACTTTTTTATGAAGCACTGAAGAGGCAGTTAATCTTGAAGAAGATTATTGTGCCAAGTGACTGGGTAAATATCCGCGAAGAGATTGTTGTTGAGTATTCCAGAGACAATTACTATTCTGAACTTAAAGATGCTGAAATCTTAAAAGAAAGAATAGAAACACTTGCATCTATGGATGAATATATTGGTACATTCTGGTCTAAAGATTGGGTACGTAGAAATATTCTGAAATTGGATGATGAAGCTATCAAGCAGATTGCTAAAGATAATAAAGATGATCCGATAGAACCTGGTGATATTAACCCAGATTTATCTGGTGCGACTATATAAACATATTGTAATACATAAAGTTTACTGGAAATAAACATTTTTATAAATACTATACAGAGAGATTATGACAACAAGAGAATTAATTGACAATATAAAGACGGGTGATGCACAACAAAGCAACAATACTTTTAATAGTATTATGCAAGATAAGATAATAAGTGCATTGGATAATCATAAACAAGAAGTTGCTTCGAAAATGTATGGAGCATCTAATGACGCTCCAGCGGTAGAAGAACCTGCTGTGGAGACAGAGACAGGGGAAGTTGAAGCGAATGCTGACGTTTAAGGAATCATTTAATGAAGTAATCGAAGCTAAATTGAAGCTCCCGAAGGGTGAAAAGGTAGCCAAGGAATTAACCAAACTTGGAAAAAAGAAAAATGTGACCGCTGTTATCACAAGCAAGTTTAATCTATATGTTGATGGTGTCAAGCTTGATAAGTATAAAGATTTAGCTAGTGCTGAAAAAGCAGTTAAAGAATTCATCAAATTAATGGGAGCGTAAATGAAGTTAATCACAGAATATACTCAGCACCAACTTGGCTATTCAATAGAGGAAGCTAAGAATGGTAAGAAGAGTACCTTTTTAGAAGGTGTTTTTATGCAAGCTGAGAACAAAAATAAGAATGGACGTATATACACACGTGAAGTTCTTACAAAAGCCGTTGATAGATTTGTCAACGAGCAAGTTATTACAGGTCGTGCAGTTGGTGAATTGAATCACCCTGATGGCCCTTCCATTAATTTGGATAAAGTTTCTCACAGAATTACTGAACTTAAATGGGATGGTAATAATGTGATGGGAAAAGCACTTATTTTGGATACCCCTATGGGTAAGATTGTAAAAGGTCTTGTTGAAGGTGGCGTGCAACTTGGAGTGTCTAGTCGTGGTATGGGAAGCCTTTCTATGAAAGATGGTGTTAACTATGTAGCAGATGATTTTATGCTGAACACAGTTGATATTGTCCAGGATCCTTCTGCCCCTAATGCATATGTAAATGGCATTATGGAAGGAGTTTCTTTTGAGCAGGATAGACCTGGTCATTTCGTTAAGGTAATTGAAGAAGGTGAGACAGAAGTGAAAGAATCTAAAGTGACGTTCTCGGAAGAGCAACAATCGGCAGGTTTTGAGCATTTCCTCTCTAAACTATAATCTCTATAGGAGAAAACATAATGTCTGAAGTTAAAGACGAAATTGTTGAAGATGTAGCAGAGGTTATCGTAGAGGATACGGAAGTAGAAGCAACGGTGGAAACACCAGAAGCACCTCTTACGGAAGCTCGTACAGTATCAGCAATACAAGCCTCAATGACAGGAATGTCTAAAGAGGGCCTTGACGCGATCTTCGAAGCAGCGAAAAAAGCAGAAGCGAAAGCTAAAGTGGAAGACGATGAAGAAGAAGAGGACGATGAAGGTGATGAAGATGAAGGCGATGTTGAAGAAGGTAAAGCTAAGAAAGAACAAGTAGATGACGAAGGTGATCTAGAAGGTAAATCAAAAGCTAAGAAAAAGAAAGTCAAAGCTGATGATGGTTCTGAAGGCGATACAGTAGAGTCTAAAAAGAAATTTAAAGAAGATGTTGAAGCGTTAATTAAAGACGAAGATACATTATCTGAAGGTTTCAAAGCGAAAGCTGAGACTATCTTTGAAGCAGCACTGCAATCAAAAATCATTTCTGAAACAGCAAAATTAGAAGAGAGATATGCTTCTGATCTAGCTGGTGAAGTTGAAGCTATTAAAGAAGATTTAGTTGACAAGGTTGACGGTTACTTAACATATGTAGTCGAAAACTGGATGAAGGATAACGAAGTTGCGATTGAGCATTCTTTGAAGTCTGAAATCACTGAGTCATTTATTGATTCACTAGGTCAGTTATTTAGTGAGCACCACATCAATGTGCCTTCGGATAAAGGAGACATCTTAGATGCTCTATCTGAAGAAGCAAAAGATGCTAAAGCTCAGTTAAATGACGCAACTGCTAATGCTATGGAACTTGCTGAGCAAGTTAAAACTTACCAACGTAAGGAAATCGTAGCAGAAGCATGTGAAGGCTTAGCGGCAACTGAAGCGGCAAAAGTAAAAGAATTAGCAGAGGCTGTTGAAGCTGATGATAACGAATCTTTTGCATCTAAAGTAGCTACAATTAAGGAATCTTACCTTAAGAAAGATACCGCGGTAGAAGCAACTCCGGAAGTTGATGCTATTACTGAGGATACACAAGAACAAGATGTTTCGGATTCAATGAAGAAGTATCTAAGCGCAATACAGCGCACAACGTCCATCTAATAGGAGAATTTTAAATGGAAATTAATAGACAAGTATTACAGGAAAAATGGGCTCCTGTACTTGAGTCTCAAGAAGCTGGCAAGATTACTGATGCACACAAGCGTCAAGTAACTGCTGTCGTTCTAGAGAACCAAGAAAAAGCATTATCAGAAGAACGTTCTTTAACGGAAACTGCTGCTAACGCTACTGGCTCAAACATTGATAATTGGGATCCTGTCCTAATTAGCTTAGTAAGACGTGCGACTCCTGCAATGTTAGCATTTGATCTAGTTGGTGTTCAACCAATGACTGGACCAACTGGCCTAATCTTTGCAATGAAGTCTAAGTACAGCACTCAAGGTGGTACTGAAGCATTGTTCAACGAAGCTGACACTGGATTCTCTGGTGCTGCTTCTGGCGATACTGGTGCTGCGGATGCTGGTAACAACGATCCGTTCTCTGGTGACGATCCTACTTCAGGTGGTTCAGTAGGTACTGACGCTGATACTGTTGCTGAGTATATGCCTGGTTCAGGTAATGCTACGGCTACTGCTGAAGCACAAGGTAACTCTGGTCCTGCTATTCCTTCAATGGCGTTCTCAATCGATAAGACTACTGTGACTGCAAAGTCTCGTGCTCTTAAAGCTGAGTACACTACTGAATTAGCACAAGACCTTAAAGCTATCCACGGTCTTTCTGCTGAAACAGAACTTGCGAACATTCTTTCAACTGAAATTTTAGCTGAAATGAATCGTGAAATTATCCGCCTTGTAAACATTGGCGCGAAAGTTTCTACTCGTGGTGCTGCTGCTGGTACATTCAATGCTACTAACACTACTGATAACGGTGGTGCTAGATGGTCAGTTGAGCGTTATAAAGCTCTAGTTCAAGCAATTGAGCATGAAGCTAACCAAATTGCTGTTGACACTCGTCGCGGTAAGGGTAACTGGGTACTAGTATCTAACAACGTTGCTGCGGCATTAAATGCTGCTGGCGTTATGGACACTGGTATGGGTGCATTAGGTGCACAACAAATGGATTCTGACGTAACTGGCGGCTTGCTTGCTGGTACTTTGAATGGTAACATCAAAGTTTACGTTGACCCATATGCTGGTGTAGACTATTTCAACGTTGGTTATAAGGGTACTAACCCATATGACGCTGGAATGTTCTATTGCCCATATGTTCCATTAAGCATGATGAAGACAATTGGTGAGAATGATTTCCAACCAAGAATCGGATTCAAAACTCGTTACGGTATTGCTGACAATCCTTTTGTCACTGCAGGAAATAACAACAACGTATACTACAGAAAACGTAAGGTTACTAACCTATAATTTTCTAAATATACACAGTGAAATCCCCCTTAATTGGGGGATTTTTCTTTATAAATAACATTATGCCAAACTTTTTAAATCCATCGTCGTTTGTTTTAACTCTAGATAGCCAAGCTTATTCTGGAGCAGAATTCACGATTCAAACAATGATCCTTCCTGATGTATCAGTTGAAGGTGCTGCATTAAATTTTAAACAAATTAATGTAGGTAGAGCCGGTGATAAAATTAATTTCGGATCATTTGAAATATCATATCTTATTGACGAAGATCTTTTAAACTATAAAGAGATTTTTGATTGGATGAAATCTAATGTAGAAACAAAACACGCAACAACAACTTCTTCAGATCATTATAGAGACTTAACACTTACTGTTATGAACTCAGCAAATAATGTAACAAAACAAATCAAATTTGTAGATGCTTACCCGACAAGTCTTTCATCTCTTCCATTTGATATCACAACAACTGATGTAGAATATCTTACTGCAGTTGCCGCATTTGATTATTCCTATTACGAATTCGTATAAATAAATAGGGCAACGAAGCTCCCACAATGACAACGAAGTCCTTTTTAATTTTAAAAGGAATACACAATGAAAACATTACTAGAATACGTATGGCTAGATGCCGGAGAGCAATTACGTAGTAAAATAAAAATTGCTG
>ENA-OREM01001011-OREM01001011.1-marine-metagenome-genome-assembly--contig:-NODE-1011-length-15437-cov-3.623828_pt1 | contig 15437 bp, 22 predicted proteins | sample MGYA00248623_ERZ508561 | MGnify/ENA primary metagenome ERZ508561 (study PRJEB26227, sample SAMN06264494) | marine metagenome | isolation source: Columbia River Estuary | place: USA:Columbia River...
GACTTATATAAACACGTCAAAGGTAAAGACTTCAAGAAAATGCGTCAGTGGGTTGTCAACAATATGGATGTGGAACCCGCCTCTGTATTTCGGGGTATCTTTGATAGTATGGAAGAGTATGTTGACCCTGCCTCTATACCTCAGTTGGTATTGATACTTGCAGACTATCAACACAAAAATGCATTCGTAGCAGACCATGAACTAAATCTCGTTGCTTGTCTTACTGAGTGTATGGCAAACGTGAAGTTCTTATAAATAGGAAGTGATATGATTAACGGAAATATAATAGCAGGTCCATGCCAACATGAGTCCTTTGAACAGAGTTTGAAAATTGCTAAAGAGTGTAAACGAGTATGCGACAAGTACGGATACGAGTACTACTTCAAGTCTTCCTTTGATAAGGCAAACCGAACAAGTGAAGATGGTATCCGTGGTCTTGGTTTGAGAACAACACTAGTAGATTTCAAGAACATAAAGAAAGAACTCGGTGTCAAGATGTTGACCGATGTTCATAACCTAAAACAGATAGACCAGATTATGGATTGGTTCTATGACGTGATAGACGTATTACAGATACCCGCATTCCTATGTAGACAGACTGACCTGATACATCACGCATGCGCAACCGATAAGATTGTAAATATAAAGAAAGGTCAGTTCCTCGCCCCTTGGGACGTAAAGGGAATAATCACTAAAACAGCAGGAGCAGAAGAAGTTTGGATTACTGAACGCGGTACATCATTCGGATACAATACTTTGGTCGTAGACTTTACGGGTGTTGATTGGATGTTAAAGAACCTCGGCATTCCTGTAGTATTAGATTGTACTCACTCGGTTCAAAAACCTGGAGGCAACGGTACAAGTAGTGGCGGTAATAGAGATTTCGTTCCTGCCCTGTCCCGCGCCGGAAGTGCGGTGGGTGTCAAAAACTTCTTTATTGAAGTACACGCTGACCCTGACAATGCCCCAAGTGATGGAGCAAATATGGTACGACTTTCTAACTTCGAGAATATCATTCGTGGTATCAAAGAATGTAACTATGCAGGTTCATATAATGAACCATGAACTCACCACTTGGGAAAAGATACTCGCAAGGGCATTAGATTATCACATAGGTAGGAATGACGACGACGAACCCAAGGTTCCAGTTCTTCCTATGAAACATTCACGTAAAGGTTTGTGGATGAGACTCGCATTACAAGGTGTCAATTGGATGACTTGTTTTTTCATTATAGCAGGAATAATTCACCACTGGTAAAAGGAACTAAAATGATATTTGTACAAGTTGAAGGAAAAGACCTATTCGGTAAAAGTCAAAAACATCTAAAAGATATAAACGAGACTTGGATACAACATATGGGGAAGGCATTAGGATATGCATTTACATTACAGAGTTTGGTTCCTGCACTTATTATTCATAGTCTTGTTCCTGCACTATTTACATGTACTGCAAGTAATGCTATGAGTACAATACTAGAAGATAGGTGTTGTGCTGAAAATAAAGATGAAGACCAATATGAGTTTGATTTTGAAGAAGAATTCAGAGAGAAAGGGATATATAGATAATGCTCACTAATTGGGATAGAACGCATATGGACGTTGCGAAACTTTACGCAGAACGTTCACACGCACAACGCATACAAGTAGGTTGTATTATCGTAAAGGACAATCGTGTTCTATCGATAGGTATCAATGGTATGCCAAGTGGATGGGACAACAACTGCGAGACCAAAGCAATACATGATTATGGAACACGAACTCCTGTATATAAACTTACAACGAAACCTGAAGTCCTTCACGCTGAAACAAATGCGATTGCTAAGATAGCAAGGTCAAGTGAGAGTTGCGAAGGTGCTACACTCTATACGACTTGCGCACCCTGCCTACATTGCGCGAAGTTAATATATCAGGCAGGAATAACTAGAGTTATTTATGGGCATAAATATAAGTCTAATAAGGGATTGACTTTTTTGGAAAAATGTAATATAATAGTAAATACAACTAATGAGGAAGCACCAAATTATGAATCCCTTTGAATATGTAAACAGTATTAACTATACTAAAAAGAATATAATGGACTCCCCTGAAAAGGAGAAGGGTTACAACCCATTCATGATCAATAGGTCTTTATCCTATTTTAATGATACCGTAATCCTTGCCAATGAAATGAATAAGTATCATCACCTAGATGGACGTTTACAATATTCATTTCTTATAAATATAGTTAGGAAACGGAAACGTTTCTCTAAGTGGAATAAACCACAAAAACATAATGATATTGATGTTGTGAAACAATACTATGGATACAGTAATGAAAAAGCAGAACAAGTACTCCCGTTGTTATCTCAACCTCAGTTATTGGAACTAAGGAAAAAGGTGAATAAAGGTGGAAGAAAGTAAACTAGTCTCATGGAGTCCTGCAAGTATGTTAGAGATTACTCTAGCAGAACCAGACGACTTCTTGAAAGTCTGTGAAACGCTAACGCGAATAGGAGTGGCGTCACGGAAAGAAAATAAACTATTTCAGTCTTGTCATATATTACATAAACAGGGGCGATACTATATCGTTCACTTCAAGGAGTTGTTTATGTTAGATGGAAAGAAATCAAATCTCGAAGAGACTGATATGCATCGTAGGAATACAATCGCGACCCTCCTTTCGGATTGGGGTCTTCTCCAAATACAGAACAAAGAACAGGTCAAAGATTGTGCGCCTCTACGTCAAATAAAAATAATAGGTTATAAAGATAAAGCAAATTGGGAACTCTGTCCGAAATATAATATCGGTAACAACAAGAAATAGGAAAATATATTATGACCGAACCACAAGAGACACACACTTGGGAACCCTGTAGTACAGGTGTATCAGTAGAAGTAGAAGTAGCAGATGTATATCTACATGGACATCAAGTAGACGAAATCATTATAGAAAGTCTACAAGAGAAACTGGAGAACCTTGAGGAAGAGGATTCGGAAAAGAATAAGGAATATATCGCCGCATTCGAAATGGTCATTGATTGGCATGGCGGTTAAGTTATATTATGTTTGTTATTATAACAACAAGAAAAGAAAGGCAATAATATGAAAACACTTTTAAAAATAGGAGTAGTACTCCCGATGGTATTCTTTGCGTCAGACGCAAGCGCCATTGATTACGATTACCTACAGAACGACTTTATATTTAAGAAGGGTGATACCAATCTTAGATACAGACAGTTCTTTGATAAAGACCAAGGACATCTTCAACTAGAGAAGAAGGTCGGGGATGTATCATACGCATATCGTGTAACACAAAAGGACGGTGAAATTGCAGAGAATAGAATCAGAGTTACTCATAAGGGTGGCGACTGGCATGGGTTCTTTGTGAAACCAAGACTTGAATATCGTATGCTAGAGAATAACGAAGACTATCTTCGCATCATTCCTATCGTAGGATACAAGACAGGATACAAGAAGGTATCCGTATACGCACTTGCCGCACCAATGATTGCCGTTTATGGTAAACCAGAAGGTGAGAATGGTAAGATGTATACAACTCAGTATGATGCAGGGTTTGATTACAAACTCACAAGAGGCATCACGACAGGGTTGTATGTCAGAAGAAAGACTGACGATTCAAATTGGAGAAAGAAATCTGAATTTATTTCAACAAAAATAACATTTAATTTCTAGTTACCCCTTTACATTTGAAAAAAAGTACTTATATATAGTAGTGAGGATGCCGAATAGTCGGGTCTTCACTCATCTTGCTAACTAACATAGGAGATAAAAGCGACATGACAAATCTAAAAATTGGAAAAACACTTTTCCCCCGTTCAGCATTTATTGGTTTCGACCATATGTTTAACGAACTAGAATACGCAACTAAACATGCGAGTGACCACTATCCACCCCATAATATTATTAAGGTGTCGGATGAGGAGTACACAATAGAAGTAGCATGTGCGGGTTTTAATGAGTCCGAACTAAATGTGGAACAGAAAGAAAGGTCGTTGACAGTTACTGGTAAACATGAATCAAAAGGTAGAGACGTAATACATCGTGGTATATCCACACGCGACTTTACAAGGAGATTTAGATTATCAGAGTATGTTCAAGTAACAGGAGCATCTCTATCGGATGGAATACTTGCCATCGATATGAAAGTAGAAATCCCAAAGGAGAAGCAGTCTCGTAAAATCAAAATCGGTTAACACGAGGTAAACATATGTCATACGACATGAACACTCGCGCAGAAATGTACGCGAGTATGATAGTAGTTTTTGCTATCACATTAGTTCCAATAGTTGCATCATTCGGTGCGGGTGTCTGGAACATTCTTTAAACACGGGGGAGATGGTTACGCCATCTCTCTTTTTTTTACTTGACTTTTTGAGTGCTTTCATATATAATATAAAGTGTTCATAGGAGAAAATATATAATGAGATTTTATACAGACGTCACGCGCTATGGTAATCAGATGCTCTATCGAGGTTACAAAAACGGTGAACGTATTAGAGAACGAGTTAAATTCAAACCCACGCTATTTGTAAACGGTCAGTCTGAATGGCGAACCCTTGACAATAAACCAGTCGCCCCGATGCAGTTTGACTCGATGAAAGACGCGACTGAATTTATTAAACAATACCAACATATCCCTACAGTAAAAACATACGGTACTACAAACTATATGCATCAGTTTATTACAGATAGGTTCCCCGAAGATATTACATTCAATCGTGACCAGATACACGTGACCACTATTGATATTGAAGTACAATCAGACGAAGGGTTCCCTGAACCTGACAAGGCAAACTATCCTGTCATCTCTATCTGTACTAAATCCTCTAAGGAAAGTTTCTATCGTGTATGGGGTCTCGGTGAGTTTGCGCCGGAGCAGGATACTGTATATGTTAAATGCGAAAGCGAACTTCAACTCATAGATACCTTCCTAAAGTACTGGAATGGTCACGGTATGCCTGATGTTGTTACAGGTTGGAACATAAAAGGTTTTGATATCCCCTACCTTGTCAACAGAACGAGAAAGGTTCTTGGGGAAGAGTCAGTGAAAAAGTGGTCTATATGGGGTCTAGTCTCATCTAGAACCGTCCGTGGTAAGATGGGTATGAAAGACGTAGAGACATATGACCTAGCAGGTGTAGCACAACTTGATTACTACGACTTGTTCCGTAAGTTTACTCTGAACACTCTCGGTCAACAAGAGAGTTATCGTCTTGACCATATTGCCAACGTGGTACTTGGTGAACGTAAACTTTCTTATGAGGAACATGGTAACTTACATACACTCTATAAGAATGACCACCAGAAGTTTATTGAATACAATATCAAGGACGTTGAACTCGTTGATAAGTTAGAACAGAAACTTGGATTGATTACTCTTGCTATGACAATGGCATATCGAGGTGGTGTTAACTTCGAAGATTGCCTTGGTACTACAGGTATCTGGGACAGTATCATATACCGTCTTCTGAACAAACAGAAGATTGCGGTTCCTTATAAAGAAGAGAAACCTAAGAGCGACTATGCTGGTGGGTATGTAAAAGAACCTAAAGTAGGATTACATAATTGGGTTACTTCCTTTGACCTTAACTCTCTCTATCCTATGATTATCGTACAATATAATATGTCACCCGAAACCGTTATTAATGGTTTGGTTGATACAGATGTAGAACGTATGCTAAGAAAGAATACACCGACTGACCCAGATTACGCGCTCGCCCCAAGCGGAGTTCGTTTCTCTCGTGAGAAAGAAGGTGTTATTCCAAGTATCATTAGACAGTATTATGCAGAACGTAAACTCATAAAGAGGGATATGTTAGATGCACAACAGGAGTATGAGAAGACTCCTACCAAGGCACTATCAAACAAGATAGCGACACTCGACAATAGTCAAATGAGTATCAAAATTCTTATGAACAGTTTGTATGGTGCGTTGGGTAATAGATGGTTCCGTTACTTCGACCAAAGGGTTGCGGAGTCCATCACACTTGCGGGTCAGTTGTCAATTAAATGGGCAGAACGTGCGGTCAACTTTGAAATGAACAGTCTACTTAAGACTGATGAAAAAGACTACGTTATTGCCATTGACACTGACTCGCTCTATATTAATATGGAAGACCTTGTAACTCAGTTCTCTCCTAAAGACCCTGTTAAGTTTCTTGATAAGATATGTAGTGAACACTTCGAGAAAGTATTGGTCAAGTCATACAAAGACCTCGCTCATTATACTAACGCATTCAAGAACAGAATGGAGATGGGTCGTGAGGTAATCGCAGACCGTGCTATCTGGTGCGCCAAGAAAAGATATATTCTAAACGTACATAACAACGAAGGTGTTCAGTATGCCGAACCTAAACTTAAAGTTATGGGTATTGAAGCAGTCAAGTCTTCTACTCCTATGGTTGTTCGTGACAAGATGAAAGAGATGTTTCATATTCTTGTGAAGGGTACTGAGGAAGAGGTTCAGAAGTTCATTCGTGAATTCCGTAACGAGTTTACTCAACTACCGCCCGAAGATATCTCGTTCCCTCGTGGAGTTTCTAATGTCAAGAAGTGGAGTGACCGCAAACTCATCTATATGAAAGGCACACCTATTCATGTGCGTGGGGCATTACTTTATAATCACCACACAAAAGGTATGACTAGATATGAACAGATTAAAAATGGTGAGAAGATTAAGTTCTGTTATCTCAAGACACCAAACCCTATCAAGGAGAATGTCGTGTCCTATCCAATGAACCTCCCAAGAGAGTTATCGCTACACAAGTATATTGACTATGACAAAATGTTTGAGAAGACATTCCTGTTACCCCTTGAACCAATACTGGATGCAGTGGGTTGGGATGCAGAACCACAAGCACAACTAGATATGTTTTTCGCTTGACTTATCTCTCTCAATCTGATATAATGGTACTATGAATTATTCACTAACCATATTCAAGAATACATTTGACAACAAGACGCATCGTGTCCAAAACTTTGACACATGGGCAGACTTCGAGTCACTTCTGTATTCTCTATACAACAAGAAAGGAATCAAAGGTGGAAAAAAATCTAGTCCGCTCATCTCCCCTTCATTATATGAAGAGGGTACTACAAGGAGTAATCGTAATGTTCATTCTTGGGGTGGTTTTTGTATGTTGGATGTTGATGATTTTCATCTTCCTTCTACTGATAACAATAGCGAACCTGTTACCCGACTAAAAGAAGAACTCTATAAAATGTTTGGAGGATATCAATATATCTGTTACAATACTGCATCATCTCGTTTAGAGCAACCTAGATTTCGTCTAGTGTTTCCTATCACTCGTAGAGTTGAAGTAAAGGATTTACCTCACTTCTGGTTTGCTATGAATAAGCAGTTCGGTGAGTTAGGTGATGAACAGACTAAGGACGTGTCACGTATGTACTACGTCCCTGCTCAGTATCCTGACGCATTGAGTTTTATATTCAGTAACGAGGGTATACATATTGACCCTGATATGTTAATGAATAAACATTCTTATGTAGAGAAACAAGGTAAGAGTTTTATGGAAAGACTTCCCCCTGCATTACAGAAAGCAGTAATAGAGCATCGTAAAAATGCCCTAAGTAATACCGATGTATCCTGGACATCATATCGCGATTGCCCTTTCTTTCCTAAGAAACTTGAAATGGAATATCGTGCTATTACAGGTACAGGTTGGTATTACAAAATGTATCAGATTATGATTGCTACAGCAGGTAATGCTGTGAAGAGAGGGTATCCTATGTCCGCAAAACAGATTGCTGACTTATGTCAAGAACTCGACAATGAAACAGGTCAATGGTATAGTAAACGCGATATGAACAAAGAAGCAGACCGCGCATTAGAATACATATATAGGAACGGATAGTGATGAGAATATTAGTTACAGGTGGTGCAGGTTTTATAGGTTCGCATTTGATTGCTGACCTACAGAATGATGGTTTCCTTACGATGGGTTTGGACAACTACAATGACATATTGTATGACCCTTCAATGAAAGAAGACCGAGTTGCCTTTATGGATATCGGTGTTCAGAGAGTTGACATGACACACTTCCCATCACTTGATGATGCGTTTAGTATTGTCAAACCAAACATAGTAATCCACCTTGGAGCACTCGCAGGAGTTCGTGACTCCTTTGGTAAGGAACGTGATTACATAAAGAATAATATTGACGCAACACAGAACCTAATCGATTGTTGTAAAATGTATAATGTCTCTAGAGTTTTATATGCCTCGTCGTCGTCTGTCTATGCAGGTTCTCCCCTTCCTTTCAGAGAAGACCGCGTGACAGGCGACCAACTTAATCCGTATGCATATACAAAGAGATGTAACGAAATGATGTTCAAGTCCTCTGGTCTTGATACAGTTGGAATGCGTTTCTTTACAGTCTATGGTGATTGGGGTAGACCTGATATGGCACTCATGAGTTTCACTCACAATATTGCCAAGGGAATACCTATCAAGGCATACAACAACGGTAAAATGAAAAGAGACTTCACACACATATCAGATATTATCGCAGGTATTAAAACCATTCTGTTCAACGAAACTCCAGAAGGTGAGATTTATAATATCGGCAGGGGAAAGTCAGTTAAACTACTTGACTTTATTGAATGTATCGGAGACAATATGGGACGCAAACCCATTATCGACCTTGTCCCGAAACACCCTGCCGATATCGTTGACACTCACAGCGATATAACCAAACTTAAGAAACTAGGGTATAAACCTCTGGTAGATATGGAACAGGGTGTCGATGCCTTTGTTCGATGGTTCAAAGAATACTATTACGTGGATTGGATATAATATGATAAAAATAGGTATAGTCGGATATGGGTTCGTTGGTCAAGCAATTGACTACGCATTCACATCTACTGCAGTAGAGAAGTTTTATGTTGACCCTAAGTTGGGTACGACGATGGAAGACTTGATTAAGTTTGACCCAGACTATACATTCATATGCTTACCAACTCCTATGAGAGATGATGGTACAGTTGAGGATGGATTAGTAATAGACGCAGTAGAAGATTTAATGCTCGCCACTAATGGTGTTGTTATTATTAAATCAACAATCACCCCTGATTCAGTATTATCTATAGACTCTATTGAAAAAGAGCGAGCAGTTTATAATCCAGAGTTTCTGACTGAGAAGAATGCGAAGGCAGACTTGGTAATGGCAGACTATCATATCATAGGTGGTGACTTATGGTTATGCGAAAGAGTTGCAGATATCTACCGTCAGTATAGTATGTGTATGACAAATGACTTTTACTTTATGAGTGCTGCGGATGCCTCGTTTGTAAAGTATGCGTCTAACTCTTTCCTTGCTATGAAAGTAACATTCTTTAATCAACTACATGATAGTGTAACTAAGTTTGGAAGTAACTGGTCTCTGGTGTCAAGCACTCTTGCAAGAGATAAAAGAATAGGTAGAAGTCATACTGTAGTTCCAGGATATGATAATAAGCGAGGATATGGTGGGGCATGTTTCCCTAAAGATACACTCGCCTTTATTAAATTTGATAATGACTTGACTTTATTGGAAAAATGCGTTATAATAAACAATGAATACCGTAAACAATATGAACTAGATGACAGGGAGAAAATTAACAATGTCAATTATGAATAAACTAAAGAAGAACTCAAAGATAAAAACTACGGAGGTATTATCTAAAAGTAAGTTCTTCACAGAAAAAGATATGGTGTCAACTGACGTGCCAATGGTAAACGTTGCGTTGACAGGAAGTATAGACGGTGGTGTCGTGGCGGGATTAACAGTCCTCGCTGGACCAAGTAAGCACTTCAAGACCTCGTTTGCCCTGCTTATGGCAGGTGCATATCTGCGAGAGAAAGAAGACGCAGTACTGTTATTCTATGATAGTGAGTTTGGTTCACCCCAGTCTTACTTTGAACAGTTTGGCATAGACACATCACGAGTGCTGCACACTCCCATTGCCAATGTAGAGGAACTCAAGTTTGACCTAATAGGACAATTAGAAGAACTTGAGAGAACTGATAACGTGATTATCGTTATCGACTCTATCGGCAACTTAGCATCCAAGAAAGAACTTGAAGATGCTAAGAATGAGAAGAGTGTTGCAGATATGTCCCGTGCTAAAGCATTGAAAGGTCTTTTCAGAATGGTAACTCCATATCTGACTATGAAGAACATTCCTATGCTTGCCGTCAACCACACATACAAAGAGATTGGTCTCTTTCCTAAAGACATCGTTGGTGGTGGTACAGGTATCTATTACAGTTCTGACAACATCTGGATACTTGGTCGTAGACAAGATAAACAGGGTACAGAAATCAAAGGATACCATTTCATTATCAATGTAGAGAAGTCAAGGTATGTCAAAGAGAAATCTAAGATACCTATCTCGGTCTCATGGGATGGTGGCGTCCAGAAGTATTCTGGTCTACTTGATGTTGCTCTTGCTGGAGGATATGTTATTAAACCAAGTAATGGTTGGTATCAACGTGCTGGTGAAGAGAAGAAGGTAAGACTTGCGAGTACATTAGAGAAAGAGTTCTGGGACCCAATCTTTGAGAATACTGACTTCGCCGAGTTTATCAAAGCACAATATTCGATAGGTCTTGCTCAGAAGATTGATATGGAGGAGATTGTAAATGCAGAAGTCGACTGATATTCTTGAAAAACTTTCTGAGAAAGTTCACTATGATATTATTCCCGCAAACAGAGAAGATGGATGGGACGTTAGAATACTTGAGGTATTTCCAGAAACGGTAATATCTTATGGGGCGATAGAGTTTGTTGGTAAGAGTAAAGATGATAAAGATGGACAGTTAGCATTTAACTTTACTATTATTTCAACTCCTGACCCAGATTTAACAATTAATGACTTGACTTTACAGGAATATTCAGGTAGAATACTAAACTCTATATTAGATACAGCAGTGTCTGATGGAACTATGATTGCTCGTGATAAAAACAGTGGTGAAGTATTAATGAGTGACCACGTCAGAAAAGAATTGGAACAGGAATGAATATTAACTTAGAACAAACGATACTACGCAACCTCTTAACTAATGAACCTTTTACAAGAAAGGTTTTACCTTTTGTGGCACCTGAATATTTTGATGGTGTATATAAAGGTTTGTTTAAAGAGGTCGCGTCGTTTGTTGCTAAGTATAACAAACTTCCTACACTGGAGGCATTCAAGATTGAACTCGAAGAGAATAACACTCTTTCAGATGAACAGTTCCGTAATGCGGTTGAACTCCTTCCTAACATCTTCACGCCGGAGCAGGAAAACCTTGATTGGTTAGTTGAACGCACTGAGAAGTGGTGTCAAGACCGAGCAGTATTCAATGCCGTTATGGAAAGTATTTCTATTATCGATGGTAAACATGCTACACTACAGAAGAATGGTATTCCTGACATACTGAGTAAAGCACTTGGTGTTTCCTTTGATACTAATATCGGTCATGATTACTTACAAGATGTAGAAGAACGATATGCCTTCTACCATGAGCAAGAAGAGAGAGTTCCTTTTGACCTAGACCTCTTTAACAAGATTACTAAAGGTGGTCTCCCGAACAAGACACTGAATATATGTCTTGCGGGTACAGGGGTTGGTAAATCTTTGTTCATGTGTCATCAAGCGGCGGCGGCATTATCTCAAGGTCGTAATGTATTGTATATTACAATGGAGATGGCAGAGGAACGGATTGCAGAACGTATCGATGCGAACCTATTGAATATTCCGATTGACCAACTAGAACATCTTTCTAAAGATATGTTTACCAACAAGGTTGGAACTCTTAGAAGTAAGACCGAAGGTAAACTTATTATCAAGGAGTATCCTACAGGTCAAGCACATACATCTCACTTCCGCGCATTGTTGAATGAGATGAAACTCAAGAAGAACTTTGTACCTGAGATTATCTTTATTGATTACCTGAACATATGTGCCTCGTCTCGTATGAAAGGTATGGGTGGTTCAATCAACTCTTATACTTACATCAAGAGTATTGCGGAAGAACTAAGAGGACTTGCGGTTGAGTTCAATGTTCCTATTATGTCTGCCACTCAAACTACTCGTAGTGGTTTTAGTAATGATGACTTGGGTCTTGAGGATACTTCGGAATCGTTTGGACTTCCTGCCACTGCAGACCTGATGTTCGCATTGATATCTAATGATGAACTTGCTTCTATGGGTAAAGTGATGGTGAAGCAACTGAAGAACCGATACAATGACCCTACCGCATATCAGAGATTTACCTTGAAGATTGAACGTGCTAAGATGAGACTGAGTGACGATACCGATAATCAAGATATCGTAGGAGGCACTACAACCGTACCAGACACACCCGCATTCGATAAAACTAATATGAATGAGCAACTAAACAAGTTTAAAGATTTTAAGATGGAGTAAGAAATGGATACTAATTTAATATTGATAATGGCAGGATGGACGCTCACAGGATTTGTGGGAGGTTGGTTTATGAGTGAATACTTTAATCGACTTGACGCAATCAAGGGTACTATAGAACTCCTAAGAGATATGAAATACTTAACAACTCAAGACATGGAAGATATAATGGAAGGAAAAAACAAAAGATGACATGTGAAGTAAACCTAATAGCATTAAGTAAACCCTCTGCTTCGACAGAGTGTTTTACTGCGAGTGATTTGATTGCCTACACCGCAAGGGTAAGTAATCCTGCTAATCAAAAGAATACCGCAACCGCACCTAAACTTCTTAGGTATCTCATAAAGGAAAACCATTGGTCACCTTTTGAGATGGTTCATATGACACTTGAAATCAAAACAACAAGAGATATCGCAAGACAGATATTGAGACATCGCTCGTTTTCATTCCAAGAGTTTTCTCAAAGGTATGCCGAGGCAACTACATTTATTACTGACCGAGAGTGTCGTACACAGGATACGAAGAACCGACAGAACTCCAATACAACAGATGATAGGTCATTAAAAGAATGGTGGAGTATGGAACAAAAACGAATAGCAAGAGATGCTGAACAATCTTATCGTGATGCACTCGGAAGAGGTATCGCAAAGGAACAGGCAAGGGCATTGCTACCTGAAGGACTTACCGAATCAACTCTGTATATGTCTGGAACACTTAGGTCTTGGATACATTATTGTGAACTGAGAAGAGGTCACGGAACTCAGAAGGAACATATGGAAGTCGCTGAAAGATGTTGGAATATAATTGGTGTTCATTTCCCTGACGTGGTTAAAGCATTATGCGAGTAGGATTTACGGCATCGTCTTTTGACTTATTACACGCAGGGCATATCTCTATGCTACAAGAAGCAAAAGGAGTATGCGACTATCTTATATGTGGGTTACAAACTGACCCTACGATTGACAGACCTGAGAAAAACAGACCTATTCAAAACGTAAGCGAAAGGCATATTCAACTTGATGCTGTTAGGTATGTTGATGAGATAATACCCTATACTACAGAAGAAGAACTCTGTCAATTGATTGCTCTTATTCACCCTGATGTTAGAATTATAGGTGAGGAGTATGAACCTAAAGACTTTACTGCCAAAAAGTATTGTATCGAACAAGGCATTGAAATATATTATAATAAAAGAAGGCATGGTTATTCTTCATCTTTTTTAAGAAAACGTCTTGACTTATAGGTTTGTTTAGTATATAATAGGGTTATATTATGAAAGGTTTATATTATGAGAGAAGGTAATCCAAAATACAAATACAGTGAGGACTTGAACCTTGCTGACTTATGGAACTATGTTGATGATACATATGGTCAACATTATTCTAAGAACAAGTTTCAGGCAACTGAGTTTATTATCGACGGAGGTCATGGAGATGGTTTCTGTATCGGTAATATTATGAAGTATGCCCAACGCTATGGTAACAAGAATGGTTACAATCGAGATGACATAATGAAGGTACTTCACTATGCATTAATACAACTACATGTTCATGACCACTATGGGAGAGAAGAAAATGAATAGAAAACTAAGAAGAACAACTGATGCCGCAATGAGAGGTACATCTGTCATAGATAGAGAACTGGATATGTGGGCAGAGAAATATTCAAGTGGAGGTTCTGTTCCTCGCTCTGTAAAGTTACGAGTTGCAAGACTTGTAGAAGCACGTAAGGTTGCTGTACAGATGGAAGAAGAGAAGACCGATGGATAGTATTGTCTTACCAATGACTATCATATGGACTATTGCTTTTATGGCATTAATCTATATGGCAATATTATTGGGTGATAAAAATGAGTAGTATTCCGATGGAAGTGTGGGCAGCATGTTATGTCTTTGTCTGTATTTTCATCGCAATAATTTGGAAAGACGAATAGTAATGTTAGATTGGATAACAAACCTTGGAACACCTACTCTAGTGAGTGCGTGGATAGGTGGAGCATTACTAGTCGCAATTATGTGGAAGGATGATTAAATGTTGGGATATATTTTTATAGCAGCAGTAGTTACGGCAATACTCGTAAACTATGTAGAAAATTTTATTTAAAAAAAGTGAAAAAAGTACTTGACTTATTGAGTCAAATAATATATAGTAGTAAAGTAAGGTAAATAAATATGAAGGAGAAAATTATAAGAACTAACTGAGAATACAAAAACAGTAGGGTTTAACTCTACATCAACCGAGTAGTGTACTACTCACAATTTTAATTTAACATGCTCGATGAAACAAATTATGAGCAAGAAAGAAAAAGATATGTCTATATCACACAATACACGTTCAGAAAAGAACACCGTAAAAGAACTAGCACAACTTGCTAAAAAGAAAATTAACCCGAACCCTATCGGGCAACGTCCACCAGTAAGTGTAGGATACAACAAATCTAAGGGAATCATTGACTCATTACTAAAGGGATTTTCTATTGGAGAAATCACATTGCGTGATATCAGAGAAGATGCTTTGAATCAGAAAATTTATAAAGGTTGCGACTTTTTAGTTATTGATGGCGGGCATCGTTTACGCGCCATCAGAGACTTTTATGATTTTAGGTTTGCAGTAAATGGTAAGTTTTATTCAGATTTATCTCCAGAAGATATGGATAAAGCGTATGATATGATGAAAAGTATTCCCTCTAACCTTTCATTAATTATTAATCTAGCACCATATGCATTTCTATTAGGCCTACTTTTTTTGCTTGTAAAATATTTGCACGAAAGAAGTATTTTGTCCTTATCAACTTCAAGATCAACGTTTGATTGGAGACGAGTTTCATTTTCATTTTCACTATCAGCTTCTAATTCCAGTTTTTGAATATACGATCGGCGTAAAGTTGTATCACGATACGTGCTTATAATACGTTGACGATTTAGAGAAACATCATCTCGGAATAATTTCGTATTTACAATAGATTCACGACCTATAGCTATTCGACCTGAACGTGTACATTCTAATATTTGAAATTTATTAATTAATTG
>ENA-OREM01001018-OREM01001018.1-marine-metagenome-genome-assembly--contig:-NODE-1018-length-15367-cov-4.240353_pt1 | contig 15367 bp, 18 predicted proteins | sample MGYA00248623_ERZ508561 | MGnify/ENA primary metagenome ERZ508561 (study PRJEB26227, sample SAMN06264494) | marine metagenome | isolation source: Columbia River Estuary | place: USA:Columbia River...
TCTGGTACTTGTTCTGATTTTTTCTGTGTCACTGGGCTGGCTTCCAAGCGGCGGTGACAGCAGTTTAAAACACATCATATTGCCAGTTATCACATTGAGTTTAGGGGGCGCTGCCGTGTTGGCAAGGTTCACACGCTCAGCCATGCTAGAGGTGATGGGGCAGCCCTACATTCGCACAGCGAGTGCAAAGGGCCTGAAATGGCACATGGTTGTCAAACACCATGCGATGCCAAACGCTGCCATTCCAACTCTGACCGTCATAGGCTTTATGGTGGGAAGTCTTATTGCAGGTGCTGTGGTGGTTGAAAGTGTTTTTTCTTGGCCGGGCGTTGGCCGATTGCTGGTGACATCTGTCGCTAACAGAGATCTGGCTGTTGTTCAGTGTCTACTCTTGCTGGTTGGAACAACCATGGTCTGCTCTAATTTATTGGTAGATGCTTTGTACGGATGGGTAGACCCCCGAGTGCGCAATACTTCGTCTCAAGCTGAAAAATGAAAACATTTAAATTATTAATTGAAAACACCAAGGCTACTACTTTAGAATTAATTTCTAGACTTGCTGGTGATAGAATATTCCCGGCGTATAAATCTAGCACTGGTACTTCAACTGCTTCTAGTAATGGTTTTGGAAACCCACTCAATGATGCTGCAGTTGGAACTATTGATAATAAAGTAATTAGAGTTTTGTGCATGAAATCATTGTTAATGAATGTAAAAATAAGAATTCTCTATGTGTTAATGCAAATTTTATGCTGTAATTCAATTTTTAATTCAGTTTAGAATTATTATAAACAAATATGACAAAAAACTGCAATTTTATTGAAAAATTAAGAGAAGCTGGATTAAGACCAACAAAGCAAAGAGTAAAAATTAGTGAAATTCTCTTTAATAGAGAAAAAACTTTTCACTTTACAATCAATGATCTTGCAAAAAAAATTTCAGAGGATTTGAATCAAAAAATTTCTTTAGCTACAGTTTATAATACAGTTCATGCTATAAAAAAAAAAGGTTATCTTAAAGAGATAGCAATCAATAGTGATAAAAGCTATTTTGATACCAACACATCAGATCACCATCATTTTTATGACGAAGATACTCACGAATTAATTGATTGTGATCAAAATGATATTGATTCTATTAATATTAAAAATAATATCACCGGAAAAAAGATAAACTCAGTTGAAGTTTTAATTAAAGTTGCGAGTGATAATCAAAATCAGAATTAATTCAATTAAATCAATAACTTAAATTATACATTATAATTATTCTAAACTATTGACATTCAGTTTAGAGGCATTATATGTTCTTCATCATTAAATTAAGGAGAATAAAATGTCATTAAAAGGAACAAAGACAAAAGAAAATCTAGAAGCAGCATTTGCTGGTGAAAGCCAAGCAAATAGAAGATATCTTTACTTCGCTCAAAAAGCAGACATCGAAGGATACAATGATGTTGCGTCAGTATTTAGATCAACAGCAGAAGGTGAAACAGGTCACGCACATGGTCACCTAGAATACTTAGAAGAAGTAGGTGATCCAGCTACTGGTTTACCAATTGGTGAAACTAAAGCTAATCTAGCATCAGCAGTACAAGGTGAAACACATGAATATACAGACATGTACCCTGGTATGGCAAAGACAGCTAGAGAAGAAGGATTTGAAGAAATTGCTGATTGGTTTGAAACTTTAGCTAAAGCTGAAAAATCTCACGCTGGTAAATTCCAAAAAACTTTAGAATCTATTAGTTAATAAATTTTTTTAGTGGGCATTAATTTGCCCACTAAATACACACAAATAAAATTTCAAATAAAATTATGAGCAAAGAAGGTAGTTTAGATGCCCCTATTCGACACCCGATAGACTTTGAGCATCCTGATTTTTTAAATCCTGAAAAATTAGATGCTGAAATGCGAAGAGCGTTTGATATTTGTCATGGTTGCAGAAGATGCTTTAACTTATGTGATTCATTTCCAAAGTTATTTGACATGATTGATGAATCTGAAAATGAAGATGTTGAAAGTTTAAAAAGCGAACAATTTGAACCAGTAGTAGATGCATGTACTTTATGTGACATGTGTTTTATGACTAAATGCCCGTACGTACCCCCTCATGATTTTGATCTAGACTTTCCTCATTTGATGTTGAGATACAGAACTGCTCAAAAAAAATTAGGAAAATTACCAAGTGTACCAACACAACTAGCCCAAATAGACAGAAATGCAAAAATTGGTGTTATGTTTTCAAGATTGGTTAATTGGGCATCTGATATTAAAAATAAATTTTTAAGAAAAATATTAGAGATTGTTGCAGGGATTGATAAAAGAGTTCAATTACCAAAATATAATTCAGAAACATTTTCAAATTTTTTTAAAAAGAATAAAGACAAAATAAAATTTGAAACCTTAAGCAAAGATAGAAAAGTTGTAATTTATACAACTTGTTTTGTTAATTTTAATAAAAAAAATACAGGAGTTGCAGCTTTAAAAGTTTTAAAGAAGAATGGGGTTGAGGTACAAGAAGCTTATCCAGGTTGTTGTGGTATGCCTTTTTTAGAACAAGCAGATCTTCCCAAAGTGGTTGAGCAAGCAAAGAAAGTATCTAAAGATTTATTAGAGTGGGTTGATAAAGGTTACAAAGTAATCACTCTAACAGCTAGCTGTGGTTTGATGTTAAAATTTGAATGGCCTTTGCTGTTACCTAAAGATGAGAATATTAAAAGATTATCTTCGAATGTAATGGATATTGATGAGTATGTTGTTGATATAGCAAACAATGAAGGATTGGCTGAGGGATTACAAGAAATAGACGGTGGAGTTACAGTTCACAATGCATGTCACGCAAGAGCTCAAAATATGGGTATCAAATCAAGAGATATGTTAAAACTTATTCCAAACGTTAAGCTAGATGTTGTTGAAAGATGTGCTGGTCATGGAGGTACGTTTGGTGTGATGAAAGACACTCATGATTTAGCAAATAAAGTTGGAAGACCAACAGCCAGACAAATTAAGAATAAAAATAATAAGTACATGGCCTCAGATTGCCCATTAGCCGGTAAACATCTAAAGCAATTGGAAGTGGATACAAATATTTCTAATGATGAGGCGTTACATCCTATCGAATTAATGGCAAAAAGTTATAGATTATGATCATGCCAAGAGAAAAAAGAGAAATTCTAAAAGAAGACATCATGCCTTTAGATGTTTATACAAAAAACAGAAAAGAGCTTAGAAAAAATATTGTTAATTACAAAAAAGATAGAAGAGTCTCACTGGGACCATATGCAACTTTTTATTTTGAAAGTTATGAAACAATGTTGGCTCAAGTTCAAGAGATGCTTTACATTGAAAAAGGTGGAGATGAACAATTAAAAGATGAGCTTATTGCCTACAACCCCTTAATACCAAATGGAAAAGAACTAACTGCTACTCTAATGTTTGAAATTGATAACCCAGTTTCAAGATCAGCATTTTTAAGTAAAGTTGGAGGGATTGAGGAAAAAGTTTTTATAAAAATTAACGGAGAGTCAATTAAAGCAATTCCAGAAGAAGATGTTGATAGAACTTCCGCAGAAGGGAAAGCCTCTTCGGTTCAATTTATTCACTTTAAATTTACTGAAGAACAAATTCAAAAGTTCAAATCAGAGGGTGTTGAAGTTGAAATTAGAATTGATCACAAAGAATATTCTCATATGACAAAACTAAGTGCATCAAATTTAAGCTCTTTATCAGCTGATTTTAGTTAATTAAGCCCCATATATCATTGGTTTTTATCCATCCCTCATAATCATCGGATTTGATTTTACACCATTTTTCCTGACATTTATCGACAATCAATAGTCTACCTTTTTCTATTTTGGCTATGGGTTTTGCAAAAGAAGATGGTTTTTTAAATAAAATTTTATTTTGAACTGCAATTACAGAATTATTTTTTTTTAATTGTGAAATATGTATCCAGCCACTATTATTTTTTAAATCAATTATTCTTCTGAAATTTTCTTTTTTATCTATCTGTTTTAAGGGCAAGTTAATTTTTTTGTAAACATATTTTATATCAGATTCAAAACTAGGTCCATAACGAACATTTACCTTGCTTTTTTTTAAAGAAACATAAGTTTCGTCAGCTATAGAAGTTGATATTAAAATTGTTAAACAGAACAATGTGTAAATAATTTTATACATTAACTACATTTACATTTTTTTCTTTTATTAAATTTTACTTTTCTGAAGTTTAAATTTAACAAATCTATAATTAAAATATATCCATTTAAATTTTTTCCAATATTTAAAATTTTTTTTAAAATTTCGTTAGCTTGCATACTTCCAATAGTTCCAGCAATAGTGCCAAGTATTCCCTCATATTCACAGTTTAATATGTCATCAGAAATAGTTTCTTCTTGATAAAAACACCTTAAACAAGGATTTTTTTTATTATTAAAATCAAAGGTAAATATATGGCCATCAAATTTACTTATAGCCCCAGTCACTAAAAACTTTTTATATTTTAAACTTATATCATTAATTAAAAACTTTGTTTCAAAATTATCTGTACCATCAACAACATAATCATAATTTTTAATGATCTTTATAAATTTTCTTTTATCTAACTTAAAATTAAAAATATTAATTTTAGTTTTAGAGTTAATATTTTGCAATTTTTTTTGAGCCACATGAACTTTTGATTTTCCTATATCTTTTTCATCATACAAAGTTTGTCGGTGTATATTTGATAGACTAACTAAATCATGGTCTACAATTCCTATAGAGCCAATGCCCGATCTTGTTAAAAATTCAGCCACAGGACAACCCAATCCACCCATGCCGATTACTAATACTCTTGAATTAAGAATTTTTTTTTGACCTAAGACACCAATATTTTTTAAAATAATTTGTCTTGAATACTTTTCAAGCTGATTTTTACTTAACTTTGAACTCATTTTCCAGTTGAGCCAAATCCACCCTCTCCTCTAACTGTTTCAGGTAGAGTATCTGTTTCCTCCAAATTCATTTTAATCACAGGCGTTAAAATCATTTGAGCTATTCTATCCTTATTATTTATTAAGAAATCAGTGTTACCATGATTATAGAGAATAACTTTAATTTCACCCCTATAATCGCTATCTATTGTTCCGGGTGTGTTTAAAACACTAATATTGTTTTTAGCAGCTAAACCAGATCTTGGTCTAATTTGAATTTCATATTCACTAGGAAATGCAACAGAAATACCAGTTGGAACCAAACATGAATTTTGTGGCTTTAGTTTAATTGGCTCGTTTATAAAAGCCATTAAATCCATTCCTGATGCACCGTTAGTTTTATATACAGGTAACTCAACTGATGAGTCTAGTTTTTTTATAAGAACTTTCGTCATTAATTTAATTGATTAATTATTCTGTCAACTATTTCATCTGATATTTCAGATTTTTTTTTGTATGAAAGTTTTTCTTTATCTTTATCTCTATAGTAAATTGTTACTTCATTAAAATCTGAACTAAAGCCAATTTTTTTATTAGATACATCGTTTGCAACAATCCAATCGCAATTTTTATTATTTAATTTTTTTTCAGCATTATTTTCAACATTATCTGTTTCAGCTGCAAATCCTATAACAAGTTCTGGCCTCATTGAATTATGGTTCGAAACATAACTTAAAATATCTACATTCTTTTCTAAGTTTAAATTTAATGAATCTTGCTTTTTAATTTTATTTTTATATTTTTTATTAACCTTAAAATCTGCTACTGCTGCAGAAAAAACTGCTACATCGGCTGGTAAGTTTTTTTGAGTTTCCATGAACATTTCATTTGCTGTTTCAACTTCAATTAGCTTAACATCATGATCAATTTTTAAGTTAGTTGGTCCTGAAATAAGAGTTGTATCAAAACCTTTTTTTGATAAAGATTTAGCAATTTCATACCCTTGTTTTCCACTAGATTTATTCGTAATAAATCTTACAGGATCAATATATTCATTTGTTGGTCCAGCTGTAACTAGTGCTTTTAATCTCTTATTTTTTTTAAGGTTTAAAAAGTAATTATTTATTTCGTTAGAAATTTTATCAGGCTCAGACATTTTTCCTTCACCGTATTCTCCACAAGCCATTTCCCCAATTTCTGGACCAATAAGTTTATAACCATAACTTATTAGTTTTTTTAAGTTATGTTTTGTTGACTCATGTTCCCACATTCTAACATTCATTGCTGGCGCTAGATAAATTTCTTTATTTGATGCTAGCACTACGGTTGATGCCAAATCATCAGTTGTTCCTTGAGCTAATTTTGAAATAGTATTTGCTGTAGCTGGTGCAATTAAAATCACATCTGCCCATCTTGATAAAGCAATATGATCCATTTCTGTTTCATTTTCGACACTAAATAAATCGCTGTAAACTTTACCTTGTGAAAGTGATGCAACTGAAAGAGGCGTTATGAATTCTTTAGCACTGTTAGTTAATATTGTTTTTATTTTAGCTCCATTTTTTTTAAAAAGTCTAATTGTTTCAAGACTTTTATATGCAGAAATTCCACCACAAATTATATAAAGAATTTTTTTGTCTAAGAGATTTTTCATTTGCCGAATTAAAATACCAATAACCCTATAATTACAAGAACTAATAAGCCAATAATAGATTGGTTTCTAAAAGCAGTCATTTCAGATTTTTTATTATTTAAAGCAGTATAAGAGTTTGAGTTTTGAGGAATTTGACCGCTAGCTAAATATGTTAGAGCTTGATTTGCTTTATCCATAATCTCAGGAAATTCTGGCAATCTTTTTAAAACTTCTGAGGTATTGTTTAATGTGTCCGTAATAGAATTTATTGGGTCTTTAGTTTCTCTTAACCAACTTTCAAGTACAGGTTTAGACGTAGTCCATATATTTGTGTCCGGATTTAATTTTCTAGCAACTCCTTCAACTACTACCATAGTTTTTTGTAGCATTAATAATTGTGGTTGAGTTTGCATATTAAATTTTTCAGTCACGTCAAACAATTGCTTTAATAGTTTACCACCAGATATATCTTTAACTGCTTGACCAAATATAGGCTCTCCTATTGATCTTAAAGCTTGAGCCAAATCATCAATTGGAACATTATTTGGAACTAATCCCGCTACCAAATGCACTTCAGCTACTTTTTTATAATCTCTTTGAATAAATCCATATAAAATTTCAGCTAAAAATCTTTTACTAACTTTATCTAGTCTACCCATTATGCCAAAATCTATAGGAGCTATTTGACCACTATTATCAATGAAAATATTTCCTTGATGCATATCAGCATGAAAAAAACCGTCTCTTACAGCATGTCTTAGAAAATGTTGAATAATATCTTCTGCAATTTTGTTCGTATCTAGATTTCTATTTTTTAATTCCTCAGTTTCTCTTATTGATACACCGTCAATCCAATCAAGTGTCATTACATTTTCACTTGTAAAATTCCAATAAATTTGTGGAACCTTGAACCCTGCATCATTTTTAGTATTTTCCGCATATTCATTGGCTGCGGCTGCTTCAAATCTTAAATCCATTTCAAGATTTGTTATTTCTTTTAGTAAAAATACAACTTCAACAAGTTTCAATCTTTTTGTTTTTTTTGCAAATGACTCAACGATAAAAGCAAATAACATCATTGCATCAATTTCTTCATTGAATATTTTCTTAATATCTGGTCTTAGAATTTTTATTGCTACATCTTTAATTGTTCCATTGTCATTAATTTGAGCTTTGTGTACCTGAGCAATAGATGCGGCCGCTATAGGTTCACTTAAGTTAATTATTGAATTATATGTATCTTGACCAAGATCTTTTTTAATTATTTCTTTTGCTTCGTTGATAGAAAAGGGTGGAAGACGATCTTGTAAATTTTCAAGTTTTGATGATAGTTCTTCACCAATAATATCGGGTCTGGTTGCTAAAAATTGCCCAAGTTTTATAAATGTAGTACCCATAGACTCTAAAGAAATAGATAGTCTTTCACCTTCATTTGTACTTATGTTTTGCTGATTACTTTTAGAAAATGAAATTGAAAGTAATTGAAATAATATCGTTATTGCTAGAGGTGGTTTTTTAAATTTTGAGGCAATACTTAAAATATCTGATTTAGCAATTTTTCTTCCTAATTTAAATAAGGTTATAAGTTTTTTGATCATTAGTACTTCCACCCACTATGGATTGACACAATCCCACCAGAAAAATTTCTATAAGAACATTTTTGAAAATTATTATTTTTCATTAATTCAATTAATTCTTCTTGATTAATAAATTGCTCTATACTTTTAATTAGGTACTCATAGGGTTCTTTTTCACCAACAACAAATTTGCCAATGATGGGGATTAATTTTGAATAATTTTTATAAATAAAATCAAGATTTGAGTTCTGTATTTTTGAAAATTCTAAGCACAGGTATCTTCCACCTGGTTTTAAAACTCTATACGCTTCAGAAAGCGCTTTATTTAAATTTTTTGTATTTCTTAGTCCAAAGCTAATAGTGTAAAAATCAAACTTGTTATCTTCAAAGGGTAGTTTTTCTGCGGGAGAAATGACCCAGTTAATATTTTTGTAATTAGAGAGCTTTTGTTTACCTTGGCTTATCATTCCTTTGTTAGGATCAACACAAGTAATTTTGTTATTCTTATCAGTACTGTCCAGATAAAGCTTTCCTATATCTCCAGTACCACAGGCCACATCAATTAAATATTTATCTAAAGATGGATTCATCATATTTATGAGATTTTTTTTCCAGAACCTATGAACACCAAGTGACATAAAGTCATTCATAAGGTCATATTTATTGTAGACTTGGTCGAATACACCTTCTACTAGCCCTTTTTTATTTTGAAGATATTGTTGCATAAAAAAAAATATATATTCAATATAGTGTGAAATGCCAGAATTACCAGAAGTAGAAATAGTAAGACAATCTCTTAATAAAAAGATTAAACAAAAAAAGGTTAAAAAAGTAATAATAAGAAATAGAAATTTAAGACTTAAAATTCCATCTAACTTTACTAGCCATTTTCTAAATAAAAAAATAATTAAAGTAGGAAGGTTTTCTAAATACCTAATTATTTATTTGCCAAAAGAAAATCACTGCATAATTCATCTTGGAATGTCAGGAACAATACATGTGGTAAATAATAAATCTACTAATAAAAATACAAATACTAGTTTTTACAATTCTCCATTTTTACCAAACAAACACAATCACGTGGAATTAGTTTTTGAAAACTTTAAGATTGTTTATAATGATCCAAGAAGATTTGGTTTTTTTCAGTTAATTAAAAATAATACAAATTTAATTAAAAGATTTAGCCACTTAGGTCCTGAACCTTTTGATAAAAAATTTAATTTAAATTATGTTTATAATTTTTTTAAGGGTAAGAATAAGGATATAAAAAATTTTTTACTAGATCAAAAATTTGTTTCTGGAATTGGAAATATTTATGCTAGTGAAATTTTATTTTTAAGTAAAGTTAATCCATTTAAAAAAGTAAAATTATTAAGTAAAAAAGAATGTCTAAAAATTATAATTAATAGTAGAAAAATTCTACTTAAAGCTATTAGCAAGGGTGGATCAAGCATTAGAGATTTTAAAGATACATCAGGATTAAAAGGTGGGTTTCAAAATGAATTTAAAGTTTATCAGCAAGAAGGATTAGAGTGTAAAAATATAGGATGCTCTGATTTAATAAGAAAAAAAATAATCTCTAATAGATCAACTTTTTTTTGTGATTCTTGTCAAAAATAGCTAATTATTTTATTGACCACTATAAATTCTCAAGCTATACCCCTGCGGATATGGCAAACACAAAATCAGCAATTAAGAGAATTAGAAGAATTTCTAAGCAAACAGTAGTTAATAAGGCAAGAAAGAGTAGATTTAGAAATGCTCTAAAAAAAATGAACCTATTAATTGATGACAAAAAGAAAGATGAAGCTCTAAAATTCTTGCCAAAATTGAATTCAGAACTGATGAAGATTGCTAAAACTGGTATCATTAAGAAGCAAAATGCATCAAGAAATGTATCTAGAATAACAAAAAAGATTTCTGCAATTTAAATTTAAAGACTTTACAATTTTTAAACGAAACAACCTTAAGTACTCACAGTATCTATTAAAATATTTTCATTATTTTACCATATCTAGATTTGGTAAATAAAAATTATTTTAGATTCAATCTACAAACGATTCAATCTGTGTTTGATTCAAAATTAAATTACTAGATAAAAAAATAATATTATTTTTTTTTGAAAACAAAAAATAAAACTACAATCGTAGATTTAATATTTTTTTAAAAAAAAATATTAAGTTGTTGCAAATTTTTTTATTTAGTTCTAACTGAGATTTTCCTACAAGTTATGAATAAATCTACAAATATAAATAATTTAAACAATTATAAGTCAGAAGACTTTGATTGGAAGTTAGTCCAGTCAGAAATGAAAAATAAGTTAGGAGTAGATATTTATGAAAGTTGGCTTAAAAAAATTACTTTTGTAGATGAATTTAACAATTATTTATTACTTTCAGTACCCACAAGATTTATTAGAGACTGGATTACGTCAAGGTATCTTGATCAAATTTTACAGATTATCCGTTTATATAAAAAAGATATTATTAGAATTGAATTTAAGATTGATGACAAAAATACAAATCAAAATTTAGAAAATACAAATGTTAACGAAAATACACCTGATAGAAATGAAAATATTTCATTCATAAAAGACTCTTATTTGCAATATAATAGAATTGATCCCAATAAAAGATTTGATAATTTTATTACTGGTACAAGTAATAAACTTGCTTATGAAGCGTCATTAAAGGTTTCAGAAAATATATCTCATTATAATCCACTTTATATTTATGGTGGTGTTGGAATGGGCAAAACCCATCTATTAAATTCGATTGGAATTGAACTTAAAAAAAATAATAAAGTAATGTTTATATCAGCTGAACGATTTATGTATCAGTTTGTAAAATCAATCAAAGCTAATGATATGGTTAAGTTTAAAGAATATTTCAGAAATACAGATATTTTATTAATTGATGACATTCAGTTTATAAGTGGAAAAGAAGCAATGCAGGAAGAATTTTTTCATACCTTCAATGCATTATTGGATAAAGGTTCACAAATAATTGTATCAGCTGATAGAGCGCCAAATAAACTATCTAGAATTCAAGATAGAATTAAATCTAGATTTTCTGGTGGTTTAGTTGTTGATATTCAAAAACCAGATCTTGAACTTAGAAAAAAGATTGTAGAAAAGAAAACTGAGGAATTAAATAACTTATATGCTGATCAATTACATGTATCAAAAGAAATACAAGATTTTATAAGTACCGAAATTACAGCAAGTGTTAGGGAGTTGGTTGGATCAATAAATAGAGTAGTATCATTTTCTAGAATCTACAATAAAGTTCCAAATTTGGCAGAAACTAAGGTTGTTTTAAAAGATTTATTAAATCTTGCTGAAAATAAAGTAACAATTGATTTGATTCAAACTACAGTTTGTAAATTTTTTAAAATTAGCAAAAATGAAATGCTTTCCTCAAGAAGATCTAGATATTTGGTTAGACCTAGACAAACAGCTATATATTTAACAAAAATTTTAACATCAAAATCTTTACCAGAAATTGGAAGAGAGTTTTCCAATAGAGATCATACAACCATAATACATTCAGTTAAAACTATTGAAAAAATTAAAGAAAAAGATCCCGAAATGGTAGATAATATTAATAAACTAAAAAATCAGATATTATATAATAATAAAGATAATGAAATTTAACGTAAACCAACAAGATCTTCAGCAAGCACTTAATTATTGCCAAGGTGTAATTGAAAAGAGAAGTACACTACCAATACTTTCCAATATTTTATTGGATGCTAGTAATTCTAAATTAACTATAACAGCTACAGATCTAGATTTAATATTCATTCACCAATTAAATAATGTTGAAGTTATTGAAGAAGGTAGAACAACAACAACCTCTTCAATTATGTATGATATAATAAGAAAATTTTCTTCAGGTAAAAAAATAAACTTATCTTTAACGGATGTTAGTAAATTACAAGTTGAGTCTGAAAAATCTATATTCAACTTAAACTGTATTAGTGCTACAGAATTTCCACTTACAGATGAAAATTTTAATCAAAATGAATTTATAATTAAATCTAAACAGCTTTTAAAACTACTAAATAAATGTAAATTTTCTGTTTCTAATGATGAAACAAGACATTACTTGAGTGGGATTTATTTCCATCAAACTGAAGTAGAGGATAAAAATTATTTAACTGCTGCGGCAACTGATAGTCATCGAATGTCTATTTCAAAAATAAGATTAGATCAAAAAATTGATTTTGAGCCAATTATATTGCCAAAAAAAACTATTTTTCAACTATGTTCATTGCTAGATAGTTATGATGGAGATGTTAAAGTATCTAATATTAAATCAAAAATTAAATTTGAACTAAATAATAGTGTATTGATTTCAAAACTAATTGATGGAAAATTTCCTAATTATATCCAGGTAATACCAAAAAATAATCAAAAAAAATTAGAAATAGATTTAAAATTATTTTTAAATTCAGTTGACAGAGTTGCTTCAGTCTCATTGGATAAAAAAGATGGTGTTAAATTTAATTTATCAAAAGATACGCTAGACCTATCGGTTAACAACACAAATAGTGGTGATGGTAAAGAAACATTAAATGTTAAATTTGATCATGACTTAGAAATAAGTTTTAATTCAAGGTACTTAATCGATGTTGCTTCACAATTAGATGGAGAAAGAGTTGAAATATTTTTCAATGATACTGGTTCACCAGCTTTAATTAAAGATCCAGGTGATTTTGATAGTATATTTGTAGTGATGCCTATGAAGGGCTAATTTAATTGATTAAGTTCTTCATAAACACTATTTTCTAAAATCTTAATAAATTCTTCTTTAGCGAGTCCTGCTTTTATAGGCTTTAAGATTGAAATAGTTATTTCTTTATTGCTAATTTTTAAGCCTTTTTTAGGCCAAACATAACCTGAATTAATGGCAACTGGCTGACAAGAAATCTTCAGTTCTTCATATATTCTAGACGCACCTTTTTTAAAAGGAGGTCTTTCATCTGGTAAAACTCTTGTTCCTTGAGGGAAGATTATTAATGGTCTATTTGAGTCATTAATCATTTTTGAGATATCTTCAAAAAATCCCAAGTTATCTTTGGTCACTTTGTTTCTCTTAATTGATATTGAGCCAATTTTTTTTAGATACCAACCAAAAATTGGAATTAAAAGTAACTCCTTTTTTAAAATAAAAACAGGTGAATTAAAAATAGTTTGAAGATAAAAAGTTTCGAACATCGATTGATGAGATGCAGCAATAAAAAACTTCTCATTATTTATAATATTTTCTTTACCTTTGATTATTATTTTTGTGGATAAAAAAAACTTTAGACAAAAACTTGTCCAATAACCCATTAATTTACCCCCTAATAAAACAACTTTTTGAGGTAAAAAAAATGCAGGAAGAAAAATTAAAGAAATAATTATTATTCCACTAAAGAAAAAAATTGAAAAAATAGTATTTCTAATCATTTTTATCAGAAGCTAGACTATATCAGTAAGCTTCTGTCTTTTATTGATTACTTTAATTTTAGAGTTTTTAATCAGTATTTCTATTGGTTTTGGTCTCACGTTATAATTTGAACTGAGTGACATTCCATATGCTCCAACATCGCAAATCACAATTAAGTCTTTTTCAAATAATTTTTGAAAATTATTTATAGTTAAGAATTTATCAGTACTTTCACAGATTGGACCAACAAATTCATATGTTTTCTTTACTTTTTTTCCAGTCTTTATAGCCGGCATTATTCTATGCTTTGAATTATATAGTGCAGGTCTCATCAAGTCGTTCATTGCAACATCTAGTATTATAAAATTTTTTTTATGACCTTCTTTAATATAAGTAACTCTAGAAATTAATGTCCCAATATTTCCGACAATAGATCGACCAGGTTCAAAAATTATTTTAGAATTATGATTTTTCAAAAATCTTTTAATATTTCTTGAATAATTTTTTAAATTAAGCATTTTCTTATTATTTTTATAATCAATTCCCATTCCTCCACCAAGATCAATATATTCAAAAGAGTAATTAGCTTTTTTTATAATTTTATTTAATGCCTTAAGCATATTTTCATAAGGTTTAACATCAAGTATTTGACTGCCTATATGAACACTTAAACATTTTAAATTTAAATTTTTAGATTTTTTAATATATTTAGTTAGCTCTAAAAAATCTTTTTCACCAATACCAAATTTATTTTCTTTTTTTCCAGTAGAAATTTGACTCAAAGTTTTAGCATCTACATTTGGATTAAACCTAATACCAACATCAACATTTTTTTTATTTTTTTTTGCAATTCTCTCTATTTCCAAAATTTCACTTTTTGACTCAGCATTAATTAGAAGTATCTTTTTATTAATTGCATATTTAATTTCCTCAACAGTCTTGCCTACACCTGAAAAAACAATTTTATTAGGTTTAATTCCCGCTTTAAGAGCTTTCATTAATTCACCCATAGAAACTACATCAGCTCCAAGACCTAATTTTCTTATTTCACTGATTAAATTTACATTAGTATTTGATTTAATTGCAAAACATATTAATGGAGAAAATGATTTAAAATTTTTTTTAAAATTATTAATATTTTCTTTAAGTTGATTATATGAGTAGCAATAAGCTGGTGTACCAAATTTTTTGGCAATATTTTGTACTTTAATATTTTCAATTGATAGTTTTTTATTGATATATTTCATTAAATTATTGATTTTGGAAAATTTGAAAACCAACACATAAACCAAAAATTATAATTTAATTTTAAAGAAATAGCCGACATGAAAAACTTTCTAACTCTCGTAAGCATTCTTTCATTAGCACTCTTCGCATCTTGCGGAGGAGGAGCAACTGACGGAGAAGATTCAAACGCAACTGATGCAAATACAACTGATACCGCTTCGCCAGCATCTGAGTAAATTTTTTACAATAAATTGAAAAAAAGATCACTTTTTGAGTGATCTTTTTTTTGGCTTCCTAATAATTACTGAGAAGAAACCTTTTTTTCAGTGGGGAAGTCTAAAGGAAGCTCGGATGTCACCTGTCCGGTCGCTGCCCACTCAGTCCCTCTTCGCAACACCTCTTGAAAACCAATGCACTTCATGGAATAATCTGCATGCCCCATAGGTGTATGAAAGACTCGACCTTTTCCATAAGAAATTGTCATGATCATGGGTTCATGCTTTTTACTCTTCTCACTGTAAGCAGTGGCTAAGATCTTTACTTTTTCAGCCGGTCCACGTAAGGAGTCATAAAGTTCATCTTT
>ENA-OREM01001028-OREM01001028.1-marine-metagenome-genome-assembly--contig:-NODE-1028-length-15256-cov-2.794453_pt1 | contig 15256 bp, 17 predicted proteins | sample MGYA00248623_ERZ508561 | MGnify/ENA primary metagenome ERZ508561 (study PRJEB26227, sample SAMN06264494) | marine metagenome | isolation source: Columbia River Estuary | place: USA:Columbia River...
TGTTTGTGTATTTTGCATATTTGCTCCTATGCTTATTAAGTTAATAATTAGTTATAGCATACTTTTTTACACAATGCAAGAGAAAAGTTTTGTTTAAAAACAAGCACTTAGCATTTTTTTTGTAAGTGCTTGTTTTTGTTACACTTTTTAATCTAGTGTGTACATACTAACAAACGCATTATTTTTAAATGTTAGCATACACAAACGTCCTGTATAATAATTATTATACATTTGTGCAGTAAAGTGCGTTTCATTTCCGCTTTTGCTTTTTGTTGTACTGTTAAATTTAAAATTTTTGTAAATGCTTTTACAACTATGTTTAGTACTACGCTTACTACTCTTGATGCTTCTCCAAGATCTATGCAAAAAACAACCGAATTACTTTTTGCATCTGATTTATTGGTTAGGCAAGCGTGCGATTGAAGAAATTATAGACAATTCAAAACGAACCATCAACTTTAGCCCTGTTTTAAGAGAACGACTGGGACACCATATACATGGTGAAATCTGGGCAGACGCTATTAAGGAATCACTTCATAAAAACGGGCTTCTAGAAAGGCCTATTCATATTATAAGTGCTAATATGCACAGTGTTATGAATACACTATTTGCGCCAAGTGCACTAAAAACCGAATCTACAAAAAAGACTATTTTTGAAGTTTACGAAGCTTTAAGTTTGAGTGCAAATAAAGGTTTACGAGATAAAGTATCAAAGGAGGCGCTGCAAAAAGGAATGCATTTTATACCTGATACCTCAGGCACCAATATTGATGTTCAAATTTTTGACACGAGTAAAATAGATGTTTCAAAAATTGATATTAAGGCAAATGCAACCATTTTAAAGGATAAAAAACCGGTGATATTGGTTATTCATTATGCCTTTGGAGAACAGGCTTATGAAACCATTGATGAACTTTTAAAGCCTTATAAAACAAAAGGAAAAAAAGTGCATTTAAATGTGGAATCAATTTCCATTATGGGTAAAGCAGGAATCCTTGAAGGAGGAAAAGGCGATATTATGATTCCTACAGCACATATTTTTGAAGGCACGGCAGATAACTATCCGTTTAAAAACGAATTATCTAAACAAGATTTAGAAGGGCAAGGCGTTGATGTGTATGAAGGAGCTATGATAACGGTTTTAGGAACTTCTTTGCAAAATAAAGACATATTAAAATTCTTTTTTAATTCAACCTGGAGCGTTATTGGCTTAGAAATGGAGGGCGCTCATTACCAAAAGGCCATTCAAGCAGCATCTAAGGTGCGAGGAAGTATTAGCCCAGAGGTAAAAGTAAGATATGCTTACTATGCCAGTGATAACCCTTTAGAAACTGGAAGTACTTTGGCCTCTGGAGGCCTTGGGACAACCGGCGTAAAGCCAACCTACCTGATTACAGAAAAAATGTTGAGATTAATTTTACAATAGCATTAAAGAGTATATGTCAAACAAAGTATTAATTACCGGTGGGGCAGGATTTATTGGTTCACATTTAGTAAGACTCTTTGTTAACAAATACCCAGATTACAATATTTACAATTTAGATGCTCTGACCTACGCTGGTAATCTCGAAAATTTAAAAGATATAGAGTCGAAAACTAATTATAAGTTTTTGTAACGATTTCCCCGCATTCTGGATGTCAACCTCTTGTTTATTGACTAATATATCCATCATGTTTGATTAGTTCGTTAAAAAAGACGATTAACGTTGAATCTGAATAAATATTTAGCGATTAATCCCCCAACTCTCCATCCCGCGATAGGTAACAAAGCCATCATTGATTTCTCGGAATTTTTCTAAGAGGTCTTCGGTGGTGAAATTTGGTGCTTTAGTGAGGGAGATTTGGCATTGGGCAGCGAAAGTATCGGCTAGCTCGGGCGTTTGGAGATATTGTTGCCAAGCAGTCAAAATGCGTGTTTTTGAGGCTAAAAGTTGTGTTTTTGAGACGATTTTATCGGTTTTATTGGCATTTACTGCATTTTTGGCCGGGAGCAGGTTCCAGTAGTCGTTGTTGAAAAGGACTGAAAACGGGATGGCGTGGTCTATGGCTAGATCATCTGTTTTTTTGATTTGCTGGCCCGACCATGTGCAGTAGACGGGTTGGCCCAATTCAATTTGAGCGCACCAAAATTTTCTAATTTGGTCTGTGTCGCGTGCAATTGTTTCGCTTTGAAGCAAAATGTTTAAGGGACTCGGTTTGCCGTAATGCATTGCTTGCTCTTGAAGTTCACCCGATGAATTTATGGTGTTTTGGAAGCGCTGCTTTTCCATGAAATCTACCCAGTTCATGATGATGGAATTGGTACCGGAAAGCAAACCTCCATAAATCTTGAGGGCCTCAAAATAAGAACTGTCCATGAGCAGTTTTGGAGAATTGGTAAGCAAGTCGAGGTAGCCATTGATAGATGAACTTCGTACTGCCTTCCCAGACTCAATCTGAAATAAGGCATTGTAGCCCTGCCCCATAGAAGTTCCGATGTACTTGACTGGATTTTTGATGATGGTGTCGTTCAAACTTCTCCCCAAATCAATAAAAACGGACTTTAAATCAATCTTGTATTGCCGTTGATGAAATTCTTTATTGAAGTCCCAGTAGTTCTGTAATTGATGGTCATTTTGTATCTCGCGCAAGCGATTTTCAAAAACTAAGCTTCTATTCTGATGTATTTGCGCATAGTTGTTGGCAAGTAAATCCCAATAATAAAACAACCACTTGTCTGTGATTAAAAATACAGGAATAGCAACCTCCTTTTGGCGGTGCTCGATATGTGGTGATTGTGATGAAATGATATCAATAATGGCGCGCAACAAGGCAAACTTGTAGGTAGAGGTCTTGCTTTCTTGCTCGATAATTTTCTGAAATACTAGAATGGCGTCCATTATAACTAGATCAAACGATTGTTTGCACTTGCCCCCTCATCCACTCCAAAGTCTCCTCATCACTGCTCCACACATAACAGCCCTTCATGCCTCGGGTCATTAGCGTTCTGTACGTATTTTTGATGATGAGTTCGGCCATTTGATGACCTCTTTCGGGATTGGTTTTGAGTAGCGACTTGAGGCCGTGGATGCTTTTGTCACTAGAGGCGCGGGATTGGGGTTGGCAGATCCATTGGCCGTTGCGGATGACGAGGTCGGGGCCCATGATGACGCCGATGTAGTCTACCTCGAGGCCTTGGCAGGTGTGGATGCAGCCGATTTGCTCAACGGAAGCAGGGCTGATAATCCAAAGCATGCCGTCTTGGGTGAGGTTCCATTGCTTGGCGAAGTTGTGCTCGGGGAAGACGATGTCGTTTGCTTTTCGATCCGTTTTGGAGTTCCAGGGCCAGCAGTAGCCGGCTACCATACGGGCTCTATTTCTGATTAAGTTTTTTTCTTTGACTTTTTCGTAAAGTGCATTTGGTGAATCACAGATTTGGAAGTCGTAGTTGAGGTCGCTTAGGTTGGTATTGGCGGTTTGTCGGATACCGAGCAGCTGGTCTAGGTAGGCCATGTAGCCGTCGCTGCCGTTGCACCTGAATTGGCTGGTGAGTTCTAAGCGGTGCAAAGTTGCGCCTGCATGAGCTGCCCACATTGCTATTTCGGCGTCAGAACCAATATCTTTCATGGTGACACGTTGGTCTTCATCTAAGAAGAAAACCGAGCAGCGCGCCGCATTGATGATTTCTTTGATTTGGTTCTCGCCTAAGTTTGAAAACATGCCGCTTTTTTCGTTCAGGCGGTGTGCTTCATCTACAAGTAAGGCGTCGTACTGATTTCGTTCTGCACTAATGTAAGTTCCCGAACCTTTGAATAAATTATTGACCCAAGATTTGGTCCGGATGCCGCTGAGTTTGCTGGCATAAACATCGCGGGGTGCGCTGTTCTTACTGACATACTGCACCATTTTTTGCTTGGCGGTGAGGCGTGCTGTGAGCTGAATGGCTACTACCGATTTGCCGGTGCCCGGCCCTCCCCTTACAATGACTACATTTTTGGAGCTCGGGCTGGAGTGTTCTACTAAATTCCAGATTTGCTCGTAAACCACCTTTTGCTCGTCGATCATCACAAACTCATCGTTGCCTTCTATCATTTTGGCAATGGCGTCTGCAAGGCCTTTAGAAGGACGTATTTCGCCGTGCTCGATCTGATACATGACGTTTCGGGCATCGCCATACTTGACATGCTGCTTGATGAATTCAGACAAACGCAACACATCACTTTTGGCAAAAAGTGGTGCTTTTTGAAGGTATTCTGCGTAAAAAGGGCTCGTTAATGGGCTTGGATCGGCACAATTGTGCAAAAATGCGCAAGCTTGTAATTTGATTTGTTGGTCTTCAACCGCAGCATTAAAACCCTGCAACAGCGCCGCATAACTCCAGGCCTGATAACTCGGGTGGCTTACCTCTCTAACGGCTCCGCCCACATATGTCTTCACTACGCCATCTAGGTTGGTGGCTGTGGCCTCAGACCATTGTTTGAGCTCCACAATTACGGCGCAGTCTTGGTGTGTATCGGTCTGGCCAGTAATGATAAAATCGATGCGCTTACTGGTGTTGGGCACCTGGCACTCAATACTGATTTTGGCGTCATTTGGGATGTCGGCATCGTCTAGCACATTGCGCATGTACTGCATGGAATTTTTCCAAGAATCTACCTCATTCTTATTGGTATCTCGGCCTAAATTTCGCTTGAAGTTGTCGTGAATGATATACTCAATTTGGCTCTCCCGAACCTGGCGCATGAAAGTCTCTTTGTTCTCTTGATAAACGATCATAACTCCGTATACTTCTGCGCACTACCTCTTGACTTCTCCACCGGATATTTCTCGGCATTCTTGGCAATTTTATCCAAAACAATCTGCCTCACATCCAAGCCCTGCTTCTCTGCCAACAGCAGCGCATAAGCCAATACATCGGCCAGCTCGTCCTTGATCTTTTCTTTATCAACCAACTCCGCAGCCGCCGCATCTTTCCACAAAAACAACTCATTGAGCTCTGCCGCCTCTATAGACAGCGCCACCGCTAAATTCTTGGTATCGTGAAACTGCTGCCACTCCCGCTCATCGCGAAAAGCAACTAGTGCGTTGATTAGTTCTTGGATTTCGGACATGAGGTAAAGCTAAGGAATTTCATCCTAAATGAAAACCCCACTACCTCGCAAGCCACTCACCCAACACCAAACTCATCTCCAACACAACCTTGGCTTCCTGGTATTTGCCTTCGGATTGTAGTTTTTCATATAGATCCGTGAGTTCGTTGAATTCATGCGCAAAGTGTTCTTTAAAGGCCTCAGCGGTGGGGTTAGGTGCTTCTATTGATGTAGCTTGGGATTTTGGATTATGACTCGTTTTATCATTTGTAGAGTAAGTGGTTGTGCTTTCGTCGATGATGAGGTAGAGGTTGGGGCGTTCGGATTGTTTGTTGCGGATGGCCAGTCGCTTCGTTTTTTTTTTGGGGGGCTAAATCTGGCTCAAGTCAAAAGCATACTTGTAGCTGATCAGTTTGCGCTGAGGGGCGTTGTCTAGCCAAGCGCGTTCTTTGTGGCTAGTTTCGACAAGTTCGCTGGTTGGGGCAGATTTGGTGGCAATTTTGGCAAAACGCTCCACGACTTGTTGGAGTACTTCTAACTCTTGGCTAGAGAAGACTGAAGGATTGAACTGCCGATCGGGTTTGGGCTTGAACTCTTCACCCCCGAAATCATAGACAAGGATATCGATGTCGTTCTGATTAGCGATGTACTCATAAAGACTATTGTAGTTGGTTGGAACCGGCCCCATATTGATGGCTCTGTATCTAGCACCACTGATAGAAAAACAACTGCGCTTGAACATCAGGAAGTCCGCATAAAAAAGGAGTTTATTGAGTTGCGTTTTCCAGGGGTTGAGTTGGGCTGCGAAGTAAACGACCATCTCAGCCAACTTGACCATATTTGGTTTGCGGTATCCAGAAAATTCATCGGCAAATTCTCCATTGAACAAGTATTCGATGTATTCGGTAGCAAAGTAATTACTGACTTCTGCCTCTGTCAAAGACTCCGCTTTCATCCTTAATTTCTCTTTAAAATCTGATGTCAGCGATTCAGATAGCTCAATTAAATTCTGAAACTTTCGAGGGTCAGCTGCAAGTTGGATGAGCTTCCCATTTGATAAATTCGGCACCTCACCCAGCTCATAATTTCGGTAACTATTGACACCGAAGCCCAAAATCTCAGACATTTTTGTTGCCGAAAGTGCATAGCGCTCGCGTATCTGCCTGATCTCTTCGGGAAAAGGCAAATTGTGCTGCTGCAGATATTGATTATGCAACTGCTGCAGATTGATCTGATCTAACTCAGTAGAAGTAAATGTCTCACCACTCTGCTCGCATAAAAAGTAATGATACACAACCGAAAACTCCTCTTTGCGAAAAGTCAAAACACGGCTTTCTCGCTTAAGCAACATCTCTTTTCCTGTCAGTGGGCTTTTCATCATCTTTCATTTTTAAATGGGTACTTCATTGGGAATTCAGCTTTGTGGAAGGAGATGCAAATAGTTCCACTTCCTTCCACACCCAAAGTAATTTTAATATAGATTTCACTACCCTTTACTTGCCTTCCGAAAACCCACATTTCGTGCGAGCCAAACCAATTTTCTGGAAGTGGTCCTTGGGAGTAATCTATAATTTCTAACGCTTCAATCACCTTCTTTCGATAATTTGGGCTCAATTCTAAATCAGCTAAAGTTTGTACATTTTTACCTCGGTCGTCTAAAAAAACGATGTCCCAAAACTTTAATTTTTCCTTAAAACGCTTCAAAAAACGTTCAACATCATCAATTTCAACCATCATCTGATAAAAAAAGACAAAAGTAGAAGCCTCTATCTTTTAAATATCACTTTATAGTCGATAATAATGCAAAATTAAGTGTTTTTACTTACTTTATTGTATACTATTTAAAATATCATCCCCTAACTTACCACCTCTACCCCATCTTCTAACCTAAGTTCAATGCCGTAATAATTGAAGTCGTTGGGGGTGCCTTTGTTATCCCGTAGAAGAGAGTTTAGGTGTGAATCAATACTATAAAATATCTTTTCGATATTCCACTGCAACCTTGCAAATTTCCAAACCCTCGCGGATTCGCCCCCAACTTTGTAGCGAACTTAAAATTTGTATTTATGAAAAACAAAACCACATTGTATCACTTTGTGATCGACAGAAGCGGGTCTATGAGCGGTATGGAACAAGAGGTCGTTTCTGGTTTCAATAGCCAGGTAGAGACCATAAAGAAATTGCAGACAGAGCTCGCTGAGCAGCAATTCTTGATGTCCTTGACCATCTTTGATAGCGAAGTCGAAAATTTGGTCTTACCGACTCCGATCAAGGAAATCACGCAAATCAATACCGAACAATTCAAGCCGCGGGGCATGACCGCCCTACTCGATGCGATTGGCAAAAGCATTGCTCAGATTGAGTTCAGTTATGGTGAAGTATTGAAAGAAAACCTGATGAGTGTCGTGATGGTGATCATTACTGACGGGCAAGAAAACGCGTCTGCCTATTTCAATTACCATGAAATTGCAAAGCAGATTGCCGCACGCGATGCCAAAGACAACTGGACTTTTAATTTCATTGGTTGTGATTTTGATGCTATCCATACCTCGAGGATGCTCAATATCAAGCGTGAAAACGTTATGAATATGAATAAGGAAGATTACCAACATGTTAGTCAAAAAGTGAGTCAATCGATGAGCTATTATGCCAAAGAAAAGCGCTCCGGGAAATTCGTAAAGAATTTATTTCATAACTTTAAAGAAGACGAAAATTTATAAGCCACCATGACCATTCACCTGATTCGAACTGAAGGATTTCCAGAAGATCAATTTCATGAATTGTTGGCGTTTTTACGCAAGCAAGTGGGTATCCTTCAGTTTGTCGGTGGAAAAACCGTTACCCTCAACCCAGACTACACCTATCACATTTTTTTAGAGGAGAAAGAATACGAGACGCAATTTAAGCCCAGAAAACAGATCGATTCTCATTTCATGGCCAGTGAAAGCAGCTCAGACTCCATCTATGAAAAACCAACATTTCCACTCAGAAAACGAATTTATACTTGGGAGAATCTCCTCAATGCAGCAAGGGCCTACCGGCAATTTAATCAGGTCCCGTACAACGACTTGATTTTTCTGCTCACCGATGCACACAACACTAAAAATTGGTTCGGAGGCATCGACGAAAACATGAAAAACTTTTTTGTGCATACCGCTGACTGGCCGCTCTTTTTCAGGTTGCTCAATAAACCAATGTACCCAATTGCTTATGAGATATTAGCATGGGTGCTGCGCAGCCTGATGTTCAAATCTCGCGAAGAAATCATTGATTTTGTACACGATGAACCCGTTGGTTGCATCAATGATTTTTGCAGTGAAAAGAAACAAATTATCCTCAAAATGCGCACCGGCGACATCTGCGACGAATGTATGGATCAAATCATCAATAACGACGTTTCTCCGCCACTGCTCAGACAAATTCAAGGTATTCTCAATGAAATCAGACAACACATTCTCTTCAGCAGAAATCGAAATGTTTACCTGACCAGTAGCCGACTGCTCATCGACCTCAACACACGCAAACTTTACTTTCCTGATTATGCCCAAGGAGAGGCCAAACTGAATCCTAAAGAACTTGCGCTCTACCTCTTATTTTTGGAACAAACAAATGGCATCGCACTCAACCAAGTGATTGACTTCAAAGCCGATCTTCTTGAAAAATACAAGCAAATTTCTGGGCAAATCAAGCCCGAAAAAATGCAAGCCACCATTGACCTCCTGTGTGACTACCGTGAAAACGAACTCAACATTACCCTCTCGCGCATCCGCAAAAAAATCAAAGATGTCATCGGCAAAGAATTTGCAAAAAAATACACCATTGACCTGCTTGCCAACAACCAACACGGCATTTTAATTGATCGCGAGTTTGTTGAAATATCAGCCTAAAACCCCATGTTCTACAACGACTACTATTTCTCCCTGCTCTCTCATCGTCATCCCGACTACAACTTTGGTCCAGTGACTAAGAGTTACCGCCTTAATGCCAGTCAAGAAGAATTTTATTTTTTCCCGAAATGTCCTGAAGTCATTTTAGACATTGAAGTCTACATGTTAGGTGGCCTAGAAATGCATCAGGTAGACAGCACCTCCTTTACACCCAAACGTTACCTGTTCATGAAGCAAGCAAGCCTTTTTGAAATGGAAAACCTAGACGACTACCTCGCTCAAAATGGTTTCGAAAAGAAAGGCGAACTATATGAAAGCCGCCAGCTCGTTGCCATTCCATACAACGACGGAATGGTCTTTGCCTCCCGAAGTTGCAGGAAAAATTTCGGCGAAGCGCCGGGAACTAAAATAAGATAACAGATGAAAACCAAAATAATTTTACACCTTGGCTTGTTTGTACTTACACTAACTGCCTGCTCCTCCCCTGTCAACAAATGTCCAAAGCCAAAAAAAGTTGTCGCGAACAACCCCGCACAATTTGACCCCGGCCCAAAGGCAGATCAAGCGACTATCAATATGGATAGCTACGAGGCCGTGCAATATTGGAAGCAAAAAATGAATGCACGGCTGCAAAACATCAAAAAAATCTACCAGAAGGCAGACTGGACCACCCCAGCACACAAAACCCGCTTTTTCAACAACCTCGACGCCTCGCAAAAAGCTTTTGAAGCCTACCTCAAAGCACAAGTAGAATTGCAGTACCCGAAGTCCGAAGAAGACGAATGGTGGGGCTCAGGCATACCGCCGTGTATCAATTTGATCTTCCTCAAGCACTACAAAAGCCGTTACAACGAACTCGCCCTCTGGGAAAAAGGCACTCCGGACGGTGAAATGTGCGGTGGGTCAGCATTAACGACTTATGAGTTAGAAGAGATGGCCAATTAAAGTGATAATTTGCTTGATTATTCCTGAAGATTTTTCAAAATCTCCGTAAATTTAATCCAATGAAAACCACTCAAAATTCTCCAAAGCAACCGATCAAAAGTTCAAAAAAAGCTTTCAGCCAAAACCGAGCTCGACAAAAACGGAGTTTCCTTTCTAATCAATTGAGTTTTGAGTCACATTTGGTGAGTTCGCAATCAATGCATGTGCTTCGTGAGTTCGATGGCCTTATAGAAATCAATTGATTCTAAGCCACAAGCAGATCAATCCCCCTCGCCAATTCCCAATCCTTTTCAGTAATGGTATTGCCTGCGTCGTGCGTGCAGAGCCAGATACCCATTATTTGGAGCCTCCATGTTGGTAGCAGTAACCGTTTGATTTGGCGTTGCGGGAGCATTGGGTGCCTTTTTGGGTGGTAGCGCGGCAGCGGCCGTATTGGCCTACAGTAGAGGTTGGTGTTGGTTGGGGTCGCGGTGCTGGTGCTGGAGTTGCTTGCGGAAGGCTGGGGGCTGTACTGTTGGAAAATTCTTGAGTAGGCATGCGCTGAGCCTGGCTATTGACGAGTAATTTGAGTTCGTCGATTTGCTTTTGTAAGTATTCTACATCTTTTTCTAGAGATGCGGTCTTGACAATCAGTACTTGGTTGCTGGCCTCGAGGGTTTTTACTTGCTCTTTAAGGTTGGTAACTTCAAAGTTCAGCTCTTGCTTGGTTTGTGCAAAGGTTGTGGTGAAGAAGAGCAAAAAGAAGCAGCAAATAAAGGACCTTTTCATGTTGGCTGTTTGCATCAAATATAGGAAAATTTAACTTTCATCTTGGACGCTGATTGAAGCGGATGCACAATAATTGCTGCTCTCAAGTGTTTGAATAGAAAAACACGATGAAAAACAATTCAATCAATGCTGGAAATTTATTACGTATGTTTTTTGTATTTTTACACGTAAATACAAAGCACATGTATACCAAACTCACCCTGAACATAGATAAAGAAACCATTGAACAGGCCAAATTATATGCTAAAGAACAAAATTTGAGTTTGTCAAAATTGGTAGAGGCCTATCTGCAAGCACTCACACAAAAACGGTCAGAAGGTGAAGCCGTAAGCCCTTTGGTAGCCCAGCTCACAGGCCTTATTCCGAGCGATTACAACGAGAAAGCAAACTATAGAGCCCACCAACTTCAAAAACACTCTTGATGAAGCGCGTATTTGTAGATACCAATATCGTTATTGACCTGATTGGCAACAGAGCACCATTTGTCAAAGATGCGCAACGCTTGTTTACTTTGGCTGAACGCAAGGAAGTAGAAATCTATGTTTCAGCCTTGACAATTGCAAATACCTACTACGCCCTGACAAGAACTTATAAAGTCGACGCGGCGAAAAAATACTTACAACTCTTGAAAGTTTTGGTAAATGTTGTTTCTTTTGATCATCAAACAATTGATGCGGCATTGGCATCGAAATTTGACGATTTAGAAGACGGTTTTCAGCACTTTATGGCCTTACAATGTCAAGCTGACCTCATCATTACCCGCAACAAAAAAGACTTCAGACATGCGCAACTCCCTACCCTCACCGCTACTGAATTTTTGAGGCGTTCCTCATAACCCCAAATTGTCACTACCTTTGCCGCCTAATTCAGTACATGAAGCGCATCAACGAATACAAGAAATTATACGGCATTGACAAACCTATTGTGTTGTCTGAGCTCAAACAAGCATATAGAGTTTTGGTCAAGCAGTGGCATCCCGATAAATTTCAGGATGGCGATCCGTTGAAGGCTGAGGCCGAAGAAATGGGCCGACGCGTGGTAGATGGCTATCATTTTTTAGTGAGTATTGCCCCAGAAACGAAAGCGGCTCAGCTCGAAGATTACCAGCGCACCATCAATGAGTGTGGTATTGCCGATTTTAGACACAAAGGACTTTTGCTCGAAATTACTTTTACCGATGGTTCTTGTTATGAGTATTTTGGCGTCAATGCGAATGTGTTCAAGAAGTTGATCAACGCCGATAAACAAGTGCGTTTTGCCAAGCGCTTTATTTACGAGAGTTATTTGTATCGCCAGTCAAAGAAGGCGAGCGTAGAGGCATAAAAAAACAGCGCGGTTGCCCGCGCTGCTCTTCATTATAGTATGATCTTCCTTCAAAAATCATAAATGACAGCCAGTTCGTTGTCTACTTCATTGACCCCTGGCGCGTTCCAGGCCAATCGGGTTGCCTCGTCCTTCTCGAAAAGAGATTCAACAGCGCCCCGCAAGACAACTTTATTGCCCTTCACCTTCACTTGGATATTGTGATCGTCGATCATCCAGCTGCGGGAGAGGGCCTTCTCGATCGCCTCTTGCTCTACCTGATCAGTAGAAAATGAATTGACCTTGATGTTATTAATGACACCCTTTACGCCAATTAAATCTGAGGCACAGTTTTTAGCGGCATCTCTTTGGTAGTTCCATTCAACGGCTCCATCTAAAGTGACCCAACCATCTTCTACCTTCACTTGAATTTTATCATTCGGCACCGACCAATTCCACTTCATGCCGCTCAGCACTTCGTTGGCTATGTCTAAGTCGGTTTTGTTGGTGTCATTGGCAAATTTGACATGGATATCCTCTACCACAGCCTTTACACCCAAAACTCCTTTGGCCGCTTTTTCAGCCTCTAGTTTTTTAGTGAAACTGCTGACAATTCCAGTTAAAGATACGACGCCATCTTTGGTGGTGACGCCAATTTCGGCGGCCTTGAGCAACGGTTGCCATTTGATGGCATCTTGCACGTCTTTTTGCAATTCTTCGTTTGTTTTCATGTTTCTTTTTGTTTGACTGCAACGACATTGTTACAATTCAAATTTCAGCAAACTTCATGGGGACTGACTTATAAAAATCGGCCAAAATTTTACAATATTTTGCCACGCTTGGACACAAAAAAAGCCGCTCCGAAGAGCGGCTTTCACGTACATCTTACAGTTCGAGCTATTTGATGACAGTGAGTTTTTTCATTTCAATTTCAGTGCCTATTTGCGCTTTCACGAAATAAGTACCAGCGGTGAAATCAGTGAGCTCAATTTGTACTTTTTCTGTTGCTACATTTTGTTTCCAAACCGTTTTTCCCATGAGGTCTATGATCTCGAAACTTTCGACGGCAGTACCAGTGAAGTCCAAAGAAACCCACTCATGTGCGGGGTTCGGATAGAGTTTCCAGGCGCTCAACGCTTGTGTTTCGAGGCCAGCTGTGCTGTTGATCTGGAAAGTAGTAGCGAGTGAACAACCGTTGTTGTCTGTAATCGTGATCAAGTATACACCGACGCCGATATCGCTGAGGTCTGCCGTGGTGGCGTTCGTTGACCACATGTAGGTGTAGGGAGCCGTGCCACCCGTGGTGGTGAGGTCAATAGCGCCATCCAATGCACTCAAAGAACTCGCATTGGTAATCGTCGCATTGACCACAAGTGGCGAAGTTGGAGCAGTGATCACGAAATCCATCTGACCATTGCAACCATTTAAATCGGTCACTTGTACGCTAACCGGGCCAGCACTTAAATTACTAATATGGGCTGCTTCACTTTGATCGCTCCACAAAAACGTGTAGGGCGCAACACCACCAGTCACATTGAGGCTGAGTGCGCCGTTGTTGCCGCCATAACAAGAAACATTGGTCTGAGCATAAGCTACCTGAATCAGAGATGGCTCATTGATGAAGCGATACGCGGTGACCAAACAGTTGTTTGAATCGCGCACATGCACTTCGTAAATGAGATCGCCAGGAAGACTGTCAAAATTATTGGCGCTGGTAAACGGAAGTGCGTTCAGACTATACAAATAAGGCGAAACGCCGCCACTAGCTGTTACGTTGATTACACCGTCGTTGGCGCCATAACACGTCACATTCAGCGAGGAAGTATGAATTTGAATCGGGCTAGGCTCTGTGATCGTAAAAACATGAGCGGCTACACAATTTGCTGCATCTTTGATCAGTACGGTGTAGTTACCTGCATACAAATTCGGAAAGCTGGCTCCGGATTGGTAATTGAGGCCGTTATTGAGGCTGTAGGCAAAGAAACCTGCGCCACCAGAGGCCAGGACCTGAACAGCACCTGTTCCCGCGCCGTGACACAAAATATTGCTCACGTTGGTTTGAACCACAAAAGCATTAGGTTGCAAAATCGTTTTGGCCATGGTGTCTAGACAACCGTTCGCATCCTTGACATACATGATGTACACCCCTGCACTCAAGCCAGTAAATGCTGGGTTTGCCTGGAAGTTTACACCGTTTTTGCTGTACAATAAAGCGCCGGTTCCGCCCGTGACATTTTGTACGCTAATGGCGCCATCTTGGCCTCCAAAACAAGATACATTTTGTGCACTCAGGTTGCCGATATTCGGGCCACCAGCTGAGGTAATGACACCAGAAACCATATTCTGACACAAATTCGCATCGCGCAAGACTATAAAATACGTTCCTGCCGCCAAATTATTGAACAAGCCAGTGCTGCTGAACGTGCTGCCATCCAGGCTGTATTGATATCCTGTTCCCGAACCACCTGTGGCCATCGCCATAATCGAACCATTGCTCGTCAAACAGGTGGCGTTGGTCGTGGTAACCGTTGCGGTAATGAGTGTCGGTTGAGTAATGATAAAGGAGGTCGAAAGCAAGCAGTTATTGGCATCTTTGACGCGCAACAAAAAGGTATCTGCAGGTAAATTGGTAAAACTACTCGCCGTTTGATAGGAAATTCCATCCAAACTATACAAATAAGCAGGTGTTCCGCCCGTTACAACTGCGCTCAGCGCCCCCGTGGAAGCACCATTACAGGTTGCCGCAAGTGGGGTGAGTGCATTCACAAGTTGGGTAGGTTGCGCAACCGAAGCGAGTCCGGTTTTGACACAGCCCGTTACGTCCTTGACATAGACCGTGTAGTTTCCAGCATACAGACCCGTAAAAACAGGCAGCGACTGGTAATTGACACCGTTTAGACTGTAGATGTGCGTTCCCGTACCACCAAATGAAGCGATTTGAATGCTGCCATTGTTGCCGCCAAAGCAGCTAATTGTGCCTGTTGTCAATTGCATACTCAAAGCTGTTCCTTGTGTGATTGTTGCCACTGCGAAACTGGTGCAGCCTGCATTGTCTTTCACGACACAAGTGTAGCTACCGGCACTCAAGCCCGTAAACAAACTTCCAGACTGAAAAGTAGTGCCGTTGTTGATGCTGTATTGAACGGCGCCTGTACCACCAGTGGAGGCCAAACTAATCGAGCCATCATTGCCATTGAAGCAACTCACGTGATTGACATTTGGCGCTGATAAAACAGGTGCCGCATTGGCGTTGATCACGACATTCGTCGTGTTGGTACACGCGTT
>ENA-OREM01001046-OREM01001046.1-marine-metagenome-genome-assembly--contig:-NODE-1046-length-15097-cov-3.519907_pt1 | contig 15097 bp, 17 predicted proteins | sample MGYA00248623_ERZ508561 | MGnify/ENA primary metagenome ERZ508561 (study PRJEB26227, sample SAMN06264494) | marine metagenome | isolation source: Columbia River Estuary | place: USA:Columbia River...
CTCCTGTCCGTCGCCTTGCTCGCGGTCCACGCCGACGCCGCCCCGGTGAAGTTCAACGACCCGAAGCCGCAGGCCTACCACCTCACGGTGCGCGCCAGCGAGGTCGACCCGTCCGCGAAGTCTTATCCCGACATCGAGTTCGGCTTAGAGAGCAAGGGCAAGCCTGCCGACGTGCAGACGGCCGACGTCGACACGCGCGTCGCCCCGCGCGGGCAGCTCGTGGTCTGGCTGATGGGCCATAACGCCGTCATCGCCGACAAGGTCAACGGCTACGGCTACCACCACATCAGCGTGCACTACGCCCGCGGCTGGTTCGGCAAGCTCAACACCGTCCCCGCCGACACGCAGCACCTCGGCAACATCCGCCTCGAAGCCACCGCCGGCGTCGACGCCTCGAAGTCGGTCGAAATCGCCGAAGCTGATTCCGCCAAGGGCCGCGCGACGCGCATGGTGCAGTGGCTCGTGAAGAAGCACCCGCAGGGCCGCTGGGAACAGTTCCTCGCCGCCGGCGGCAAGGAACTCGACTGGACCAAGGTCGTCGTCGGCGGCTCCTCGCACGGCGCGACGTCCTCCGCCCGCTTCGCGATGCACCAGCAGGTCGCGCGCGTGATCATGTTCTGCGGCCCGCGCGACAACACCGAAGACTGGCAGGCCGGCCCGTCCGCCACGCCGCTCAACCGCTTCTTCGGCTACTCCCACGTCCTCGACGGCGGCTGGACCGATCAGCACTACCAGCGCTCCTGGCTCATGCTGCGCCTGAACGAATACGGACCCATCGTGAACGCCGACGACGCCAAGGCGCCCTACGGCCAGACCCGCCGCCTGATCACTTCGGCCCCGATGAAGGGCGACGCCAAGAAGCAGGCCGGCGCCGCACACGGTTACGTCACCCCGGGCAAGAGCTCGCCCAAGGACGCCCAGGGCCGCCCCGTGCAGGAAGACGTCTGGAAGTATCTCTTCACTTCCGATGTCGAGAAAGTCGGCAAGCCGGTCCCCGCGGAAGCGGGCATCCGGATGAACCAGCGCCCGGAAGCTAAGGCGAAGAAGTAAGCCGCCGGAAGGACGGCTTGCGCTTGGCGGCCTTTCGGCTGTTGGATGACCGCGTTCACCGTGGCCATCCGCATCGATCTCGTCACCCTCTTCCCGGCCATGGCCGACGGCTTCCTCCAGGAGTCGGTCATCGGGAAGGCCATCGACAAAGGCCTGATCGCCTTCAAGGCGCACGACCTGCGCGCCTACTCCAAGGACAAGCACCGCAAGGTGGACGACATGCCCTACGGGGGCGGTCCCGGCATGCTGATGACCTGCCAACCCCTCTTCGACGCCGTCGACGCCCTGGCCACCCCGGACTGCGAAGTGGTCTACCTTTGCCCGGATGGTGAACAATTGACCAATAAGCTGGCCAAAGAACTGGCCCAAAAGAGCCATCTGATCCTCATTTCAGGCCATTATGAGGGCATCGACCAGCGTTTCCGGGACAAGAAGGTCACCCGGGAGGTCTCTATCGGGGATTACGTGCTTACTAATGGCACTTTGCCCGCCTGCGTCCTGGTCGATTGCCTCGGCCGGCAGATCCCCGGCGTACTCGGGGAGGAAAACTCCTTGACGGGGGATAGTTACAACGGCAAGTTGCTCGCCTTTCCGCAGTTCACCCGACCCGCTGTTTATGATGGTCTCGAGGTGCCCCCCGTCCTCCTCGGAGGAAATCACGCCGAAATCGAAAAATGGCGTCGGGAAAGGCAAATAGAGAAGACAAAGCAACGCAGACCGGACCTGATGAAAGACCAAGAACACCAGCCATGAGCAACCATCCCCTCATCCAATTTGCCACCCAGCCCCAGCTGAAGACCGCCCGCGGCGACCATGAATTCAAGGTCGGCGACGGCGTGAAGGTCTCCACCAAGGTCCGCGAAGGCGACAAAGAGCGCACCCAGCTCTTCGCCGGCATCGTCATCCAGCGCAAGGGCGGCGGCATCCACGAAACCTTCACCGTCCGCCGCGTCTCCTTCGGCGAGGGCGTCGAGCGTACCTTCCCGGTCCACTCCCCCAACATCGAGAAGATCGAAGTCGAGCGCGTCTCGCAGGTCATGCGCGCCCGCCTCTTCTACCTCCGCGAACGCCAGGGCAAGTCGGCCACCAAGGTCAAAGAAAAGCGCTTCGACCCTACCGAGCACGCCGCCGCTGCGGCTGCCGCGGCCGCCGCCAAGTAAGCCTCCCCAGGCTGCTCCGAAACCCCGCCACTTGGCGGGGTTTTTTGTGCCCGGATCCGCGACGCGACCGGGCGGAAGCAGAAAAGGCCCTCCGGCCCCCTATTCGCAAGATACGCACTAAGTCATTTATTCACAGTGGCTTGTTTTGCGTGTTTTGAGAGGGGCGCCAGACCCTGGGGATAATTTTTCCCGAAAACCCGCCGGGGAAGGCTTGACTCTCCCCCTCCCTCCTGCGTTTTTCCACGTCCGTCTTTTGGAAACCCTCCGGGGGCGGCAACTCACCACCTTCTCCAAATCCAATGCTACGCATCCGCCTCCAACGCTTCGGTACGAAAAACGAGCCGACCTACCGCCTCGTCGTCGCCGAACAAGCCATCCGTCGCGACGGCCGTTTCGTCGAAGTCCTCGGCAACTACAATCCCCGCGCCCGTGGCAAGACCCCGGGTCTGGTGATCAACGTCGAGCGCGTCGACCATTGGGTCAAGCTCGGCGCCCAGCCGTCCGACACCGCGAAGTCGCTCGTGAAGCGTGCGCGCGAAGAAGCGGCCAAGGCCTAAGTTAATTTACACGGCGGAAACGCCCACCCTGACGATGCTTCACCCCGCCACCCGGCGGGGTGATTCATTTGGTGAGGTCGCCGACGGGACCGAAGGCCTCAGTTGATCTTGTTCCAGCCGCCCTGCCCGTCCTTCTCCAGCTTCTGGAAGCCGGCCCGCGCCAGGCGCTGGTCGCTCAGGCCCTGCTTCATGGCGCCTTCGCCATACTTGGTCGTGAGCGTGGGCGACTCCAGCACCCGACGGCACGGGGCCTTCGTCACGGGGTGCACGGTGAAGTCCGGGGCGTCCGCGGGCAGGTCGACCTCGAACTCCTCGCCGTCGGCGCCGTCGGGCTGGATCACGATGTAACGACGGAGAGGCATGGCTTACTTGCGGGAGGAACGCGGATCGAAAGCGTCGCGCAGGCCGTCACCGAGGAAGTTGAGGGACAGCAACGTCAGGGCGAAGACGACCGAGGGCGAGACCAGCAGCCAAGGGCACTCTTCCATGATGTCGGCCCCTTCCTTGATCATCAGGCCCCAGGAGGTCATCGGGGCCTTCACGCCGAGCCCGAGGAAGCTCACGAAGGCCTCCAGGAGCATCACGCCGGGTACGGTGAGGGTCGCGCACACGGCGATGGTACCGGCGAGATTGGGGAGGTAATGCCGGCGGAAGATGCCCCAGCGCGACTGCCCGAGCGATTCGGCGGCCTGCACGAACTGCGAGCCCTTCAGCTCGCGGGTCTGGTTGCGGATGATGCGCGCCATGGTCAGCCACGAGACGCCGCCCACGGCCAGGAAGATCATCGGGAGGTTCTGGCCGAAGACGACCGTGGCGAGGATGACGATGAGCGTCAGCGGCAACGTGCTCACGACATCGACGCCGCGCATCAGGAGGTCTTCGGCGCGGCCGCCGACTTCCGCCGCGAACACGCCGTAGCAGATGCCGAGCACAAGGGCCACGGCGGTGGCGATGAGGCCGACGAAGAGCGAGATCATGCCGCCCTGCAGCAGGCGCGAAAGGACGTCACGTCCGAGGAGGTCGGTGCCGAGCCAATGCGCCGACGAGGGCGCCATGGCGCTCTGCGCGAGGTTCTGCTCCATGTACGGATACGGCGAGATCCACGGCGACAGGAAGCAGACGGCCGCGATGGCCACGAGGAACCAGCCGGACCAGACGGCGGCGCGGTCCTTGCGGAAGCGCTGCCAGCCGCTCTCGGAGGCGAGGGTCTCGACGACGGGGGCGTTCATCGGCCGCGGGCCACCTTGGGGTTCAGCGCGGCGTTGGCCAGGTCGGCCGCGAGGTTGAGGAAGAGGAGCGCCGCCGCGTAGACGATCGTCGTGCCGAGGATCAGCATGACGTCGCGGTTGATGATGGCGGTGACGAAGAGACGGCCCATGCCCGGGACGTCGAAGAGCGATTCGACCACGAAGGAGCCGGAGACGAGGCCGGCGGCGGCGGGACCGAGATACGTGACGACGGGCAGGAGCGCGTTACGCAGGGCATGGACGAACCAGACGCGCAGCGGGGGCACGCCCTTGGCGCGCGCGGTGCGCACGTAATCCAGCGAACGCACCTCCATGAGCGAGCCACGCGTGAGCCGCGCGAGCGGCGCGGCGGTGATCAGGCCGAGCGTGAGCGCGGGCAGGATGAAGTGCTCCGGTTCACCCCAGCCGCACGGCGGCAGCCAGCCGAGGCCGAGCGCGAAGACGAGCGCGAGGATCGGGCCGAGTACGAACGACGGCACGCAGATGCCGACGAGCGTGAAGCCCATCGGGACGCGATCGAGCCAGCTGTTGGGCCGCGACGCGGCGAGCACGCCGACGGGCACGCCGATGAGGACGGCGATGAACAAGGAGACGAAGCCCAGCGCGCACGAGACGCCGATGCGCGAACCGATGACTTCGCGCACGGTCCAACCGGGATACTTGAGCGAGGGACCGAGGTCGCCCTGCGCGAGATTGACGACGTAGTTGCCGAGCTGTTTCGGCAACGGCTGGTCGAGGCCGTAGTACGACTCGAGGCGCGCCTTGACCTCGGCGGGCAGCGGCCGGTCCTTGTCGAACGGCCCGCCGGGCACGGCGTGCGCGAGGAAGAACGTCGCGACGACCACCACGAGGAGGACGGGGACCATCTCCAACAGGCGACGCAGGACGTAAGCCATCAGGGCTTGGGCGTTTCCGCGGCCTTCACGCTCTTCTCCAGTTCTTCGATCGAGGGCGGCGGCGGCAGGCCGGGCTCACTCTTGGTCGTCCAACCCATCTTGAGGGCCATGAGCTCGTATTCCTGCGGGCTGAGCGTGCCCTTGGCCTTCAGGCGCGCCTTCCGTTCGTCGGTGTCATCCTGCATGCGTTCCTGCTGCAGGACCTGGTCGCGCTTCGGATCCGGAAAAATGGAGCAACCGGCGAGCCACGCGAAGCTCGCGAGCAGGAGGGCGCGGGGTACGGACTTCATCGGCATCCTTCTACTCGGCGAGATCGTACGGGCTCAAGCGCGTACAGGTCGCCGGTCCGACGAATCGATGACGACGGTGGGCGACCTGGTCGTAGGCGAAATCGAGCCACGCGACGGGCAGGCAGCCCGCGACGGCTCCCACGAAGGCCCAGCCGCCGCCCAAGGCGGTGAGCAAGGCGCGCACGGCCCGCGAACGGACCAGACGACGTGAGCCATCCCAGACGACGATCGTGTGCGGGTCTCCGCCGGGCGGCTCGCCGGCCACGCAGGCGACCACCCCGCGGTTGGTCGCGAAGATCATCCGACCCGCCGCGTTGCGTCGGGCGAGCCAGGCGGCCGAGCCGTTGCAGAGGGCGCATTCCCCGTCGATGAGGACGATCAGCGGCGCAGCAGGCATGTCCGCCACCCTAACAGGCCGCCCGAAGGTGGAAAGGGGTAATCTTCCGCCCTTCGCCGGCAGAAAGGACCTTTAAGGCCAGCGAAAGCGCTTGTCATGGACCTGCGGCAGTGCCAAGTTGCCCGTCCTGTTGGCCGGAAGGGTATCCAAGTGGCTAAAGGTCGCGGACTGTAAATCCGTTCAGCTTCGCTGTTCGTGGGTTCGAATCCCACCCCTTCCACCAGCAGGACGTCTGAGGCCCCTCCCAAGGGGGCCTCTCCCTGCCTTTATCCCTGAAATCCGCGTTGACTCCGAGGGCCGCCCACGGCTTCCCTACTGACACACATGGCCAACATCAAAGCTAACAAGAAGAGCATCCGCCAGACCGCCCGTCGCGCCGAGCATAACAAGATCGTCCGCACCCGTCTCAAGGGCCTCGTCAAGAGCCTGACCGGTGACAACGTCGCCGCTTCCGCCTCCCAGGTCGCTTCCGCCGCCGACAAGGCCGCGAAGACCGGCGTGATCCATCGCAACAAGGCGAACCGCATCAAGGCTCGCCTCGCGAAGAAGCTCGCCGCCGCCAAGAAGTGATGCGGGGTCAGCCCCTCACCGACCCCGTCGCCTCGGCGCCGGGGTTTTTTTGTTCCTGAGATGTCCGCCTCCCTCCCCGCCTCCATCGGTTTCGCCGCCGGCCTGCTCGGCGAAGAGGCCGTGCGCATGGACGTCCTGGCCCACGGCGAGGGCTGGGTCGCCCTGGCCAAGCCGAGCGGCGTGGCCTTCGAAGAACACCCGTGGCAGCACGGCGCCCCCACCCTCCTCGGCCAGCTCCGCGCGCAGCTCGAAACCGGCAAGCCGGAGATGGTCCGCCTCGGACTCGCCGAACCGGCCGCGGTCTTCGGCCCCGAACCCGAGACCGCCGGCATCGTGATCCTCGCCGATCGCGCGACGGCCATGGCCGGTTGGCGCGAAGCCCTCGGCTCCGGCGCCTTCCGCTTCGAATATGAATTCGTGGCCCGCACCGAAGACGCCCCGGAAGACGCCGGCCTCTGCGACCTGCCGGTCGGGATGGACGACTCCCAGGAGCGCGCCTTCGTCTCGCACCGCAACGGCAAGCACGCGCAGACCCGCTTCGAACCCGGCCGCGCCTGCGGCCGCTGGCGCGTCTGGGCCGCGCACACGCCGTTCCCTCGTCGCGACCAGGTACGCATCCACGCCGCGGAATGCGGCATCCGTATCGCCGGCGAACTGAAGTATGGCCGCTCGGGCCGCGTGACGCTCACCGACACGACGCCGAAGGGCCGCCTCAACAAAGGCGAGGACAAGCCGCTGCATCGCGGCCTGCTCCTGCGCGTCGCCCGCGTGACCGGCAAGGTCGCCGGTCAGACGTTCGAGATCGTCGCGCCGCGTCCCGATGATTTCGCGACGGTGGTGAAGCGCCTCTCGAAAGGGATCTGATCAGGCCTCCGACGGGAACCGCAGCGTGAAACGGTCCGTCGTGCGCGCGTAGCCATCGGGACTGTTCATCCGTCCGATCGGGGCGTACTGCGCGTAGTCGACCTTCCAGGTCGCCGGATCGGCGACGCCCGCGCGTACGTGCGCGAGCAGGAGCTCGATCACGACGAGGCGGTTGTCTCCGTATTTACGGATATCAAGCACGCGGCCTTCGAGGGCCACGGGGCATTCGACGAGCCGCGGGACGCGCACGCGCTCCGAGGGCGTCAACGTGAAGCCGGCGCGCGGCACCTCGCTCACGCCGGGCGGCAGCGGACGCGCGCACTCGACCATCCGCGCCGCGACGGCTTCGTCGCAGACATGGATGACGCATTCGCCGTTGGCGTGCAGGTTGGCCGCGGTGTCCTTCGGCGTGCCGTCATCACGGTCGGCCGGGGCGAGCACGGCGAGCGCCGGCTCGGTGCCCATGACGTTGAAGAACGAGAACGGGGCGGCGTTGACCACGCCCGCGGCGTCGATCGTCGTGACCAAGGCGATGGGCCGCGGGACGACCAGGCCCGCGAGGAGGCGATACGCCTGCGCGCCGGGATGGGCCGCGAGGTCGAAGCGCACGCTCATGCGCCGGGCGGCGGATCCTCGCCGCCGTGCGAGACGATGGCTTCGCGACGCAGGCGGTCATGCCGGTAGGACATGATCACGTAGATGCCCACGCCGACGCAGATGCAGGAGTCCGCCACGTTGAAGGCGGGGAACCGGTAATACGGCAGATGGACGTCGATGAAGTCGATGACGTGGTCGCCGAAGAGGCGGTCGCGCACGTTGCCCAAGGTGCCGCCGACGAACAGGCCGAAGGCGAGCTGGCCGCCCTGGAGTTCGCGCAGGAGCGGCTGACGCCAGCGCCAGACGAGCGCGAGCACGGCCAAGGCGAGGAAGACCAGGAACGGACGGACGTCATGCTCGGCGCCCAGGCCCCAGGCGGCGCCTTTGTTGCCGACGTGCACGATCCAGAACCAAGGGAAGACGAAGATCGGCGCGCGCTCGGGGTCGTTGCCGAAATACGCGCCGAACGGGATGTGCCGCACCACCAGCAGCTTCGTGGCCACGTCGGTGACGATGGCGGCCACGCAGACCGTCCAGAAGGAAAGGTAGGGACGGAACCGGGCGAACATCGGACGACGCGCTTAAGTGTCGCTCGGGTCGTCTTCGCCGCCGCCGCCACCGGTGCCGAAGCCGACTTCGTCGCCGATCTCGCCGAGCGGGTTGCCGCCGCGACGACGATGGGCGCGACGGTTGCGCTCAAGCTCCTTCTGGCCTTCGAGGGAATAACGGGTGAACGGCACGGCGATCAGGCGCGCGGCCGGGATCGCCTTGTTGGTGATCTCACAGGTGCCGTAGGTGCCCTTCTTCATGCGTTCGATGGCGTCGGCGATCTCCTTGAGCGCTTCCTGCTCGTTGGAGATCAGCGAAAGGGCGAAGTCGCGGTCGGCGGTGTCGGTGCCCGCGTCGGCGAGGTGCTGGGAGTAACCCGAAAGGTCGCCGGCGTCGTCCTTGCCCGACTTCTTGAGCGCTTCCTCGGAGTGGAAGGCGAGGCCCTTGTGGAGCGCGTCGCGCATGTCCACCAGGAGGCGGTAGTAGCGGCGGAACTTCTCGGGGACCTGCTTCGATTCGTCGACGAAGCCTTCGCCCTTGCGGAAGGGATTGGAACCGCCGAGCAGGTCGGCGATGGAGGCGGCCGCGATGTTGTTCGAGCGGTTGCCCTGCGAACGGGCGGCGGCGGCGGCCTTCTCGCGCGCCTTGCGCTCCTCGTCCGGCACCCAGACGTTCAGCTTGGACTTGGACTTGTTACGCTTTTCGAGATGGGCCTTGAGATCGGCCAAGGTGTAATACTGGAGCTTCGCACGCGGGGCGACCTCGAGGGCGCCGACCTGATGGTGGACGTCACGGTGCTCGGTCAGGAGCTTCTTCTGGACGGCGTGGTCGACTTTGGGCGCCTTCGCGGCCTTGCCCTTCGCCGCCGGAGCGGCCTTGGCGTCCTTGGCGGCCTTGGCGTTCTTGGCCGGAGCGACCGGCGCAGCGCCCTTCTTCGCGACCGGAGCCGCCTTGGCGGACTTCACGGGAGCGGCGGCCTTGCCCTTCGGGGCCGGAGCCTTCGCCGCCGGCTTGGCGACGACCTTGGGCGCGGGCTTAGCGACCGGCTTGGCGGCCGGCTTGGCCTTGGCCTTCGGCGCCGGGACGGCTTTCTTGGCGGACTTCTTAGGATCGGGTTTCTTGGACATCGGTGAGAGGGGTCAGAGTTGGGAGTATTTGGCGAGGAGCGCTTCGCGGCAGCGTGGAGATACCATACCAAAACGGCCGGCTTCCACAAGTGCGGGGACCCAGCGCCAGGAACGGGGGCAGCGGACGCCTTCGGCCTTGTCGACCTGGAAGGCCAAGGCGGCTCCGGCCTGCGGGTTGAGCTGGACCGAGGAGACGATCCAAAGCTCGGTCAGGAGGGCCTGGTGGGCGGTCAGGAGGGCGAAATCCGCGTCGGCGGCGTCGCCGGTGACGACGACGGCGGCCTCGAGGGACTGACCGATCTTCTTTTCCTGACGGAGACGCTCCATCGGGACGTTGACCTGGGCGGCCAAGGCCTGGATGCGCGTGACGGCGGCGTGGGCGGCCTGTCCGGCGGCGTCCTCCCAGCGGGCGTCGATGGCCGGCCAGTCCTGCAGGTGCACGTTGGTCGTGTCGACATACTCGGCCTTGGCGTGCAGGTGCGACCAGGCTTCGTCGGCGGTGAACGGCACGAACGGCGCGATGAGCTTCAGGTAGGCGCGCAGGACGAGGTCGAGCGCGGTCTGCGTGGAACGACGCAGCGCATCGTCGGGCGCGGTGGTGTAGAGGCGGTCCTTCACCACGTTGTGGTAGGTCGCGGACAGCGTCGCGGTGGTGAAACCGGCGAGGGCGGCGGCGGCGCGGTGGAACTCGTTGCGCTCGCAGGCGTCGGTGACCTCGCGGATGAGCTTGGCGGTCTCGATGAGCACCCAGCGGTCGACAGGGCTGAGCTGGTCCACGGCGACGGCGTGCTGGGCGGCGTCGAAGTCGTAGAGGTTGCCGAGCTGGTAGCGCAGCGAGTTACGCATGCTGCGGTACTGGTTCGAGATCGTCTCGAAGATCGCGTCGGAGAGCGGGATGTCGCTCTGGTAGTTCTCGGAGGCGACCCAGAGGCGCACGATGTCGGCGCCGTATTTCTTGACGTAGTCGTCGGCGGTCTGGGGCTTGCCGTCGGACTTCGAGATCTTCTGGCGCTTCTCGTTCACGACGAAACCGTGCGTGAGCACCGCGCGGTAAGGCGCGGAGCCCTTGACGGCGATGGCGGTCCAGAGCGAGGACTGGAACCAGCCGCGGTGCTGGTCGGAGCCTTCGAGGTAGAGGTCGGCGGGCCAGTGCAGGTCCTTGTGCTTGGCGCACACGGCGAGGTGGCTCGAACCGGAGTCGATCCACACGTCGAGCGTGTCGGTGCCCTTGCGGAGGTCCTTGGGCCAGGCGGCCGGAATCGGCGCGCCGGCGAGGACTTCCTCGACCGAGGCGGCCCACCACCAGTCGCCGCCGCGCGTGGCGATCTGCTTGGCGACGTGACGGACGACGCCGGCGTCGAGATAAGATTCGCCGGTGGAGGGAGAATAGAACGCCGGGATCGGCACGCCCCAGGCGCGCTGACGCGAGATGCACCAATCCGGACGGCCTTCGAGCGCGGCGCGGATACGGTTCTCGCCGGAAGCCGGGATCCACTTCACGTCACCGACGGCGGCGAGCGCCTTCTTGCGGAGGTCGCCGCGGTCGAGGCCGACGAACCACTGGTCGAGCGCGCGGAAGACGACCGGGGTCTTGGAGCGCCAGCAGTGCGGATACGAATGTTCGAAGCTCTGCGCCTTGAGCAGCGCGCCCTTCGACTTGAGCAGCTCGAGCACGGCGATGTTCGCCGGGTTCTTGCCGTCGGTCTCGAGGACGGTGATGCCGACCAACGCGGCGGGCACCTTGCCGTCATCGGCATACGTGCCGTCGTCGCGTACCGGGCAATAGGGCTCGAAGCCGTACTTGTTACCGGTCTGATAGTCTTCGATGCCGTGGCCGGGGGCGGTGTGCACGCAGCCCGTGCCGGCGTCGGTGGTGACGTAGTCGGCGAGCACGACCGGCGAGGCGCGGTCGATGAAAGGATGCTGCGGCTGCAGGCCTTCGAGCGCGCGGCCCTTGACCTTGAAGCCATCGGTGGCGCCTTCGAGGGCGCAGGCGGTCACGAACGCTTCGCGCAGCGCGGAGGCCACGAGGAACGAGCGTTCGCCGTGGCGGACCTCGACGTACTCGAGCTCAGGATGCACGGCGATGGCGAGGTTGGCCGGGAGCGTCCACGGCGTGGTCGTCCAGATCACGACGGAGAGCGGGTGCGCGGGCGCGAGCTGCTTGGCGGCGGGATCGGCGACCGGGAAGGCGACCCAGACGGAGTGCGAGCGCTTGTCCTTGTACTCGATCTCGGCTTCGGCGAGCGCGGTCTGGCACGGGATGGACCAATACACCGGCTTCTTGGAACGGTAGACGAGGCCTTGTTCGACGAAGCTGGCGAAGCCGCCGAGGATCTCGCCTTCGTAGGCCGGATCCATCGTGCGGTATTCCGAAGCCCAGTCGGCGAGGATGCCGAGGCGCTTGAACTGGCCGCGCTGCTTCTCGATGTAGGCGGCGGAGAATTCGGCGCAGGCCTTGCGCACGCCGAGCGCGTCGAGCGACTGCTTCTTGGCCTGGAGCTCCTTCATCACCTTGTGCTCGATCGGGAGACCGTGGCAGTCCCAGCCCGGGACGTAAGGCGTGCGGAAACCGCGCATGGACTTGTAGCGGAGGATCGAGTCCTTAAGGAGCTTATTGAGGGCGGTGCCGATGTGCACGTCGCCGTTGGTGAAGGGCGGTCCGTCGTGGAGGACGAAGGCGGGCTTGCCGGCGGCGCGGGCCTGGATCTGGCCGTAGAGACCGTGGCGCTCCCAATGGGCGATCCGGACGGGTTCGCGTTCGGCCAGGCCGGCCCGCATCGGGAAGTCGGTGACGGGCAGGTTGAGGGTATCCTTGAGCTCTTCGGCCATGTTTGACGTATAAAAGGGGGTCGAGTGGGGGGCTATAGACGCCCCTCGGGGTCGGCAGGGTGAACGGGTCGGCAGGCGTGGCAAGGGCGGAGATAAGGGGCGACCCCGGAAGGTCGGGGCAGGATTGACAGCCCGGACCGGAAACGCACCAATGCAGGCCCATGGATAACATGAAGCCCAAGCTCATCACCAAGCAGGCGGTCGTCATCGACCTCGTCCTGACGGTGGTCTTCTTCGTCTGGATCACCTCGATCCTCAAGAAGCATGTGCCTTGGTCCGAAGCCGGCCAGACCGCCGTACTCCTCGGTGCCGCCTATTGCGGCCTCTGCCTCGCCGGCGTGTTCTGGATGGCCCTCAACCTCTTCCGCGTGACGCTGGCCGACCAGATGCTGCCGAAGACGGCCGGTTCCAAGGACGCCGCCTAAGCGGTCACTTCGCGGAGGGGACGACCGTGTCCATCGCCGCTTCGACCTCCCGACGGAGCGAGTCCGCCAGCCGGCGCTCTTCCTGATATTGGGTCCAGAGCTTGGTGAGCTCCTCGGGTTTCCCCTGCTCGAAGGCCTCGAGCCAGGTCCCGAAGGTCCGCCAGGCGTTATGGTAGACGGGGTTCTGGCGGAGCACTTCGCGTCGCAGGCCCTTGAGGCGGGCCTCGATGCTCAGCTTCACGGCCGCTAGGGCGCGATGCTTAGGCAGGTCCGCCCCGGAGATGAGCTGATCGCCCGCGCCGACGTCGAAGACGAAGCGGGTGATGTCGTCGAGCGATTCGGCCGACTCGCGCAGGCCGAGGCTGACGGGCTCGCGGGAAAGCAGCAGCTCGGCGCGATGGAGCAGCCACCACTCCTCAGGTGACTTCGTGACCGCGGCGAGACGCTTGAGGACGGGCTGGCCATGCGCCGAAGCAATCAGGCTCTTGGCCTGGTCCGCCGGCACGCCGAGCGTGCGACGCAGAGCCCGCCAGAAAAGCAGCGCCTCCCGGTCGGGCGCGCGACCGGCGACGATGTCTTCGAGCGAGGCGGGGATCTCGCGTCGGCCCTCGCGATACCAGTAATCATTCAGCGAAGGGCGCAACTGCGCGAGGATCTCGCAGGCGATGGCCTGACGCGTCCAGGGCTCGATCCCGGAGATGGGCTGACCACCGGCGAGGGCCACGCGGGCCAGCCAAGCCTGCGCGGCGGCCTGGGCGGCGCGCTCCGGGGCTTCGTGCGGCGTACCCAGCCGGAGAATGATCAAGACCGCGCTACCGACGAGCCGCGTGTCGACGGGCGCGAGCTTCGGGACGTCGCCGATCTCGATGCGGGCGACGGGCCCGGGCACGGGCGGAAGGTTGAGCGCGAACTCGAGGTGGCGCTGCAACGCCGTGCAATGCGCAGCCACGAAACTCACCTCGGCGACACGCTCGCCCGTCACCGTCGCGAGGACGGTGTCGTTCGAGTAGACCTGCGGGGGAGGCGGCGGCAGCGGGTCGGTCGCGGCCAGCCACGCGCAGAGGCCGAGGACGCTCAGCATGTCAGACGCCGCCGAAGTGGCCTTCGTCGACCTCCACCGGTTCGCCGCCCGGCAGATGCAGGGCTTCGCCCATCGGCGACTGGTCGTTCTTCCAGACTTCGACCGTGGCCGGAGCCTCCGGATCGGGCGAGATCCACTGCCAGCGGCCGATGCCGAGGAAACTCATCGGCACGCCTTTGTCGCGGCTGAGGCCGGGGCCCGTGCCGCGGACGAACGGCTTGTTGCCGATGCCGATCATGAGATTGACGATCAGCGCGGTGCCGGTGGCGCCAGAAGCGGATTCAGGAGCGGCCTCGACGGCGGCCGGCGCGGCTTCTTCCTCAGAGGCGTCTTCGATCTCCTCGATGACTTCTTCGTCATCGGCTGCTTCCGTCTCTTCCTCGATCGGAGCTTCCGGAGCAGAAAGGGACACGGCCTCCGGCTCCGGCGCCGTCACGGACGGGCTGCTAGGAACGGAGGCCACCGGAGGGTTTGCGCGGAGCGCGCGCACTTCTTCTCGGAGTTCCTCCAGGAGGGCTTCGAACTTGTCGGCGGACTTGTCGGCGGATTTGACGGACTTCTTGAGCTCGTCGCGGACGGACTTCAGTTCGGACTCAAGGGACTGCGCGGCTTCGGCGCGCGCCTTGCCGGCGTTCTCCGCGGCTTCATCGGCGTCGGCGACGAGCGCGCGCACCGTGCCGGCGAGGCCTTCGACCTTGGCGGTCAGCTCGTCCAGGGCCTCGGAGGAACCCGCGGCGGCTTCGGCGGCCGCGACCTTCGCGGCGAGTTCGGCCAGGGCGGCCTTCAGGGCGTTGATCTCGGCGGAAGCGCGCTGCGCGACGGCCGCGGCGGAGGACTCGGCGGCCTTGCGCGCGGTCATCTCGGCTTCGGCGATCCGGCGATTCATCGCCTCGTTGCCGGCGCGGATGTTATCGCGCTGGAGGTCGATCTCTTCGGCGAGCTTGGCGCGGAGGCGGGCCTGTTCGGCCTGACGCTCGGCCTTGCCGCCGCCGTCCTTGAGGACGGGGATCACCACGATGAGCGAAGCCGCGAGGATGGCGCAGATCACCAGGAAGGTGTCGAGGCCGTCGCGCTTGTCCGGCATGACGATGAGGATCGCCATCACCGCGATCAGGTCGGCGGCGACCAGGAACCATTTTTCTTTGAGGAGCTTCTCGAATTCGCGGTTCATTGGGGTATGCGGGGTAAGGGGGCGGCCTAACGGGGCCGTTCGACGAAGCCGACCTTGCGGTTGACCTTGGACAAGGTCCGGAAGGCGGTCGCCTGCGCCTGCTCGGCGCCGGACTTGAGGATACGGTCGAGTTCGCCGCGGTCCTTGATGAGCTCGTCGTAACGCAGGCGGACCGGGTCGAGCATCGCGATGACGGCGTCGGCCACGGCCTTCTTGAAGTCGCCGTAACCCTTGCCCGCGAACTCGGACTCGAGGGTGGCGACGGAGCGGCCGGTGCAGGCCGA
>ENA-OREM01001054-OREM01001054.1-marine-metagenome-genome-assembly--contig:-NODE-1054-length-14976-cov-2.993355_pt1 | contig 14976 bp, 14 predicted proteins | sample MGYA00248623_ERZ508561 | MGnify/ENA primary metagenome ERZ508561 (study PRJEB26227, sample SAMN06264494) | marine metagenome | isolation source: Columbia River Estuary | place: USA:Columbia River...
CAAAGCAAATATGATGGAAAGATTTTCTATTGCCCTCCGATCAGGTTTAATTAATAAATTTAGCCGTATCCCAACTGCACAAAAACTCTCTAATGAATTCAATCTTCGCTCAGTAAAACCAATTACAAGGGAAACTGCAAGAAAATGGATTAATGGCTTGGTCATACCAGAAGCCGAACGACTTCTTGTACTTATTAAATGGCTTAATCTTAATTCTGATTATGTGTATTTAAATTCAACAGAAAATAATGAAGAAAATTTTACTCATATCGCTCTTTTTCGGAGCAACAAATCTTTTTGCCCAACAGCAACAAGATTCAATTTTGGTTAAGGAAATACCTACGATAAAAAATAACTTACTTCAGCAACAACAAGAGATTGATGCTCTGACTAAAAAGCTGACCAACCAAAATTATGCAATCGGGAAGCAAACCCAAAATATATCATCTATAACCATAAAACTATCATCTATAACCGCTGTTAATGATAATCATATTTTTATATATGTAAATAAATGATGACGTGTAACTATTTTTTCCTAAGTGTAATTAAAATGTAACTATAATGTAACTAAAAATTCCATAAAATATAATTAATAGAGTAAAATATAATGGTAAAATATTTAATTTTATACTTTTTACCTCAAATTATTCTTTTTTATGCTAAAATATGCTCGCATATTTTGCATAGGCCTAATTATACTTTTATTAAAATATTTTTTTTTATAAAATATTTCAAAATTTAAAATAAAAAAATAATGCAATTGTCATTCGTCGAAAAACTCCAGTCCAATTTTCAGGAATTCCGATTAACGACAAGAGCAAAATGATCTTGATCGCCATTCGTGAAAGGTAGGGTGCATAGATCCTGGTCATGTTCCAGTCATATTTCCATTTTCCGTAATGAAGGAAGAGTTCCAGAATGGAAGAGTTGAATTCGAATACCCCGAAATATAGACGCATTCCATCCAGAAAATGACCAAATTCCAGTTTGTCGAATGACAAGTAAAACAGGATGAACGTTGTTGTAATGATCAAAACATAGATCAATGAGGAGACAGCCATTTTCACGTTTCTAAAAATGAAAGGCAAAAGGATGAGAGGTAGTAATTTGATGTTGATAGACAAGGACCAAAAAAGAGATGATGTCAGCCACTTTTGTTTCACTAGAAAATAAAATGAAACGCATAAAAACATGACCATCATTCCTTCGAAGTGGATATTATAGATCGTTTCTTGTAGCACCAGTGGATTTAAAAGATAAAACCAGGCAAGTTTCTCTGATCGGTTGATCGATTTCAAAAGTTTGATCAGAAATAATCCAGTCATCAAATGAGAAGAAATCAGGATCAATCGAAGAAGGGTAACCGCATGGTATAGATCATCAGTGAATAGGGCACTTAACCTGAAAAATAGCTGATTAATAGGTGTGTAAACAGTTGGGTTCGACTTAGAAAGATCACTCATGCCTTGGTAGAGAGATGCCAAATAATTGTCATCCCTGAAATGTGTTATAAGCTGCTCCGGTGTATATCTATAGGCACTATATCCTTTGGTAGCGATTTCACCGTCCCAGATAAATCGGTAATGATCAACTGTCAAATTGGGAAGATCAAAGAGAAATACGATTAAGGACAATGAAAGAAGGACCCAGAGGTGTTTAGCAGGGATTTTACGAATGATCAACAAGAACAAAGAAAAACTGATCAGGAGCCAAAATAGAATCTCCTCAAATTGATGAGAATAATCGAACCTGGTGGTCAGGAAGAGTGACAACAAATAAAAAAGGGTGATCAATATTGAAATGATCACCCTATAATTCCAGTTTCCTGTCATTGATTATTTTCCGGATTCTCTAATTTCTTTGATCGTATAGAAGAATACAAGACCGTATCCTGTTGCAAGCATCAAGTGGAATGGTACCATTCCAAGGTCACCGTATATCGCACGATTCACTGCAGTAAATGCGAATAAAAGAAACAATAATAGCTCTCCGATATTGATGATCGAAAGACTTTTCTTATCGTATTTATTTCCTTTGAATTCACCCTTCTTCGCCACATTGAATTTAGGAGTTCTCACGAATGAACTTTTGATTCCCATGTACCCTTCAATTACTGCGACAGTATTACTCAAGGATAATCCCATGGAAACGATCAGGAATTCAAAGAAACGTCCTACGAATCGAAAGAATGAACCTAATTTTTTCTCAGTCTTGTCTCTATAGGATTGCCAGTAATAGAACATTAAGAAAACCGTACTGATGATGAAGAAAGCCATGAACTGAAGAATCAGATTCAGATCAGAAAAACTGTCTTTGATCTGCAGAACAGGCACACTCAATAACGATACAACTAAAATGAAAATGAAGACCGAAGAGTTGAACAAGTGAGACATCCCATGAATTCTGTCGGATAATTTGATCCCTTTGGTTGTGATCAAACGTCTACGCATTTTGATGAAGCATTCTGCCCCTCCTTTCATCCAACGATGCTGCTGGCTTTTCAAAGCAGACATTGTGATCGGTAATTCAGCAGGTGCAATCACATCCTCCAAATATTTGAACTTCCATCCCTTCATCTGAGCTCTGTAGCTTAGGTCAAGGTCTTCAGTAAGTGTATCGTGTTCCCATCCACCTGCATCTTCGATACATGTCTTTCTCCAGATCCCTCCGGTTCCATTGAAATTGATGTAGTGTCCAGCTGCGTTTCGTCCACCTTGCTCAATAGCAAAGTGACCGTTCAAACCGAAAGCCTGAAGTTCTGTCAATAATGAATAGTCCTTATTGATGTGACCCCAACGCGTTTGAACAACACCGATCTTTTCATTTTCGAAATAAGGCATTGTCTTCTGAAGAAAATCTGCATCCGGAACAAAATCTGAGTCAAAGATGGCAATGAAGTCTCCCTGAACTCTGTCCATAGCAGCATCAAGTGCTCCAGCTTTATACCCGGTTCTGTCAACTCTGTGAATGTGCTGGATATTGATTCCTCTGGCTGCTACCTCAGCAACTTTTTTAGCGATCACATCCTTAGTTTCATCCGTAGAATCGTCAAGTACCTGGATCTGTAATTTATCCTTTGGATAATCAAATGCTGCACAGGTTTCAATGATTCGTTCGGCTACGTATAATTCGTTGAACATCGGTAATTGAACCGTAACCATTGGAGCTTTAGCAGGATCAAAAACAGGTTTTACCTCGTTCTTCTTCTTCTTTTTGTTCTTCACGTATGCAATCGCAAGAGACAATTGCAACACTGAATAGAAGAAAATAAGGATCAGACAAAAAGCGTAGATTCCTAGAATGATCTTTCCTGTCAAATGAGACCAGTAATGTTCTTTAATGATCTTCTCCCCGGCATTATTTGTTGTCTCACGATCACCCCAGTTGAACATCCAGGCAACCTTTAAAGATGTTTTAAAGGTGTTTTCGTCATCCATGTTGAAGGTATAATGCTCCTTGTGTTCCTCAGTGATTTCAAACAAGTTGAATGTTTTCGCATTGTAATCCTTATCGATTACTTTCAAACGGTACTTTCCGAAAGGAACATTTTTGAATTTGAAGATTCCGTCAGCATCAGTTTCTGTGACGATCGTTTTTCCGTTGGTGGTATTCTTCAGCGCAACTTCCAATTCATCGATCGGACGCATCGTTTTTTCATCAAGAAATTTTCCTTCAACGAGTTTGCTCTGACTATACAAAGATGTTGACACCAGAGTGAAGGTCATAAGCAGTAGTAAAAGAGATCTTAGCATGGTAGCTGCAAAGTTTTATTTTCCAAACTGACAAAGTTAATCAAAATCGATATTTAAGGACGGCAAATGTGATTTTTATTCCTGCCATGATCGTACCCTTGATGGTTCCAGAAACTTTAGATACCCCGATCCTTTGCCTGTAGTGCACTTCAACCTCTTTGATCCTGAGCTTTTTTTTGATGGCTTTGATCTGCATTTCTATTGTCCACCCATAGGTTTTGTCTGCCATTTTGAGACTGAGCAGAGAGCTGGTCCTGATCGCTCTATAAGGGCCGAGATCCGAAAATTTGAACCCATAGAATAATCGGATGAGTCTTGTTGCTAGCCTGTTACCGAAAACTTGTTGAGGCGTCATGGATCCTTTCTCACGATACTTACCAACCCTGCTTCCAATTACGAAATCAACCTTGTTGGTTAAAATGGGATCGATCAGCAAAGGCATTTCGTCAGCGTGGTCTGCGTGATCACCATCCATGAATACGATCAGCTCAAAATGATGTTCAGAAGCGTACGCTATTCCCCGAAGGCATGCCCAACCATATCCTTTTCGGTTTTCAGTTAAAACACTAGCTCCGGCTTTTTGTGCTTCCTGTTCAGTGTTGTCTGTAGATCCATTGCTGACAACAATGACTTCCTCAACGATGGATCGATCGATTTCTTCGACCACTTTTCGGATAGAAGGACCTTCATTGAACGCAGGAATAATCACACAAATCCTCATTTATTCAAGAAAAATTGGTTCTGTGATCGTCCAATCGTAAGGTTTAAACTGAATTGTAGGGTTTGAGTATAAAGGAATGATACCTTTTTCGGACATTAATTGAAGTATTCCTGATTGACCACCAAAGTCATCTTTATACCAGTTAAAGATCTCACTAATCTCAAGAGTATTATTGATCGGATCATATTTCGAGGTTCCACGGATGAAAAGATCCTCAGACTGCTCGAGTTGGTCTTCAATCCCGGATGAATGATAACAGGAAATTGGTGGGCAAGAAGCAGCACCACAATTGAGTGCAAAATGAATTCTGTTATCAAGCTTAGATGGACTCAATTTGTCATTGAAAAGAGCGTCTTTTCTTCTTAGAATGCTGTTCTCGATATCGTTCAAAGAAATGTTTTCGGAAGCAATTGAGATATTTTTAGCATTGAAAAAAGCATCCTTACTGCTATAACAGCCATTGCGTTGATCTAACTCGATCTGAACAAATGCATTGTAGAGATTGATCCAAAAAGACTTTTTTTCTTCGTCCGATCTTAAACCATTTTCCAATACATCAAGATCACTTTTTTTCAGAGTATCCTGATAGGGAGCCATATCTGATCCATTACGAACCGCCGTAAGCAATCGAATACTAAAAGCTTCCGGATCATCAGGTGCAGGTACATTCTTTGAGCCGCAGGAAGCAAGAAGTAGAAGGGGGAATATGAAGGGAAACAGCCTCATACAAAAAGATCGCCCGAAGGCGATCTGAATATTATTTCCAAACTCCCATTTTATTGAACTTCTCGATCCTATTATTGATCCTTTCGTCCGGAGTGAGCTCTTGAAGCTCTTTCGTTGCTTTCTTGATGTATTTTTTTACATTGTTAAAGATCGTCTGATTATCTCTGTGTGCTCCATTACTTGGTTCTTTGATCACATCGTCAACAAGACCATTTTTCTTCATGTCTTCAGAAGTCAGCTTTAATGCATCTGCAGCTTTTTCTTTGTAATCCCATGATCTCCAAAGGATCGAAGAACATGATTCAGGAGAAATAACCGAGTACCAGGTATTCTCAAGCATCACAACCCTGTCTCCAACTCCGATTCCCAAAGCTCCACCTGAAGCTCCTTCTCCGATGATAATACAGATTACAGGAACTTTTAGTCGCATCATTTCATAGATATTTCTTGCAATAGCCTCACCCTGACCTCTTTCTTCAGCTTCAAGACCTGGGAATGCTCCAGGAGTATCAATAAAGGTAATTATTGGCTTATTGAATTTCTCAGCCATTTTCATCAAACGCAATGCTTTACGGTAACCTTCAGGATTAGGCATCCCAAAGTTTCTGTACTGACGCATTTTCGTATTGATCCCTTTCTGCTGTCCAATGAACATGAAGGTCTGACCATCAACTAAACCAAAACCGCCGACCATTGCCTTATCATCCTTTACACTTCTGTCGCCGTGCAACTCCTGGAATTGTCCTCCAGTGATTGCATCAATATATGCAAGAGTATACGGACGCTCTGGGTGTCGACTCAATTGAACACGCTGCCATGGCGTTAGGTTCTCAAAGATCTCCTTTGTCTTTTCCTTCAACTTGTCCTCAAGTTCTTTGATCTTATCGGACATATCAACTTCCGTACTCGCGCCGATCTCTTTTGTTTGTTCGATCTGCTCCTCTAATGCCTTAAGTGGTTCTTCAAAATCAAGATAAATAGCCATAGACTTCGTTATTTGAAGCTCCAAATTTACTTAAATTGTTTTGTTCTTCTACCTTTGTTTCATGATATTATTTCCGCCGGCAAAAGTAAATCTGGGCCTCAACGTGTTATACAAAAGGTCAGACGGTTATCATGAGATCGATTCGTGCATGATGGCTATCCCGGTTTTTGACGTGCTGGAAATTATCCCAAAAGATGAGTTCTCCTTCCGTCAAACAGGACTGACCGTAGATGGTAATTTAGAAGACAATCTCTGTGTAAAGGCTTTCAGATTGTTTCAGAAGACCTACGGAATTGGGAATGTTTTTATGCACCTGAGAAAAGAAATTCCAATGGGTGCAGGTCTGGGTGGCGGTTCTGCTGATGCAGCTTATGTCCTGAGAGGGTTGAATGAGATCTTTCAAGTAGGAGTGTCGGATGTTGATCTTGAAGAGCTCGCTGCGCAATTGGGAAGTGATTGTCCCTTTTTTATTAAAGATGTACCACAAATCGCAAAAGGAAGAGGGGAGATCCTTACACCAGTTGATGTCGTTCTTAAAGGATATTCTCTAAAGGTCGTTAATCCGGGCATTCATGTCGGTACTCGTGAGGCATATGCAGGAATTGAGTTTAGAAATGAACCTTTGCCGGTTGCGGAAATACTCTCTTTACCAGTAACCGAATGGAAGGGCTCTCTTTATAATGATTTCGAGCCATCGATCTTTAAAATCCATGCTACTTTAGAGCAGATCAAGCAAACTTTGTATGAAGAGGGTGCGATCTATGCATCGATGTCGGGAAGTGGTTCTACGATGTTTGCGATATACGACAGGCCGGTCGGACTGACATTCGAGAAAGAAGGTTTTTGGGAAAAAGTAGTTCTGATCGATCGATCGATCAATCAAAATGAATGATCACGGGCACTCTTCCTTTAAATCGACATGTTTTGCCATTTAGCATCGCCGGTGTATAACTAGTTGCACCTTCGGTCGGACAAGGAGCCAGATAACATTCCAAATCATCATTTTTCTGGATCATTGTGACACTTGAAAGTTCTCCTGAAGGTTCAACAATGATTTCCATATAAAATCTAGCCAGGATAGGATCTTCATTACAACTTAGCTCAAGATTCCGAATACAATGTTCATTGAACCAGAAGAAATCTTTACTTCCATTCAGTGGTTCAGGCATCAGATCCGGTTCGGTACAAAAAGTTGTATCGGACTGTCCAAAAGAAAGCCAGGGAATGAAGAGTAGATATGAAGCAATTCTTGTCACTGAATGATGATCTTTTTTGACTTGAATGAACCCTTCTCATCATTCATCATCAACATGTAAATACCTTTTGGCAGCATTTGAAGATCAAGAGAAATTTTATGTCCTTCAAATGATTCGCTGTAAAGAATAGCTCCGGTAAGGTCACAGAGTTGGATATTTTTCGAACCGGCTTCTTCAGTCATTAAAGTAAATAAACCATTTCCCGGATTTGGGAATACTGAAAAATCAAATTCAACTGATATTTCCTGCAATCCGACATTTGAGTTTGGATCGACTTCAAAGTGAAGTAAACCTCCCAGGTCATGTCCAGCGATCATATTTAGATTTCCGTCTCCATCCAGGTCATTCACTGCAAAAGAGCTATATGCACCTGAAGAAAACCCAAGGAAGTTATCTGAAACCAAAAAGAAAGTATTTCCTGAGGCAAGGTTCCCATCGATATTATTGTAATACCTTAATTTTCCATCGTAAGCTCCTAAAAACAGAGAAGTGACATTGTTGTGTCTGAAGAAATGTGGAACCGGATAACCGTCAGGAGTTACTGTGGCAATATCAATATTCCCAAGCATGGAATTCGTTAACACAAATGATGGTGCTGCTGTCGTTCCCTCATTGCGGTAATAAATGAGTTCACCTGTTTTCTTTCCAATGATGAGGTCCAGTAATCCATCATTGTCAAGGTCGAACAATTGAGGTGCCGCATATTGACCGGCACTGATCGTTGTCCCACTTCCATCCTGATAATTCAAGACAGGAGCTGCAAAATTAATGGCAGGTGGTATGCCAATATTCTGAAAATAGGCCAGTGTACCATCTTCCCGACCAATGATCATATCCTTTTTCCCGTCTCCGTTAAGGTCTCCAAAAGTTGGGGTCATTTTCAATCCCAATGAAAAGGAATTTAGATTGGCAAAGTTATAATCGACAAAAGTGTAAACCGGATTAGTTGATGTTCCTGTATTTAAATAGAATGCGATCGTACTTTCCTTCAATAATCCGGGAAGATGCCTGAAGAAGTTTCCAACGAAGAGATCCTGGTCTCCATCGTTGTCGATGTCACAAAAGACAGGCGTTCCTCCGGTACCGTGTTCGATCATCTCCTTCTGAAGGAATTCGTTTGTCTGAAAAATGAAATTTGGCGCGTTATTACTTCCGGTGTTTTTGTAATACAAAATGCTTTTTTCATTTTCCGAAATGTTTTTTGCATTGGTTCCAACGACAAGGTCTTTGACATTATCGAAGTCTACATCCACAAAGAATGCGGCAGGAAAGACTTCTATATTTACAGGCGTTGTGTTCGACGGAAAGGATGGATCTGCACTGATCATGGCAGAATTGGTATTAGGACTCACCCCTCCATTGGTTAGTAAAACGAGATTGTTAAAAGCGACATCTCCAAGGACAAGGTCGAGTACTCCCGAGTTGTCTATGTCCAGCGCAAGAACTGTTGAACCTGAGTGTTTTTGTGTTTGCTCAGATGGTTTGCTCTTTAAAACATCATCAGGAATGTTGGATTCAGCACCCGGTACATTTCCCTCCGCACAGGGAGGTGTATTATCATTCAGGAAGACAGTGTTCGTATTAATATCTTCCCTATAAGTTCCCCAGCATTCGTTTCTTAGCTCAAAGATCAGAGAGTCAGGAATCCCGTAAGTCTCCATACTCATGTTTTTATGGTATTGCAGATGTTGTCCTCCAATGTGGTAGGTAAGTACATCTAGATCTCCATCACCTTCAACATCAACAATCGCTGGAATATCCGCCGAACTCACATAAAGATTCAATTCAGTCCCCCAGTTATCTGAGTAAAGAAGATTTTTAGCGAGCTCCCATTGTAAACCATTGGTAGCATCCCCAACATTTCGATACACTTTTATTCCGCCAATACCATAGCAAAAGATGTCTTTTCGTCCATCATTGTCATAATCAGCTGTGGTTGCTCTGTAGTAGATATCGTTTGGAAATAAAGATGCACCATCGTATTTGAACTTGTAATATTTATTCCCGTTGTCATTTTCCTGTGTAAAAACGCGAATGTTATCACTGCTTCGATCGAAAATAAAAAGATCAAGATCTCCGTCGAAATCAATGTCAATATCAGCTAATTGAGAATAGCTCAATCCACCTGTCCACGCAAAATCCAAGGTGTCTGAGCCACGCTTAACGATGATGTCATCCGAATAGACAAAACTGAACTGAGCGAAAAGCTGCAGTGAGAAAACTGTGTATGAACATAGGAGCAGAAACTTTTTCATTCGAATCATTTGTAGCTTAAAGTTACTCTTTTTACGTTGGATATTCTCATCTTTATGCGAGATGGTAGGATTCCTTGATTGAACATCTTTGTGAACTATCAACGAAGCAACCCCTTGAAACAGTTGGAGTCTTGACAACAAATAAATTGATATGAAACAAATTAAACTCACCTTATTCTACTTTTTTTTAAGTCTGATCTCTTTTGGTCAGGATAGTATTTCGGTCCTGTGGGTAGGGAATAGTTATATCTATGTGAACGACCTTCCAACGATGGTGAGTCAGCTGGCATTGTCAAAAGGAGATAAGATCTCTTATGATTCAAAGACAAACGGTGGATTCACTTTTCAAAGTCATTTCAATGATCCTACAACTTTTTCGAAGATCGGGAGTAAGCCATGGGATTATGTGGTTTTGCAGGCACAAAGTCAGGAACCTTCATTTCCAACGGGACAAGTGAACTCTCAAACCTTACCGTACTCTAAGTATTTATGTGATAGTGTTTATGAGAACAGGTATTGTTCGCAGCCCATGTTTTTCATGACCTGGGGAAGAGAAAATGGAGATCCTCAATGGGATTCGATCAATACGTTTTACAAAATGAATGAGCGATTGAGACTGGCATATTTGCGTTTTGTTGATTCCACAGAATCGAGTGTTAGTCCGGTAGGGTCTGCATGGCGATATATCCGAGATAATTATCCAACGATCCAATTGTATTCTGGAGACGGTTCACATCCTTCAGTTGCCGGAAGTTATTTGGCAGCATCGACTTTCTACGCTTCGTTATTCAGGAAAAGTCCGGTTGGAGCAAGTTATATCAGCACGTTGGATCCTGTAACTGCGCAGATCTTGCAGGAGGCGGCTGAATTGACCGTCTTGGATAGTTTGGATCTTTTCCATCTTCGATCCAATAGTGAAACTGCGATTGCTTATTTTTCATTTGATCAGATAGACAATATAGTCCAATTTCAAAATGAAAGCTGGAGAGAAACTGAGGTGTTATGGAATTTTGGCGATGGAATTACGTCAACAGAAGTGAACCCTCAACATGAATACTTGTCGAATGGAATTTTTACGGTTGAGCTAATAGCTTCGAATGAATGTGGAGATGATACGATTTCGGTTCAGATCGAAGTAAGTGGGGTTGGACTGAATGATTTGATGACTGGTTACAAATTGAAGTCTTTAGGTGAGCATCGATATGTATTGGAAGGGTTAGATCAACACTCAGATGTCTCGATCTATGAGCTAAGTGGAAAAGAAGTTGCTCTGGATATAACTCAGAAAGAGAAGAATTCAGTTGAATTTGATCTTAGCTCGTTGAGATCAGGAATGTATATTCTGGTGAATAATGATCTACGGATCAAATTGATCAGATAATGAAAAAGCCGGTTTGAAGCAGTTGTTGATTTCATTCCACCAAAAACCAGTTGTTCAACAACTCCTCCCGATTGTACTTCATGGTCTGCTTCGAATTCCAGTCGATCACGTCGAATCCGGCATAGATACAAACGCCCTGTCCGGCGGCGGTATCCCATTCCATAGTGGGTGCAAAGCGTGGATAGCAATCTGCACTGCCTTCGGCTACCATGCACAGTTTGAGTGAGCTTCCTTTGGAGATCGTTTCGATCTGACCATGTTCTTTTTCTTTCTCCTTTATGAAAGCTTCCGTTTCAGGAGACATATGTGATCTGCTTGCTACGATTGTGTATACTGAACGGTCTTTTTTAAGCGGTAACTTTTGACCTCTGGTCAACAGGTCCTCGGAAAATATTAAGGCCTCAGAAATTTTAAATGATCCCAGTCCTTTTGCTCCGTAATACAACTCTCTTAAAACTGGTGTGTAAACTATACCCAGGACAACCTCTCCATTTTCAATTAAAGCAATGTTTACAGTGAACTCACCATTTCGCTTGATGAATTCTTTGGTGCCGTCCAATGGGTCTACGATCCAAAGCTGTCTCCAGTCCTTTCTTTCCTCATACGGTATGCTTCTTCCTTCTTCGGATAGGATTGGGATTCTAGTCTGACTAAGATATTCCATGATCACTTCGTTTGAAGCTAGATCAGCTTTCGTCAGTGGTGAATTATCCGATTTCATATCCACTCCGAAATCTTCGGTTTCGTAGATCTTCAGAATGGCATCTCCGGCTTTGATGGATGCTTCAATAGCGATATTTAATAATTTTTCCAGCATTGTTTTACTTGTTTCATTTCTCGATACAACTTCGCTTAGCTTCATTCACGCTGATGTTTCAATCACCGCAAGCTCGAAATGATACATTCTAATTACTAATCACTTCTCACTAATTACTGATCACTTTCAGGAAATAATCATCCCCGCAGCAACTGTCTCATTTGTTCCATCATCGATCAGAATAAAACTTCCCGTAGCTCTATTGTCGCGGTATTCATCGATCATCAAAGGTTTTGTTGTTTTCAACTTGATCCTGCAGATGTCATTCGTTTTGATCTCTGTAGCCTCCGAATTTCGCTCAAGACTATTGATGTCCATTTTGTAGACAACTTCTGTGATCATTGATTTTTGTTCATTAGTGGTATGACGTATCGTGTATTTCCCTCTTGGCCTAGCAGGTGAGCTATTCAGCCAACAGATCATTGCATCAAACTCCTGTACCTGATTCGGTTGATTGTTTTTACGAACGATCATATCGCCCCTGGATATATCGATATCATCTTCCAGTGTGATCGTTATGGACATTGGTGCAAAGGCTTCTTCAAATGTACCATCGAAAGTATCAATGGATTTGATCCTTGAATTGAATCCAGAAGGAAGTGCAACCACCTCGTCACCTTTACGTAGTATACCACTTTCTAAACGACCTGCATATCCTCGATAGTCATGGAATTTGTCCGTTTGAGGCCGTATGATCGTTTGAACCGGGAAACGGGTATCTATTTTGTTGAGATCACTACTGATGTGTAAAGTTTCTAACGTATGGAGTAGGGGAGCACCCTGGTACCAGGACATATTCTCAGATCGATTCACGACATTGTCTCCTTCCAATGCTGAAATAGGAATGTAACGTACATCTTTGATCGACATTTTTGATAGAATTCCTTCGTACTGCTGTTGAATATCCAGGAATCGATCCTCTTTCCAGTCGACCAGATCCATTTTATTCACACATACGATCACGTGTGGAATCTGAAGCAAAGAAGCAATATAGGAATGTCTTCGAGTCTGTTCGATCACTCCATTTCTCGCGTCAACCAGTATGATGGCAACATTTGCTGTCGACGCTCCAGTGACCATATTTCGAGTATATTGTATATGTCCAGGTGTATCTGCAATAATGAACTTTCTTTTTGGCGTTGTGAAGTAACGATAGGCAACGTCAATGGTGATTCCCTGTTCTCTCTCATCACGCAACCCATCAGTGAAAAGCGCAAGGTCAATTCCTTCTCTACCTTTTCTTTTGGTGGTAGTTTCAATTGCTTCCAATTGGTCCTCAAAGATCGATTTGGAATCATACAATAGTCTTCCGATCAAAGTACTTTTACCATCGTCAACACTTCCTGCCGTCGAAATTCTTAGTAGTTGATTATTCTCTATAGACATTTTTTCTGCGTAATTACCGATCACTAATTAAAAGTATCCTTCACGTTTCCTATCCTCCATAGAGCTTTCAGATCGTTTGTCATCCGCTCTGTTTCCACGTTCCGTTTGTCGCATTGCAGCTACTTCTTCAACTATTTTCTCGAGTGTATCAGCCTCCGATTCTATTCCACCGGTAATAGTAATATCGCCCAATGTTCTGAAGCGGATCTTTTTGGTCACAGGTGAATCACGTTCATCCATGTTCAAGTGCTCAGAAACTGGGATCCATGAATTGTTCCGCCAGATCACTTCTCGTTCATGAGCGAAATACAAGCTTGGGATGGCAATATTTTCCTTTAGAATGTAATTCCAGACATCCATTTCTGTCCAGTTTGAAATAGGAAAGACCCTGAAATGTTCTCCCTGAAAGTGTTTTCCATTGAATAGATTCCATAATTCAGGACGTTGATTTTTGGGATCCCATTGACCAAAATCATCGCGATGGGAGAAAAATCGTTCTTTCGCTCTTGCTTTTTCTTCGTCGCGTCTTCCTCCACCGATCGCACAGTCGATCTGGTTACTCTCTATAGTATCTAACAAGGCCGTTATCTGAAGAACATTTCTGGAAGCATTTCTTCCTTTTTCTTCAACGACCCTTCCTTTATCGATTGCTTCCTGAACAGATCCCACGATCAAATTTGCACCTAGCTCTTGGATCAGTTGATCTCTGAATTCCATTGTTTCCGGAAAATTGTGTCCGGTATCCACATGCATTAATGCAAATGGAAACTTTGCAGGATAAAATGCTTTTCTCGCAAGATGAGTAACAACAATTGAGTCTTTTCCACCGGAAAAAAGAATAACCGGATTCCGAAATTGAGCAGCGACTTCTCTCAGAACAAAGATGGCTTCAGACTCCAATTCTTCGAGATAGTTAAGGTAGTATTTACTCATTTTTTCAATTGTATTTTAGGCATGATCTGTTCCATCAGTTGTTCTGCACAAAATTCAGGAGTCGAATTTAAGGTTTTAATGCTTATTTCCGGATTAAGTGGCTGCTCATAGGGTGCGGAAATGCCTGTAAAATTTGGAATCTCTCCGTTTCTTGCTTTCTGATACAAACCTTTCACGTCCCTTTGCTCACAAATCTCCAGAGGAGTATCAATAAAGACTTCCATAAAATCTTCACTAAGAATTTCACGCATCATTTCTCTGTCTTTACGCAATGGAGAGACAAAAGCAGCAAGTACGATCGTTCCACTGTCTACGAATAGTTTGGAAACCTCGGCAATTCTTCTCAGATTTTCTTCTCTGTCTTCTTCTGAGAAAGAAAGGTCTTTGTTTAGTCCTAATCGAACATTATCACCATCCAAAAGGTAAGTCTTATAACCCTGCTGACTCAATTCTTTTTCAACCAAATTAGCAATCGTTGATTTCCCAGAACCACTAAGTCCAGTCAAAAGGACCATGAACGAATTATGACCAAATGCCTCATTTCTCGAGCGTCGATCGATCTCATAATCTTGCTTAAATAGATGTCCTGAGACAGAACTCTTTTCCTGATCATTTTCCTCGATCACTTCGACCAAAATCTTTGCAGCTGAATCAAGGTCTGCTTGCCAAAATACATCAGGGCGATTATTGGGTTCAGTCCCCATCATTCCGCTATCGCGAAACTTTGTTGTTGGTGCACCTAAGAAGCGATGATCAGAAAT
>ENA-OREM01001057-OREM01001057.1-marine-metagenome-genome-assembly--contig:-NODE-1057-length-14923-cov-2.503233_pt1 | contig 14923 bp, 13 predicted proteins | sample MGYA00248623_ERZ508561 | MGnify/ENA primary metagenome ERZ508561 (study PRJEB26227, sample SAMN06264494) | marine metagenome | isolation source: Columbia River Estuary | place: USA:Columbia River...
CCATTGCGTTCGGCTTGGCAAATGCTGCGTGCTTCTGAAAAAGTCAGTTTCATTGGCTTTTCCTTTGGCGGTATGGCTGCAGCACTGTGGTTGGCTGCCTACCCCCAAGATGCGACAAACTTGATCTTGGTGGGATCGCCTGGCTTAGGGATTAAATCGCCCCACAGAGTGCCCTTAAAGGGCTGGCGGCACTTGCCGACAGAAGACATGCAAACTGAAGCTCACAGGCACAACTTGTTGGGCTTGATGCTGCACGACGAGAGCAAGCTTGATGAATTGGCCATGACTGTGCATCGCTTGAATGTGGCGCGCGACCGAATGCCACGCAGGCGTTTATCGGGCACCCCCATCGTGGCCAATGCCCTGCCGCGCATTGCGTGTCCTGTGCATGTCATTTATGGCGAGTGGGATGCGCTTTACCACGGGTGCATGTCTGAAGTGGAAAAGCTCTTCAAAAACGTCACACCCCACTTGGCCTCGTGGCAGTTAGTTTCTGGCTCTGGGCATTGGGTGCAGTTTGAAGCACCAGAGGCTTTTCAGCTTGCTTTGAAAAAGACTTTGTAGGGGGCTGAGCTCAAGCCTTGGCTTGGGCTGCAGACACTGCGGCCCTTAGGCCCAATAAATAACTGTCGACACCAAAGCCTGCAATTTGGCCTTTGGCAATTTCTGCAATGACCGAATGATGCCGGAATGCTTCGCGCGCATGGATGTTGGACATGTGCACTTCGATGATGGGGCACTTCAAAATGGCCAAGGCATCGCGAATGCCGTAGCTGTAATGTGTCCATGCGCCTGCGTTGATCATGACGGCGTCGACCCCATCGGTATGAGCTTGGTGAATTTTTTCAGCCATGGCGCCTTCAAAGTTGGTTTGAAAGCATTCCACGTCGGCGCCCAATTCTTGGCCGAGCTTTTTGACTTGCGCATCGATTTCGGCCAGGGTGACGGTGCCGTATTGGGCAGGGTCACGCTTGCCAAACATGTTCAAGTTGATGCCGTTCAAACACAAAATCTTCATGATCATCCTCTGAGGTGGGGCTGACAAAGATCCCTTGTGAAAACATGGAATCTGAGCCCTGAGCCCCGATTTTCCAATATTTGAGGCAATATCGCGCTTTTATTCCAAAAACTTTTGCCATGGCCGCTACATTGAAAATCGATTTCGTCTCTGACATTGCCTGTCCTTGGTGTGCGGTGGGCTTGGGTGCGCTGGAGCAAGCCTTAGGCAGACTCAAGGGTGAAGTCACAGCAGACTTGCATTTTCAGCCCTTTGAGTTGAACCCCAATATGGCGCCAGGGGGGCAGGATTTGGGTGAGCACCTGACCGCCAAGTACGGTTCAACCCCAGAGCAGCAAGCGCAGATTCGAGCCAACATAGCGGCCCGTGGCGAAGAAGTCGGCTTTCAATTCAATCCAGGCGGTAGAGGACGTGTTTACAACACCTTCAACGCACACCGTTTGCTGCATTGGGCTGGCGTCAAAGGGCCTGAAGGCAGTCAGCATGCGCTTAAGCGTGCTTTGCTTGAGGCCTATCAGGGCCGGGCTGAACGTGTTGAATCTGATGAAGTTTTGTTGGCAGTTGTAGCCTCAGTGGGTTTGGATGTTGCTGAGGCGCAAGGTATTTTGGCTTCTGACACCTACGCACAAGATGTACGTCAGATAGAGCAGCATTACCAACAAGCAGGCATTCACTCTGTGCCTGCCGTCATCATCAATGACAAGCATCTGATTTCAGGAGGTCAACCTGCAGAAGTCTTTGAGCAAGCGCTCAGAAGAATTGCGGCTGGTGAAGTTTGAGACATGCCTGCATTGACCATATACTTTGATGGCAGCTGTCCGCTGTGCCGACGTGAAATTGCCTTTTACAAAGGCAATCCAGATGCAGCTCAATTGGTTTGGCACGATGTGAGCGTTAATTTTCAGGCCAACGACGATTCAAGCTTGGGCGACGGACTCAGTTGCCAGCGAGCCATGGCCTTCTTCCATGTACGCGATGCGCAAGGCAATTTGTTTGAAGGCGGTGCTGCATTTGCTCGTTTGTGGTTGGAGTTGCGAGGATGGCGCTTGGCAGGTCGAGTTTTTTCGGTGAGGCCATTCAGTTGGGCCATCAACGTGGGTTACAAAATGTTCTTGCCCATCCGGCCTACTTTGCAAAAGTATTTGCTCAAATGGGATGCACGAAATTCATGAGCGCCTATCAAGCCTTGGTCTTGGGTGCAAGTGGCGCCATCGGAAGCGCCTTCGTTTCACACTTTCAAAATGATGCTGCCTGCTCGCTGGTTGTTGGCTTGTCGCGTCAAAGCGATTTGCATTTTGAATTGGAAAATGAAGAGGGCATGGCGCATTGCGCTGCTCAATTGAAAAATGCGACAGGCCCCTTTGGCGCATGCCAATTCAAGTGGATCATTGATGCAACGGGTGCTTTGACCCTTGAGGGACAAGGTCCTGAAAAGCGCTTGGAGGCCTTGAATGCCAAGCAACTTTTAAAACAGTTTGAAGTGAATGCCGTAGGGCCAGCTTTGCTCATGAAGCATTTCTTTCCATTGCTACTGGGTCAAGAGCCATCTTGTTATGCCACTTTGTCGGCGCGCGTAGGAAGCATTGAAGACAATCACAAAGGCGGATGGTATGGATACCGAGCCGCCAAGGCCGCTAGAAATATGTTTGTACAAACGGCAGCGATTGAGGCTTCTCGCAAAAAACCATTGTGTGTTTTTGCTGCTTTACAGCCAGGTACGGTTCAATCGAAATTGTCTTCTAGTTTCGTGGCAGCTGAGAACGCCATGCTGCCGGAAGAATCAGTTTCAAAAATGATGGCTGTCATGTCAGAATTAAAGCCAGACGGCCGAGCACAGTTTGTCGACCATGCTGGGCAGCTTATTCCGTGGTAACGACTCTCATCATGAAGGGAAAAATATGAACGAAGATCCAAGATGTTGTGGCACCGGTACTTGCATCATTGACCCTGAGGGTTTCTGTTGGTGCGGTCAGCAATGGGATGGCGAAAAAATGGCCATGCCTAAGCTCGAGTTGCCAGCAGATGAGGCTCAAGCGAATCAGACTTCTCAAAATCAGTCATCGGCGAATTCCAAATGATCAAACGCATTCAATCAAGCTTGCTCAAGTGGTTGATGCTTGGGGTCGTCATGACTGGGAGCTTTCAGGCTTCCGCCAGTGAACTGTCTGAGTCGCTCAAAAAATCAGACTCTGTTTTGTTAATGCGACACGCATTGGCCCCTGGTATTGGCGATCCTGCTGGTTACAAACTTCAAGATTGCAAGTCGCAGCGAAATCTAGACGCTACAGGTCGCGCGCAAGCGCAAAAAACAGGTCAGTGGTTGAAGGCTCAGGGTGTTGGCAACGCACTTGTATTTACAAGCGCATGGTGTCGATGCAAAGAGACTGCTGAAAACTTGGCCTTCGGAACGCCCGTGCTAGAACCCTCTTTGAATTCATTTTTTGACGACATGCGTCAAGGACCACAAAGCAATGTGAACTTGCAAAAATTCATTGTGGGTCAACTTAAAAGCAAAGGCGACAAGGCTTTGATTTTGGTCACGCATCATGTGAACATCGCAGAGTTCACGGGGGAAAACGTAGGGTCTGGCGACATGGTTTTGGCCAAAGTCAATTCAGCTGGTAAATTAGTTTCGTTCAAAATTTATCCTAATCCTTCTTGATGAAGGGTCGCCATCAGGTTTTGCAGCTTAGCGCTGCAAGGCCAGAGAAATTTTATTTCTTGAAGCGGTACTTTTCGGAATTTTGAAAGCAGGACTTTTGCCGCCAGCGTGTTCAATGAGCGCATCCTGAAACCAAGTACGTACATCTTGGTCTAGGCCAATGCCATGCATGAAGTTGTAGATGGCTTTTTTCAATCCCAATCCCAGAAGGTCGTGATCAACGCCCGTGCCGTCAATGAAACCTATGTCGTTTTTGCCAAAACTGACTGGCGGTAATGGGATGAGTTCGATGCCATATTCTTTGGGGCTCAAGCCCACTGGCGAGTGAACGGTACAAGCAAAGCGGTGGAAGAAGCCACTTTGAATGCAGCCCTGTTCAAACAGTTGCCGCACATATTCAAGAGCATCCACAGTGTCTTGCACAGTTTGAGTTGGGAAGCCGTACATGAGGTAGGCATGCACCAAAATGCCTGCCTCTGAGAAGCCTTTGGTCACTTGCGCCACTTGCTCGACTGTCACGCCTTTTTTCATCAGCTTTAGCAGGCGGTCGGAGGCCACTTCAAGCCCACCCGACATGGCAATGCAGCCACTCTCGGCCAGCAACTCTGCCAATTCTGGTGTGAAGGTTTTTTCAAACCGAATATTGCCCCACCACGAGATGTGGACGTTTCGGCGAATGAGCTCTTCAGCCAATGCTTTGAGAGCCTTGGGCGGCGCAGCTTCATCCACAAAGTGGAAACCTGTTTGCCCCGTCTCTTTCACAATTTGTTCAATGCGATCGACCAGCAAAGACGCTGAAGCAGTCTCATAGCGCGAAATGTAATCGAGACTCACATCACAGAAACTGCACTTTTTCCAATAGCAGCCATGAGCCACTGTGAGTTTGTTCCAGCGGCCATCGCTCCACAACCGGTGCATGGGGTTGAGCATGTCTAGCAATGACAGGTAGTCTTGCAAAGGCAGGCCATCCCATGTGGCGGTGCCCACTTCTTCAAACGGGACATCGGGTTCTGACCAATTGATCAGTTGAACACGCTGACCGAGTTGTGCATTGCTATCGCTCGCAGTGTCTTCGCTTGATTTGCGAATGAAGGTTCTGACCAATCTTGATGCTGATCGATTGCCTTCTAAATGTTCTAGCAAAGCCAACAGCGGCCGTTCACCTGAATCGAGGGTGACGAAATCGACGTAATCAAAGACGCGTGGCTCTGTTAACTCACGCAATTCGGTATTCACGAAGCCACCACCCATTGCAATGTGAATACGGGGATGGTGTTGTTTAATGCACTGCGCAATTCTGAAGGCAGCATAAACAGCACCTGGAAAAGGTACAGACAGTAAGACCAAAGTGGGCTGGTGCTTTTCAATCGCTACAAGTGTCAGGGCTTGCAGCTTTTCATCCATCAAGGTGGGGGGCGCAGTAAGTGCCGCTGCCAGGGGTTCGAAAGTGGCTTGGCTACCCGCCAGTGATTCGCCATAGCGAACAAATTCAAATCGTGAGTCGACAGCGTCGCGCAACACGTCGGCTAAATCGTTCAGATACAAAGTGGCCAAGTGGCGTGCTCGGTCTTGCTGACCCAGTGCGCCAAAGGCCCATGACAGGGGATCGCCCGATTCGCTGTCGTCGTAAGCATCGAGTGTTGCAAAGCGAGGGCCTTCGGGTAAGAAGCCACGACCTGCAATGCGGTGGCTCAGCGTACTGTCCTTGCCTTGTAAAAAAGCAATGGTGGGTTCAATGGTGTGCACGTAGCGCGCAAAGAAATCGAGAAAGAAATTGACACTGGTACTGCGTTCAGCTTCTGTCAATCGCAACGCGCGAACCTTCACGTCTTCCAAGCCTTGGGCCGTGAACAAGGTCAAGACCAGTTTCAAGGCCAAATCTTCTTGCACTGCTTCCACCCCGCGCGAACGCAAAAAGCCCGTCAGGTAGGCCGTAGACGGGTAGGGGGTGTTGAGTTGCGTCATCGGCGGGATGACGCTTAAGACTCGAATCGGATTGGGTTTCATTCAACCCGTGACTTTACAGCCACTTTTGCATGAATTGCGCTTGTCCTGCCGCAGGATCGAGTTCGTATTGGGCAAATCCAAAGCGTTTGTAGCTGGACAAAGCCTGAGCGTTGCCACTGAGAACCTCGAGAGTGAGCTTGCAGCATCCGCGCTCTCGGGCGTAATCTTCTGCCGCTTTAAGCAGGGCTTGTCCAACGCCTTGTCCCCGGTGGCCTGACAAAACGGCAATGTCGTGCACATTGAGCAAGGGCTTGGCCTTGAAGGTGGAGTAGCCTTCAAAGCAGTTGATCAGGCCTACCGGTTTAGCTTCAAGCCAGGCAATGAAGCTGGCAGCGCCTGCAATGCGGGCCATGTCATTGCACAAGCGAGCTGCATTCTCTGGCTGAAGTGCCTCGCCACCGCCCATCGGGTCTTGGGCGTATGCATCTAACAAGAAGACCAAAGCCTGCGCATCTTGCGCATCCAAATAATCGACGCGCTTGATTTGCAAAGCGCTCATGAGGCGAAGTCGCTCATGGGTACGCAGCTGCAGAACAGGTTGCGGTCGCCATACACATTGTCAACGCGGCCCACTTGCGGCCAATACTTCACGCTGATTAAGGGGCGACCTGCTTGCGCAGCACCTACTTCGCGTGAGTAAGGACGATTCCAATCAGCAGCCATCAAACTGGCCGCGGTGTGAGGCGCGTGTTTAAGGGGGTTGTTGTCTTGCGGCCAAACGCCGTTTTCAATGAGGCGCACTTCTTCGCGTATGGCAATCATGGCATCGATGAAGCGGTCGATCTCTTCAAGGGTTTCGCTTTCAGTGGGCTCCACCATGAGGGTGTTGACCACGGGAAAAGACAGGGTGGGTGCGTGGAAGCCGTAGTCCATCAAGCGCTTGGCCACGTCTTCGGCCATCACGCCGCTGGTTTCTTTCAGGCCGCGCAAATCCAAAATGCACTCGTGGGCCACATGGCCTGATTTGCCATTTTCACCAGCGCTGGCGTACAGCGTGGGGTAGTGATCGGCCAAGCGATGGCTGATGTAGTTGGCTGCCAAAATGGCTGCTTCGGTGGCGTGCTTCAAGCCTTCGGCACCCATCATGCGGCAATACATCCAGCTGATGGGTAAGACGGCTGCATTGCCCAAAGGCGCGGCCGATACAGCGCCCACACCATTCACCTTCAAGCCGCCTGTGGCGTGACCTGGCAAGAAAGGCACCAAGTCTTCCACCACACAAACAGGACCTACACCTGGGCCGCCACCGCCGTGGGGGATGCAGAATGTTTTGTGCAAATTAAGGTGGCTGACATCGCCGCCAAATTCACCGGGGGCGGCCACGCCCACCAAGGCATTCATGTTGGCGCCGTCTACATACACGCGGCCGCCATGCTGGTGCACCAGTTCGCACAATGCTTTAACTTGCGTTTCAAACACGCCATGCGTGCTGGGATAGGTGATCATGGCCGCGGCCAAGTTGGCGCTGTGCTCTTCACACTTGGCCTTCAGGTCGGCCATGTCGACGTTGCCTTGCGCATCGCAGGCGGTGACCACCACTTGCATGCCCACCATTTGCGCGCTGGCGGGGTTGGTGCCGTGTGCGCTAGAAGGAATGATGCAAATGTTGCGATGGCCTTGGCCCTTGGCCTCGTGAAAAGCCTTGATGACCAAGAGACCTGCGTATTCACCTTGCGAGCCCGCGTTGGGTTGCAAGCTGATGCCTGCATAGCCGGTGGCTTGGCACAGCCACTCGCGCAGTTGCTCATCAAGCAGGGCATAGCCCTTGAGTTGGTCAGCGGGTGCAAAGGGGTGCATGTTGGCAAACTCGGGCCAGGTGATGGGAATCATCTCGCTGGTGGCATTGAGCTTCATGGTGCAAGAGCCCAGCGGAATCATGCTTCTGTCGAGCGCCAAATCTTTGTCGCTCAATTGGCGGATGTATCGCAGCATGCCGGTTTCGGAATGGTAGCGATTGAACACGGGGTGTGTGAGGAATGTGCTGGTACGGCGCAGGCCAGTTGGAATGAGGGTGTCGCGACCTTTTTCAAAAGGCGTCCAGTCGGGCAAGGCTTGGCCACCTTCTGCAAAGCTAGACCAGAGGGCTTCGATGTCATCGCGTGATGTGGTTTCGTCCAAAGACACGCCAATGCTGTCGGCGCTTAATTTGCGCAAGTTCAAACCTTTGAGCACGGCTTTTTGTAGGATGGCATCGGTGCGTGCGCCGGTGCTAATTTGCAAAGTGTCAAACGCCGATTTGTGTGCCAGTTGGCAACCGAGTTGTTCTAAGCCTTCTGACAAGATGGCGGTGAAGCTGGCCACGCGTTGGGCAATGCGCTTCAAACCTACAGGGCCGTGATAGACCGTGTACATGCTGGCGACCACTGCCGGCAAAACTTGCGCCGTGCAGATGTTGGAAGTTGCTTTTTCGCGGCGAATGTGTTGCTCGCGTGTTTGCAAAGCCAAGCGATACGCAGGGTTGCCGTGCACGTCTACACTGACGCCCACCAAACGGCCGGGCATAGAGCGCTTGTATTCATCGCGGCAGGCCAAGTAAGCGGCGTGCGGGCCACCGGCGCCCATGGGCATACCGAGGCGCTGCGTGGTGCCCACCACAATGTCGGCGTCCATTTCGCCGGGTGGCGTGAGCAGTGTCAATGCCAACAAATCGGCGGCCACAATGAAAGCTGCTTGAACAGCATGGGCTTGTGCAATGACGTCTTTCAAATTGTGCGTCATGCCCGAGGTGGAAGGGTACTGCGCCACCACTGCAAAGTAGTCGTGCTGCTGCATGAGCTCGGCGGTTAAACCCACCAACACTTTCAAACCCAAAGGCGCTGCACGCGTTTGAATCACTTCAATGGTTTGGGGATGGCAGTCACTGGCCACAATGATGTTGTTGCTTTTTGATTTGACCGAACGCTTGGCCAAGGTCATGGCTTCGGCTGCAGCAGTGGCCTCGTCCAACATGGAAGCGTTGGCAATGGGCATGGCGGTTAAATCGCAAATCATGGTTTGGAAATTGACCAAGGCTTCCATGCGGCCTTGGCTGATTTCGGCTTGGTAGGGTGTGTAGGCCGTGTACCAAGCGGGGTTTTCCAAGATGTTACGCAAAATCACGCCGGGTGTGTGAGTGCCGTAATAGCCTTGGCCAATGAAGCTCTTGAGTATTTTGTTTTGTTGCGCCATGGTTTTGAGCTCAGCCAACGCACCGGCCTCTGTCACGGGCGCAGGCAACTTCATGGCCTGACTGCGTGCAATGGAGGCGGGCACGATGCTGTCAATGAGCGCGCGGCGTGAAGCCTCGCCGATGACCGACAACATGTGTTTTTCATCCGCTTCACTGATGCCAATGTGGCGTGCAATGAACTCACTCTCGTTTTCGAGTTGGGTTAAGGGGGCGGCAGAGGACATCAACATGGTTTGACTTTCAGACTCTAAGTTTGATCAAAAATTAAAAAAACAAAAAACTTCAAACAAATTTCAATGAGACGCTGCAAACGCTGAGTAAGCAGTTTCGTCCAACAAAGCATCCACTTGCGATGCATCAGTCAGCTTGACTTTGAAGAACCAACCAGCACCCAGAGGGTCAGTATTGGCCAAAGCGGGATCTGCACGCAATGCTTCATTCACTTCCGTAATTTCGCCACTGATCGGCATGTAAACATCGGCAGCCGCCTTCACAGACTCCACCACACCCGCCACAGCCTTTTGTTCAAAACTGCTTCCCACTTCAGGCAGTTCAACAAACACCACATCACCCAACGCATCTTGCGCATGGTGCGTAATGCCCACCGTGGCCACATCGCCGTTGACCAAAATCCACTCATGCTCTTCCGTGTACTTCAAACTCATTTTTCTCTCCTTGTTTAATTCGATTCAGTGATTTGGGGTCAAGTTAATTGGGGTCAGATCACAATTAAATAATGGGGTCAGATCACAATTATTTTTAAAAATCTTCGTGTTTTAGCCGCGGTAATACCGATTGGGCACAAACGGCATGGCACTCACAGTCATTGGCACAGCCTTGCCGCGCACGATGGCGTTCACAACAGTTCCTAAGCCAGTACTTGCCAAGTCAACATAGCCCATGGCCACAGGCACATTGGCAGTAGGTCCTAATAAGCCGCTAGACACTTCGCCAATTTTGATGCCCTGCATGTTCTGCAATTCCACATGCTCGCGCACCGGAATGCGCTCTTGTGCAATCAGGCCAACGCGTTTGCGTGTGAGGGTGCGTGAGCCATCCAATTGGCCCAGCACAATGTCAGCACCTGGGAAACCACCTGCGCGCGCACCCCCTGTGCGTCGAATTTTTTGAATGGCCCAATTGAGGCCCGCTTCAATGGGGGTGGTGCTGGTGTCAATGTCGTTGCCATACAAACACAAGCCAGCTTCAAGTCGCAAAGAGTTGCGTGCACCTAAGCCAATTGGCTTGACTTCTGCTTGAGCCAACAACGCACGCGCAAATGCATCGACATGATCGTTGTGCACAGAAATTTCAAAGCCATCTTCTCCGGTGTAGCCAGAGCGCGTGATGAACAAATCAGCACCTTGCCACTCAAACGATGCGCCCGTCATGAAGACCAATTTTTCGACCCCATGCACCATGCGCGATAAAGCATCAACGGCCTTGGGTCCTTGCAAAGCCAAGAGTGCGCGTTCAGGCATGGGAATGACTTGGCACTGGGCGCCAATGCGCCCTTGTATGTGCGCAATGTCGTTTACTTTGCAAGCACCATTCACAATGACAAAAATGTCTGTGCCGCGGTTGACAAACATCAAGTCGTCAATGATGTTGCCTTCATCCGTTAGCAATAAACCGTAGCGCTGTTTTCCAACTGGCAAGTCGATGACATCAACAGGCATCAGGGATTCAAAAGCTGATGCAGCATCGGTGCCCACCAATCGCAGTTGCCCCATGTGCGAAACATCAAACAAGCCAGCCTCAGAGCGTGTATGAATGTGTTCAGCCATCAAACCCATAGGGTATTGAACTGGCATGCTGTAGCCCGCAAAGGGCACCATGCGCGCGCCCAATTCAAGATGCAGCGCATTGAGAGGGGTATTGAGCAAAGCAGTGGTGTCAGCGGACAAATCAGTTCTCCAAGGGCAATGTAAAACCATGACCGAAATCATGGGTTGCCCTCGCTGTCCGCTTTACCTGAGCGATTCGCCGGGTGAGCCCTTCAAACAGAAAGAATCACTGCGGGTTGCGCCTTCGGTGGAGGGTTCGACCAGATGGCCCACCCTCTCTCTCCAGTGAGGAAGCGTTCGTGGCCAAACCACGAACGTTTGTCAGTCCTTTGTACCTGAGCGTTCAGAAGCATTTCAGCTTCCTGCGCCTTCGGCGGCGGCCCATTTTGAAAACAGTCCACGCTCTCCTGACCCTTCAAATTATAAACAGGTCTTCAAGGCAGTAAGACACTTTTTACATGCCTGAGTAATTTGGGCCCCCGCCACCCTCTGGGGTAACCCAGACGATGTTTTGAGTGGGGTCTTTGATGTCGCAGGTTTTGCAATGCACACAATTTTGGGCATTGATTTGCAGGCGATCGGATTGGTCTTCGTTTTTCACATACTCATAAACACCGGCAGGGCAGTAACGCGCCTCTGGTCCAGCAAACTTGGCCAAGTTGATGCCCACAGGCACGCTGGCATCCTTCAAGGTGAGGTGAGCGGGCTGGTTTTCTTCGTGGTTGGTGTTGCTGATGAACACACTGGACAAGCGATCAAAGGTGAGCTTGCCATCAGGCTTTGGATACTGAATGGGCTTGCACTCAGCCGCGGGCTTTAAATAGGTGTGGTCGGCCGCGGTACGGCGGATGGTCCATGGCACGTGGCCGCGCAGCAAGAACTGCTCTACGCCAGTCATGAGGGTGCCCACAGTGCGGCCCTTTTTGAACCATTGCTTGAAGTTGCGAGCTTTGTTCAGTTCGGTATAGAGCCAACTGTTTTTGAAGGCTTCTGGGTAGGCACTGAGTTCGTCATGTTGACGACCCGCTTGCAATGCTTCGTAAGCCGCTTCAGCGACCAACATGCCCGTTTTAATGGCCGCATGGCTGCCCTTGATACGGCTGGCATTGAGATAGCCAGCTTCGCAGCCAATGAGTGCGCCGCCAGGGAACACTGTTTTGGGCAATGACAAAATGCCGCCAGCCGTAATTGCACGTGCACCGTAGGAAATGCGCTTGGCTGGTGCAATGCCTTTGGCTTCGTCGCCTTCAAAGTACCAGCGAATATTGGGGTGTGTCTTGAAGCGTTGGAATTCTTCAAAAGGGCTGAGCCAAGGGTTGGTGTAATCCAAGCCCACTACAAAACCAACGACCACTTTGTTGTCTTCCATGTGATACAGGAAGGAGCCGCCGTAGGTTTTTTCATCCAACGGCCAGCCTGCGCTGTGCAAAGCCAAGCCGGCTTTGTGACGGGCAGGGTCGATTTCCCACAATTCTTTGATACCAATGCCGTAGCTTTGAGGATCTTTGCCTGCGTCAAGCTTGAAGCGAGAGATGACTTGCTTGCCCAAATGGCCACGTGCACCTTCTGCAAACACAGTGTACTTGGCGTGCAGTTCCATGCCCAATTGGAAGTTTTCGGTGGGCTCGCCATCTTTGCCAACGCCCATGTTGCCGGTAGCCACACCTTTGACGGCGCCATTGTCGTTGTACAAAACTTCGGCGGCTGTAAAGCCAGGAAAAATTTCAACGCCTAATGCTTCAGCTTGCTCGCCAAGCCAGCGCGTGAAATTTCCCAAGCTGATGATGTAGTTGCCATCGTTGTGAAAGCAAGGTGGCAAGGTGAAATTGGGCACGCGTGTGGCGCCCGTTTCGGTGGTCATCAAGAAAATATCTTCTGTGACGGGTTGGTTCAGAGGGGCGCCCATTTCTTTCCATTTTGGAAAGAGTTCTGTCAAAGCGATGGGGTCCATGATGGCGCCGGACAAAATGTGTGCACCAGGCTCTGAGCCTTTTTCTAAAACCACCACAGAAACGTCATTGCCTTTTTCTAGAGCCAACTGTTTCAAGCGAATGGCTGCGGACAAGCCTGCAGGGCCGCCGCCCACCACGACCACGTCGTATTCCATCGATTCGCGGGGACCGTGTGTGTTCAAAATCTCTTCGGGTGTCATGGGAAGACTCGCATTAAGTTAAGGGTCTGATGGGCAATTATCGGACCTGTGGATCATTTTAAGCGCGGAACAGGCAGAATCCACGTACAAGCAGGTGGTGTTTAAACATCCCTTCTTTGCTTTCAATCAGAGACAAAGACACATGAAATTTGAAATACCTGAGATCAAGAAAAAAGTTCACGAAATGATCATCCCCATTCGATGGGGTGACATGGACGCCATGAAGCATGTGAACAACACGGTTTATTTTCGGTATCTAGAAACAGTGCGCATCGATTATTTTCAATCGATTGGCTGTGAACCCAACCCACAAGGCCAAGGCCCAGTCATCGTGAATGCGTTTTGCAACTTTTACAAACAACTGGAATATCCAGGCAATGTGCTGGCCAAGATGTATGTGAGTGACCCTGCGCGCACCACTTTTGAAAGCTGGTGCACCCTGGAGCTTGAGAATCAGCCGGGTGTCATTTATGCGGCAGGGGGTGCCACCACCATCTGGGTAGATTTCCCGCTTCAAAAAGCTGTGTCCCTGCCCGACCACATCAGGGCCTTGGTCACACCCTGAATGGGTTCAAATGAATGGGTCCAATTACTTTTGTTTGGGCACGCGACCCATTAAATAAAACTCTGGGTTGGGCATCATGTTGCTGAAACTGGCCATGCGGTTAGACAAGCCAAAGAAAGCCGTAATGGCGGCTATGTCCCAAATATCTTCATCGTCCAACCCATGTGCGTGCAATGGTGCAAAGTCGGCTTCTTCTATTTGGTCGCTGTGTAAGCAAACTTTCATGGCGAAGTCGAGCATGGCGCGTTGACGCGGTGAAATATCGGCCTTGCGATAGTTCACGGCCACTTGATCAGCGACCATAGGTTTTTTTTCATAAATACGCAAAATGGCACCATGCGCCACCACGCAATACAAACAATGGTTGGCCGCACTGGTGGTGGTCACAATCATTTCCCGATCGCCTTTGCTCAGGTTGCTGGTCCGACCCACGGACTCAGGCACCATGAGGGCATCGTGGTAGGCAAAAAATGCGCGCCACTCTGCAGGGCGACGGGCAAAAGCCAAGAACACTTGCGGTACAAACCCAGCCTTTTCCTGGACTTCCAAAATTTTGGCGCGGATGTCTTCGGGCACATCTTTCAGCTCTGGCGCGGGGTAGCGCTGGGTTTTGGGGCTAGCTATCGCAGGCGTGTTCATGGCAATCCTTGTCAGTTTCCTGATTCTAATCACCTATTACACTACTTACTTTTAAGAATTTCCCTCTTAGGAGAGCCCTGTGAACAAGATTTTCCCTTCTGCAGCCGAGGCGCTGAAAGGCGTCGTGGCAGATGGCCAATTGCTGGCCGTAGGTGGCTTCGGCCTCTGCGGTATTCCCGAAGCTTTGATTGAAGCCTTGCGCGACTCTGGTGTCAAAAATCTCACTGCTATTTCCAACAATGCAGGTGTTGACGGTTTTGGTTTGGGCAAGCTGCTTGAAACCCGTCAAATCAAAAAAATGATCTCCTCCTATGTGGGCGAGAACAAAGAGTTTGAGCGTCAGTTCTTGGCGGGCGAGCTTGAGTTGGAATTCACACCACAAGGAACCTTGGCCGAAAAGCTGCGCGCCGGTGGTGCAGGTATTCCCGCTTTCTTCACCAAAACGGGTGTGGGAACTGTGGTGGCCGATGGCAAAGAATTGCGTGAGTTTGATGGCGAGACTTACGTCATGGAGCGCTCCTTGATACCAGATGTGTCATTGGTGAAAGCTTGGCGTGCCGACAAATCTGGCAACTTGCAATTCCGCCTAACAGCTCGCAACTTCAATCCCGCTGTGGCCATGGCTGGCAAGCTGTGCATTGTGGAAGTGGAAGAGATTGTGGAAACAGGTGACATGATTCCTGACCATATTCATTTGCCCGGTATTTATGTTCACCGATTGGTTCTTAACAAGCACCCTGAAAAGCGCATTGAGAAACGCACCATCACTGAGAAAGCAGGAGTCTAAGCATGAGCTGGAGTCAAGACCAAATGGCGGCCCGTGCCGCACACGAACTGCAAGACGGTTTCTATGTCAACCTGGGCATTGGCATTCCCACCTTGGTGGCCAACCATGTGCCCAGCAACATTGAAGTGTGGCTGCAA
>ENA-OREM01001064-OREM01001064.1-marine-metagenome-genome-assembly--contig:-NODE-1064-length-14816-cov-3.150282_pt1 | contig 14816 bp, 5 predicted proteins | sample MGYA00248623_ERZ508561 | MGnify/ENA primary metagenome ERZ508561 (study PRJEB26227, sample SAMN06264494) | marine metagenome | isolation source: Columbia River Estuary | place: USA:Columbia River Estuary...
CAGCAATTGGAGAGACTGTTATGGGTTGGAGTGCTTCTATCGTTAATCCCGGAGATGTTCTTGACTATGATGTAATCATTACCTATAATGGAAATGTAACGCAGATATTAGGGTCGAGTAGTGGTCTAGGTACACTCATATTCCAAAAGGATACGATAAATGTAACTGAGGTAACAATACAGATAATATCAAGGGTTCCAATGAATATTAATTTTACGGTAGGATGTCCTTTATCTGAGACTATTAGTATCGTTGAGGTGTGTGTGACGAGTCCGAATGAAGAGGGACTACAAGTTCATAACCAACACAGGTTTGTAGATGGTACATATACATCACCACTAACATCAAACCAAGTAAAGTTTGGAACAGACGTAGGTAACCCTGTGGTGTCATACTATGATGTTACAACAGGACCACAAGGTGTTGGGGCAATACCACCGAATGGTGCGAGTATGACCCTTACATTCAATAAGCTGAGTGGAGATAGTGCGACATTTGATACAGCTACAAATGACTTTAAGTTTTTAAGGAGTAGTACAAACTATCCAAATACACAGGCATCTATTGCAACCCTTTTAGCTGCGGCTACGTCAATGACTACAGATACAGGTGGAGCACCCAATACATATACGGGTACTTTTACTGTACCTAATGGAAGTAATGGAGATTTTTTATATCTTATATATGACTATAGAAAACCTAACAATGTCAACTTGTGTTTTGGTGCAGACTTGGAATCTTCTTGTTGTGGATGTTAAAAAGAAAATAATTAGAATTAAAAAATGGCAACAGTAAACGTATATATAGACGGAACAACACTAAGCAACTCTACTGCGGTTTATACAGACGCAGGGCTAACAACTTGTGCAACAGCAGGTTTCTACTCTGATGGTAGTATATCAAGAGAGCAAGTGGTTAGTGGAGGTACTTGTTACCTATTACCAAATCAGACTTGCCCTTCTTGTGTAACAGAGTGTGGAGGTCCTACCGTATCAGTATCATCAGGTGTAACAGGGTACTATATTTTAGATATAGACACAGGTGGAACATCTACAGATACAGGGGCTATAGTGATTAGCTTTAATCCTGCAAGTGTACCGGATGGTATAAGAGCCGTATACAATGGAGTTACTTACAATAAGCTAAGTGCTCCTGCTTATGGCAAACTACAGTCAACAGGTATCAATGACCCTTTTACATTTATTGGAAATGCAGGAGATGATTGTGGTCTTAGTGGTAGTTCCTACACTTTGGACGAGTATGAGTACGATGGTACTTCTTTTGTGGCTACAGGTAACACTCAGGGCATAACAGTAAACTCAGTAGATGTACAGTTAACAGCTACTGCACCGGGGCTTTGTGTTATGGTTATACCAAAACCTACAGCATCGCCTTCTATTATAAGGATTGAAATTGCAGCAGCTTGTGCAGGTACAGGGTTCGGTATCACAACAGCGTGTCCAACACAATTGACATCTTTCGCAGCATCTTCAAGACAGGTATCAGATGTAGCAGCCTGTGCTGAGACTACCTATCCCGTAACGCTTTATAATGTTCCTGTAACGGGAACAGCAGGAGTACCTGCGTTACACGACTATGTGTTCACAGATGCAAGCGGACAATTTGCTCCGGCAGATGGTTTCTATAAGACTGTAGACGCAGCCGTTGAATATAGCATTCAAGTTGTAGATGGAATAATTGACACGGTAATTACCTGTCCATAAAGAAAATAAGATATGAGTGAAGTAATAGCAGGAAATAATTATACACTAACTTACGATAGAGGGGTTACGGGATTCCCGTCATTCTATTCGTACTACCCTGACTTTATGATGGGTATGAACAATTACTTTTATACTTGGAAGGGAGGCAACCTATACAGGCATAATACAAACGAGACTCGAAATAATTACTATGGCGTTCAGTATACCTCGCAAGTAATATCAGTATTCAATGACTCTCCCTTAGATAATAAGCTGTTCAAGACTATCGAGCTTGGAGGAGATGACCGTTGGGATGTTGCATTGATTAGCGACCAACAGACCACAGGATTTATTGATGAGGATTGGTTTGAGGAGAAGGAGGGTACATTCTTTGCTTTCGTTAGAAATAGTGGAACGGTTCCTGCAACATTAGACCAATACGCATTACGTTCAGTAAATGGCTTAGGTACAAGCTCTAATATCACTACGGTAACTACAATATCTACGATTGACTTTAATGTCAATACTCCGGTTGGTAGTATTATAAGCATTGGGGACTATGTATATTGGGGTAGTAGTACACCTACTTTGTTTGGTGTAGTCACAGCAATAAACCAAAACTTACCACAGGGTATTAACAATGTGGTTGTCAACAACTCAACAGGTGCAGTTCCTGTTGGGACAGCAGAGTATATACTATACATAAAGAACTCAGTAGCTGAGTCTCAAGGTATCTTGGGTCACTACGGACAGTTTACTCTGACAAACGACAACACATCTAAGGTAGAACTATACGCAGTATTATCTGAGGTTATGAAATCATTCCCATAATTTGCGTATCTTTGTATGAGCAAAGTATGTTTGATGTAAGAGCACTCAATAAGGACGATTACGATACCATTCTCACAAAGTGGTGGAGTGATTGGAATTGGACTGCACCTCAAAAAGATTTTCTCCCTGATAATGGTAAGGGTGGTGTAATAGTATATGATGGGGATATGCCTATCTGTGCAGGGTTTGTATATTTAACAAACTCTAAAGTAGCTTGGGTTGATTGGATTATTTCAAGTAAGGAATATAGAAAGAAACCACAGAGAGCTGAGGCAATAAGTTTGCTCATCGAGACACTAACTGAATTGTGTAAGATGAACGAGATGGAATATTGCTACGCATTGATAAAGCATTCGTCTCTAATCAAAACATATGAAAAACTTGGATACACTAAAGGAGATAGTTACACATCAGAGATGATAAAGAAGATATAGTATGGCAGCATTAACAACAATCGCAGCAGGGGCAAGTCTCGCAGCAACAGCAACTTCAGCAGGGTTGTCGTTTGGGCAAGCGGCAAAGCAAAGAAAATTACAAAGAGCAGCAGAAGCAGATGCAGATAGGGCAATGGCTGCTGCAAGAGGTAAGTTAGATGTAAACTTTGCAGAGCAGATGTCTATAAAGAAAGAGGCATACGACTTAGAGAGAGAGGCTATGTTAGTTCAAGGAGCACAGCTTACTCAGGCAGGTATAGAGAGTGAGAGAGGGTCGGCAGCTACCGCAGGTAGGGTGTTCGCTCAACAGCAGTTAGGGCAGCAGCAGATTAGAGGTGCTATGGCTGACGAGATGACAAACATCGAGGCAGCAGTCCTTGAGGAAGAGTCAAGACTAAGAGACTTAGGAGTTGGCTTAGACTTAGAGGAGATAGCAGGTCAGCAGATGAGGGCAGCAGACGCACAGAGAGCTGCAACAGCATCTACACAGCAAGGTATACAGAGTGCAGTAAGTGCAGTACAGCAAGGTATTGAGTTTGGAGTTCCTTTGTATAGGGAAACAAGAGCAGACAGGTTGGCTCGAAAGGCATCCGAGGCGGCAGCTTTTCGAGCTGATGCTCTTGCGACAATACCAACGGCAGAATCATATAAGGGATTTAGCGTACAAACACCTCAAATGGGAACAGATTTTCTTATGCCAACAACTATTAACCCATTCGCTTTGAGTAGTGACCCTACCCTGTCAAATAAAAAACCTTTTGAATTTGATACAGATGTTTCCCTTTTTCCTATGCCCGGTTATACATATGACCCAATCACAGGAAAGTACAAAAAATAAAATAATAGAACAATATGCCAACAGGTTATAAATATGTAGAGAGAGACGCTCAGGATACTCAGATAAATTGGGCTGAGGTCGGAGCCAACTTTAGCGGTATGCTCCAAGAGGAGGTTCGTGTAAGAGAAGAAAAGAAGGATGCTTTAGATAAGCTATCAAGGGACTATCAAAATTCATTAAGTGCTGTACCACAGGGGCAGAATACAAAGCTAAACGAGAATACATTAAACTTCACAGGAGATGCACAGGAGGTTTCGTTGATGGCAAATAAGAATTTAAAAGCAGGTTTACTAAATCCAAGAGACTTTACTATTATGATGCAGAACCTTAAGGATGGTACAACCCAAGCCTTTAGTCTATTTGAAGAATACAATCAAGAGTATTCAAAGAAAATGAAAGCTGTAGAGGATGGAACCATTTCTCAAATGGGATTAGATGTTATGGCTTCTACAGAAAGTTTTTCTAATTTCAAAAACCACAGATTCTTAGTAAATCCCGATACGGGAGTTGTAGGTGTAGCGACAATGGTCCCTAAAGGTCCCGATGGGGCTTTAATACCTGATACAAAAAATACGTTTCCGCCAAGCGTACTTAGCAATCGTATAAAGCAAAACATAAATATATATAATGTAGCAGAAGCCTCAAAAAGTTGGGTAGACAAATTAGGCTCCAATGAGATTGCAGTTATCGGGTCAAGAGGTACTGCACTTCAAGCAGGTATTATTGAAAGAATATCGGACATTAGAATAAGAGAAGGTGGTTTAAAAGGAAAAAGCCCTGAAGAACTTGAAAAAATAGCTAAAGATTTAGGCGTATCAGTTGAAGACTTAAATGTTACTTCTTTATTTTTGCAGGCTCAAGACAAGTGGATAGATAGCGAAATATCATCGGTAGTTAATAGCTTGGCAGCAGGCTCGGTGCTTATAGATTATATGGGTACTACTGTTGATAACACTCCTTACACATCAACATTAGACGAAAGTAAAATATTTAATAAAGATGGTAGCAGGAATGAAAGTGTTATTCTACTTAGTGATGTAGATGGAAGAGTTATTGCAAACCTAACAGACGCTCAAAAAGAGAATGCAAAGAGAACTATGAGAGACATATCTGATATTCAAGTAAAAACTAAATACGATATGGAACCTGCCTTCTTTGAAAAACAAAGAATACAAAAACCAAAGACTGTAGTAAATATTGATAATACCGATAAAGAAGCAGCAAAAGCAAGACGGGCTAAAGAAAGAAAATATAACCAAATGGCAGACGAATTTGCTAAGTTTTTGAATGGTACAGAAGACGAAAAAAATAGGGCAGCAAATTACTTTGGAGGATTAGGAGATAACAAAAAGAATATAAAAAAGATTCTCCCTAAAAAAGGGAGAGTAACTGTACAATACACAGATGGGTCAATCAAGACTATAAAGGCATTGGATACAAGTGGTAAGCCAATGGAAAAAGAAGCTTTTTTTGCATCTTATTTTAATTATTTATTGCCGGGTGGTTATACAGAATTTACTTTAAAAGATATATCAGATTTTTCAAATAAGGAAGGCGAAAAATATTCAGACGCATCTGCTGAAGGAAGTACAGTAACTCCTGAATATAGCAAAGAGGAGCAAGCACAAAGAGAGTTTAGTGATTATGTTGATGCAAGTGTTGTAGGTGATGAAGGTATTAAAGATAAATCACTAAATAACTTAGCGCCTATACTTAAGGCAAGATTTGCCCAATCAGGTTTAGATTTTGAGCCTAATGGTAATAACCTTGATATTAAATATAAATTTGTTAATACTTCGGGAGATGAGCAAGAAAGAAAAATAACAGTAAAAATAGAGGGGGAACCTGCTATAAATGTAAGACAGGAAATTGCTCGTAAGATTAAGGAACTTACAGATCCATCATTGATTGAACTAAGACGTTATAAAACCAAACCGGGGAATGAACGATACAAGACTTTTATGAATAGAAAAGCAGCACCTACAAAATAAATAACATAAGATGAACGAGAATTATATAGACGATTTATACAAAAACATCACATCAAAGGATGAATCATTTTCAGGAAAGTTTAATCTTGAATCTTTTAGAGAAAAAATATCAACAAATCCTGCCTATGCTGCACGGATGCATACTTGGTTGAGTGGTGTAGATGAAGACTTTGAACTTCCTGTAGATAGATTTATAGAGGAAGTATCTACAACAGTAGACCCTCCTGTTAAAAAAAAAAGCGGTATGGAATCGTCTTCGGCAGATGGTTCTGTGGATTCACCGTTCACGACTCTTGACGAGCCTTACCTTGACAAGCCAAGGGTAGATGAGCCAAAGGAGAAAACAGAAAAAGAAATAGCTGATTTTAAAAAGTTTTACGAGAAAGTTCCTGAAGAGCAGGCATTAGAAGAAGACGTAGTAGGAATCTCCGAAGAAGAGGCAGCAGCAGCAGACGTTGCCACATTCCCTGAATACGAGAAATTCGGTCAATCCGATGCTACTGCATTAGATATCCCAATGGGTCAAGCCCTAATGGAAGAAGAAGCCAAAGCTGTTGTAGAAGAGGGAAAAGAGTACGCTATAAAAAAAGAACAACAAAAAGAATATTTTGAAAGAAAAGAATCCGGGGAAGATGTAAATTATCTTTACAATGAAATACTATATAAAGAAGAGATTGAAGCTGAAAAAGAAAAAATAAAAAAAGAAGAAGAGAGAAAATCAAAGGGATATACGAGTATTGAATTAAAAGCAATAGATAATTATAGCAAGATAAATCCGGGAAGAAGCTACGAAGATGATATGTCTTTGTATGATGAGTATGAAGAGTTAACTGACTTTGTAAGATTCATTGATGATTACAGAAAAAATCCTTCTAAAAAGAAAAGATTTGAAGACTTAACAGATAAGGAGAAAGAAAAGTATGGACCAACACTTTATTATAATGGAGAGATTAGTCTTAACATTGACGAAATTTATAATAAGTTAGACAATGAAAGAGAAAAACTTTCAGACGAATACCTTGATGACGATATCGAATTAGCAAGGGATAACTATGACCAATCCGTAATACGTGAAAATAAAGAACGCATTGATAAGGCTGTATCAATAAACAATAAAGCTAAGGAGACTACTGATGAGTTAGATGTTATTTCAAATAACCTGTTTGGCTTCGGCTATAAAGAGTTATTAAAATACAATCCTAAAACCAAAGGGGAGGCTGAGAGTCAAGAGAATATTATAAAAAAACTTATCGAGGTTAAAGACCAACAACAAATAGCAGCAGATATTTACGAAAACTCTAAATTATATTTTTCAACTCGTTTTGATACAGAGAACAATCTTGAACTTCTAGATAATTATGAGGGTGTTATGGAAGCTTACAAGTCGGCAGAAGCCCAAGGTAAGGCAGGAGAATACTTACTTCAATTAGCAGTAGGCATAATACCTGATGACGAAGAATCTATTTATGATGTTGCTACAAAGATTTCAAAATTGCTATCTGAAAAACCTGAAAAAAAGTCTCGTGCGATGAAGAGATGGGAGCAAAGTTATGGAGGTACAGCAGGTCTTGATGTATTTTTAGATAATCCAATTGAGCTTATGGCATCTCTTGCTGCTTCATCAATATCTCAAATGTTACCATTAGGGATGAAAATAATACCTGCTACAACAGCAGCAGGGGGAGCAATGGGAGCACAAGGATTCGCAGCAGGACCACAAGCAGGATTAGTAAGTACGGTGTCCGGGGTTGCTAAAGGTTTTGTAATAGGTCAAGCTGCTGTTAATGCGGCAATGGAATATACAAATGAGTTATTGGAAGCGGTAAAGTTTTTTGGATACAAAGTAACGGAGCCGGGGTCTTTAGCAATAGCTTTACAAGACCAAAGAGTTTGGGATAGGGGATTGGAACGTGGAGGAACAAGAGGTGCTGTAATTGGTCTTGCCGATGCGTTTTCCGGTGGGATGGCAGGTAAAATGTTTAAAGTAGGGAGTTTGGCTTCAAGAGGTAAGAGGATTGCCGCAGCAGTAACAGAGCGTTTAGTTATGGACCCTCTTCTCGAAGGAGTAGGAGAAGGGCTTGCACAGAAGAGTGTAGGTGACGATTTAGATATGAAGGACGTCTTTTCGGAAACGTTAGGGTCAGCAGGTTCAAAGCAAGCAAATGCTATGATTAATGTAGCAAATCAAACAAGAGCTAAGAATAGAATAGACTTAGCCAACAAGCTTACAGATATAAACTTCATATCCCAAGAGCTTTCTTCAGATAAGAGAATTACAGATTGGGCAAATAATATGCAACGCTTAGGTAAGATATCTCCTGAGACAAACCAAAGAATACAAAAGAATGTAGGACTAAGAAGAGATGCTAAAGAATTATCTGTTATTGCAGGATTAGCTAATAAGAATAAAAAAGTTAGAGCGAGGATAATGACGCTTCTTGCAGCAAAAGAAGAGCTGAGTTCAACTCAAAACAGAAGGTCTGTATTCGGTGAAAAGATTAGAGAGATAGATGCGGAGCTTGCATCTACGGTTGAGACAGGCAATCTAATCCCTCAAGAGGAGCAGGTTATATTAGCAGGTGAGGGTGTTCTATCTGCTACAGAGCAAGCATCTGCCACAGATATAAGAGAAGGATTACCTGAGTATAAAATAAAGAAAGGTATTAGAGGTAGGGTTGTTCCGGTAACAAAAAATGAGTTTTTAAAAGCAGTAGAAAAATCAGATTATAAGGAGTTAGCTGAACTAAATGCAGAGGTTATTAATGATGATGATACTAAAACAATACTTAATAATAAAATAAAAAAGGGAGTAGAAAAAAACGATATATCAGAAATAGAATCTAAACGAGCCGAGGAATTAGCAAATGATATTAACAATGAAGATACCGAAGCAATTAACAATTATTATGACAACGAAATAGAAAAAGTTAAATATAGATATGGCATTCAAGAGCAAAGCACAGAGACGGTGGATGCACCAAAACCTGCCGAAAGTAGCCCAACAATGGGAGGAACAGTACCCCCAAAAGGAACTTTTACCGAACCGGCTGAATCCCAAGTCGACAAAACTGAGCAGCAAGTCGAGGAAGAAAAAGCTGAAGTAATAGAAACATTCTTTGAAGGTGAACCCTCAGAAGATGTAAACAAAGTTTCAGGTAATCTAAGTATAAATAAAACCGGAGAGGGTACGCAAAAGAAGAGTAGGTTTAGAAACCGAGTGACAGCAGTTGCAGTAAAAGCTGCTAAATCTATATCCAAGATAATTCCTGAGACAAAGATTATATTACACGAAAGTAACGATGAGTATCTAAAGTATGCCAAAACAGGTGAAGGTCGTGGGGAGTACAACCCTGTTCAAGATATAATTCACGTTAATTTAAGTAACGCCACAATATCTACATTGCCTCACGAAGTATTTCACGCAGTCCTTCTTAATAAAGTAAAGAATGATGAGGCTGCTCAAAAAATTGCTAAAAAAATGGTCGATTCTGTAAGGAAGACATTGCCCGATAACAATGAATTGGCAATAGCTATAGATAAATTTGCAGCTCGATATACAGGTAAAAAAGCACAGCTTCAAGATGAAGAAAGAATATCAGAGTTAATTGGTTTATTGGCATCCAAGGAATTTGGTTACAGCACCTTATCTAAACCTGCAAAAAATTCAATTATAGAGTTCTTTAAAAATCTTGCTAATAGATTTGGTATAAAGTTGGGTACTGACTTTGGTAAAACAGATGAGAGTGTAATAGACCTTATCAATACCATAGCTAAAAAGACCGTAGAGGGAGAGGTAATAGAACCCTCTGAAATTAGAGCGATAGAAGAATTAGACCAAGGGACAAATCCTGTAGGTAACCCAACTACTATAGTAAAACCATCTACGAGAAAACAAATAGCTGAGATTGGATTTAAAGACTCTTATGAGAACTCATTAGTTAGCCAAGAAAAAAGTATAGACATTGATGCCTTAGTAGATGAGATAGCTGAAAAAGACGAAAAGGTTTGGTTTTGGGTGGCAGACCAATTAGGTATTGACGAAGAGATGGGTATAGATGGTGGACCAAGTTTTGCACATCAGAACCCTAATGATATTTGGGCAAGTAGTATGCCAATAAAAAGCATTGAAAACAATATATCAAAGGCTGAATATATATTTATTATAAGTGGCTCTCCTACTGTGAGTAAACTATTTAATAAAAGTGCTTACGATTTTATAACTTCTAAGCTTGGAGACTTCAATACCTTTAAAGAAAAATCTTTAGAAACAAATCCTATTAAAGTAATAAAAGAAAATCTTGGAAAGTATAATTCTTGGGAGAAGTTACGAGAAAGCACAGATAGAAAGCCTTTTTTAATAGCATTAAATAATTCTCAAAACACACCCAACGCTAAGTTTACTCAGTATGTAAATTCTATTAATGGATATACAGACCTAAACACAATGAGGGATGGTTTCTATGCAGAGAATGGATTTGAACAGAATGACATTATGTTAGTTCTTAAACCAACAGGAGTAAGGGAAGGTTCGAATCATTCAACATATGAGAACACGATAGAAGGAGAAGTAGTTGGTGTACCAAACAAGAAGATTGATGCACTTAACATTATGCCTGAAGCTATGAGAGAAAAGCTTTTATCTAAATCACAAGCATCTCAAGTTATTGCACCCTATGGTTCAGGCATACGAAAAGTAAGCAAGAGAAAACAAATAGCAGAAAAAAAATCAACCCCTCAGTCTCGTCAGCAAATTATAGGGGAGAGTGCGGAGTTATCTGATAATGTGTCAGATAATTATATGGTAGCTAATCAGATGGAGAAGGCTAATAAGTCCTCTACAGATATTCGTGTAGCTACAGGATGGGAGCGTGGTGCTGATGGTAAGTGGAGATACGAGATTGATGATGTATTAATAAAAGATGATTTTTCATACAAAGACTTAAAAAGAATACCATCTGGATTGTATAGTGGTAAGCTAAGTGATGTTATTAATAATGAAAAACTTTTTGATTCTTATTCTACTCGATTTACTCAAGAAGTAGACATTTTAAATGATGATGGTAGTGTTGAGGATTTCAAAAGAAATGATAATTATCCACCTATATCTGACATTAAGGTATACTTTGAAGAAGTTAGAGGAGGTACAGAAGTATTTGCTGAATATGACCCATTATTTAAAACTATAACCATCAATATACAGCCGGGTAATTCTACAAATGAACAGATATCAACTGTACTTTTACACGAGATTCAACACTATATACAGGGTAGAGAGGGATTTGCTAAAGGAGGGAATACTGAAATATTTGAAAATGAAATAGACACATTGTCATTTGGAAATGTTAATGCTCTTCGGTCTTTTGCTAAAGACGTTGCAATGAAAAATCCTGAAAAGGGATTTAATATAACATATGATAGCGATGCAGCAAAGAAATATGAGGAAACTTTTGGAGAGAAACCTTCACCTACAGTAGTAACTCTTGCCTCTGTATTAGAGCAACAGTTAAGCAGAGGTGTAGATATAAATAAAACTACTGTTTATAAAACTTTAAAAAACAACAATCTTACTTCTTTTGAAAAATACGAAAGATTAGCAGGTGAAGTAGAGGCTCGTAATGTTCAGAAACGGATAGATATGACTCCTGAGCAACGTAGAAATACACTATTAGAATCAACAGAAGACGTAGCAAGAGAGGACCAAATTTTTTTAAAAGACCAAGGAACTACTACTCGCCAATCTCGTCAGCAGAGGACAGAAAGGTTAGCACCCAATGGTAAGCAAAGCAGTAGACAACAGAAAATAGATAAGGCATTGTCTAAAGCTTCGGGTACTACACAAGTAGCAACCACCACAGGTAGCTATGTAAAAGCTGCAAACATCCTAAAAAACCTAGATATAAAAGGTGAGGTGTTAGACTTTGGTGCAGGGCTTGGACTTGGAACAGATGCAATGTCAAAGACATTAGGAAGTAAGGTTGATTCGTATGAAATAAATCCTGAAAGATGGAAGGGTGATAAGCCTGTAACATACACCAAGGTTGAAGATATAAATAAAAAATACGATGCTATTGTATCTCTGAATGTACTGAATGTTGTACCTAAAGAAATTAGAGATGGTATTGTACGAGACATCTACAGTAATTTAAAGCCGGGTGGTACTGCGGTTATTAGCACAAGAGGTTTTAAGGGAGATATTAATAGTGCAAAAAACTTTGAGTTAGGTCCTGAAGAAAAAAGTTATATCATCAAAAGAAAAAAAGTTGGTGGTATTGTAGACGTATATCAAAAAGGATTTGATGGTAATGAACTCGTTGAATACATTCAAGATGTACTAGGAGACAAAGTAAAGGTAGAAAATAAAGGTGGCTTTGGAAGTAGAGGTGTTATTGTACAGAAGCTTGATGGTGCAATACCTAAGGTAGCAAAAGCTACTCGTCAGCAAAATTTTATGGTACGTCAGCAGAAGGGGCTTATAAACTTTACTGAAAAGGATGCTATTAAGTTTTCTAAGATTGGTATAAGTGATGCAAGAACAATTCAGGCTATGAACAGCATTGGATTGTCAGGTGTTAAGTTTAACAAAGAGGGTGTTGATAAGAAAATAAAAGAGAGTCTTAATACGTTATATAAAAACTACGAATCATATCTATTGAGTAGTGACAGTAATGAGATAACGAGGTTAATGCAATTTGACATTGACGCAGCCATTGAAGACGGTCTACCTACTGATATAATAAATCGACTTAAAGAGGATATAGAAAAAGATGAGGCAAGAAAGAGGTTTATGTCTAAACTAATAGCAACTCAGGATGAGACGGCAAACCAATGGGTATCATATTTTAAAGAATCTGACTATAGTGATGCATTTAAGTATCTGATGTTAGACGCTGTTCTTACAAATAATTATGACCTAAAGAGTTTAAAGTACAAGAAGAGGACTAATACCACTACAAGAAATATTTCTCCGTTTGATGCAGGTACGTTAGCTACGCTTTATGCAAGCGATAGCAAGAATTTGTTAAAGAGTTATGTTGAGATACAGCAAGAAAACTTAAAAAACATAATCAATGCATCTAAAATAAAAACAACAGACAAGGGTAAATGGCTAAAGTTTGATGGAGGTCCTCAAGCTACAAACATAGAAGAAACATCCAACTCTCTTTCTCAGTTAGTTCAGGATACTTATTGGTGTACAAAAACAAATGCATTGAGTCAACTAAGAGATGGTGATTTTTATGTGTATGTTACGGGAAAAACTCCAAGGATAGCTATAAGAATGGAAGGAAACGAAGTTGGTGAGGTTAGAGGAAACGCCTCATCTAAACAAGACTTAGAAGGTGATATGCTACCTGTTGCTGAAAAGTTTCTAAAGAATAATATACCTAACGATAGTGGGAAGAAGTGGTTAAATTCTATTTCATTCAATAAGAAAGCTAAGAAGCTTATTGAAAATATAAAAACAAATGGTATAGGTGAAAAAGAAATAATAGATTATACAGATATAATTTCTGAAGGTGACAAATATAACACAGACTATGGGGAGAATGGTTTTGTTACAAAATTAAAAGATATATTTAGAAAAGACAAACTGAATCCTGAAATGAGAGGATTTGTTGCATTTGGTATGATGGAATTTGACCCCAATGCAACCAAATATTTAATCTCTAAAAAGGATGCTAATTTTGAGAACTATAATATAAAAGACTTAGGCAAATTAGAGTATATTGTTGGAAATGCTTATTTTAGGAACTCTAAAGTTGAGTCATTAGGTAACCTAAAGTCTATTAGTGGAGGTGCTTATTTTGAAGACTCTAATATTGAGTCATTAGGTAACCTAAAGTATATAGGTGGAAATGCTAGGTTTAAGAACTCTAATGTAAAGTCATTAGGAAACTTAGAGTCTATAGGTGGGTATGCTAGTTTTAATGACTCTAAAGTTAAGTCATTAGGCAACCTAGAGTATATAGGTAGGGAGGCTTATTTTAATGACTCTAATGTTGAGTCACTAGGCAACTTAGAGTCTATAGGTGGGTATGCTACTTTTGGTGACAAACTTGATTTGCAAAGCGAATGGAGAAGAAGAAAAGACAAACCTGCTACTCGTCAGCAAATGGCGGAAGAAGATACAACTCCCACACAAAGCACAGAGGATATAATAAAAGATTTTAATACTCAGATAAAGAAAGACTTTCCCGATATCTACCACCCTGACGGAAGACTTAAATCAAAACCAACAAGGAAAGCCGATTCAGAGATAATTTTTAAGTCTTTAAAAGAGGATGGTGTGGTGAGTGGTCTTAAATCTATGCTTTCAAATTATGTGAAAAAGAGCAAAGAAAGTACAAAGGCAGGTGTTCAGAGTGTTATAGATTTTATGCAAAACTATGTTTCAAATAGTAAAACTATTCTTAACATATTGGATAGAGGTAAAGAAGGTATGTTTACTAATTTATTCTATAACAAACTTAATAGAATGGAAGAGGCTACGACAAAAGGAATACTTGAAAAAGAAAAAGATGTAGACTCAATTATTAATAATATTTTAGGTGGTAACAAAACTTACAGAAAGTGGAAGTTTTCATTAGGAACAAAGAAGATAGAAATAAATGGTATTACAGATAAGAATAATGAGGGTGAAAGAACACCGCTTCAAGTTAACTTAAATAAAGAAGAGGCAATGAACCTTTATGCAATGTGGCTTAATACTGATGGAGGAGAGTCTGCAAAATCATCAAGAGAGTTATTAGAAAGGCAAGGTTATACTAATGAAAAAATAAAAAAAGTAAAAGAGTTTATTGGTACCGAACAAGTAGCTATAGTTGAAGGTATAGTAGATTTTTTAAGTAGTAAAGTTTATTCTGAGATTGCCCCTATATATAAAAATGAAATGGGTGAGGACTTCCTTAAAAGAGAAAACTATTTTCCAAGAAGAGCTGTACGTGATATTGATTTGACCGATAAGTCATCAGGAGCAGACTTTAGAAGTGAGTTTCAACAAGAGTATGTTACCGCACTTAAA